>VFQP010000736.1_pt1 | contig 54509 bp, 86 predicted proteins | sample 3512351 | NCBI WGS metagenome assembly VFQP01 (sample SAMN10412372, study PRJNA504923) | tailings metagenome | isolation source: Relicate 1 Philex TSF1 revegetated site | place: Philippines: Tuba, Benguet | collected 2017-08-29 | reverse complement strand
TGTGTGTGTGTGTGTGTGTGTGTGTGTGTGTGTGTGTGTGTGTGTGTGTTGTGTGTGTGTGTGTGTGTGTGTGTGTGTGTGTGTTGAGTTACACTCCTAACACGCTCCCATAGGCACTGATGCGCAATTTACGAGAAGAGGAAAAGGGCATGCACCCGCATCACATCACTATGGAGTTGGATGCCAATACACGCTCTGTGCTGCTGTCTAGTATGAGTGGACAGGCTACTCAAAAGTTGCTCAAGGGGCTGACCAGCTCCAAACAACTGGCTGTGGCACAGGTGTGTGTGTTTGAGTGTGTGTTGCATAGGTAGTGCCATGTTGCGTCTGTTTCTCCCTCTGTTGTGTCTGTCTCTCCCTCCCCTGCATACAAATACATACATAGACGTGTGTGTTGACTGTTGAGTGTGCATGTTTGTGTTGCAGAATTGTATGATGCATGCAGCACACCCACGTATTCTCCCCTCTGTACACCACACCCAGGCATATGCGTCATACCCACCCACAATACTGCTGGAACGTCTACGCAAGCGCCTACGCCGTTTTGGGTTTCGCGTCAGTCTGACATTGCAGATGCTACCACAGGTGTGTGCACTCGTCAAAGCATGCATGATACGCACACATACATGCATGATACACACACATACATCTCTCTTTTGTTTCCTTACGACATACACCCTTGTGTACACAAACCATCCTTGCATCATCCCCCCCCCCACAACCACAGGGCTCTGAAACGCTGGTGGTGCTCCACATCACCCCCCTGCGTGCCTCCCGTGCCCAGGCCCTCCGCTACATCCTCCGCAACCTGGGCCACCCAATGGACCACCTGACCCTCCTGGCCACCCCCCGAAAGTTACGTGATGTGGAAAATGGTGATGTGCTGCTCTCCGCCTTTACCAGTGACTTTGGGGATTTGCTGGCAGGGTGGCTGCGTGTGACCGTGCTCTCCCCCATGACGCGCCTGCTGTACAACAATGCCCGCTCCATTTCTATGGAGTACAGTGAACCGAAATTAGAGGGGGAGGATGCAGGGGATGATGGGCTGTCGCCTATTGAAAAGCTGACGACGCTGGTGCAGGCGTATGATTTGTCGGGGCGGGTGGTGGTTGCCAAGGAGGTGGGGTCAATGGTCAAACAGGCACTCGAGACACTGCAGGACCCCACATGTGGTCGATGCCAGTATGAAGAGAACAAAGGAGACACCACCAGCAAGGTGGACATCTAAGGGGACGTGTTTTTTATGGAGAGGGTTGTATTGTTGTATGGATTATCGTTAATTGAGGAAAACTGCTGCCCCAAAGCGGTGGAGAGACGTGCTGTTGATTGTGAGAGGACGGTGCTGTTTGTAGTTTTGTATGCCGGTGTATTGTAGGCAAGTTGCGTGTATCCCTCAGAAAAGTTTTTCTTTATTGTTATTTTCTCTCTCCACAAACTCGAACAATAAACGTTCAAGAACTGCTGCTAGTCGTGTGTAGTCAGTTGTTACCAGGAAAGAAAACATACGGGTGTGAATGAAACAAATTCCAATGATCTACGCACCGATTCCCCTTTACCGCCGTGTCTGCCCGACCACCAAGACGTCCCCCATGATGCCCCCCGCCTTTTCTGCATCCCCATCCAACAGCAGCTGCACACTGAGCACCTCGGCCGAGTCGTCCCGCTGCCCTGCAAGCCCCCCCCGGACTTCTGCCCGCGCCTCTGCCCGCGCACTCTTCCTTCGCTCAAACACCGTCAACAACGCCGTACACACCCCGATAATCGCGGCCCCCGTCAACTCCAGCACACCAGGGTATTCATTCCACAGTGCAATAGACGCAATCTCTGCCCACACAATTGACAGATAGCTGAGTGCGGTGCATGTAGATGCCTTGGCGTATCGAAGGCCATGTGTCATTGTCATTTGGTTGCCAAAGGCAAAGAGCCCCGTGGCGATGAGCAGCAACAGCGTGGGGGTGTCAGAGGGGAGCGCGAATTGATGGGGGAGCACATAGGCACCCAGGGAGGACAGCACCACGGTCATGGCAGCCAGGTGGAAAATCACAACGGAGGGTTTGTCCGAGGTGCGTAGCTCACGAACCACCATGCGCACAGAGCCAGAGATGATGGCTTGGGTACAACCCAGCAGCACGCCGATGCCTGAGAGTGGGGCTGCATGCTTGAATAAAAATGTGGGTTGTGAGACGAGCAGGACACCACCTATACATGCTGGCAACACTGCCCACACCATCCTGTTTTTGTTGGTGGGTGGAGACGTCAAACAGCCATGTAGCACACCATATATGTACACACAACCCCACAAAACAATCCCTCTTACCGTGATGGTATCTCCTTGATAAGCAATGGTGACATGAGTGCTACCCACACGGGCGACAGAAACGACAACACAGTTGCGTCGGAAATGGGCAAGTATTGTACACTGGCATACAAGGTGGCGCCACTCGCCCACCCGAGCAACCCTCGGAACAACAGCAGCCCCACGCGGTTGCCCACGGGATTGGCACGCTCGATAATTAATGGAGGAATGGAGAACACCAAGACCACTGCGCCACGCATAAGGGTGATGATCATGACGGGCATGCCGTTGGCACCCGCGAGTTTGGCGGTGATGGACATGAGCGTCGTAAAGAGCGTACTCAAGGCATAGATGCATAATCCAAGCATTGGTTTGCTGATGAGGGGTTGCTTTTGCAGCTTGGGAATTTCTGGCTCGGCGGGCATGGCGCCTTGAAACGCCGTGTTGAAGTAGGTGTGCCTGGGAGGTGGATTTCCTTCATCGGCCAGCAATGGCTGTTAGAGGAGCGGAAAGTTTGGAGGTTTGTTGCGTACAACCCCGTCCATATGACACACGCACGTACCTGCCGTATATCTGGCGGTGGTTTGCTGCCCATGTGATGTTTGGGGTTGTCTTGGATTCGAGAAGCTCGTGAGTATAAATGCGCCTGCTGATCTTGTGTACTGGTTGTGCTGTACGAGATGGTATACAACGCTGAACTTGCGTGCGTCTACCAGAAGAGTACAAGGGGATGTGGTTGAATGCACCAGCGAATAATTTCAAGGCGCGCCGGGAATCTGAAGAATCTGGCAACGTCGTCGTTATCAATAGGGTGTTCCTGTAAAGTGTGCAAATGAATGTGCGTTGGGTGTTTTTAATGGCTGTGCAATTCCAATGAAGTTGATGTGTACGCGGGACGATTGCACGTGCACATAAATTTCCCACAACCAGCCGTCATGCATATCAGCGCTCCACACACCCTCCAATATCAGCAGCCACTTAAACAGGATCTCAGATTGCTGCAGGTTGATGAAGAAACATTGCAGCACGTCTTGGCTGGAAGGTGTGGGGGCACCTGTTGTACACACATAATACAGAATATGCTGAGCAAAAGAGATTGGCCACTTCTTCCTCAACAACAGGGCATCATTCAAAGGGCATCCCGATGGTGAAGCAGTGTTGTGCACCAGCACTACCACCTTTGCTATAAAGACAGTGGAGACAACAAACAAAATTCTGCTATTGCCAAGCAATGCTGCTGTTATGGACGAGGAGGACAAGGTGTGTATGGGGGCAACGTTGTACATCCCCACATAATCTTATTACCTAGTTTTACATACACACACAGCCACGCACACCCCTGTCCTTGCGCCCCGACACCAACGATGTGGCGCTCCACACAGGCATTGGCATTGGCCTGCTCACACAACTCCGTCAGGTACTGGTGTGGTGGTGGTGGTGGTGTTCACACATGATGCCCGTACACCCAAAAAAAAAACCGACACACCCACCATGTGAAACCCATCAGGATACCAACAGCAACCCTCCCATGTGTGTCACTGCAACAGCAAGCAGTACACTGGAGACTGTTCCGGTGCCCCCGTGCATGGAGACACTGGACAGGATGCTGCAGGTGTGGACACATTGATGGTGGTGGACACGTGCGTGTTGATTGGTATTTCACGTGGTGGGATGTGCCTGCCTGGCATACCCTCACAAAATATGTCTGTCAAATCACACCCATCACTTGCACCATCCCCATCCCCGTGACCACCACCACCCCATCATCATCACCCTTGCAGGCATGTGCCCTGACAGCCCAGGAAGAAGCTCTTGGCATAGATAGCCAGACAGGATACACATGGGAGCAACTACAGGCAGCAATACCAGCCAGCGATGCACAGCTGAGAGAGGCACTGGCAGCACGACATGCACTGGAATTGGATACAAGGTGGCGCGTGGTGGATGACGAGTGCTTGTCTGCAACACTCAAGGTGTGTGGTTGTGTGTATCGGAAACACAGAGGCTGCCCATCACGCCACATACACACACACACACACACACACACACACAGTATGTGTGTATACATACTTGCACAGTGCATACATGCACCCACACAATGCATCATGTCTGTATTCTTGTGCACATGTTGATGTGCCCGAGTAAAGCACATGTTGATATACCACATCACAACACACAGCTCCTGTTGTCAGAAGCGGCAGTGCAGGGGTGGCGTGTTGATGACCATGGTCCATGGCATATTCCTATACATGCTGCATGTCAGTCACTCAAGCAACACACAGACCCACGGTAAGGGATGACGGTGCTGTGTGTGTGTGTGTGTGAGGGGTGGGTGGGTGGACATGGGTGTGGGTCCACACTGGGTATGTGTGGCAATTGTATTGTAATTGTACATTGTAGGGTATGCAGTGTGCCCTATGCATCACAGGCTGGTGGCACACTGCATCCAAGTGTTTTGTGCAAGTGCAGCAGTCGACAGCGCACACTCCGACACCAAGCAAGACCCTCATTCCACGCAAGCACCAGTCAACAGTCAAGGTGATCAAGCTCACCATGCCAGCAGTGACATGGTGATAGATGATGCCAATAGGGACATGAGCATGATAGATGAGCGTATTGCTGTGTTGGATCCATGCAAGGTAAGTTCTTAGTTGGGTGGGGGTGCAATTGTATTTGAAAGAATTTGAAGATGATGTGTGTGGTTGATGTGCACAGCACACACATACCCCAACTCTACCTACCCATGCATACCCTAACTCTACCTACAAACACATCAGATGAGTCGTCATGCTGCACTACTGCTGCTGAAGCAACAAGAATGCTGGTCGTGGGCCGATTTCCAACATGCATGGGGAGCAGCTGTACCAGAGGTGTGTGTGTGTGTGGTGTGTGTGTGTGGCGTGTATCATAAAGTATGCGAGTGTAGTGTATCTTGTATTGAATGTATTTGTGGTGTTTTCACATACCACAACACATGCAATCCATCATCTACCAACCACCTCTGCGCAGGGCACCGCCATTGGTCAACACATGCTCAAGGGAGAGGTATTGTGGAGCGGCAGTGCACCAGAGCTGCAGCTCAAACGTTTTCGTGCAGCGGATTTGCCAGCAGACCCAGCTGCGCGCTTTGACGTGCTGTTTCAGGAGCGGCCACTGTGGCTGTGGGATGATTTGGAGCCCTATGTGTCGAGCATGGCGGTATGCAGAGGGGGGAGTTTGTGTACGAGAGGTGGCATGGCAACAATGTTAAAACACACACACACACACACACAGGGCAATGCAGAGGCGGTGTTGCTCAAGTATGCTCGTCTTGTACAGCCCCATGCAGATGCACCAGTGCAGTACACTCGTCGGTGATTTTTTCTCTGAATAAAATGAAAACAAAACACTGTAAACATACAAAGTTGTAACACCAATGGATAGCAATGCTGGTGGGTATAGTCAAATCTTGGGGGGTGGATTTGAACGATCAATCGACCAGTACAACGCCCCCCAACAATTCATGCAGCAGCAGTACAACACGACGGCACCAATGTATGCAGGCACGACGCCAATGTACACACCTGTGGGCACGATGATGCAACAACATCAACAGCAGCAGCATGTACTGCGTACTATACCCCCAAACCAAGAAACCGCGCAGCAGCCTGTTGCCCCCAGTCAAGCAGCCAGTGGTGGGGCACAGCCAGGCAGGAGCCCGGGGCCCCATGTGGCAACCCATCACACACGCGTGAGCGACGCCAATGCTGCAGAACTGCTCACCAAGTACCAGCTCGAGGCCCAGGAAGTGCGCTTGTGGCGCAGCGCAATCTACTTGTATGTGTTGGGGTGTTGGGGGTGTTGTATTTGTTTGTTGCACACGGCCAGTTGATCAACCAATACACAGGCTCAATGACGCAATGCTGATGTACGACGCTGATGAGGCAGTGCGTAGGTACCTGACCAATGTGGGCTGCATGCAATGGTACTGATGGTGGGGGAGTTTTGATGATCACACACATACAAACTTGTTCCCCCCCCCCACACAGTATATTTGACACAAAACCAGCCAGCAATGATCACACAGAGCATCTGTCATCAATCAGAGCACGAGCAGCAGCACTGTGGCAAGCTGCAACAGATGGGGTGCCCTTGCCTGTGGTGTTGGGGGGCACTGCAGACGCAGCAGAGACAGCAGATTTGTTGAGAGCGTTGTTTGCGAAAACAAAAGAGACTCTGCCACGGAGCATATGGGAGGATGGACAAGGGGACGACAACAACAGGGACAGCAACAATGGGGACGACCCGTTGTCAATACCAGAAGACATGGCAGCCTGGGCAAACGAATCAGGGGAGAGTATCAGGCGAATGCTGGTTGCAGGACATGGGCATGCGAATCGTGGCATGCAGGTCGAGGTGAGCGAGGCTCAGTGGGCAATGATGGTCAACGAGCAGGCGGCAGTGGCAGAATTATGATGAATTTTCTATACTTTTTTCCAACTGTTTTCTCCATATATCATTTGTTATTCCACCCACACACACACATTCACTGCACCATGTCTGATTTGTTTGGTGCCGCCTACAGGGGCGATCCTTCGATTCCGCATGTCAGCGAAAACTTTTACAAGCTCGTGATTGTCAGTGCCAACGTATGATGCGAAGTGGGGGGTGTATGAGTGGTGTGAGCTCAAGTGTGTGAGCTCAAGTGTGTTTTGTTGACCACCACATGGTCAATCCTCTTCTTGTACACAGGCTGCACTGGTGTGTGTGAGCTTGCCAGGACGTATTTTTGGGTCTGAAGTACGACCACGCAAATTCAAGTATGTTGTGGTGGATGGAGAGCAGCATTTGGACCTGGCTCCAAGCATATGTCCACCCACCCCTCATCACAGTCCTGATTACGTCAAGGCAGTATGTGAAGAGGCTGCACAGCGTCGGGAAATGCTCAGTGGCAAAATGGTCACACAAATGATGGTATGCTGTGTTGCATTGACATGTTGTATTACAGTCCTTGTACAACACATTGCTGTACGTGTCACAGGCTCGTCCCACAGACACCAACGATAGCCACGAGCGCATGTGGTTTAACGAGCTGCAGCCCAGGCGGTATGTGGGTTTAGTTGGTGTGCCATTTGTGTTGGTTGCACAATCTAGTCGTCATCATTGCCCCCCCACAGGTGGGCTGTGGATCGCATGGGGCCCTCCTACCCTCCAACATAACACGTTGGACTTCAACATCTTGAACATCGTGTTGGACTTTGTTTTTTTTCACCTCAATTTTGTAACTGTACATAGATGCCATAAAGATGCCATAAAGATGCCATAAAGATGCCATAAATATGTTGTTGCAATACGGATGGTACCAAAGAGCATCACCAACGCATGCATACAAAATTGCACGCCCACCAGTGCGTAGCAAACAAATAGTGCATAGCAAACAAACAGTCGTCTATTGTACCACTACCATCGTACCATGTCCACGTTGTAACAATCAAGGTAGGCCATCCTCCATTCCATCCTCCATCGCCCCCAACATTGTTTCCCAACACCACCAACAATCCCCCAGCAACAGAGCCATGTCCCGAGTGTCAAGGGACAGGGCAGCTTCCGCGGGGTGGCTACCACAAGCACAACCCTGTCAACGCAGCACGGGTGGTGGGGAGCAAGTGGACTGCCATGGCGAGAACACTGGGGTGGCGGCACTATCGTGCGATCGAAAAGCGCAAGCAGGGCAAGGAGACATATGTGCTGCTTGTGGCAACGTGTGATGAAGAGACTCGATTATGGGTACATCTTTTATAAAGGGGAGGGGGGTGGGGGGGTGTTGTTTGCGCACATACACACAGGGCCAACAAACAAACACACCAGGTACCCATCAAGACGCTTCGGGAACGCAGTCAGTGGGCAACAGGGTGGTTGCAAAAGCGGGATTTGCTGGCAATGGATAGCCAGGGTGCGGAATGCAAGCGCTGTGGCAAGACGGGGCGGATACCCTGCATGCTGTGTGGGGCTGTGGATGGGGTAGTCGCATTGTGAGGTTTTGTATGTACACTAATAATTTGGTAATCATTGGTGTGGTAATCATTGGTGTGGTAATCATTGGTGTAGAGGACAATGGCAGCAACTTTGATGGGGGTTATGTTCAACCTGTGGATGGTGTGCCATGTACGTACGCAAAGTGTTGCCGGGTGATCCATGGCAATCCTCTTTTCCTTACGCGATAGTTGACATGCACTCGGAATTCACGCGAGGGTGCATGGCTCAGGATAGAACAATAGATCAAGATGTGGCAACCCTCGTGGTGTGAAGGACAGTAGAACTAGGTGTGTTGTCAGCCTCCAGTACACCCAATGTGACATGTTTCCCAAGGGAATGGCTACCACACATTTCTGGGAGTGACCAGAGACCAACCGCAAGTGGTGGTCTGCAGAAAGGCCAACGTGCGCACAACCACACACCACCTATGGGTGGCAAGGTTATTACCCCACCAGGTTACACACGCGCACAGTTGTTGGTGGCTGCAAGTACACGACCGCCCCTCACATCACCCCTCGCACCACCCCTCAGAGGAGGAGGAGATAAATGTTGTCATCATCAGCTGCAGATTGGCCCACCCAACCTGGTAAAATTTTGCCACCTTGGAAAGTATCCGCACATTTGATTGTAACCCATCCCCAACAGCTCTACATCTCTCTCACAAGCAGCAATGTCTCTCTCCGTCGCATCCAAGGGCTTCTTGGCCACCACCCGCAAGGCCATCAACGGTGGTCGCAAGGTGCGTGTGTGTGTGTTCGTGTTCATGTGTACCACACGAATGTGTATATGTCATTGCTATGCAGCATGGATACGTAAGCAGCAGTACTGGGTTGTGCGCACCTGTTTTTCAGCTTGGCTTGTGTCTCGTTATCCAGATCACCATGCTCCTCCCCACCATACACAGGGCAACCGCCAGGTCACCCGTGCCGCAGTGGAATTCGTACGTGTCATGCGATGCAATAGCAATGGAGGGGTGGAAAATTTTTCCCAACGCCACCAATCATCACCCCACCCTCTCCCACACTACCCCCCACAACACACAGTATGGCCCCGACCGTGCCAAGTACTTGGGAGATTTCACCGACCCACCCTCATACCTGACTGGTGAGTACCCCGGTGACTACGGCTGGGACACTGCAGGCCTATCTGCAGACCCCGAGACCTTTGCCCGCTACCGCGAGATCGAGGTGATCCACGCACGATGGGCCATGCTTGGTGCCCTCGGCTGCGTCACCCCCGAGCTGTTGGCAGGCAACGGTGTTGCATTCGGCGAGCCCGTGTGGTTCAAGGCTGGCGCCCAGATCTTCAGCGACGGTGGCCTCAACTACCTCGGCAACGAGTCTCTCGTCCACGCCCAGAGCATCATCGCCACCCTGGCTGCCCAGGTGGTCCTGATGGGTGGTGCCGAGTTCTACCGTGCCAACGGTGCTGATTTCATTGAGGCTGACGACCCTCTGTACCCCGGCGGCAAGTACTTTGGTGAGTGGGATGGGGGAAGGATGTGTGGTACATGCATTCACACTCTCACACACCATTCACTTTTCACACACGCAGACCCCTTGGGTCTGGCTGACGACCCCGACACCCTGGCTGAGCTCAAGGTCAAGGAGATCAAGAACGGTCGCCTGGCCATGTTCTCCATGTTTGGCTTCTTCGTGCAGGCCATCGTGACCGGCAAGGGCCCCATTGAGAACCTTACCAGTCACCTGGAGAACCCCAGTGTCAACAATGGCTTTGCCGCTGCCACCAAGTTTGTGCCCGGCAACTAAGCATGATGTGCATGTTTTTCATGTGCCTCGGGAGATGCGCTTCTGCATGATGTGTTGTTAACATTTCGTGTAACATTGCGCACCCTTGTGTGTACCAGCACCTTGCTTGCTCTCTTTCCCATTGTTGCTGGTTTTTTGCTTTGCTCCAGCAGCGCTGTTCTTCTCAACAAAAAGCCGGAGGCGCAACTTTGTTCTGCTGGAAAAAGGCAGGAACACGGGTGTCACGTTCATCCTTTGTGTTCGTTTCCCCTTTCCCCTTCCTTGTCTCCGTAAAACACCGTGACCGACAGCATCGATGATCTCCAGTTGCACAGATAATCTTCTGCAGCGGATCCTCATCGCTCTTGGCATGTTTATCTGCGTGTCTACCTATCCTGCAAACAAACTTTGCTGCTGCTGTGTCGCAATCCATGAATAGGATCACTGCATGAAAGAGGTACGACAAGTGACAAAATGGTGTTGTTGATCATACCCATGCGCCACAGATTTATGACACAAGATGCTCCTCCCCAAACCGATCCTCGAGCAACTCTGCGCTGAAATGACCCAGCAGGTAGGTTGTGAGCTGGTTTGTTCAACCTCTCCGCCGTGCTGAAAACAACAGATGCGCAGCACCCCGCACGGCGACCGCAGCAAATGGCCCCCATTGACTGTTTTCTTTCCCGGGTACATGTGAAGGTTTTGCATATCCACTAGGTTGCAGAAAAGAAAGCAAGGGTGTCACAAAAAATTCCTCCCATTATCATCACCACCGCATCCACCCACAAAAACCCCTTCATCAATATCATCCCCCCCGTCGCTCGGCCACACGTCTTCGTTTTCCTTTCCGCCCTTGGCCGCGCACCCGTCACACTCTGTCGCACACCCCCACGCCCCCTCGGCCCCCTCGGCCCCCCTCCCCGTCGTCTGTGTTTTGTTGACCTGCACAAACGCATCCAATACACCCTGCTTTTTCGCTGCCTTATTGTGCCCCACCAGCTTTGTCGTCCCTTGGTTGGTGCTCTTTTGTGCGCATATAGGAACCTCAACGTGTTGGTCATCCTCCGTGCCCATCTCGCTCTGCACACACTCAAAAAACTGTCGCATGCTGTGCAGCGCCCGCTCGAAATGACCATGTGTCTGCAGTGCACCTCGTGCCCATCGACTGATGCCCCGTTGGCCCTGTGTCGTGGTAAATCGCCCATCCACAAAGACAATGGCGCCCCAGTCTTTCCGATGCCGTATACACCTCCCTACAGCCTGTTTGGGTGGGTTGTTGTTTTTTTATTGGGTGGTGTACTTTTCACCCCCCAAAAACACACCTGATTGAGCGCACGATAGGCTTGTTGGTCGTACCATGCCCCCCCACTGAGCAGCGCCCCACCCATTTCGTTGTTGTACTCCTTTTTCAACTGCACCTTGCTGTCCATCACGTTGGGATACGGAATGCCGACCAGCACCACACACCGCGCCCGTGCGTCGGCAAAGTCAAGCCCTTCCGACGCCTTGCCCCGAAACACCGCCATGAACGTGGCACCCTTGCTTGGATTGCTACGTATCTCTGCGTAATACCCCTGCATGCTTTCCTCAAATGCTTCTCCACTGTGTACACCACGTGGCTCTGCAAACACAGGCTTGGTGTCGTGCATGGCTGCATACGCCCCCGATGTGCGCCAGCGCGTGGTGAGCTTGTGGAGGAGCGCATAGGATGGGAAAAAGACCAGCATGCCCGCTGGTGTAATCTTGGCAATGCTATGGATCATAGAACCAAGTGCGTCCTGTTGTTTTTGTAGGGTTTTATTTGGTAACACACGCACACACACACCACACAGGCATACCCCTCACCTGTGTCGCCAGCTGGTCGGTGGAACGAAAGTTGATGGTCAATGGCTCCCCCCTGGGTGTGACCCCCACGGCCCCCACCCACACTTGGCGTGCCATGTCTACCACGTGGGGCGCCTCAAGACGCACGTCAAACGACGCCCCCAACTCGCTCGCAAACGAGTCGAGCGGCGCCAACGTGCCACTGGTGAGCACGATGGACCGTGTTGCGTGTGCTAGGTCGCCAAAGGCCACGGCAGGGTTCATGCACCACAAATGCCACTCCACCGACCACCCCGCACCCGGTGCGTGTTGTTGCAATGCATCTCGTAGCGTGGCACCTTTAAACTTGCGCTTGGTCGATTTCCGCTCGACGCGTGCGTGCTGCACGCAACGGCTGATGCACATGCGGTAATCTGCGAGGTTGTTTTTGTACAACAGTTGCAGTATGGTGAGGATTCTGGACGTCAAGCCCATGGCCATGCCACCCACATCAGCTTGTGTTACCCCACTCGCCTGAGCTTGTTGCCGTGCCTGGTCTTCCAGTTCCCGCACGCTGTTGAGTGTCTCGGACAAGGATTCCACACTGGCCTTGTCCAAACCCGCATGTTGAAGGAGTGTGATCATCTGTGTGATAGAGGTGTAGGGTGCCTCCAACACACAATCGGTCGGTCATTCCCCTTGTACCTGTTGACCGCGCCATGCCCCGACAAACTTTTCCACACCCTCTGCTTTCATGTCGGGGTGGGCCTCGGCGGTTGCAGACAGCCACTCTGCCAGGCGGCGTAGGCCATTGGCAAGACTTGTGTAGAATTCCGACCGTGGTGCAGGCGCATTGCTGTTTGCCATCTGTTTATAAGGGTATATTGGGGGTATGTTGGTTGGCGTGTATGTACCCAGCACATACCCAGCACATACCATGAGTTGCTTGATGGCTTCTTGAATGTCTTTCAACTCCATATCCATAGAAACAGCCTCCCTGTAGTTACAGGGGGTGGTGGATGGGATTGTTCATGTTTGCACAAACAGCCTCCCAACACCACACCTGCATGTATCCTCGATGTTGTGTGCCTCATCGAAAATCATCACGGCATTTTTCACATTGATCTTCATGGCAGCGCGAATCACAGGGTCTAGCAAGTAGTTGTATGGTGCCAAGACCAGGTCTGCGTTTTCAACCCATGCGCGGGAGAGAAAGTAGGGGCATGCACGGACCCGTTTGCCATATTTGCACAGGTCTTCAATGTCGTGTGGCTCTAATGGTGCGGATCCCATTTGCCGTTGGTAGCCTGTGTAGTAGACACATGATGCCTCGGGGTTTCGGAGCAGTTCTTCACATTCCTCGTCCTTGGCAGTGCTCTTGGACACTTCTCTGTGGATACAATAGTGCTCCCGGGAGGCCTGGTTTTGGGGGTGAGGGGGTGTGCATGTGTGGAGTGCATGAAGATATGTATGCCTGATGTGCAACAGAGACTCATGCAAGCAAACCCACACATACCAAGATGCTCATGCGTGGGGTGTACCCGCTGCGCTTGAGCTCACGCACAACCTGCGCAATCTGCGAGTGGGTACGTGTGGCGTAGAATATCTTGGATACTGGCTTGGGGCGTGCTGGAGGTGGCTCTGCAGTCCCTGCTGCTGCTGCTGCTGCGACCGCTGTGTGTGGTACGTACACGATGATGCATAGTGTACCAACACAAAGCACTCATACTCTCACAGCCCATACCAACTGCGCGCTCTGCAGCTGCATCCTGATGGACACGTTGCCGTTGATGTGCTTGCCATGCGAGTGAGGAACAAAGCAACGAAAGGGTTTTGCCAGAACCCGTGGGGCTTTCTAGGAGTGCATTCTGCTGCTTTTCCAGGGCAACCACAACCTTGCCCATAAAGCTAAATTGCACCCCATATGGTTGATGGGGGAACTTGACGTCCACACCGCCGATGGGGTAGGTTGAAGGTTGAGGCATGGTTGTTTACATCTTTACATCATCATCTTGTTGTATTCTTGTTGTTGTATGTGGTGTTGTTGATTGTGTTGCTGAGTCGTTCATGTGTTGATTGCGTTTGTTCTGTCGCTAGTATGAACACAAACCAAAAAAAATCATCAAAATATACATAAAACACAATCAAACCCCCATCCCCCCCCTGCCCAGTATGTTGCATATTGTGCGTCTGAGGGCTCCCCACGCAAGTGTGCGCATACCCCACAAGCACTGGAGCAGCGTGGCAGATGCGCCCCCGAGGTTGGCAAACGTGTACGGTCAACATCCACATCACCCCATCACATAACCATCACACGCAACAGTAAAGGCGAGCAGCATGTCAAACCTCCCACGACTCCGCAGCAGCAGTCACCCTCCAGCGCCCACCAGCAAGATGCACAGCAGCAAACATACCCGCCGCAGGCTGACGATGAAGAACATCAGGCTGCAGCTGTCACCGTGGACGCTGACCAGGCCGACCCTGACGAGGTGATGGACAACGTGGTGAACAAGGCCACCACTACCAGCTCATAAGGACGTGGTTGAGGGTGTAAGCAGAGTGTGTGAGCAGGGTGTGTGAGCAGGGTGTGTGTGTGTGTACAGGGGAACTTCCCGCTTCAATAAATGTTACTAGGTTTTACAGGATTCGATAAACAGCATTGCTTCCACAAACTCGTAGCAATGGGCACAGTAAAAAAGTATAGCACGTCTGCTAAAAACGATCCAGATGCGAATGCGACCTCTGCAACGGATTGGGAGCATTATGACGTCGCCCAATCACCCTTTTTGGAGATACATACGCCCTTTACAACATGGTGGGTCTTTGGTGACCATGCTGGCTTGTATTCCCTGCTGATCAGTATGGCATGCTCCAAACCATAGGGAGGCGATAAAGATGCTGTTGCTCATCCTTACGGTGCCAATACGTGTTGCACTTGCAGTGGTATTGCTAGCAATCATGGGTTTTCTCTCTACATTGGCGTCTATTGGCTGGTATGTTGATGGATAGCACGCCTTGTTGGTCACACCCTTGTACAACACCCCTTCTGGTACAACCTCATGCAGGTCAGAGGATCAGCCTCTGCCTCCACGACGACGCCTGCTTGTGAGTGCGACTGCATGGCTCGCAGGGGGCATCTTGTGGCTGTGCTTTGTGCGGCTGCGAGTCGTGGGGTATGAAAACTACACCAAGCACCGCCACGAGCGCATGGTATGATGCTCTATCGTTGATGCTCTATGTTGCACACGGAAAAGGATGATTTGTGTATACATGCATGCCCCAACTGATGCTGGGGTGTATCCACCACACAACCTCTGTGTCAACACCCCACACCACCTCTGCCCCTCAACACCTCCCTCCCTTCACACTCCCCCCTCTATCACTCCCATCAGATTCTCATATTCAACCACTCATCATACCTCGATGGAGTGGTGCTCATGCATTTATTTGCCCCCAGTGGAGTCTCCAAAGCCAGCAATGCCCATTTACCCCTAGTAGGCCGTGTCATACGTTCCTTTCAGAACATCTACGTACCTGAGAATCCACCTGTGGCTGGGGGGAATGGCAGCGCAGCAGGGGAATGGGATGGCAAGCCCCGCGTGAATCTGTCTGCACTCATTACCCAACGGTGTGTTAGGGGGGGGGGGGGGTGTAGGGGGGATGGTACCAGTGGTTGAATGTGCATTGTATTCCCTGCTTGGTGTGCATCATATGTTTTGCAGAACAAAATATGCAGCAATTACCATGTCTCCAATCCAACCCATGGCACCCTCACACACCCCTAACACATACAAAGGGCATCCGACCCCCGGTATCCACTGGTGTGCCTGGCACCAGAGGGCACTTGTGGCGATAATCGATGCATCCTACAATTCAAGACGGGTGCCTTTGTTGGAGGGTTGCCTGTCCTGCCTGTCCTGCTGCGGTACAATGTACGATGGAACAATCCATCATGGACCATTATCACAGAGTGGTGGAACTTGGTGTGTGGGGCGGAGGGGGGTTAGTGGAGGGGGGAAAGAAGGATGCCGTTCGTGTGTGTGTGTCTGTGTTTGTGTGTGTGTGTGTGCCTTTTGTAAATGTACCATATACTCGGTACACAATACTCCCACACTCCCATCACACCCCCATCACACACAGCTACGGCACTTGTGTCAATTTGACAACTGGGTAGAGGCCACAATATTGCCCCCCTATCACCCATCTGCTGCGGAACGTTCCAACCCCAAGCTCTATGCAGCCAATGTGCGAGGGCTGTATGCCAAAACACTCAAGCTGCCACTTGTCAACCAATCCCAAAGTGATTTCCGGTGTGTTGTCTTGCAAGAGCCATCTTGTTATGGGTGTAATGGCCCTCTTGTCATGGGTGTAATGGCCCTCGGACATCAGTTTTGATACATATCGACACACAGTATATGAACACACACAGTATATTCACACACAGTATATGAACACACACGCACACTGAATGCCACAGGGCGGTGTACAAGGGGGGCTTGCGGGTGAGCTGGGATGGACGTACAGTGCTGGGGCCTCCTGGGGTGTTGGACAAAAGTGGACGATATGCAAATTTGCTTGCTGCAGGGAAAAAGACAACGTAATCTGTGAATAGGGTGGCATTTTTTCAAACCTCCCTTAAAAATTTGTATGTGGCGAAAAACAGGTACATTTTCCTACGTAAGGAGGAGAAGGGAGCATTCGGTTTAAGTGTTTGTGTTGCTGTGTGCCAGTGTATTTGTTACTGTGTGATGCACACCGCATGGTGTAGAAATGAGTACTACAATACAACAACAATGATGGTGATGCTTATTATTGTTTTACGCGGCTGCCATGACGATGATTCATTCTTTGTTTGACCGCATGTTGACCATGCTGCTGCAAAAACTGGTACATCCATGGTTTCCCCCCATGGTGAGTTATATCTGTGCTGTAATGGTCTCCCCACTGTCCACATCAAACACATGGGCATAGCTGGCAGGGGGGTCCAATATGGGAGCGGGTGTGCGCCCTGCTGCAGCTGTGACCTCAAGATTACCCAACTGCCCACATGCTGCCATCTGTATATATATTGGAATACGTGTGTGGTTATGGATCCCCAAATGGTGTGTGTTCATGCATCCCCAAGATGGTGTTTGTACCAATAGTGTGTACAAAATCATGCTATACATACACAGCCCCTCACATGAACCTACCTGATCATCACCGCGGCTATCCCGGACAGTACACACCCGTCCACCTTGAATCAACACCGATCGAAAGGCAGCCACTGCCTCGTGTGTGGACGCACGAAAGCGGGTGCCTTGATGTGGGTTGAACACTATCAAGTTGAACTTGGCCTCAATGTTGTGTGTCACTCGCAACAGCTGCATAGGGGTGTGTAATGCAGGTGTTGTTGGGGTGTATGTTGTAGGGAGTACACACTACCCCCCTGCCAACAACAACCCTACATGAGCATCCCTGCTTGAGCATCCCCACATGCGCATCATACACAGCATCCTCACGCCACCCATACCTCATGTGCAAGTTCAGGTGTATCATTCACACCCTGGAGCATGACATACTCAAACAGCACATGCCTCCTCTTACCACGCCCCGTGCGTGCAGACTCCATAGTGTCATGCACCATGTCAGCATGCATGTCAACAGCTGTGGTGTTTTGTGCTGCACCCTCTGTGTGATTCTGTACTGTGGGAATGCTTTGCGTAGTGTCCTCCTGAACTGTTGTACATTGTACAGGAATACCCTGCACAGTGTCCTTCTGCACTTCACGAGTGTTTTGCGTAGTGTCCTTTTGTGCTTTGGGAGTGCTTTGCTGGGATGCGGGTGTGCATGCTGCATCATGTGGCTGTGATGCAGGCATCTGTGCCTGTGCCTGTGGAGCATGGCTGTCATGGGATACATAGGTTACCCGTGGGTACAGCTGCTCCAGCGTGTGGAGGAGGCTAGCAAGGGGCCAGCGACGGTTGACAGGGACAATCCAATCACGTATCTGTAGGAATATGGTGTGCGTGGTGGGGTGGGATATTTTGTCAGTACACAGGGCATGAATAGCTATAGTATGACACATACATGTAGTATACCTATAGTACAATGTCGATACGAACAGGGCAGGGTTGTACGCACACGTGCTTGCAGTGACACACACTATCACAACACAACACAATCAAACAACATCCGCCACACAGCACATGCAACACACGCAACACAACACATCACACAAACCACAACACACCTCATCAGTAGGTGCATGCAGTGACACTGCCAGCTGTGCATTACTATTGGCAGCAAATCGCTCTATCTCAGGCACCAACCCCACTGTGGACACTGTTATTTTATTGTGGGAAAAGTGGAGGCCGAGTGGGTCTGTGAAAACAGACAGGGCAGCAAGGACAGCATCCAGGTTGTGAAAGGGTTCCCCAGTGCCCATCATGACTGTGTGAGGGTGGTGATGTGGGTGGTGATGTGGGTGGTGAGGAGCTGTATACAAGAGGAGCTTGTTTGTTGTTCACACGTACAGCCAACATCACTGTGCATGCACAAAATTATACATACAAATCCATGTACAAATGCAATGTTCCACAAATACACACACACACACACACACACACACATCACCATCAAAATACACATACAGACATACCTATATTGGTTGCAGTGGTTAGTGGTGTGGTGCCCTCCCCCCGCGCAACACGCTCCTCATGCAGCAGCCGACGTGCATACACCACTTGCTCCACTATTTGTGCAGGGGTGAGGTTACCTAACAAACCCATTCGACCTGTGAAGCAAAACTGGCAGTTCATTGCACATCCAACCTGTGTGTGTGGAGGTGTGGGTGGGTGGGTTGGTGCGTGCGTGCATTAGTGGTTCCTAGTGACAACAACAACAACAACAACAACAACAACAACAACAGCTCACATACTTGACTGGAGACACAAATAGTGATGCGAGGCCTTTGTCCCTGTTGCCTCACCACTGGTATGAGCACAGTTTCAACAGTGCCACCAGATGCCTCACCCCCAATCAACTCAAACACAAGCTTACTGTGAGGGTGGATGCAAAAAAAAGACATGGTGTGTATGAAACACATGTGCACATCCCTTTGCTATACACGTGACCACACATTTGTACACAGGCCTAGGTGCATGATTGTGTGCTATCTCATGCACCTGTGTATACAACCATGTACAAAACCATACACACCGTGTGCTATCTGCTGCAGTTGCAATAGTACGCAGCTGCAACCCACCATCCACAGTAATACGAGGGTTGAATGCCTCCCTGGTGATGCGTGGGCCATATTCAGGTGGGTGATTGTGCTGTAAATGTACACAATGCTGCCCATTGCCCATTTTGTATGTGTGTACCATACACATTGGTGACGTAATGGCAACAGCAACCACAACACCCACAACATACCGAAATCCCTGCCCAAAGCCATTTTGCTGTGTGGCTGTTTCATCCAAACTGCGCATCCAACGCCCATCGTCGTACATCCAGCGCCACAGCTGCAATGCACGCTTTTCCGACTCACCTGTATCACGGTGCATACGACAACACCATCCTGCTTGCATACATCATCAAGCGCCCACACACCTGCAGCAATGCAGTACTCGATGAGTTGGCTGCGTGTCAGGTTTTTCAGCATCAGGCGCCCGTCCCCGTCATAGTAGCTGCTGGGGAACATCATCGTTTCTGTTTTTTCATCAGCAGCAACCGCCTGGTCTGCTATGATGGCATGTACAACGTGACGTGCGACATTGCCTCGAGTAGCCGGCAGCAACGCACAATTGGATGGATTGGAATGGTTGACCAAGGAGCGTCGAGCGCCCCACGCCCTGTACACCCCACTTGGCGCCAAAATGCAGTGACTGAGCAACATGATCAGTTGAGGTGTTTCTGTGTAGTGTCTGCACTCCAAGTGTGAAGACAAAAAACATAGTTAAAAAACAACAGAAACTATCACAATAAAACAACACCCCTCACCAAAAGCACATGTTGCACTCTGTATTGGCACGACACAGGGTTGTGCAGCACTGTGTATTACAGCCCCTGGGGTGCAGTACTCGACACAGCATCTCTGCAACCACTTTGCTCTTACAGCCCACCCCACGCATTGTGAAAGCACGCACAGCAACACCGCGAATCGTGATGACAGCAGGATCTGCCACTGCAACAACCCAGGCGAGTGCATCGTCGATCAGCAGGATGGGTGCCACACAAGCAAGCCAGCTGCAGATTGCCAAGGAAATGGTTGATTTTATTAATGAAGCATGGTCTCCTTTTCATGCAGTTGGTATGGGATTGGTGTGGCATGAGGGGGGTCGCGTTTGTTGATGATTGTTGACCTCATCACACAGATGCCGCCAGTCGCATGTTGTCTGCTGCTGGGTTTATAAAGCTGAGTGAGCGTGCGACATGGGACATCCAACCAGGAGGCAAGTATTTCTTCACCCGCAATCAAAGCACCCTCGTGGCCTTTGCAGTTGGGCGGCAATATCAACCCGGCAATGGGTTTTACATGGTGGGTGCTCACACAGACAGGTAGGTGGGTTTTTGTGTAGCTAATGTACACGTCTTGTGAGGATGTCCACTGAAAACACACTGACGAAACCACAAACAAAATACACCAACAAGTTCACTATCAAATGCGCCAACAAACACACCAACACACACACCAACAGTCCCTGTTTCAAGCTCAAGCCTGTCAGCAAGGGTGTGAAGAGCGGGTACGCCATGGTCAACGTGGAGCCCTATGGTGGTGGACTGTGGCACACATGGTTTGACCGTGATTTGGGTGTGGCAGGGCGTGCATTGGTCAAAACTGCTGATGGGAAAATGGTACACAAGCTGGTATGTGCTGGGTGTGCTGGGTTTTTCGTACAAGGGAGGAGGAGGAGGAGGGGGTGTTTTGTGTGAGAAAGGAAAGGTGTGCATAACAGCAGCAATCATACATGTACATCAATTGCATACGTACACTATTCCCCCCCCCTCTCCTTCCCCACACCTTCCTTCCCCACCCTCTTCCTTCCCCACTCTCCTCCCTCACACCCTCTCCTTCTCCCCCCCCCCAGGTCAAAATCACCAAGCCTATACTGCGCATCCCCATGTTGGCCATTCACCTCAATCGTGAGTTGTATGATCAGGGATTCAAACCCAACAAACAAACCCACTGTGTACCTATGCTGACATCAGCAATCAAGGTGTGTATTTTTGTGGGTGGGTGGTATGTGCATGTGGGTGTGTATGTGCATGTGGGTTTGTATGAATGTGCGTTTTGTGGGGAAACAAGGGTGGTGTTTTTTGAGCAAGTGAAGTTGTGGTTTTCATTGGTGTAATGCAGGATATGTGATAACAAAACGTACCAGCAACAACAAGCACCAATATATATCCCACAATACATTCCCCATATTCATCATCATCACACATGAATACACATCACCACCACACATCACCACCACACATCACCACCACCCACCAACCCACCAACTCCCCCACCAACCAACCAACAGGGTGCAGCTGAGAAGACCTCAAGCACCACCAATGGCTCCATACCCAACGGCAATGCATCAGAAAAACACCATCCAGTGCTGTTGTCCATGATTGCAAGCCAGTTGGGGTGTGCCGTGGAGGACGTGTTGGATTTTGAGCTGAATGTGTGTGACACCCAACCAGGGCAACTGGGAGGTATGTGTGTGTGTGTGGTGTATGTATGTGTGGTGTGTATGTATGTGTGGTGGGTATGTGTGGTGCGTATGTATGTGTGGTGGGTATGTATGTGTGTGTGGTGTGTATGTGTGGTGTGTATGTACGTGTGTGTGGTGTGTATTCATTCATTCCTCACCTTTTCTCATTGCTTCCCACATTCCCTTGTTCCTCCCCTCACCCACCACAAGGTCCTGAGGATGAATTTGTGTTGGTGGGGCGCCTCGACAATCTTGCTATGAGCTTCTGCTGCACCAAGGCACTGTTGGACGCATGTTCTGGGGAAGATGCGCTGGTCAACGAGGGTGGTGTGCGTGCCATTGCATTGTTTGACCATGAGGAGTGTGGTTCAGGATCTGCACAAGGTATATTGATGATAATGTGAAAAATGAAAAAAAACGTATTGATGATTGTGTATGTTGATGTGTTGATGATAGTGTGAAGAATAAGACAATGTATTGACAATTGTGTATGTGTGTGAATGAGTATGTAGGAGGGGATACAGGCATGGAATGTGCACGTGTGGTTGTCATGCATGCAACTGAATACACATTCATCCAACCATTGTCAACACACCCTCCCCCCCCCCCACAGGTGCGGGCAGCCCCATCATGCTCAACACAATACAACGTGTCACTCGAGTGCTTGCCCAGCAGCAGGAAGGTGCTGTACAACGTGCCATACAAAACAGCTTTCTTGTGTCTGCTGACATGGCGCACGCCCTCCACCCCAATTATGCTGATAAACATGAACCTGACCACCAGCCACGATTTGGTGCTGGGTTGGTGCTCAAGCACAACGTAAACCAACGGTGCGTGGGTGGGGTAGGTGATGGGGTGTTGTGGGAAGAATTGATGGGGTGTTGTGGGAAGAATTGATGGGGTGTTGTGTACAGGGTTGGTGTTGTGCAGGGTATTGTTGTGGGTGGATGTGTGCGAGTGAATGTGCACCGTTGTGCATCTGTGGCATACTCATTTTCCCTCTATTTTCACACACACTCCCCGTTGGTGTAGACATCCACACCCACACAAATATACACCCGCCCCCCGACACACCCACCCCTACATGCACCCATACACCCACCCATACACCCACATATGCGCCCACATATGCGCCCACACATACACCCACACATACACCCACACACATTGTATGCAACAGGTATGCAACAGATGCCATCAGTGCGGCGTTGTTCAGGGAAGTGGGGCATCGCAGGGGGGTGCCTACACAAGAGTTTTGTGTGCGGTCAGACCTTGCATGTGGCTCTACTATTGGTATGTGGGGTTGGGGGGGGGTATAATGGGTGGTTGTAGCGCGGGGAGAGGGGGGAGGAATGGGTGGTGGTGGTGGTGTGCTTGGATGATGTGTATTGTGCATGATAGGCATGTGAGAATGGTGAATACTGGTACAATCACCAACATACAATGTGTACAGTGCAAACACAAAAGTACACTTCTCTCCCCCCCAACAGGTCCCATATTGGCAGCAGGTTTGGGTTGCAAGACAGTGGATGTGGGGGCACCTCAACTTGCCATGCACAGCATCCGAGAAATGTGTGCAAGCGCAGATGTGGTATGAATGTGTAGTGTGTGTATTGGATATGTTGTGTGTATGCATGTGTGTGTATGCATATGTGTGTATGCATGTGTGTGCCAAGCGGATTCGCCGAGTGTGTTGGTGATGAGTTTGAATGCGATGCAGTACTTTTGAACAAACACACATCTTCATAAACATGCCACTTAATTCACACACACACTCATCATTGTTACCCCACCCCCCCCCCACCCACCCCCGAAAAGGCCCATTCCTATGATCACTTTGTTGCATTCTTTCAAGATTTTGATGCACTGTCAAAGGATGTGGTGGTGGATGATCTCCCCGCTCCAGACATCAAGGGCACCATTGACGATACGCCATGTGACTGTGTGACAAATGGTGCCTGAGGCGTGACCAAGGGTGCCTGAGGTGTATTTTGCAAGTGTTCCCGTGTTTTGGTGATGTGTTGTGGGACTGTAATGGTACTCTGGTCACGAGAGGGAGAGGTTTAAGAGAGGTTTTGTGGTGGAAAAAGGGTTTTCAGCTGCTTTCGGGGCTTCTATACGTGTTGCAAGTCATTTTCTCTCAACCAAACAATCGTTGTTGTGTTGTTGTAAAACCATATTCGATACAGTACTCCAGCCCCTGTGACCCTGGGCCCCTGCTAAGCCCCTGTCACCCTAGGCCCCTGTCACCATGTACTCACTACCATCCACCTGCGCTTTGCTGTCTCCCTCTCTCACCCGCATCCCCCTGTGCCGACACAAACCCCTCATCACCCCATCCACCACCACGTCTCCCCTGCCGTGCCTGCTCGCCCCCACCTTGCCACGCATTCGAAACACGGGGCCCCACCGTTTGGTCAGGGGCCCATCCCCATGTCACAGCAAAGCGGTCAATCAGGCCACAATTGGCACGTTCATATTCTTGCATTGCCTTGGGCAGTTCTTGTTGAATCTGATGATGATGATGCGAGGGGGTTGGGGTGAGGATGGGTGAGGGTGTGTGGTGGTGTATGGCGGTGTGTGGTGTATGGCGGTGTATGGATATGGGTGTGTAAGGAGGTTGATTGTCACACACACACACACACTTCACATATACGTGTTCATAATTCCCACCTCAAAAAAAGTACAAAGTACCCCATACCCTTTGTATTCGGTCTTCATTCACAGGGTGTGTTCTCAAAAACTTGGGAATCATTGCTGTCCCAGATTTGCGTTCAAGTCCATCCATACGTGCAAACACCTGCTGCCCTGCACCTGGGTCATAACATGCTTGTGCTGCTAGGTGCATACCAATGATGTCTGCTTCAGTTTCCTGTAGCCTGTGGTGTTGGGAGGGCTGAGAGGGTGAGGGGTGAGAGGGTGAGGAGAGGGGTGTGGCATGTGTGGTGTACAGAGTATGTGTGGGTACAGAGTATGGAGATGATATCGTTGACTGTGTGGGATGTGTGCATTGTCAAATTCATGTATATACACACCAGATCATCATAGTCATTGCTAATCACTGAGAATATGCACCATTGCTATGCACACACCTGCCATATGGTAGGAAGAAGAGCAGGTATATGATGGAGGAGGGTACCTCAAAACCAAGCACCATGAACAATGTTGTACGCACAAGTTGTAGCAAGAGCTGCTGTGACAGGCGCTCCCCCTGTAGAGTAAGAAAATGATGGTTGTTTTTGTATGCATGTATTGTATGTGTGTAGATATGTGTTGTATGGATACATTGTATCTATGTATTGAATTATACATTGTATGTAGTATTGATCATGTTATGCATGGTTGTGGTGCACAAACTCACATCCACCACCCCCACCACGACACACCACCCAGAAACACCACACCCAAAACCACAAAACCACATACCGCATGACGTGCAACAACATGTGCAGTCTCATGTGCCAGCACTGCTGCCAGCTCATCCCGGTTTTTCAATATCTTCAACAGCCCTGTATAGACACATACTTTACCACCTGGTACCACAAATGCGTTGACCTCATCAGAGTCAATGACAGCATACTCCCACTTGACATCCTGTGTGTGTGTGTGTGTGTGAGGGTGGGAGGTGGTTGGAGTGTACATATATATATATATATATATATATATATATATATATATGTACATGCTAAACACATACACATGCACACATACACATGCCCACATACACACACATGCACATAAAACACCCACACCCACACACCCACACATGTACCTTGAGTTGACTTTGATATCCACCCCCCACCCCATTCCCCACAACGTCCTCCAGACGCTTGCCCACTGCTTCCACTGCCTGTACTGCTTTGTGATTGGGGGGTAGCAACCGACCCTGGGCAGCTGCCTGCTGTTTAATCTGGGGGGAAGATGTGTACGTGGTTGAGAGGAATGATGTGTACACATCAAGTGGCGGAGGATGGGTGCATATGTTGTGAGGAATGATGCATGCATAGCAACACCCAATGCAACCTTTCCACTACAACACACAAGATAGCCACTACCTGTTGGAATACTTGGGTACCCATGGCTTGCTCTGTTTGTGCACTGACCAACACTGTGTGTATGCGATGTGTAAAGGGCACCTCTTGTCGGTTGGACACCCATACAACGGTCACCACCCCCACTGCCGAGATGCTGAGGTACGCCACCTGCAATGTGTATGGCAATGTATGGAGGTGTGTGCAATTTCCTACCAATGCGATGTGTGTTTGTTCCCACAATCATCACGTACCATCTTGATCCCACGTTGGTCGGCCATGCTCGTGGCTGGTGGGTCGAAGCTCACATAGCCCTGTCGCTGTCGGAAAAATGTCCTCACAAATGTACGCTGGTGATCTGTAACACCCATGGTGCGCATGTGCTGTGCTGTGTGTTGCAGGGTTGTGGGGTGTGCCAGGGTGGGAGAAGCAGCATGGTGGGATGTTGACCTGGTGGTTGAAGCCAACAGCGATGTAAAGTATCGGTAGATGTTTTGTTTGGCTTGTACAACACTATTGCAGGCTGTTGGTGTTGAAGACAACGCTGTTTGTCGTGCAAGCATCCCTGCACGAAACAGGGATGATGCTTGCGATTTTGCTTGCCTTGCAGCCTGCATTTGTTGTTGCAACAACCACTATGTTACATATGGTGATGATTATTTTATTTTATGTAGAAAAACGTGGCATTATTCTGCCTTGACCACCACTTGTCGGGTGGGTTGAGATGACACCATCTTTGTCACCCCACACAGCTCATGGACCCATGTATCAATCTCCTCGGTGCTCATTTGTGCCAGTGCCTGCTCCCCCCACTCATAAAACCGAATCTCCCCCTCTTGACTGTTGCTTTTGCCCTCAAACACATAGCGTTGCTTGATCATGGTTGCTAGCGCCTCCTTGACCACACCCAGCTGCGGGTGGCGTGTGGATCCAGGTGACAAGCCGAGTTCCTGCAAATGACGCCATAGCTCCTCTGTGGGTTGGGGGGGTTGCGATTGTTAGAGTACGCAACCGTCTGTTCATCTTGCAATGGCGCACCCCATCCAACGCACATCCCATACACTGCACATCCCCTACCACCACATACGTTCAGTCAGGCGGCCCAAGTTGAGGTGGATGAGTGCCAGTACAGTCAACAATAAAGCATGCTGTGGGGGATTGGTCGGTGGGGGCAGCAGCTGCTGGCGTGCATCGTTGGGAAGCATGGATGTCAACACAAAAGACGACGCGTTTCCCACTGTGTGTTTTTTGGGTGGTTGTGCCTGATGATGCATGTTTTCCTCCCACACAACACACACCTACCTGCATGTATGTCAAATGGACCCGCCTTGGTTTTGCGTGTGATTTCCTGCATGTGTATGCCAAAGATGCCAGCCACGTGCGCCTGTGCAAGTGCCAATATGTAGGCAGCAACACGATGTCGTGACCCTGCATTAATGACCCCAATGATCTCTTTGCGCTGGATGGGTACATGGGGATGCTGGTGCTGCTTGAAGAGCACATAGCGCACAACTTTGGTCATCATGGTCTGCACTTCCTGTGTACAAGAGGGTATGTACAAGAGGGGGGCGTGGTGGCGTGCACGATGACGCCTATACACAACCCATACCGTGGCGCTCATTTCCACCTTTTTCTTTTCTGCTTCTGCCAGATACGCACGTTGCTGTGATCACATGTGGGTAGTGGTGTACACCTATTGGAGCGTGCACCTGGAACATCACTGCCCATACCACACGTCGTGCTTCATTGCCTGCTTGCTGCAGGGATGCTTTCAAGCTCACCAAACCCTTGCTTTCATTCCCACCATCTGGAATACAACGTATGAATGTTGATGGATGTTCAGATTTCACACGCTTATTCTCCGCACCCACGCACTTGCTTGTGCCTTTTTGCGCTTGCCAGTGCTAGATTTTATTTTCTGCTGGAGTCGGGGGGAGGCGGGGCTGGGTTGGGCCTGTCCATCGTCCAAAAAATGGTGTGTTGTACTTGGTTGCTTTCTTCGCCTGCTGCTCATTGTTGCATTGCTGGTGTTGTCGAGATTGTCAACTTTGCAAAACCATAAACTGAAACAAAAACAATATGTGTGGAAAACTATATGCGGGGAGATTGTGTGATGTGATTGCATTGAGGTGCTTGACTGTGAAGTGTTCGCATTGAGGTGATGTGATTGAATTGAGGTGCTGTGATTGCATTGAGGTGCTGTGACTGTACTGAGGCCACTGATGCTGACAACAACAACCACAATCTCATCACATTCTGCTCAGCATACACCATCCATACACAGTCCCCCTCCCCCTGCGTATACACACAGAACATGACTATGGAAACGATCATTTTCGTGACATTTTAGCTGCTGCTGTGCAGGCAGCACCGATCGCTGGGGCCACCATTGCACCACTGCTGCCGCTTCCTGGCAGCGGCGCAGCAGCGGCCCATAGCAGTCATCAACTGCTATCGACTGGGCCCTGTTGGGCAGCCCCGCACAGCACCAGCACGATGTGGGGGGTGCTGCGGCCCCAGGACCCAGGACCGCAGCGACCAAGCACGCAGCCTGTTTCGCAGCATCTCATCAATCACAAAGTGGTGCTGTTGGCAGTGGGTAACATGGCACAGCACGCCTGCAAGGGCCCTGTTGGTGTGCTGCCGCATGCCCCCGTCAAGTACCCAGTAGACTTTGATCAGGACAGCCTCGAGGCCCTTCTTCTCCACCACCTGCGCCAGGGCCGGCTCCCCATCACCATCAATGTTTTCGACCACGTTGTCGAGCTCCCTGATTCGGTGCTGCGAAACGGGGGCGCAGCTGTGAGTGTCCCCGCAGTGCTCGCAGAGCTTCGAAAGACGGAGGAGGGTCGCAAGCACGCAGCCATTTTCGACGCGCAAAACGTAAGCGTGAACGCACGCATCAAGAACAACGAGGCACCTCGACGTGCGAGGAGCCGCGGGGGGCACTGTCACGTTACTGACACGCCAATCACATACGTCTTTTCCATACTTAACACAACCTTACTACCAAGGTTGTGCATTTTGCTATTTTGTTCGCATGTTACCGTCCTTTTCTTCCTGTTATCTGCCCTTTCCAGCAGATACGCCATATAACAGCCAGAAGTCCTCAGAGCTGTGCTTCTAGACACACACTTGTGACAAAGGGGGGGGGGGGACGGTGCACACGCATTGTTTTTTTTTTCCTTCTCACCACTTTTTCTGCAGGAAAAGAAATGAAAGGAAAAAAGGGGGCCCTCTTTTTTTTTTTCCCTCACCTCAAGTGCACATTTTCTTGAAAAACATTTTCTCTGCAAACATTCTTTGTTTCTTTCTTCGCCTTTTTTTATGATGATGAGATTGCTGGTGTTGATGAGATCGACAACGTTCCAGAACCACCAACTGAAAAACAGTGTGTGTGGAAAACTGGTCATGTGGGTAAATTGTATAGAACAAGATGCACGTGCATCGTGTCACCACTCCTCCTGTTGTGCATCTTCTACAGTTACAAACACTCTTTATTATGCTTGCCTTTTTCATCAGCAATGCTTATTGATACTACTTCTACATGTGATCAAATTCTCAGCACTCAACAACAGTTCACAACAGTTCTCACACAACGAAACACAATAAACAATTCACAAAACCAAATACATATTCCTGATCAAATACACAGAAGAAAAAAATCACACCCATGAACATCTCAGGGACCACTTTGAGCCATTACTGCAGGCTCTTCTCCTGGCTTGAAGGTGGAGTTGTGAGGGGCCATGGGAGCAGGAACGGGAACAGTCGTGTTGGTAATTGTTGTGTTAGTAGTGGTGGCAGCACTGACAGCAACGCTCCCGCTTCCCACAACCACGTTGGCGCAGTTGAGAAACACCTCTGGCCACGGTGACCCCTGCTTGCTGCACGGCACAGCTGGTTGGCCACCATAAAACTTGGCATTGGCATCTGGAACGCCCTCAGGGGTGCAGCTGTGCCCGGTCACCCACTCCATTTGAATCACACACACGGGCTGGCATGTGACACCAGCCGGCCATCGAAACTCGCTCTGATACAAGTCACCCCAACCTCCGAGCCAATCAGCATTGGTGGCTTGACCTAGTGCCCGCATGCCATCACCATCCTTGCCGTTTTCTTGAGGGGGGTAAACCTGGATGCCTTTACCATCAGCACGCTCGAGCAAGACATGACGCTCGGTGTTGAGATCATTCTCATTGGTGTACAGGCGATAACGGATGCGGCCCCAGTGATTAGTGGTGATGGCAAACTTGATGGGAAACACGCCAGTGGAGATGTCCAGCTGCGTAGTGGGGAAGGAGCCAACCATGTTGCGATCATTGCCAAGAGGATCTCCACAGGGGTTCATAACTGCCTTGGATGGAAACTGATCCACCCACTGCAGCGTGTGGCCTCCGGACTGTCTGTCTGTACCTGTGGAGGCGGTGGGTAGGAGGTTGGGGGTTGGCCGGGTGGTGTGTGTCATGGGGATGCATATAGATGGATGTGGGCATACCTCCGCCATTGAGGCAGTATGGGCAATCGGTGGGTCCATAAAATGGCGTAAAGGCCGTGCGCATAGGCGGGTATGTGACAAGCCCATGGCCAGTTGCCCGCCTCAGGAAGCCCGCCAAGGCAATGCAAATCAAGATGGTCGTCAAGCGCATGGTTGTTGTGGTATATCTAACAAGTTTTTGTTACTGATGTGCCGCCGATGTGTTGTGCTTGGTAATGACTATGTACTTCGCCGCAAGTTTTGAGGACAAAACTGAAAAATATGTCGGACAGACGAGAAACCAACCGTATGTCGCACAAAGTGAAAATTGCAGCGACGCATCTAAACGCAGCGCGTAAACTCTTAAGCGATTTACAAGGTCGTAATTATGTCATGCAATAATGTGGCAGTTGAAAAAGCCACCATCATGGATCATGATTACAATCCGTGATCAAGCATCTTCACTTTTTGTTGCGTACTTTTTTACTTTCATTGCTGAGCATTGTATTGTATTGAAGGCCACCACATGGTGATGGCTGGGTCTATGGTTGGCCGTCTACATAATTTTTGGCGCGCTTTCCCCTTGACCATCATCATCATCAATAATTGTGTTACACTCATCACATGCACACCATCAATCATCGCAGAGGAGGTGGCAAGGCAGGAGAGGGTGGAGCAAACGTCACAGAACGCGAATACGTGTCGACATCCAATCCGCGCGCACTCGTTGCAGCAACCACAGGGGCCTGTGTGAGTGTGTAGGGCATGGTCGCATTGGAAGACACCTCCCACTCCCACCATCCCCACATACCGTGCGCACACGCCCTGGCGCCGTACTGCGAGGCGGCCGTGTAGGCCGTGTCGGCGGTGCATGGTCCACCATCTTGTACTCGTACCGCATCGCCACGAGCAAAAATCCCACCAACCCCACCACCATCAGCACCGCCATAAAGCAAAAAAACAGATCCAACCGCCCATAGTTCAAGTCCTTGGCCAGCCACCCTGGCCCGCCGCCCACCGACGTCAGCCTCCCCACTGCCCACACCAGTGCACCAGACAGATAACTCCCCACACACACCGACAGCAGCTGCAGTGCCATGGAGCAGGAGCGCATGACATCCGGTGCCTGGTCGTAGAAGAATTCCAGTTGTCCTATAGAAGTGAAGACTTCACTGAGGCCGATGAGGAGGTATTGGGGAACTTGCCAAAACACGCTCAATGCCACGGTTTCCAGTTCGTGATGGTGGTGTTTTTGGGAGAGGTTTGGGAGAGGAGGGGCCTGAGGTGTGTATAGTGAGGGGTATATGTAACATGGCAAGTGAGGGGTGCCTGTATTCATTGTATGGCAACTGTACACATACCATGGAGCTCGGCAGCACCTTGCCCTGGTGAAAGTAATCCAATCGATACCACTCCACAGCAGCTGCAGCCAACATGGCAAACACCGCAACCACCAAACCCCAGCCTGTGTGTATCAATGGACATGTGGAAGTGTACATGTATGCAGTAGGCATGGATGTGGATGTAAACACACACACACATGTGTATGTTCACCTACATACAAACATCTACGCAGACAACAGGCCCCCAAAACCCCCAGACACACCCCTTTATCATCATCATACCAATGCGCTGCAACAAAGTGATGCGCTTCCCCATGCGCCTCATCAGTGGCACCAGTCCCCTATCATACAGAGGAATGAGAACAATAATGGACAAGGTATTGAACAAGGCAAGGGAGGCTGCTGGAATTTGAAAGCCCTGGGTGACACGGCGGTCCATTTGTGTGCCTTGCTCAATGAAGAATGTATTCATCTGGATGTATATTGTCCTGTATGTGAATCAAGATGAGAGTAGAGAGGGTGGTGGGGTGGTATTACGTGGGTGGTGACCGAGGTAAGTGTGCTTGCATGAATGGAGGGGTGACACTGCCCACCTATCTCTCCTGACACCAACCATTTACACACGAACCCACCCACACTCTACTACCAACCAAACTTCATACCAGTAGAGTATGGTTGCAAAAAACACTGGGATCATACGCAAGACCAATTTCACCTCCTCCACCTGCTGCCTGGTAAACCCACTGTTTGTACTACTCCTTGTACCTGCTGCTGTGAAAAGAAAGGGGAGGAAATGTAATGTATAATGCTTGGTGCAGTGGCGAATGCAAAACAAGCAATATGTTGTTGTGTGTTCAAACAACACACACTATACATGATATAATTAACATTAACTATACATTTAATATTCATTATACACAGGTATGCTGCATCCCTGCACACACCTGGTCCTGGCAGTGCAATGGCACCATTCAACCATGCCAGACTCTGTATACGAGGAATACCATGTGCAGACCCATTATTCCCTGCACTACCACCATTTGCCTGCAACAAGGGTGTTGCAAGGGCTCCCCCAGTGGAGCCATCAGTGACTGCTCCAGGGTCGGGGAGGCCATACCGGCGACCCCCTGGGCCCCACCGGGCCTTGAGTGCACACCACAGCACTTTGAACACGCGCGTTATCGGACTGTTGTTGTTTTTAAGGGGCCATGTGAGGTGATAGGTACACATTATTGAGCAACGCACAGCAGCCACAACATCCACTACACCACCCATATCCACATATCCACCACCCTACCTTTCCGTGGGAGGTACGTGTGAGTACAATGATGTCCCCGACACAAACATCACAATTGCCATCAGCATAGCAGCTGCAGGTATCGCAAACCCCACCCCCCACCCCACTGCTTCCTGTACGTAGACCACCACTGTGACTGCAAATAGACTTCCCAGGTTGATCACAAGGTAGAAAGAGTTCCAGAAGCTTTCCTTTTCACGTCTGTCCTGGGGGTCAGCATCGTCAAACTGATCAGCACCTAGATGGGTGGGTGGGTAGGTGTGGGCTTTGCATGGGATGGGAGTTACAATGGCGGGGAAGGCCATGATACGGTGTGAGTGATGCTGTGTGATAATGCCACATATGCATTTCACCACCCCTCACACCACACATACCAAATGCACTCACACAGGGCTTGATACCGCCCGTTCCTATGGCAATAATGTACAATGCCCCATACAGAGCCAACTGCTGACCCCATGTAGGCATCTCCCAAGGCTGAGGAGCCCACCCTGGTATCAATGCACTGGCTGCTAGGAGTGTGGTGCCCTGTTGAGGTGGTGTTTGAGGTGTTGCAAAGTGCGTGTTGGTGCGACGACGTTGGTGCATGTTGTTTTATCCATGTTGCGCATGGATACAGTGCGGCATTGGAGCAGCCTGCATACTAAAACCACCCAAAACACATACCGCACAATAGATGCAGGAAAACACCAAGATGGTTTTGTATCGACCCCAATACGAGTCTGCCACCCATGCACCAAGGATGGGCGCCAGGTAGCAGGTGCCCTCAAACAACATGCACTGCAAAGCAGCACCACCAGCGTCAACACCCATCACCTCACGGAGATACACCACAAGGTTGGTGGACAAGCCATAAAACCTAAAGGGCGTGTCGATGGGTGTGTGTGATGGATGTCATTTCTACACCATCACCCCTCAAAAACATACGTGATTCTCTCGCATAGCTCATTTGATAGAATGAATGGGCAGACTGTCAGCAGGACAGAACGCTTTGGTTGTGAGGGTTGTGTGGTGGTCAATGACATTGTTATCGAGTGTTTTGCTATGTCACCCTCGTCTGTCGTGATCTGCAGGGCAATGCAACTGCAATGTCTGTCGTATCAGAGTGGAAGTGTGTCACTGTACAACACGTGAACGTGATAAAGGCTAAAGCCCTGCGCAGCCCGATTGCTTAGTGCCTTGTCTCGTTGCTGGCAGTGTTGCTCATTCTCGTGGTACCATAGAATAGTACCATATAGAATACAATAGCAAAATTATTTTATGAGGCGCCACGAGTGGACAAGGTCAATGTAATATCAGCTTTGCTGCTGCTCCGTTTGCGCTTGGTCCTGTTGTGATGGTGACTTGGTACTGCAAGGGGCTGCCACCATGTCACCACCCTGGAGCTTGTCTCTTGCCAACCAGGTTGATACTGGATCACAGCGGTGCATGCTTCCTTGTGGGGCGTGGGAAGGGCTGTCCTGGCTGCCCACACCACATCCGCAGTGGTTATTGTCTGTTGTGTACGGTGCACATACATGTGAAAAAGTCAGTGCAGGGGGTACTCTTGCAATACTCTATGCATACCCCACATACCGCTGGCCCACCCGGCAGCATCCCCTCCCCCATCCTGTTGCTTCCAACACACTCGCTCGGCACCTGCACCACATCCCCGGGCCCATCACACCATGCAGCATGTCGAGGCAGCACCCATGCTGTGCCCTGCCCGGCGTCGTGCGTATCTGACACGCCCGATGCTATTTTTGGCATGCATCCATCTTGCAACAGGGTGTTGATAGGTCCTGGCACGTGTGTTACAAATGCTTCATCCAGGCGCATGCTGAGCAGCCACACATTTTGGCCCCACATGGCAAGGAGTGCATGCTGCCACATAACCGGTGCATCTATGTTGTTATTGTTGTTGTGGTGGTGGTGGTGGTGTGGATATATACACGATTTGTTGGTGGTGTGAATACATACACAATTGTGAGTATTGTATATATACACGATACTCTTGTGGAGCATGTTGAGCCAAAAGCACAAAGCATGTTCATCAAGGTGCATGTCCCCCCCTAGCATAGACACACCACCTCTCCATGCACATACCATAGCCATCATACTCGGTGGTGTATGGCAAGTAGCTGAAATCATACAGCATGAGCCTTTTTGATGAAACCAAGCCTGCTATCCTAGGCTGTAGTGAGGAGTGAAGTGGAAGTGTGAGGAAGTGGAACGTGCGTGAGGAAGTGTAGTGTATGAGAGGATGTGTAGTGTGTGTGAGAGCAAGTGTAGTGTGTGTGAGGATGTGTAGCTGCATTCCAGCGTCCTCCACTGCATTATACAAGTGTGTTGCACACCCATACAAGTGTGTTTGTACATGCGCACCTCTGCAGCCAGCGGGCGAAGGTGCACACCCTGTCCATACACCAAACACCCATCAAACCCCATGCGCCGGTGCCACTCCACATGTGCCTGCAGTGCTTGTGCATTGTGCACATGGGACAGCTGCTGTTTTGCATGGTACCCACCTGTGGTGATTGTGTGATTGGTGCATATATGGTTGTATGGGCAAAATGCAGCTTAACCAACATATACCAAACAACATACCAATAAACGTCCACACACGCGGGGTCCCCCCCTCCTGCACCACCCGTGCTGCATGGTCAAACGTCGCAGTCAACGCCACCAAGCGGTCAGAACCATGCACCCGTATCGTCCACCAGTCCTTGGCATCCATCGATAGGCTGTGCAGTGGTACCCTCAACTCAAACATGTGCACCACATTGCGCATGCGGTGCTGTGGGAGGCTGTGTTGTACAGGATGCAACACAAGGGGTCGGGTTTCCTCGTGGTGCTGGAGGTACAAGGGTGGGGCCGGGGCGGCCTGGGGGTCGTCTGTCGTGTGTGCACCTGCCTCTGGGCGAAGGGTCCATGATGGGCCACGCACGTCGTCAAACAGTGTCATGCCACGCAGCACCACCTCTTGCTCATGGTGATCGACGCGTGCCTTGGTGAAGACATGCAGGAGGCCCGCGAATGTGGTGGTATCTCTGTGTATCTCTATTGGCAGGGGATTGTAATAGACTCCATGAAATGTACCATGCTGGTAGCTACGGGCTGGGGCACGGTGCAACAAGGCTGTGATTGATTGTGTGATTTGTTGTGGTTGCTGATGATGGGGTGTGATGAGGACTCATTGTCTACCTTGAAGTGAAGGATGTGGTGTCGATGTTGCACTGACGTCGCGTACAGCTAGCAAGCACAACACGCCGATGATCAGTCGATGCCGAAACATACATCGTTTCCCAGCTAATACCATCACATTCTCAATGAATTATCCAAAACAATATAAATTCGTTACAGCATATGAATGATAATCAAGATTGTCATCACTTGTTATGTATGAGCGTCAGGGGGGCCGTGCAACACACCGCCCCAGCAACACTCTACCACTTGCCCCAGTCGTCATCCCCCACTGCAGCACCATCATCATTGTCCTGCCACTTGTTCTTTGAGGCGCTCCCCGCACTGCCCACACTGCGTCCCCCACTGCGCCCCCCACTCGAACGTGCACTTCGCCCCGTGGGTGGCTTGCCTGCTGGGGCCTTGTTGGGGCTCTCCCATGTGCTCCAATCATCATCTGTGTGTATTGGGGGTTGCATTGATATACCATTGCGTACACCCCCTTGTTACCTCCCCCTAAACACACATACCTTCCACACCGTTGACACCCTGGTGATCAAAGCCTGCAAAATCCCCTCCTGCGTTGCGATTCCCACCACCATTGTATCCCATCACCGCAGGACTGGCACGTCCGCTGCTGCCATACCCGTTGCCATCCATGCCACTGTACGTAGACCGCTGATCCAACCGATCCGTTCCCGGATCCGATGCAGCATGGCTACTCCCCCACCCCCCCGATGCAAAATGGTGTGCGTCACCCCCATCAAGACCACCACCCATGCCGGACAGGTTGGATGCAGAGGCGCTGCAGTTGCCACCGCGCTGCATGCCATGATGGGATGATGAGGATGATGGCTGTGCAGCAATGGTGCGCTCCACCTCTTTGGTGCCCAAGTTGATCTGATACCCACTGTCACGAGCAGCTGTCTCCACAGTAGAAGCAACACTCACATATGCCTTTTTCGACATGTTCCACAAGCTGGAGATGGCACGCCCACCCTGCTGTGCCACCACGGCTGCTGTTTGACTCACATTCTCCACCACACGCCCATCCTGAATCGCACTGCTTGTCGAACGCACCGCAGTGCCTGTTGGGGTGGGGGTGGGGGTGAGGATGGTGGTTGTTTTTGTTTTGTTTTCCCCCCAAAATGTGTGAAAAACAAAGTGAATGAAGCAGTATTTAATGCGGTGCCAACAGGATACACCCCCCAGAATGGCCAACCTGCAACATTGGTCACATCAAGCACTGTCTTGGAGAGCATGGTTGTGACATTGTCCACTGCACCTGCTCGTTGGGGGGCTGGGGCAGGGGTGGACCCAAAGCCCACGTACTTGCCCCCCTGACTGGGAGGCAGCCCCTCTGGTTTTGCTGCATTCTCCTGTGTGATGATGGTGATGGTCTTGATTCCCATACACAAAATCACATGTGCAATATCCAACACCATTGTTATACATGCCCTACACAACATCCGTGCCCCCCCCCCCTCATACCTCCATTGTGCGCTGAAAGAATGCATCCTTGCTGCGTGCTGATGCTTCCAGCTGCCCCAATGTGTATTCATTGCCAGCTTGTGCATGCAAGTTGGGCGAGGATTTGGATGTACGGGGCTTGGTGCCACTAGACCCCCAGTCATCCCAATCATCATTGGCAGGACGGGCAGATGATCGCCCTCGTGTTGATGCTGACGATGTTGGTCGCGATTGCACTGCAGATGGTGGGGGTGGGGTGTAGGTGCGGCCCTCGACCTCTGCACGCAACTTTTCACGGTAAAACTGCGGTTGTTGGGTGGTTTATGGGGATGATGTTGCATGTACACTGTACACACACTGTATATATAAAACACCCACTACCTCTGCTGGCTGGGAGCTGTACTTTTCTTTAATGTCGGTGTCCTTTGCAATGCCATATTGCTTGAGAAATGCGTTGAGCTTGTCATTGCCCCCCATCTGCATCTTTTTCAGCTGATCCTGACTCCATGCATCCATGCCAACCGACCTATGTGTTGTGATGTTGGCTTGGTTGCATCACAAATAAAATAATGTCCTGGTGCACAATCGCATGCAAACCGGCGCACCTCACAAAGCTCAAATGCACACCCAGGCCACGGTGCTTCCCACTGCATTCCAGGCACATGAATATGCCATAGGATACAGAGGCCCACTGGGGGTTTTTGGTGCTGCAATCAACGCAGACCTGTGCATTCCCGATGAGGTGTGTTGTATTGTCCTGTGCAAAGCGTGGATGCATGACTCAACAAACCTTGTTTTCCGGCTGGGATTGAAGGCCTCGCAAAACCCTGAGAGCTTCAGCTGATGCCATTGCTGGGGCACCAATGCAGATGCACGGGCTGTACAGCAACCTTGATGAAGAGGCGACAGGGATTTGTTGTTTGTTGTGTGCTCACTGATTCATGTCGTTCATGATGCGTATTGGGAATACTGTGTGTGGCCTTGGGTGTTGTTTTTTACTTTGCTCTGGGTTGAGCTCTTGGAGTAAGGGCGAGTAATGCTGGTGTCTGGTTGTACCCTGGTGTCTGTACGCAGTGGGACCCCTGTGCCTTTGTTCTGTCTTCTTGTCCATCCACCTGTGTGCAGTGGTTGTTCTGCAGGCCCTGGTCTGCATGTGCCCACCTCGTTATGTTTTCTGTCGAGCACAGGAGTACTGCTTGCAATGCACTGCTTGTTCCAGTGTGCCCTGCATGTATGTGGTCAGCACAAGCCCAATCAAGTGCAACTCCTCAGCCCTTGGGGACTGAAGTCACTGTGCAAGTGCCCTGGTACACATTGTGCACGCCAATTTTCTTTACATAAAACAGCTAGCTGCGATCCAGTGCGATGTGATTCCAGCAAGCAATGGCAGCACCAAACAGCAATGCTGCGGTGGACCAACTGCTCGCTGATTTGCTAAGCAGTGACGATGAAGATGTTGATCAAGGTCACCAGATGCCCCCAGCTGTTGGGGAACTTGTTGGTGTTGTTCATGATGATGATGTCGAGATAAAGGTGCGCTGAAAGGAAACAGAAGAAGCTGTTATCAACTAGCTGTCACACCATGCGGGCATCCATCATCACAGAGCACCAAAGTACCCAGCCCCACAAGCAACCCCATACCCATTGCAACTGCACCTGCACACCTCGCTGATGATGCACATAGCAGCCCTTCATTTTACACACCAACAGCAGAGTCAAACTTTGGATCCCTGCGCAGCCCGGGTGATGTGCAATCCCTTGCAGGACCATTGCACGACGATGTGGCGTTTCCTTCAGTAGAACATACAGTTGACATAGATCCACAGCAACACCAGCATGATGATGATGTGCACCATGGTGCGCAATTGGAGCATGTTGGACCGCACAGTGGGCATGGTATACTTGCACATGTTCCTGATGCTGTTGACTCCAATAATGCTGTGGATCCCTCGCTGCCCTTTCCTTCCTCACTGACAGTAGGTCAGGAAGGGTCGTCTTTATTGACCATTGGTCAGCAGGGGTCATTATTTGACTCACTTGATGTACATTATGCCCAACCCACAGCACCAGCAGCACCCACAGCAGCACCTTACCTATTGGATGATCTGCAGTCATCACAGCCAGTAGCAGTAGCTAGCAGTACAGCACCAACACCGCATCAGTTCCAGGAAGGGGCACCCCCACTGTTGTGTATAGATGCAGCTGATATTGGTGTTGCTGCTGCTGATGGTGTTCCAGCCGATGGTGTTGCTGAGGATGATAACAACATTGGTGTTGGGTTGTACCAGCAGCCATGGGCATCCACAAGACAGCATGACAGTCAATCATTGGTGGTGGCTGATGAAAACACACAGGGGGATCATGTTGACCAGGGGTTTGACCAGCAACAGTCAACGGCATTGCTGGATGATTTACTGTTGCTCCATGGTGCCAGTGCATCAGGAGAACTAGCTGTTGGTGAGGATGCTGGTGATGAAAAAACCAGCGCTGACATACTTGCTGCTTTGTTTTCTGCTACCCCTGCAGCTGCTGATGTCTTACGAGCTGATGATGTCTCACGAGCTGATGATGTCTCACCACCACCAACACAAGCTGATGCTGGTCCTGCTGCTGCACACCCTGCTGCTGTGTCTGTTGATGATGTGTTTGGGTTTGACAGCATGCATACCACACCACAGCAGCACACACACCAAGCAGCAACAGCCATGCAGAGCAGCACATATGAAGATCACATGATCACACATGATGATGATGATGATAATAATGATTATGGTGTGGATGTCCAGCAGGGTGTGGCAGATGGTGTGCAAGATGCTGGGATGCATGACACTCAGCAGCTGCTCCAGGGTGTGGAGGTGGCAACAGCAAACACAACCATAATGCCAGCAGCAGAAACAACACAAGCAACAGACACAATTGTAATACAAGCAGACGCAACACAAGCAACAGATGATGTGCCACAAGAATCATCCCCACCTGTGCACATTCCCTCACGACAACACATGGCAGCATTTGATGCAGCAGTGGCTCAACAACGACAACTGGTAGCAGGTAAATGGTGTGTATGGTTGGAGGTCACCTACACCCCTGTGATTTCCCTCACACCAACACACCTGTTGGTTTAACTCTCACACCAACACACCTCCAGGCACGAGCACCACCACAGCAGGCCCCCCTGGGTCCCACCCTCAAGAGGGCTCCCCCACTGGGTGGGCTGCACAGGTGGGGGACACCCTAGTTGCAACGCTGCTGTCACGATTGCAAGGGGCACATGCACGATGGCCTGATGCGGGGCTATTTGATGCCCGGGGTGGGATACTGGGCAGGTGTGGAAAGGAGGGGGTGTATGTATGGGTTGGTGTATGTATGGGGTTGGTGTATGTATGAACAATGTGGGGGTGGTTGTGGAAGGGATTCCCAAAACCCTCCAAAAAAACCATCACCCCCCCCTACATGCACATCAACCCACACATAGCATTCACCCCCCCTCATACACACATCAACCCACCCATCCACACCCACCCATTCACACCCACCCATCCACCCATACACCCCATACAACACAGTTACCTGGTTATGCGTCTTGATATGGTGGGGGCATTCACTGAAGCCTTCACCTCATGTCGCCCCACAGCATGGCCCAGTGCTGTTGCAATGTACCGCAGCTGTGTGGCGGTGGGTATGAGTCATGGTGTTGTGTTTGTGTTGATGCCACGTCTGACTGATGCGGGGTATGTGTGGTGGTGGAGTATGTGTGGTGGTGGGGTATTTGGGGTGGTGGGGTATTTGGGGTGGTGGGGTATGTGTGGTGGTAGTGATGATGATGGTGATGCGTGGGTGATGATGATGGAGTGTTGTGATGCATTGCGATGATGATATTTGGGTATGCATGTATGTCTGTACGGTTGCCACCACTATGCATGCCAACATGCACATTCCCAACAAACACACCCACCCACGTCCCTCCCACAACCCCCTCCCCACCCACCCACCACACACACAGGGTTGCTCGTGCCGCTATAAACAAACTGGGGGAGCCAAGGGGCCCCACCAATGCAGTCACCTGTGTGTGCTTCAATGCCTCCTCGGGGGGGGGGCTGTTGGTGGGGCATGCTGATGGGGAGGTGGTGCTGTGGGAGTTTAGGAGAAGTGGGTGGGAAGCAGTCAAGGTGTGTGTGGAGGGATGATCACCATGCACCCACCTCCATCACCCAACACCAAACTCCACCCACCACCCACCACCGCTAAAACCCCAAACACCACCCATTACAGGTACTCCCGGGGTGCCACACCCATGCCGTCACCTCCCTGTGCTTTCTAGAGGGTCCCTCCCTGACCGCTGTCAGTGGGGATGCAGGTGGGGTGTTGGTGTTTCATAATATTGCAGGGTACACCTCCTTGACAGCCATGTTTACCGGTATGCGGGGTGATTGTGGGTGCATGCATTCACTGTAGATGTACTCCATGTGGATATGTGTGTTGTGTGCCCTGTGTGTGTGCCCTAATGATGATGTGTCTGTATGCCACATACACCACCGTCATCACAACAAACCCCCTCGCTAGGTCGCTTGTCAAGGGGCCCCCAGCCGGTCCCCCTTGCTGATGGCAGCACAACAGGCCCCATCACCCAGCTGATCCCCCTCCACCCCCTCCGTGGCAGCAAGGGCCCCCCCGGGACCTCCCCGGGTGGAGGCCCCACCGACACGGACGTTGCGCGCGCGTTTTTTTTTCAAGAGGGCCCCCCCGCAGGGGCGCTGGATGGGCTGTTTGTGTTGGCGGCGCTCAAGGGTGTGTTTGTCTGTCGGGTGTTGCCAGATCAGCGTGTGCAGTACTTGCATACCGTGATGCCCCCTGTGGGGATCCGGGAAGATGCTCCCCCCTATGTGGCGTGGCGGGTGGTGCACCATGATGCCAATGGCAGGTAGGGGGTAGCACGTTGGGGTGGTGGATGTGCATTGGGGTTGTGAATGCGCATTGGGGTGGTTGTTCTGCGTACATGTATGATGATGATGGATGCGTACAAGTGTTTCTCATGGTGGGTACCTGTGTCTTTCACTTGTTTTTCCTCACAACACACATTTCAAACCATCCCTGTATCATTATTTCATGTCGATACCTTGACAACAACCTACACCCTACCATAATGCACTGCCACCATACCTATGATACACCACCACCACTACACACCACCACCACCACTACACACCACCACCACCACACACAGTGTCTTGAGTCTGCTGGCACTTTGCTGGGAACAACATGTAGTGGTGCTCCTTGTGCCAATTGGTGCAGCCCACACACAGGGTGAGGGGCCCACTGGAGAAGGGGGTGGCATGTGGGGGCGGGGGCCTGTGAGAGGTGGCAGTCGGGATTTGCGAGAGGGGAGCAGTCGAGGTGGGGAGAGTCATCCCATACCAAGTGGTGTGTTGTTTTTTGGGTGGTGTGGGTGGTGTGGAGTGTTTTGGTGAGTTTCAACACATCCTGCAATCCACACATATTCCCGTGTGTAGTGTGTAGTAGTGCTTCCCGTGTAGTGCTTCCCATGTGTATTACCACCCCTCCCCCCCTCCTGTACCCCTCACAGTCACTCAACTTGCAGCATGGCAGCTCCCATACATTGGGGCAGGCCTGCTCTGGCAGGATGCAACTGATGAGGCACAGCATGGCTCTGGTTTTCACAATGGCAACGGGCCTGTGCTCACAGTTGCGAGTGAACAGGGGGCGCTGACACATGTGCACCTGTATGAGCTTGTGCTGGTATGAGGGTGGTGGGGTGTGGGGCGGGTGGGTGGGTGGGTGGAGGTGGGGTTGGGTGCACTGTATTGTGTGTTACAGCATGATGATGATATAACAAGGTGTGCCTCGTACCTTTCGCTCTCTCTCTCTCTCTCTCTCACACACACACACACACACACACAACATTCACCTCATTCAAGTACACATCCCCTTCCCCCCTCCCTCCCCTCCCCCCACACCACAAACACACCATACCCCATCCACACACACACCACACACCACACACCATACCCCATCCACACACAGCCTGATGGATGTGGGGACAACATCAACCTAGCTGCTGACCTGGGTGGTGTGCAATCAGTGCTGAGGGAACATGTGGGTGTGGAAGATGCACTCATTGCCACCCAACATGTGGTGAACAGGTAGGGTGATGTGGTGGTGTGGTGTAGTGTGGTGTGGTGTGGTGTGGTGTGGTGTGGTGGAGAGCAAATACAGGGGGGTTGAATGGATGGGGTGACACAGACGAAATACCCCACCATCACCACACGCACCACCATCACCAATCACCATCCCCACGCACCACCATCCCCACGCACCACCATCCCCACGCACCACCATCCCCACACACCACACAGGCATGGTGTTCCTGAAGTGACTCATCATGCTGGACTTGCCACACATGGTGATCGTATGCTCCTACTAGGAAATGAATCACTACGAGTAGCCACATTCATGGCATGGCAAGACCGCTTGGTCAACCTTAGAGACTGTGGTTTGACCGACTTGGCATTATTGATTGGGTTGGGCATGTGGTTGACCGTGGCGCATGGTCAACAGCGGCAGGTGGCGGAGAAGTTTCTGTGGCGTGTGCAGTTGGGGAATGCTACCAGTGCGGTATGTGGTGTGTGGGCGTGTATTGTGGATATGTGGGTGGGTGTATTGTGGGTATGTGGGTGTGTATTCTGGGTATGTGCTGTATCATCCACCACCACCACCCTACAACCACCACCACCACTATAACCATCACCACACCACAAAAACAGAATATTGCCGAATTACTGTTAACCTTGCTCCTGCACCTACTGGACACTACATTGACACCAGCAACCACACAACAACAACAACAACAGCACACCACCCAATACACGCCCGACGATCTCGCCCCTATAGCAGCAGAGCTCTGTGTCCTCCTGTCACGAACAGACATTCTCTTCCAACCCGTGTTTGACAAATTCCAAGCCGCCCAGCAAGCCGGGCCCCTGCTCGCGGCACTGCAGCCCCTTGTCATTCAAGGCCTGCTGCCTGCCCCTGCACCAGAGATAGTGCAAGCGTTTGTAGAGCACTATGCCAACAGGGGTGAGGCTGATGTGGTGCAGCGGGCAGTGCTGCACATGGACATACCTTCGCTGGATTTCAATCAAGTGGCCCGGTTGTGTCGGACACATAAACTGTATGCAGCACTGATTCATATTTTCAACAAGGGGCTGTTGGATTTTCTGACGCCTGCGTGTGAGTTGCTGATTGAGGTTGTACATGGGATGTACCGGGATGGTCATGATGATGGTGGGGGTGGTCAACAGGTTGGAATGGTGCCTGGTCAAGCAACCAGCCCTCCACACGCACCAGTAAGCACCATCGACCATGGTATTGACCATGATGTTGACCATCATGTTGACCAGCAGCCTGCATGGGCATTGACCACTGAGTTGGATGATGTGTTTGGTGGAGCAGCAGAGGGGCTGTCAGGTGGTGGGTTGAGTGATGATGGGTTGAGTGATGTGGACACCCAGGGACCAGAGGAAGTGGTGGGGACTGCTGCTGTGGTGGGGACTGCTGCTGTGGGAAGTTTGGGTGCGATAGTGGGGGGGGGGGGCAGTGGGAAGTATGGAGGAAATGTGGGAGGAGATGTTGGAGGAAATGCAAGAGGAAATGAGAGTGAGGGACAAGAAAGAACACAAGGGGGGCCATTTGAACACATGTTTGCAAGCAGCAGGGACCCTGTGAGGGACCCTACTGCCACGACCACACACCCTGGAGCACCCGCAGCAACACCAGACATGGCACCACCAGACACGACACAAACGGCCCCTGCTGTGGATTGGAAGCAGGCATATGGGTACACCCTGCTGGTGTATGTGCAGTGCTGTTTGAAGGGGGAGGCATACCCACCAGGTAGGCAAGCTGATGGGTGACTGACTGTGTAAGACATGTATCTACATGTTGTGCCTGTACATGAATCCTGTGACGCATGTCTGTGTGTCCATGTGGTACCCCTCTCATTGCCTTCCCCCCACACCCACACCAATCACCCTACCTCACCACACACAGGGCAAGGTGCACTCCCCACACAACAACAGCATCAAGTGCAAAGTGCCATAGCAGCCTGGCTGCTCTTTGCAGACCTGGATACACTCCCACAGCTGCTCCCCAATTTCCTCACCCGCGCGCTGCAACCCACCCACCAGCAACCCACCCAGCAGCACAGGGGGGGGTGGCCGGCGGGGGGGCCCACGGTACAGCAGCTGCTACAGGGCCCTGCCGCGCCATTGCGGTGCTTGCTGCAGGTGGATGCCCCTGCTGTGTTGGAGGTAGGCGATTTTGTTTTTGGGGGGTGTTGTTTGCTGTTGTTGGTTGGCTTTTGTTTTTGTGTGTGGTTGTTTGTTGGCATGGCTACATGGCATACATGCTGTTTGTGGGACACTGTCACATGTGTATGTTTTGTACCACAACATGTCTGCCGTACCCCCCATACACGCAATACATCCCACACAGATTCTCCACAACACCCTCACCACATGGGACTGTATGGCATCTGATGCGTACGACGCCATGCACCTTCCCCATCCCCCACGCACACCACCACCAACCACCATTGCCCACCTCATGGTCAACACAATCCTCGACATGGTGGTCAACGCACCCCAGCCGCCGGTCAACGCATACGACCAGCCCCTCCCCTGGCGTGATGAGGGCTTGTGGTTTGCCTGCAGGCTGCTCGCAGAGGGACGTGCTGTTGTGGAATTGCGGTACATGCAGTTCATTGTGCAGTACACCGCCCAGGGCCCCTGGCCCCTGTATGTGTCCCCCCCAGACACAGCGACACAGGAAGCACAGGTGCTGTCGGTGCTGCAGGGTGCGGTGGATGCACACACACCAGCAGCAGTACTCGCTGCAATGGATGTACAAAGGATACTGTTGCTGCTCGAAAACAAAGGGTTGCTGCGTAGTGCGGCCTACCTACACCACCTACGAGGGGATGTGGACGCTGCCTTGCGTACCTATGCACAGTTGCCGACCACGACCCACCCGCACCCCATATTTTCCTACATCACCCACCACATCGACGATGTTCCACCCACCTCCCCCATCACCATCTCTACCCACCCAACCACCTCCCCCACCCCGTCTCCTACCACCATACCCAACATACCCACCATGCCATCCACCCCCACCACCCCTGGGGCAACCATGGCGGCTGCTGTGCTGCGTCATGCTGTGACCCTGACTCGTATAGACGCAGTGGCAACAGCACACCTGATGATGGAGTATATGCCTGGGCATCATGTGGCAGTGTTGGAGGTGATGCAAGAATACCCGCAGCTGCAGTTTGCCTATTTGAAGGTGGGGGGGGGGGAGGTAGTGTGTGGGTGTGTATACATGTGTAGTGTTTGTATATGTGTACATGATGATCGGTGTGTGTTGTGATGTCTAATTTGTCCTGTAGTATCATTGTGAATTCCCTGTAGTATCCCTCATCTGTTCCCCATGCTTCCTCCCCCTCACCCATTTCACACCCACCCCCCCACCCCCCAGGGACTCATGCACCCCACCCCGTCTTCCCCCAATTCCTCCCCCCCCCTCCCCCCTCCCCCCACCATGGACCAACCACTCCAAGAGCAATACATCGCCTTGCTATGCCGCTACCAACCAGATGCAGTGCTGCCCTACATACAAGCCCATGATGCCTATCGTGTGGAAATTGTCCTGCCCACCTGTCAGCAGTACAATGTTCTGGATGCCCAGGCGTTTCTACTAGAACGTGCTGCTGATGTGGAAGCTGCATTGACCATTCATGTGCAGCAGCTGTCACATGCTGTGCAGCAGCTGGTGGTGCGGGTGCTTGCACAAACCACCTCCCAAGGAGGGGGGGGAGGAGGAGGGGGGGAACATGGTGGTGGTGATGGTGGGTTGCAGGGCGATGGTGTGGTGATGGAGGAGGTGGATATGGGTGCTGTGTTGACATCAGCAACTGGCAAAGCTGCTGCACTGTACGTGTGTGAGTGTGTGGTGGGGTGGTGGTGGTTGTGATTTCTGGTGGCTGATGGTTTTGTTCTTGCTGTACTGTTTCTCTGTCACACACACACACACATGGATGCACACACACACACCACAAAAAAAAAACACTCTCTTGACCCTCCTTTCATCTCTTCACCCTCCTTTGATCATTCCCATCACAGGTTGGCCACGAGGGCGTCTGTACGTAGGGCATGTGGTGTATGTCAGGCAGCATTGCGCACAGCTGTTTCACTGTGTCAGCGTCATAGCATGCAGGCACCAGCAGAGGTGGTGCAGCACATGTGGTTTGCTGTGCTAGAGGTGTGTGTGTTGGGGGGGTAAGAGAAGGGGGGGGGGGGAGAAGGGGGGGGGGGGGGAAGGGGGGGAAGGGGGAAGGAGTGAATGTTGCACCCATTTATTTCTTGTCTTTCTTGTTTTGTGTTTCTTGTCTTGTCTTGTCTTGTGTTTCTTTATTTGAGTTTCTTGTGGGGCATGGGTTGGGAATCATGGGTGATTGACAAGTGGTGTGTGTACTTGCTGATGTGTGCATTTGCTGCACACAGAAAATTCAAACAACACTCTTTCATGCTATGCACGTGTGTCACACAATCACTCAACACACATAGGTGTTTGTATATGCCCTACGAGACCTACGGCAGCGCTACCCACCCAGCCCACCACCACATGATGCTACCACCAAGGGCCCCTCTGGCACCAAGGGCCCCTCCCCCAGTCGACCTGGCACCCCCCTGGACATGGATGCAATTGAGCAACGAGCACAGGTGCTGCAGCAGCTCATAACAAGCTTTATGGAGGAGGCCATACGCAACATGGCAGGGTGCGAAAAACACATGGGTTGTGCGGATTGTGTAGAATGATTTTGACATCTGGGCAGTGTGTATAATGGTGTTAATAATGGTGTTTGACACATGTACAGTGTGGCGGCATACAAGTACATTGTACAAATACGGCATACGAATACGAACAAACCAATGCCCATCACATCTCTTATCCCATCGCATCTCTCCTCCAGGTATGTGCCACTGAAAACCATTGGGCAGCGCATCCTGCAGGGGTATGGGGGGGACCAATTTGGCGATTTTAGAGGGACCCTCAGTGGCCTGTTGGCTGCATATCACTATGAAGCAAGCATTCTTGACACTGCTGCCAAACTTGTCGCCAGGGACACGTACCACATTCTTTCCGCAGCCTATCGGTATGCCCAGTTGACTTGGGGGTGTCTGCTGGATTGTCAGGGGATGCTTCATATGCCTGCATATACCTCCACACTCGTTCATGCTTGCTCACACATGCATCACACATGCATCCTGTCTCGTCCCAGGTCGAGAACCAAGGCAGTTTTGAGCGACTGAGTGTCGACTGAGTGCTGACTGACTGAATGAGTATTGACTGAGTGTTGAGTGACTCAATATAGCGTAATGTAATGGAAATAGACGTGCTGCACATGATTCGTGTAACACGAACTCAATACACCTACCAAAATAGCACCATTTGATAATAAACATGATAACAACGCAATATTGCTGCGCCAACTGTATGCATTCAAAATCAAAACAGGGTCCCTGTGCACACAGGCCCCCACCTCGAAAACGATTACAATTTCTCCACAGAATTGGCATAGAGTGGTGTACCAAAGGCTACGTGGCAACGTGGCACTCGCATACACCATGCATGCATTATTATTCTGCGCTCAACAAGTGCGACAACATAATCACAAAGTGCGACAACATAATGATAACAAAATGAGGTTTATTTGGTCACTATATTTGAGTGTCATTTCTGGGGGATGCATATGTGGGGGATGCATGTAGTGGTGTACAGTGGCGGGGTGTACATGCTACTGAGCTCCTACAATTACTAATACAAACTGTGCGTACAAACTGTGCCGAGCGTGCTGACGTAGCTTGAGTGAAACACTATTGGGCAGGCTGCTGCTCAACTGGTGGTCAACTGGTGGTCAACTGGTGGTCAACTGGTGGTCAACTGGTTCCACTGGTGCCTGTTGCCTCCTGTGCTGCAGCCACAGCCCCTGCTGCTGCTACAACCCCAGCAGCATGCACAACCCCAGCAGCATCACCACCCTTGTCCTCTTGTGTCACTGTTGGAACGTCACTCTTGTCTGCATGCTTGACACTTGTTTTTTCCACATGCTCAGTGCTTTGACCATGCACACCACCATGCTCACTGCTTTGACCATGCACATTACCATGCACACCACCATTATTCACACCACCACCCACACCACCATTATCCACGACACCATTATTCACACCACCCCCATCTTCATGATTCTCCATGAGCTCACGACTGCTGTCCACGTGCCCACCATGCTGCTTCCCATCCCCATCCATTACCCCACCACCACCAGCAGCACCATTCCCTCCCCCAACCACACCCTCCCCTCCCCCTGTCTTTTCCACCACCTCAAAATCAAATTGCTGTGGCACACTACCAGCCCGCACCACATCCTTGTCCCCATACAACGCCGACCTGGTTCTCAACAAATCACTCGGCACCTGCTTGATGTGTGCAGGCACCTGTTCGGCACACTCCACAGGCCACAAGACATCCCGTTCCCCCAGGGGGCGGTTGTACCATACAAACCGGCATTCCTGACAGAGTATCTCAAAGTCCTCTTTGTGGTCCAGTAGTTTTTGTAGGAATTCTGTTTCCCCACCACGCCCGCGGAAATCAAACAAGAGGGGCATCACAAAAAATGCTTCATCCTGTGTGATGGCAAGTGTTAATGTGTAACGACGTGGTGCTACAATAACAATAATAACAATAACAACAACAATAACAATAACAACAACAACAATAATAATAACAACAACAACAGCAACAACAGCAACAACAGCAACAACAACAACAAAAATAACAAAAACAAGTATATAGTGCAACTAGTAGCATGCTCGTATGGCATACACACCACACCTGCAGGTAGGATGTGTGAAAGCAAAATGCATTCATGTCCACTGGAAATTTGCGTTCCAGCCACCCTGCATGCCAACTGAGTATCTCCCCTGTTTCCTGGTCCTGTATTGGGCCCTCCCACCCATCCTGCCCTATGTCAGCAATGGGCCACAGCAGGGCACGTTGCACCTGTGTTGTCAAGTGCATGCATTGTTGTGGTTCTTGTATAGTGTACGCAGTATACTGTAGGCATATTGTGTACACACACACACACACACACAAGTACTTCATGTTACTGCTCCCTACAACATCAGCATACGCACCCCACCCAGCACCACCAATTCTATTACCACTATCTCTATCACCATCTCTATCACCACCATCTCTATCACCCCCACCATCACCCCCACCACCTCTCCTCACCTGAAACATGGGCTCAAACAGCCATGGGCTCACATAGCTATCATCGTCCATGAAATACCCCGGCCCCATCATCCCCAACCTCCCAAGTGCCCGCACCACCATCAGCGCTGCATTCCGCTGCGCATTTCCCCATGTCCCCGTCGGTCCGTATGGAAAATACAAAAAGGGGACCCCTGCACAACGGAGCATGCTGGCAAGACCTGTATCTGGCTCTGGTGTGTCGTCCACCAGGATCCACAACACTTGGGATGCAGACATGTGGAGGGGCTGGGGTTTCCAGAAGATGGGCGACTCATCAATTGCAACCTGGGGGGGGGGGAGGGGGGGTTGGACGGTGTTGTTGCGGGGGTGTATTGTTGGGGGTGGTGGATATGTGGTGTTATACAGGATGCAGTGGAGACATCACCATACACACTTCACATCACCATACACACATCACATGACATCCTCATGATTGCCTCCTTGCACTGCAACCACACCCCACCACCATACCCTCAGTGCAGGCCCCCCCCTCTATTATCCCCCCCACATATCCTCAGGCACCCCACCACCATACCCCCCCCCCACTTCCCCCATACCCGCAGTGAAGCAATGTGCCGACGTAAAAAACTGCGACGGGGTGCACGCCCAGGATAGGTGGGTGTGATGAGAAACAGGGTGTTGCGGTGTGCCAGCAGGGGCAGATGGGTGGGGACAATGGCAGTTATAATGGGCTCACCTGTGGTGGTGGTGGTGTAGGGGGTTGAGACCATGTTGTTGTCGTCGTTGTTGTTGTTGTTGTTGTTGTTGTTGTTCCTACACCCAGATATGGTTGTGTGTTGTTGTTTCTACACCCAGATATGGTTGTGTGTTGTTGTTTCTACACACAGATACAACACTACCCATTTTCCAATGAGACTGCCCAGTTGTGTTTATTTTTTTTCGTAAAAACACCCACGGCATCCACCACCTACCATTGGCATGTTTATCGAGGAGGGTTTTGGCACCAAGTTTGGTCAATACATTGCTATGATTATGTGCATATGCAAGGCTGACATTGTATGTGCTGAGCACCAGGCGGGTGAGCAGTGCCTCACTCACAAGACCACTGCCTGGGAGGAGGTAGGATCCCAAGGTGGTGAGGTCCAATGGCTTGAGTGGCTCCTCTCTGCTGGGTACTGGTGAACGCCCTGGAGGTTTTGGGGGGGATGTGTGTGGGGGTATGAATGGGGGTATGCGTATTTGTGCGGCAGCACACTACCCAACAATTGTTCACAACATTATCGTACCATGGTCAGAGATGTTGGGAGAGTTGCGCTGCAAAAGCCATGAGGATGATAAATAGTGCATCCCCTCACGTGCAACATGCTTGTCACTTTTTGTGGTGAGCATCATGTGGGAATGGGCGTGGGACTGCGGGGGGTAGGAGGGTGGATGTGATGGCAATACCACATACTTGCCCAAAAACCTTGACCCCACGCTACCTCAAAGTAATGAGCCATGAGTACAATGTACACGATACACGCGCATCCTATGCAACTCCAGAGCAAGGTCGACCAAGGTGTCCTTGATCTGCTGCCTACCCAAGAAAAACCTCCACGCATCGTAGTTACTTTGTAGTTACTGATATCATGTGATCAATAATGACGTGCTTTCTGAAGCACACTGCCTCGACGCGTTGAGGCACGTCAACGTCGCATTCGTGCGCATTCGTGAAATAGAGGTGCGGCATAGGCGTGCTTGCGAGCCCGTGTGGGGTGTTACAACATTAATGACAATATTATTGACAATCCTATGGTGAAAGAATGATACTGAGTTGTCATTGAGGTACGTGTTTGAGGTCCTGAAATTCCATAGTATGCCCCCCGGTCACGCTGGCTTCTTCACCAAGTCAAACACCACCTGCATGCTGCTCTGCTCGATGCTACACTGCAATACTGATGTTGAAGACGCATGCCCAGGTATCATGACAATACCCTGTCGCACGCTGGAGACGGCATGCTTTGTGGGTGGGTGTTGTATCACGTAGCGACCATCGCCCAGCAAGTCAAATTGCATCCACGTGATCAATGCATCACAATCAGGGGGTATACGCTGTTGATGAGAGTGGTAGGATGTTGCTCTGAGTCCAACATAACACACCAAAACACACCACCTACCGTGATTGTCCCTGTGGCATGTCCAGCAGGCTGTGCAAAATCCATCTCAAGCACCTTTACAGGCTCTCCAACAGCATCCCATCGCCCCACTTGCCATGCTTGTCGTGCCAGCACCAGCAACCGTGGACCCTCACCAGTACCCCCCAGCAACACGGTGCTGGAGGATAGGTCAAGCCCCTCGACGGTGTGTACAGTGGCTTGGGCACGGGCAAAGTCGGGCATGCGGGCCCACATGCCGTACAGGGCACCCCGAGCAGGGAATGGAGGGGCAGTGTCTGCAAGCGCACCGCTTTGTATCAATTGGTCGCGTTGCACCCAGAAGAAGAGATGATGCCATGGTGGCAGTGCTTCTGCATGCAAATAATAGGGATCTGCAGCAAACATGGTGGTGGTGGTTGTAAGGGAATGTGTTTCTACTGCTGTTTCTTCCTCTTCTTCTTGTTGTTGTTGTTCCAAATGAGTGTCTTGGGGGAGTGCTGAGCAGTACCCTTGCATTGCATCACATGTGTGGTTGTTGTTGTGGTTGTCGAGTGTCCCAACGTCTGCGACAGTGTTTACAATGCGGAGTGTGGTGTGAGGGGTACATGCTCCAGATAATCTGCTGCGCCACATTGACGCCAGCACAGGGGATGCCTGTGGGGTGTATGTGCTTGCCATCTACAAACAACAGCACAAACAAAAGCACAAACAACAGCACATACATACCACATCAACACACCTGCAACACAATAATCTCCTGCAAACCACGGCCCTTGTGCATGCATGCACTCTCCACGAGTACACGATACAGGTCCCCAGTGAGCACAAGCCTTGTCACATTTTGCTTATCAAACCATGCATGCATTGCTGAGGCAATGGTAGCCTGATCCATCTTTGACTGCAGTAGGGCACGGGTATGTGGGGGATACACCTGCGCCATATCATAAGCACTATTGCATTCCCTTTCATGTGGATGCACATCAGATGACTTCTCTAGTACCACAGATACGGTGAGGTCATCATGCTGTGCTTGTACAAGCACATCCGTTCCTGCAGTGATTGTATTCGCATGCAGTAGTGGTAACGTCTTGTTGTTGTTGCACCCACACCGCATGTGACACTATACCACTATCGCAAATAGCACATGCTTCCCATGCAAACCCTACCTGCTTGCACAGGCACACCGTGTGCATTGCCATACCAGCATGGCTTCCAATGTTCCCGCCATTCCTGTGCACATTGTTCCAATTCCCCTCCTGCCCCATCACCCACACCCTCGTGTGTCACCCAGGGGGGCGCTGTCGACAACACCACAGTGCCCTGTGGATCCAAGGCAGTACGCCACCACACCACCACACCATGCACGGTTTGTTTTTCCTGTACAGGCACGCGCACATGGGCAGTACGGTTTCCCGGAGGTGGATTTGAAAAGTCAAAGTCAAAGAGAACAAATGGTGCACTCAGGGGCTGAATCCTGCCCTGGTCATGGAGGGTGGTGAAATCAAGCGGCACACAGGATGGCACAGTGTGATCTGCAGGGGGTGACAAGAAGCGCAACGCAGGTGCATGGACCAGCTGACCATACAAGGTAGCTCGTGCAGGGATCATCCTTCCGCCCTGTGGTCAAAATTGTATGGATTGTATATATATATATATATATATATATATATATATATATATATATATATATATATAT
>VFQP010000735.1_pt1 | contig 54551 bp, 57 predicted proteins | sample 3512351 | NCBI WGS metagenome assembly VFQP01 (sample SAMN10412372, study PRJNA504923) | tailings metagenome | isolation source: Relicate 1 Philex TSF1 revegetated site | place: Philippines: Tuba, Benguet | collected 2017-08-29 | reverse complement strand
CAGGCAGGCTGCAGTGCAAGCGCGCGACACGCGTGGGGTGTGGCTGCTGGACACGCTGTGTGCGCGCAGGGTTGGCTGCCCCGGTCGGGCCTCATCTACGGCGTCGACTACGTGGCGTACGCGCTGCACCCCGCCGCGTTGCACTCGCAGTTCGCCGTGCTCATCCTGCCCGTGCACGCCTGCCTGCCGCTCGACGACCGCGCCCGGCAGCACGCGCAGCGGGCGGCGGGCGGCAACGTGCAGGGTGGTGGCGGCGGCGGGGGCAGCGGCGAGGAGGAGGGAGGCGAGGTGGAGGAGGGGGAGGGGGTGCGGGAGGAGGAGGAGCGGCGCGTGGTGCTGCAGCCGGGGGAGTACCCGCTCGAGTGGCACGACCTGCAAATCACGTCGCGCGTCGTCAGCACGGTGAGTGTGCCTGCGTGCGTGCGGCTGGGAGGCGTGGCTGTGCCGAGTGCGGACCTCTCCTCGAGAGGTGGGCGGCAGGCGAGCTTTGGTGCAGCGGGGACGTGGCCTTTTCGGTGCAGGTGGCCAAGAGGCTGCTGCTGCTCTACGTGCACCAGGCGCCTGCGGGGCGCGACACGTCAACGCCGGCGTGCCTCGCGCATTTTTCGGTGCGTAGGGCGGGGAGGTCAGGCAGGCGCGGGGCTGTGCATGACACGGAGCACAGCGCTGATCAGGTGGTGGCGGCGCTGCGTGTGCGCGTGCAGGTCGAGGAGCGCCTGGTGCGGCGCTGGGTGCCCGACGCGTGCCGCGACTGAGCCTGCCTCCATCGCGGTGTCTTGCCAAGTGAAGAAAGCAGAACGAGCAGCCACGCTTGCAGAAAGGCGGTCGCAGCGCGGGACCTCAGACGTGGTCCAGCACGACGACGCACTCGCAGTGGTCAGAGTGCGGGAACATGTCCACCGGCTGCACAGACAGCAGCCGAAAGGGCCTCCCCGACGTCACGTCCGCACCGCCCGGCTTGCCACGCCGCCCGCCACCGGTCGACCCTGCTTGCCGCTGGGGCTGCTGCTGGGCTGTGAGCAGGGCCAGGTCACGGGCGAGCGTGGCCGGGTTGCACGACACATACACCACGCGCCGGGCCGTGCACCGGCGCAGGTAGGCAACGACGGCCTGGCTGAGCCCCGCGCGCGCCGGGTTGACCACCACCACGTCCGGGCGCTGCACGCACCGCTGCCCGTCGGGCGGGAGGTCGCCCTGCGCGGCAGCATACACAGGAGAATGCGCTGCCGTCGCCGGATGGCCGGGGAGCGCTCGGTGCACGGAGGCTGCCGCTGCGGGGCGCACTTGAGCAGAGGGCACCCCGCGGCCCAAGTCGCCGCACAGGAACGAGGCGTTGCGCACGCCGTTGAGCTGTGCGTTGAACCGCGCGTCCACCACTGCTTCCTCTGCAAACAGAGGGCCGGGGGCAGCAGAGCGCTTGCGCTCGCCCCGCCCCACGTGACGTTGGCGCATGCCCCCCGCGCTCCGCAATCGTGTGCGCCGCGCCGCGCTCACCGACGACCTCGCAGCCCGTCACGTGGGCGCACTTGTCCGCCAGCGTGAGCGCGATGCTGCCACAGCCGCAGTACAGGTCCACCACATGGTCTGTGGGCCGCAGCTGCGCGCCCGCCGCCACCGCGTCGTAAAGCCGCTCCGCCTGCACGAGAAACACAACCACCGCACCTCAGCGTTCAGAGGGCGCCCTTGAGACGCAGGGTGGTGCCCGCACGTCTGAACCAGACGCATAGCAGCCAGAGAAGTAAGGCGGACCTGCGCGACATTGGTCTGGAAGAAGGACTCTGCGTGCACCCGCAGCGCGAGCCTGCCCAGGCGCTCCAGGAGGTAGCTGGTGCCCAGCAGCAGCGCGCTGCGCGGCGAGCCGCCCCCGCCGGGCGCCGCCAGCCACTCGCCGGCGAGGCCGCCCGCGTCGCCGTCCTCCCCGCCCTGGCCCCCGCCTCCCGCATCTTGCTGCTGCTGGCGCGCCCGATCCGCCGCGGGTGCCTTGCTCGGCGCGCGCGCCTGGCCGCCGCGCCCTGCGCGCCACGCCACTGCCGCGCTGCGGGCCTCTGCTGTTGGCGCGCCCGCTTCCGACTCCGACTCCGCTACCGCGGTGGTGGTCCGGGTGACGAGGACGGGGGAGCTGGAGGCGGGGGAGGCGGCGGCGGCGAGCGAAGCGGCGGGGCGCCAGGGCGCCGGCGGCTCCGCCGCCACCACCTTGTGCAGCACGCCCGCCACCTCGGGCACCTCCTCGGTGACGCGCCGCGCCACACGCAGCAGCGCGTCCGCCGGCGCGCCCGCCGTGGTCACGATGACCATCAGAAGCGCCGGCCCTTGCCCGCTCTGCTCCTTGCTGGCCCCGAAAGGGATGCTGTCCGCCGCGCAGTCGCCCTGCTGCTGCTGCTGTTGCTGCGGGGAGGGCGCGCCGCGGCCTGCGTCGCGCCAGGCGCCTGGCGCCTGCCTCACCACCAGGTTGCGCAGGACGCCCCTGCCCGAGGGGTCGTTGGCGGGCAGCAGCCCGGCCTGCTCCGCCGCTTGCGACGCCGCGCGCAGCACCGCCGCCATGGCGGGCGGGCCCAGCAGGCACGAGGTGACGGGCAGCACGTCGCGTGCGCTGCCTGGGCGCAGGAAGCCCAGCACGGGCCGCTGCAGCAAGGTGCCGTCCATGCCGCCCGCAGGGCCCGCCGCGTCAGCTGGAGGCGGGGACGCCAGCGTTTCGCTGTCGCTGCTGCTGCTGCTTGCCGAGGGCTGCCAGCACCAGCTGCTCCACGTGAAAACCAGCTTGTTGCGGAAGCCCAGCGGTAGCGGCGGCGGCGGCGGCATGGACGGCGGTGAGGCGCGTGGGGAGTAGCCGACGATGGGGAGCATGAGAGGGGCGACGTCGGGCAGTTTGCCGACGCGCTTAAGCGTCTGCAGCACCTGCGGCACGCGTTGGCCGCACGCGCACGCCCCGCAGGCGTCGTCCGGGCATGCACGTGGATGCCTGCTGCTGCGTCCCGGTGCAGGTGCGGGCCGTCGCTGCGCACCTGGTTGGACTTTTCGGCCAGCTGCTGCTCGTAGCTCAGGCTCTGCAGTGTGCACCCGCCGCAGGGGCCAAAGTGCGGGCAGGGCGCGGGCACGGCGTGGGCGTGCGGCGCGGTGACGGCCAGCTTGGTGGCCTCGGCGTGGGCCTTGTGCACGCGGTCCACGCGGGCCACCAGCTGCTCGCCCGGCAGCGCCCTCTCGCAGAGGATCACAAACTTGCTGGGCAGGCCGGCCTGCGTGCCGGCCGTCTGGAAGCACACGCCCTGCACGCCAGCGCACACCGTGGACGGATGCTGACGATGGAGGCACGCCCAGTGGGCTGCGGCGGCTGCGTGCCTGCGTGGCGTGTGCCTGCGTGACGTCGCACACGGACCTTGCCTCCCAGAGCCAGCCGCTCGCACCGCAGCGAGACCTGCTGCCCCTGGTGCACCGGCGGGCCCTGCTGCTTCACGGCGCCTGCCGCGGGCATCTGCGCTCACAGCCGCACGCCCGCAGCCGCTCGCTGTCCTCCCTCACGAAGCTTAAGGCTCAGGCTCACGTCTCTGGTGCAGGGGGGGGGGGCCAAGCTCTGCGTCCCACGGAGTTCTGCGCGGCGTGACATCGCATGGACCGCAAGCCCACACCGTCGTCGGCAAAGTCGGCGCTGCTTGCGGACAGTCCAGGTAGCAGCAGAGCGATGAGAGAGGAGCAGATTGACAGACTGAGGAGAGAAGCTTGAGAGAGCTCCTCCCTCCCTGGCCCACCCATAGCTGCGCAAATGGCGCGCGCCCAGGGGCGCCGATGGCATCGCGGCGTGCTCGCGGCAATCCTCGTGTCGGTGCTACTGCACCAGCCCACGGCGCTGCAGGCGGCGTGCGTGCCGGTCATCGCCGATCCGTCTCGCAGCTCCGTCATTGCCGTCGGGCCCCCCGCCAACAGCTCGGCGTGCCTGGCGCTCGTGCAATCGGGCCTGTGCGTGGAGCTCGCCGCCAACTCCTCGCTGGCCGTGCAAGGCCGGGCCAATGGCACGGCCTCATCAGCGGGACCTTTCGCCAGCTACGTGATTGTGCAGGGCCAGTCCGCGCTGCAGCAGCTCAGGCTCGGCACAGGTGCGCCTGGGCGGGCTGACGGCCACGCGGCGACCTCTGCCCGCGCTGGCTGGGGGCCACGGCAACAGGAAGGCGATTGGGCGCGGCCGAGGGGCCGCCCGCGACGGACGCGCGGGGGTGGGGCGACGGCACCCATTCGTCACCTGCACAGCACTCGACCTCCGCCCTGTGCGTGCTCTGCAGGCGCCGCCCTGAGCTTGTCAGGGCTGCTGCTGCTCGACGTGCCGCTGGCTTCGCCCGCCGTCGGCGCAACCACATGGCTGCAGCCGCTCACAGTGCTGCAGCAGCCCGGCTCGCTGCTCAACATCAGCGACTCGGTCATCAGCACGTTCTGCGGCACGCTGGACGGGTACCTCCCATTGGCCGCCAACCAGAGCCTTGGCAACGCGGTGCGCCACGTCGTGCATCACCAAAGCCCGGCACACCTGCTAGGCCTTCACGCCCAGGGGCCTCCACGTTTCCCAGTGCTGGGGTACGATGCCAGCTGCAGCTGGCGTCGCAGCGTGCGGCGACAGACCGCGTGCCTGTGTCGCTGCCTCGCAGACGCAACGCGCCCTTGGGCTTGACACGTCCGCCGCCAGCATCCTCGTCACTCGCTTCGCCCGCCCGGGCCTCCTCATCACCAACTCCTGGGTCACCTGCAGCCGCAGCCTGCCCGCCGCCGTCGCCGGCAACGCCACCAACGCCACGTCCCCGCCGCGCCTCAGCGGCTACGCCGCCACGGCCGCCCAGCTGGCGCGCGCCCTCGGCTTCAACGCCTCCTCCACGCCCATCGCCGCCGCAAGCACCACCGTGTTCCTCTCCACGGACGTGACGCTCGGCGGCACGGCCACCGACGGCGGCACCTGGCCCGTGGCGCCCTACTCGCCCAGCCAACTGTCGCTGCGGCCCACCAGCAACTACACTGGCTCGGCGCGCGCGGCGGCGGCGGGCGGCGGCGGCGCCGTGTGGCTGGACCTGGCGCAGGCGCCGCGGCTGGTGGCGTGGCCGGCGGGCGGCAATGCGTCGAGCGGCGTGGAGGGGCTTGTGGTGCTAAACGGGTGCCTCACACTGGTGCCGCCCGACCCCACGCAGCCGCAGCAGGTGGCGGCGGTGGCGGCCACCCTCGGCGCGGTCACGCTCATCAGGTGCGGCGTTCGCGCCTCTTTCTCTGCACCGGCGGCGCACACGGCGCCCGCATTGCGCGTTCGCGCATGGCGGTTGCGGTGGGGCCCAGAGGACGCGGGCCACTTCATGAGTGTCGCGACCAGTTGCCGTGTGCCGTGCGTGCATGCGTGCCCCGCAGCTCGCCGGCGTCTCTGGAGCACCGCCTCAGCGTGTCCAACTCGACGCTGGTGGTGCCCCAGGACGAGGTGCAGCTCTACCAGCTGTGGGCCGTGCTCACGGCCGTCACCAGCTTCCGCACGCCCGTGCTGCTCAACAAGCCGCCCTTCAGCAGCCAGTGAGTTAAAGGGTGGGGTGAGCGCACAGAGAGGCTCGCGAAGTGATGTGAACGAGCCGTCGGCGTTGTTTTCCGGGGGCTGCTGTGCAGCCGCAACGCCGGAAGCTGTGACGCGTGGTCGTAGCTGTGGCATGCGGTGCCAGCACTTGTGGGGAGGCTGGCTGGCTCTGGAGGTGGGAGGTGCTCACGTTGGGTGGTCATCGCGATGGCTCTTGCGCGCGCGCGCGTGCGCAGGGCCAGCAACTTCATCGACGCGTCGCGCATGGACCGCTCGTCCATCACGGTGCGCTCCATGGCGCTGGGCAGCGCGGCGTTCCGCGACGCGACGCTCACCAGCATGGCGCCAAACTCGTCCGCCTTCCCCGCGCCCTTCCAGGTGCGGGGCGCGCGGCCCTAGCTCGGGCGCTTCCTTGCACGCGATGATCATCTCTCGCCCCACAGTCAAATGCGGTTCAATCAGCACGCAGCTGCCAGATTCCCAACCTGGGAGCTCGACGCACAAACGACGTGCACGCGCTGACGTGTGCATGTGCTGTTCGCGGCCGCCGCCTCGCAGCCGACGACCACCGTTGCGACCGAGTGCGTGAGCGGCGGCGCCATTGACGCCGGCCGGCGCTGGGCCGCCAGCGTGTACTGGATCGACTCTGACGCCACGCTGGGCACCGTGCTCAACACGCTGGCCACCTACCCCACCGGCGTCATCACCTCGGTGCGTCGCCCTGTCCCTCAGCGCGCGGCGTGCGCCGTCCTGCCTGCTCCGCCACCATTACCTGCTCCCTCACCACTTCTTTGGCCAGCGCGTGCGGCCGGTGAAGAAGAGGACGCGAGCGGGCTCAGACGATCCTGCTGCGGTTGACACGCTGCGGCTGCAGAGCATGCCGGGCGTGTCCAACCTCTTCAACATCTACCCCAACGTGCTGGTGCTGGGCAGCGCCAGCGTGGCGGCGCCGGCGCTCTCGTCCAAGGCCTCGGCGCCCAACGTCGGCAGGAACATGCTCATCTCGGGTGCGCCGTGAGCTGCGCCCCGCCTCGGCCCTTGTGCCGACCCCCACGGTCGCGCTTCCACCTGCATGTTGCGCCAGCGACCTGCAGCTTTTTCCTCTGCTCACGGCAAGGGAGCAGAGGCGCTGAGGGTGCGGGGGCCCCGCACCTGGATGTGAGGTCTGAGCGGCTGCCGCTATGGCGCCCTTTTTGCGTTGCGCCCCGCAGGGCCCGTGGTGAACCTGCCGCAGCAAAACACCACGCTGGGCGTGACGGTCAACACGACGCTGGACCTGCGCGGTCAGGCCAACATCATGACGCTCAGCTCCACCGCCATCCTCACGCTGCAGGTGCGCGGCGCGCGCCGCTTTGCGGCGCTTGCCCGCTGCTGCGACGCCCTCTCCGCTAGAGCAGGCGCGGCAGCCAACAGCATTCTGTGGCGCTCGACGGCAGTGTGGTGGGCGCACGTGGTGCGCGCCAACCGCGCGCTGCCTTGCTCGATTTGATGTGGCGGTGCGCAGTTGTTGGCGCTGGACAACTTGGTGCCGGTGGACCTGTCGGCCTTTGTGAGCGTGGGCAGCGACAGCGAGGCCAGCGTCATCCAGCGACACTCGCTGCCGCTCTTCGCCTTCTCTGCCAGCAGGTGAGCGCCGCAGTGCTGCCCTCGCTCTCCCCCTCTGCTGCGCCCCTACCTGCCCGCCAGGGTGCTTTGCGGTCGCGTTTCCGTCACAAAACACGGGATTGTTCGGGTGGGCGGGCGCTGGCGCCCGCCGGGCCCGCGAGCTCCTCCTGGGGATGCCTGCCATGCGTCGTCTTCCACCGCCCTCCCGCGCCCCTCGAGCCAGATGACGGCGTTGCGCCGCCGGGCTTGGCGCTGCCAGTCCTGGAACGTCCTGGGAACCTTCGCGCGACGGCGATGGAGCGGCGCCGGAGTGTGAGCGCTCGCCCGTGACACTGTGCCCGGCTCTCCTTAGCGTCTCCGCGCGATGGAGGGCGCGGCGTGTGCGCGTCGTGGGCGAGCAGCCACACATTCTGTGCGCCCCGCTCCTCCGCCGTTGGTCGCGGGCTTCCAGGACGTCGCTGCCAGCGTCGCGCTGCTGCGGCGTGACGCAGCGCCACAGGTCGTGAGAGGGGCGCGGGCGGGGACGGTTGCGGGGGCAGCGACCAGGAGAGAGAAGCGGCGTGAAGCCCCCCGGGTGGGAAAGGATCGCCTCAGTTGTCTAGCAGAGTTGAGGGCGGGGGCCCTTGCGCACCACTGGTTTGTTGTCCGCGTGCGCTGCCGCGTGGGCACCCCCGCTGCGACACCGCGGCGGGGCTCCCGCCTGCCTCTTTCGTCGGCGCCCCTCGCTGCTGACTGCGCCCTCGCTGCCGCCGTGAGTACGTTGGCGCTGTCTGCGACCATGTCCCCAGTCCCCGCCGTGCCGTGTGGAGGCCACTTGACGCACTTGACGAGCGACACACCGGTGCGGCCACCATCTTGGCGAGCTCCCCCATGTGGGGATGCACCGGTCGCTCCCCGCTCCACGGTAGCGGGCACGCGATGCTTCCAAGATGCTGTCGCCCCGGCTGATGTCTGTCCAGTGCGCCAAGTGCCACCGCACGGCGAGGCAGGGCGCCGGGCGGTGTTCGCAGGCGAGGGCGGCGGCAGTGGCGGCGGCAGCGCAGCTGTGCTGGGCAACAGCGCGGGGGCGCGGACCCACAACCCTGCCAGGCAGATCTGTCATGACACGCGGCTGCGCAGCTGATGCCCTCCTCCCAAGTACCCAAGTCCGCTTGCACTGTCGCACTGGGTTTCTAGGGAGTGCCACGTCGCACGGCGCGGTGGCTGGGGGCGCGTTCGCCTGCGTCGTTTGTTGGCGCCCCCACTGCTTGAACGCTGGCCCACTGCCGCCGGCTGCGATGGGTGCGACCCTCGTCTGCGGATACCAGCTTTGCCGCCTCGACGCGCGGGGGCAGTTCGTGACGTGGATGAGCTTGGCCTGGGTGGACGGCAGGTTGGTCGTCCCCAGTGGGGTGCACGGATGCTGCCGACACGTCCGCCGCCGGATGTGAGGGGCAGCCCCGTGCATCCCAGGCGGGTGATGCAGCCACGTGCTGTCCGCCCCGGCCGACTCGTCCAGTGCGCCAAGTGCCACCGCACGGCGAGGCAGGGCGCCGGGCGGTGTTTGCAGACAAGAGCAGCAGCGCGCAGGCGGCGGCAGCGAGGCCACGGAGGCCCGCAGAGCGGGCGCGCAGCCCGGCTTTTCGCCTCGCTCTTGCGTGCATCCGCTTGCACCTAGACAGCTGCACATCATGCGCACGGCTGGCGTTTGTGTGGGTGGCGTGCCGTGCTGTGCCGACGCGCGCGCTGCGCGCGCGCCCCACCCACCACGCAGCTTCTGCGCGGCGGCTGGTCCTTTCGCGTGTGTGTCTTGAGCTTTCTGGTGCAACAGTGCCTGGCAGATGATGATGCCGCCACTCGCTTTCACACGCGCGCCCGCGTGTGACGCGCCGGTGCTTCGTTGCAGGCGCGTGGGCCAGGCGCAGATTCACCTGGACAGCTGCACCATGCGCATGGCCAGCTCCGACTTCCTGGTGCTCTACCTGGCCGCCATCAAGGGCAGCGGCTGGAAGACCAACAGCAAGGCCAACAACCTCCTCATCCAGGTGAGCCTCCTCCCGACTGACTTTTGAGGAGCTGTGGCGCTACTCGGGGAAGCGCGAAGCAGGCACGCCACCTCGTCGCGTTTGCGGCGGGGAGTCGTGCGCATCCCATGCAGCAGGAGGGGCAGTCCAGTCACGCGACTGCCACCACGCCCATGGCTGTCCCGTGCCTGCCCTGCCTGCCCTTGCCCCGCAGCAATCCGAGGTGTTTGACCTCACGTTCGTCAACTCGACCATGCTCGTGTTCCGCCAGTACCTGGGCTGGGGCATCAACGCCACCAACCTGCGCATCACCACCAGCACGCCGGTGCGCCCCTGCCCGCCTGTCAGCCTGTCCACCGTGACGCAGCTCGCTCCCCGCCACCCGCCTCTCCGCCTCTCCACCTCTACGCACCTCGCTCCTTGCGCTCCAGCCGCTGCGCATCCCCCGCACTCGGCAAGCGCTTCCCTCGCCCCGCTGACGCCAAGGCAACCGTGGCGGCCCACGCGATGCGCACAGGTGACGGGCGACAGCCCCGACAACAGCACGGTGGTGCCCTCCACGCCCACGCCGTCCTCCGACTCGGGGTCGAGCAGCTCCTCCACCGCCGCCATCGTGGGCGGCGTGGTGGGCGGCGTGGGCGCCGCGCTGCTCATCGGCGCCGTGCTGGCCGTCGTGCTGGTGCGGCGGCGGCGGCGCGACGAGGCGCGCCGCGCCCAGGAGGAGATGGACAAGGAGTACGCGGCGGCGGCGGCGAATGGCGGCGGCGGCGGCGGCGGCCCGGGCGGCGGCGCGGGCGGGTCGTACGGGGAGGACGGGATCAAGTTCTCGAGCGGGAGCCACGTGATGGTGGTGCAGGGCGGCGGGAGCGGGCACAACGGCGGCGTGATGATGAACACGGGGCAGTTTGGGCACGCCAGCTGGGCCAGCAACCCAGGTGCGGCTTTATGAGGCGTGCCCTCAAAAAGCGGCCTCATGCACGGTTGAGGGCGCGTGACGGGTCAGCGCGCATCTCTTGACGTGTGCACGGGTCGTTTCGTGCGTGGTGCCGCGGTGGACAACGCAGGGGGCAAGCTGAGCCGTGGGCACACGGCCGGGGAGATCCCAAGTGGCGACGGCCTCAGCAACGGCATGCAGCGAGCCTGTGAGTTCGCCCCTGGCACGCGCCGCCTGCCCAGCCCTCTCTGGCCTCGGCGCCACGCGCGTGCGTGGGATGAGTTCAACCCGCGCCGCCGCTCCTTCCCGCGCTGACTGTGCGCCGCAGCGGAGGACCCGCGCATGTACCAGTCCAACCCCGGCAACAACGCAGCGCTGGCCAGCATCAATGGCATGCCGGTGCCCGCCGTCTGGCGCCAGCTCTGCAGCCCCACCGCCCAGGCCACCCCCGGCAGCCTCACCAACCTGCACAACACCGGCGGCGCGCAGCAGCCGCACCACTTGGAGCACTCCAACGGCACGCCGCGCCTGGGCTTCCACCCGCCGCCCACGTCAAACCCTAACCAGGGCTTGGGCGGGCCCATGCTGCACCGCGCCAGCGACCGGTCCGAGCCGCTGCCCTTCACCAAGCAGAGCCTGGGCGCCGGGCCGGCAACGGGCGGCGCCGGCGCCGGCGCCGCCAGCGGCGGCCACGCCGTCTTCGACGGCGCGTCCAGCGGCAGCAACAACGCGCCGCAAGGCGACGCCAACGCGACGCCCGCCTCGCCCAAGTCGCACGTGGGCACGCTGCCTCCGCCCGCGCCTGCCGTGGCGACGCAGCAGGCGGCGGCGGCGGCGGCGGCGGCGCTGCAGCAGCAGCAGCAGCTGGACGCGAACAAAGCAATGGTGGCGGCGACGGTGGCGGCGGCGGCGGCCGTGGCGACGGCGGCGGCGGCGGGCGGCGTGGACACGCCGTCGCAGCAGCACGAGCAGGGCCTGCCCGCGCCCTCGCGGGCGGCCACGCCGGCGCCGGCGCCGCCGCCGCCCGACCAGCCCTGGAACCCCAACCGCGCGGTGCGTAGCAGGGGGCCTGGGGACGCAAGCAGCGGTGCATGTGTGGGATCATCCACTGAGGACGCGGTGCAAGTCGCCGCCTCAGCGCAGGCGCGGCTCAGACCTTTCCTTTCGCAGGTCTGAAGTCCCTTTCCCTTGCTGATTTTCCATTCACTGACTTTAGGTGTCGGCGCTCAAGGACCAGCTGGGCCACGAGGACAGCAGCAAGCTGGTGCTGCTCGAGCCCATTGGCCAGGGCGGCTTCGGCATGGTGCACAGAGGTGCGTGTAGCACGGGGGGCGGAGAGGGCTGAAGGCAGCAGTGCGCGCGAGGGGGGATGTTGGCATGGTTCACAGAGGTGCGCGCTGTCCTCTGAGCAACGCCAGACCGTCTCCCGCACGACCTGCCTTGGGTGCCGCCATCGTCGCGTCGCCACCATCGCGTGCCGCGTGCTCGCTGCGCCTTACTGCCCGCAGGCAAGTGGCGGGGGCTGGAGGTGGCCATCAAGACGGTGCTCTTCTCAGACAAGACGAGCCATCTGAGGGGCCACCAGCCGGGCATGCCGCAGCAGTCGGCCGTGCTCGAGGTGCGGCGCGGGTGCCCTCTGCTCGCCTGCCCTCGGCCCACCCACTTATGCGGCTCCACGCGCACAGGGCGGCCGCGTCTTGCCCTGGGCTCGCTTGCTGGCCCACCCTCTTCTGCCACTCAGCAACGCATGGGCGGTCCTCCGCGTCGCGCCTGCGCTGCCGTCGCTCGCGCTCCTGGCGGCCTGCACGCGCGGCAAGCGGCCACGTGCGCTGTGTGTGGCCGTGCGTCGTGGGCGGGCGGACGCAGGCGGCCGTGTGCTCGGCGGTGCAGCACGCCAACGTGGTGGCCACGTACCACTACGACATCGTCCCCGTGGCCAGCACGGGCCAGCAGGCGGTGGGGCTCAAGGGGCTTACCGTGGAGGACAAGAACCAGCACGCCATCCTCGACTACAAGCTCTACCTGGTGCAGGTGCGATGGTGCTTTTGCTTTTGCGCTGCCGTGGTCGCAGTCGTGCTGTTGTTCTTCTCCGCGGGGCGTGTGCTGCGTCCCAAAGGCCAGGGTCGGCGTCGCTGTCCTGTCGAGCGCAGGGCCGTGTGGGTCGTCTGCGCCTCGCGAGCCCGAATCTGTGCCGTGCGCCCGATCCGGCGCGTGTGTGCGTCGCTGTGTGCGCGCGAGGCGCGCAGGAGTTCTGCAACGCCAGCCTGCAGGACGCGCTGCGCAACCAGCTGCTGCACGACCCCAAGACGCTCGTGCCCGACCTCGACCTCGTGCTCACGCTGCTCATGGACATTGCGCGCGGCATGCAGTACATCCACTCGCGCAACATCATCCACGGGGTGAGCGCGCTCGCAGAGCTCTCCCGGGCACGACCGCGCCGCACCAGGCCTCGCTGGCTCGTCTCGCTTCATCGCCTTGCGGCCAGCTCCCCTCGCCACCTCGCCACTCCCCTCGCCACCTCACCACTCCCCTCGCCACCTTGCTGTCCCCGTCGCTGCGCCGCCTCGCCCTCGCAGGACTTGACGCCGGGCAACGTGCTGCTCAAGCAGGACGCCGACTCGCCCATCGGCGTGGTGGCCAAGATCACCGACTTTGGCCTGTGCAGCACGCTGCAGCCGGGCCAGAGCCACATCAGCAACATCACCAACGGCACGCCCTTCTACGTGGCGCCAGAGGTGGTCAAGAGCGGCGTGCAGACCAAGACGTCCGACGTGTACAGCTATGGCGTCCTGGTGAGTAACACAGGAGGGTGCAGGCTGACCCCATGAAGAGATCCCATCCCGCGCTGCGTCAGCCAGGCGGGTGAGCTGCGGCGTGCCCAGCGCGCCGCACGCAGCCGCGCTCACCCGACCGGACTCCGCTCCGCCCGCTTACCGGCCCCGCCCTCCCTGCGCGCCGCCTGCGCAGATGTGGGAGCTCTTCCGCTGCATGCCGCCCTGGGTGCACACCGAGGCCGGGTACGCGGCCAACAAGCGCTTCCGCCGCTTCCCCGCCGACGCGCCGCGCATCTACGTCTACCTCTGCGCCAGGTGCGCGTTTGCGCGCGGCGGCATCCGGCGCCGTGCGCACGCGGGCATGGTGCTGCTTGGGGGGCAGCGGGCGGTGCTTGCGGGCGTTTGCACGCAGCTGCAGCGGGGCGACTGCAGAGCGGGGACGCACAACCGCCGCCGAGCAAAGCGCACTGAGAGAGGGATCGCCCACCAACACGCGTCCTCCCTGCACGCGCTGTTCCCTGCAAAACTCAGGTGCCTGTGTCAGAAGCCCAAGGAGCGCCCCACCTTTGACGAGGTGCTCACCGAGGTGTCGTTCATGCACAAGGCCTTCCTGGCCGGCTACGGCGCCACCCTGCAGGTAGCGCGCGCCCCTGCAAAGCCCAAAGGTCTAGCTGCTGCGCTCTCCTGCCGCGCTCTCCGCCTTTGCGTGCGACGGGGGCTTGGGTGTGCCATGCCTTGGTGCACAGGACCCTGGCAGCCCCTCACCCATGGTCGCCGCCGCCACGGCCGCCGTCCAGCAGCAGCAGCAGCCGCAGGCGTCAGGGGCGGCAGCAGCGGCCGGCGCCGGCGCCCCCGGCAGCGACAAGCACCCCGCCGCGGCGGCGCCGCCGGCGCCGCCGGCGGCGGCGGCGGCGCCCGAGCCGCCGCCTGCGCCCCGCAACGGCGCCCTCGCGTTCGGGGCGCCTGCCGCGAACGGCGCCGCTCCGGCGGCGCCGCCTCAGGCCAGCGGCGCAGCCGCCGCGCAGCCGTCGCAGCAGCTTGGCGCGGGGCAGGCGGCGGAGGCGCCAGCCGGCGACGTGACAGGCCCAGCTGCTCCCCTCTTGGCGTCGCGGCAGTCGCGCGTGCGCTCCCAGGTGCGCGCCTCTCGCCTTGCTTCGCGCCTTTTCTTCTTCAGGGCAGAGTGCCGCGGCACGCACACATCAGGCGCTCGCTGCCGGCTTCCACGCAGTGTTTCCTTGAGCAGACGCGGCGTGCAACTCCCTGGCCCGCTCGCAGGTGCTGGGCCAGTGGTGCGCCACGGCGGCGACGCAGCGCAGCGCCGCCATCGCCGCGGGCGGCGACGCGCCGCCGACGTCGGCGCGGGGCGTGACGACGGCCACGGCGTACGAGCAGCAGTCATCACAACTGGCGCGCCAGGCCGGCGTGCTGGCGGCGGACGGGGAGGGCGGTGAGGCGGCGGCGGGCGACGAGGCGGCGGCGGCGGCGGCGGCCGACGGGGAGGTGCTGGGGCGCGACGACGTGCCCCTGGCCGTGGTCTAAGGCCCCCACGCCGCGTGTGACCCGAGGGCTTTCGGTCGTAGCGTCGCAGCGGCGCGCGTGCGTCTTGGTGCGCAGCGCGCGGCGCGTGGTTGGTGGTGCGTGCGTGCGGCGGCGTGGCGCGGCGCGTGCGTCAGAGCGGTCGTGCCGGCGGGGCCCCAGTTCGTCGTAGCGCAACCGCTCTGAAAATCTCAGCCTCGTCATTTGCTCGGGACCTGGAGGACCTGGGCCCAGCCCGCACGCCGCGAGCGAGCAGCCGCTTGGGCGGCTCGTGCGCATGGCGGCGGCGTCACGTGCGTGTGCCATGGGCCCAGGCGCCGGCGCTGACGGGCGTGGATGCTTGGAGCGAGCGGCGCGCGGCGCCGTGACTGTGCGGCGCTTGGGAGCATGTGCAGATGCCGCTGTGCAGTGCAGTGCAGGCGTGCTGGGTGCGTTGCCTTGGTCGTGGGGCGTGGGGCGCGCGGCGCTTGCGCGCTCTCTACCCGGGGGTGGCGCCACGCGCAGCGCAGTGCGTGTCGTCGTTTCATAGGGTGGTGAACAGGCGCGGCCGCGATGTTGGCGCGATGTTGGGCAGCAGAGATAAAGCAAGAGTTTGGTCGTGACACGCGCTTCACCTCACCGACCCGGTACTGCAGTATGAGTTGGCGATAAAGCAGGGCCCTGCATGTCTCTTCTCTGTCTCTGCATCCAGGGAGCTCCGCGCACCCGTGTGGTCTTCTCCCCCAACCCCTGCCTCTGCACTGCTTCCTGCTGCATGCGCTGCGGTCTTTCCCTACCTACCTGGCCCTCAGTGAACCTCTTCGCGCGACGAGAGATCTCCGGCTCACGCTCAAATGATGCGATGGTGCGGCAAAACGGGCTTTCCTTCGTCCTGCGGGCTTCTCTGGTTTTGGGAGGCACTCCGGCCCTGTGGGGTGGGGCCGGTGTGCCTCTTCCACGGTGTTGGTGTGGAGAGTGTACCATCCTGTCGTTGTGGGGCGCTTCTCTGGGCCGCTCCTTGCGGCGGCCTCATCTCTCTTTCCCCGTCCCTCTTCCTGTTTTGCTTTTTCATGCTCCCGATTGCGCGCGCCGTCGGGTTCCCGCCCCGAGACGCTACTATTGAGGTGTGTGACGCCTCGGCTGCGAGCGACCGCGCGGGCAGGCCATGTCTTTGTTCACCTTAGAAGGTGGCGTGTGTGTGCGTGTGCGGCCTGCTCGATGGTACCCCCAACCGCCACCACCACGCTGTCAGGGGGCATGCAGATTTCTTGGCATGCGCGGGTTGGCTTTGGCGTCGGTGTGGTCTCGTGCATCCTTGCCACTGCTGCTGTAGCTGCTGCTCCTGTCCTGGCCTTGCCTTGACGCGCGCCGTGGGCGCTGGTGGTGGTCAGGCGCTCGTTGTTTCTTTCCTGGTTCTGCCGACAGAGGGCCCCACCCCACCCCCTGTGGACTGCCACCATCGCTGCCATGGCACACAAACTCCTCCACCAGTTACCGCTGCCGCCGCCATTTGCGGGGCGTGCACTGTGCGCTTGCTGCTTCCCGACGTGTGTGGCTCCCCCACTGGAATCCATGTGATCCCTGCGTGCTGCCAAGGTGCAAGGCAGAGGTCTTGAGCTGAGGCCCCTTGCAGGCCGAGCCGGGAGTGTGCGCCATGTGCATGCAGCGTTACGAGGTAGAGCACCAGCAGCACACCGCTGCACAGCACCTGGGACACAGCAGATGCCTCCTGAAGGCTAGCAGGACGCATCCCTGCCGCAAGCCGCTGCTGCGCGGCTCCCGACTTCAAGCGGAGCGGCGATGGACTCCTCCGCTCGTGCGCCCATTGCCGCTTCGGTGCGAGCGACTCACTCGAGCAGCGCAGTCAGTGCGTCGCTCCTCGATCGGCTCCGCTCCGCTTCGTGCGCGCACACCAGGGATGATGTCCAAGGGCGCGCAATTGTTCGACTGGCGCCGCAGAGCCACGGCAAGCCAGGAGCGGCAGCACATCAGCATCACCACCACCATGACACCCTGCCTTGGTGGCTGGCCGCTCCGGCCCTGGCGGTGCTGGCCACGCTGCTGCTCACGTGCCTCTACGTGATCAGGCTGGAGCAGGCGCAGGTGCGCAGCAGCACGCACAGGAGCAGCAGCACGCAGAGGATTGAGACTACTCAGCAGGCCTGACAGCGCACCAGGTCGGGGGGCGAGCGGAGGCACGCATGTTTCGCTCGTGCGCGTGTGTGCGCCGCGCAGTCGATGGACCAGGTGCTCACCATCCGTGAGCTGCGGAGCCAGCTCGTCGCGCTGCAACGAGAGGTGGGGGCTCACAGGGCGCGTGCCGGATCCTTCCTGTTGCTGCACACCAGACGCCACACAGCAAGTCCTTCAACACGTTGCACCGCCACACCGCAGGCGCATGCCACGCCGGTGGTGGAGCAGTGCAGCGCCTCCTCGGTCGTCAGCAAGATGCAGGAGGACCTGCACAAGCTGGAGCGCAGCACCGACACGCTGCGGGCCAGCAAGGACAGGACGGAGAAGGAGCTCGAGGTGCGGCGGTACCGCCTTGCCTGCCTGGCCAATTTGATGACAGGAAGGGCAATTGCCAGCGCGCCAGACCTGCACCGCTCTGCCTTTTCTGCCCTCGCAGGAGATGGCGGCGCGCGTGTCGCTGCTGCAGAACGAGCACGACAAGCTCAAGGTGGCGCTCAAGGTGTGTGGCGGTGCTTGCGCGGGCATGGGTGTGCACCTTGCATCGACGGAACGGGCCACCGCCCGCGTGTCCTAGCAGCAAGGACAGCAGCGAGGCAGATTGGGCACCAGGCCCAGGCCAGAACAAGCGTCCAGGGCTCTGTGTTGTAAACTTGCGTGGTGGGCCAAGGAGCTGCTGCTGCTGCCGCTGTTGCGTGCGCACGAAGGCGGTCAAGGCGGAGATTGCGCAGGCGGGCGGGGACGCGGGCGGCGGGGACGGGGCGCAGGACGGCGGCGGCAACGGCACCGCCACGGGCGCCGGCGCTGGCGCGCGCAAGGGGGGGTGGGGCAGCGCCGTCAAGAAGGGCTTCACCATCACTTGATCAGAGCTGTGCACCTGTTGCTGTTCAAGTTCAAGCGCGTGTTCCCGCACTCCTGCAAATCTCCTCTCGCACGCGCGCTGCTTACAAGGTCAGGAGCAAGCCATGTCGAGCCGCGTCTCGCCGCGAGGACCCTGCGTCCTGCCGCTGTGACGGCGGGCCCAACGGCCTTGGGGCCGTCAAGGTCGCGCTCGCACGCGCGAGCGGCGTGATCATTCATGAAGCTGACGAGCGGGGGCCTCGACGGCCTCGACGCTGCGTTGAAGGTACGCGTGGGGCCCTGCGGACGGGTTGGCCCGCTGAGACATCGCCGTATTTGGGCGTCATCACCAAGCAGTGCCGAGCTGAGCCTGCACACGGCGCAGGCGCGTGAAGAGGACAGCCAGAGGACGGGTCGGCATGATCCGCTGGAGGTGCTGGCCGAGGTGCGTGACAGAATGGGTGGCGTCTGGCGGTCGGTCAAGCGCGACGCACCGGTTGACGCCGGCAAACAATGAGCTCATGGCCCCATTGCCACCGTGCGCAGGCCACACGTGCGGAGGAGCGGAGGCGCGCCTTGAACCGCCTGTTCAACGAGCTGGACGCGCCTCCCGCCCCAGTGCCGGCGACGGTCGACTCGTCCCTCGCCGTGCTGCCCTCCTGCCTGGCCGTCGACCCAGGTGCGCCCTCCCGCTGCTGCCGCTCACGGTTCAACGCACAACAGCGCCTGGCCCAGCGCACCTCCCTTGCCGACCACATGTGACTGCGCGCGCAGTGGCCGAGGCGCTGGCCGAGGTGTACGGCGAGGTGCAGTCGCTGATGCAGCGCGTGGACGAGATGGCGCTCGTCAGCCCAGAGGGCGTGCTCCGCCAGGACGCCTGGGGCCACGACCTGGTCGACCTGGCGCTGCAAGAGGTGGGTGGCGAGGCAAGGGGTGGGGCGCGCGGAACAAGCCCTGCGCCGGCGCGTGCTCATCCTCGCCCTCGTTACCCGGTGCCGCAGCGGGACTCGTCCGAGCGGCGGCAGGACCTGCTGGAGGGCCGGGTGCAGCACACGGTGGCGCAGCAGCGCGACGAGGCGGCGCCCCGCAGCGCGCGCGGCGGCGTGGGCGGCGCAGGGGACCACGGCGGCCAGCTGGCGCGCAGCGTGGCCGCCCTGGAGATGGGAGCAAGCAGCAGCACCGCCCAGCCGCGCTTCGCGCTCAACGTCAGCCTGGCGACGCTGGCGGGCGGCGCGGCCACGCCGCTGGACGCGCCCGCCGACCCCGGGCCGTCGCCCTCGCACGTCCGCAGGGCGTCGGTGGCTCTAGGGCTGGGCAGGCCAGGCGGGCTGGCCGTCGCCACAGCCCCAGCGGCCATCTCGCCGGCCCAGTGCATGGTGCCCGTGCCCAGCGGCGGCGCGGCACGCAGGGCAGGGATGTGGCCCAGCCCCGGCAACAGCGGCCCGCTCCCTTCCATGGCCGTCGGAGGCAGCGGCAGGGCCGCCGCCGCCGTGCCCCAGAGCCCCACGGCCCCAAATGCGCACGGCCGGCGGCGGCTCAGCAGCCTGTTCACTGGCACGTCCCAGCCGGGCGCCTCCAGCCCCGTGCCCAGCGAGGCCCGCGCCGTGTCCTTTGGCGGTCAGTCCGTGCGGTGCTTCACGCCGCCGCTGGTGCACGCCACCAGCGCCGCCGACGGCGTCGACGACCTCGCCCCCTCGGCCTCCCCGCTCACGGCGCCCACCTCCGAGGGCGCGCCCCGGCGCGCGCAGCTGCTCCCCAGCTTGCACGGCAGTGGCGGGGGCGCGGCGGCGGCGCGTGGCGCCCACTCGGCAGCGTCTCTCGACTCGCCCTCGGCCTCCTTGACGGCGCGCCTGACGCACAGCGTCAGCGGCGGGCTCGAGGCGGGCAGCCTGCCGGCGCTGCCCAGCCCCACGTCGCTGGCGCAGCGGCGCGTCACAGCAGCCGGCAGCTACGGCGGCGGCGGTGCTGGTGGGGCGGTGCTGGCGGGGGGGGGTTCGTCGCCGCAGGTGCGGCTGGGCGGCCCGCGCTCGCTGGGCGCCTCGTTGCGCAGCATGCGCTCGCCCGTGCCGGCGTCGCTGGCGTCGAGCGAGCGCGTGGGCAACTACGTGGCCTTCATGTTTGCGGACCTGGCCGCCACGTGACGCGGCGCGTGTGCAGAACGAAGAGGGCCGAGCGACTCTTGCCTCGCCCCAGCAGGCTTCCCCACCTGTTCATCCACCTGTTCTGCTACGGTTGCATCCTTCCAGAGGGACGCGTGCCGCCCGCGTGAGGCCGGCCCACGACCTGGGAGGGCCGCCTCTGCGGCTGCGCACGCTGAACCTGCTGCACCTTTGGCCTTGCACTCGGCCACCTCGTTCTTAGTTCTGCCTCGAGCGCACGCCTCGTTCTCTCTCGAGCTTTCCTTGGTCCCTTGGTTTGGAGCCTTTCTTGTGCCTCGCCGGACATATCATGAATGGTGCGCCTTGCTTGCATCGTCGGATCCTTCCGCACACCGTGGAAGTGTGCACTACCAACGCATGCATCCTGTGCACTCTTGCTTTCTCATCGACGTCCTTTTAGCTGTCCTGTTGAGCTGTTGCAGGCTGTCCTGGCGCGAGCTTTCCGAGTTTTTCCAGGAGCAACGGCAAGCCGCTCCGCGAAGCAGCGAGCGGCCGCGTGAGGAGCGAAAGCCAGAGTGCTCTTCTCCGTGGGTAGCAAGCTCGCTGCGGCGCTGCACTTGGACGCGCAGTCAACATGTCCGGCATCCGTAGTCGTTGAAGGGCCGGCGGGAGGGAGGGGAACACCACCAACGCGAGCAGCACCACGGAATGTCGGGCTTCCTGCTGGACGGAGTGGACGCGCTGGACCGCGTCATCAACAGAAAGGTGCCCGGGCGGTGCTGGCCCCACACTTGACGCGCGGTGGCCGGCGCGCAGAATCCCTTGGGGCTGAACGCCTCTGCGCTCTCTGCTCTTGCGGTGGACGCAGGCACGCCTGGCGCGGATAGAGCAGAGCGCACCAAAGGCTGCCGACGCCCTGTCCGTCCTGTCCCAGGTGCGGGCAACTCATGCGCATGGCGGCGGCGCTCGGCAGCCACTGCTGCTCGTGCGCACAGCAGCATGGCCGCTGAGCACACCATGGCCGCCATGGCTCAATGAGCACCCGCGCCGCACAGCAGCACTTGCTGAGTAGCATGTACGCGGCATGAGCACGCCATATTCATGGCTGCTCAAGGCCACACACACTCTTCATCTCTCGCCGGCAGGCCAAGCGCGAGGCGGAGAAGAGGCAAGCTGCGAACCGGGCGTACACCCTCCACGAGACGCAGGTCCAGATGATGGAGGTGGGCACCACCACCACGTGCCAGCTGCCCGTCAAGGACGCCAGCTCCTCGCTGCAGTTCACGCCAAAGGCCCTCATCGCCGATGAAGGTGAGCCAAGTCCCCCCGGTGGCCAGCATGCTGCGCGTGCCTCCCCCACTCTTCAATCCAAGGGCAAGGCGCAAAGACGAGAGCACCGTGTTGTGTGCGCTTGCCCCGCGCGTGCAGTGCTGCGCGTGCTGGACGAGGTGGACGGCGAGGTGCAGTCGCTGCTCAAGCGCGTGGACGAGATGGCGGAGACCAACCCAGGCGGCCTCCTGACCGAGGACGAGCTGGGAAACGACCTGGTGGACCTCGCCCTGCAAGAGGTGGGAGCAAACCTGCGCCACCCTGCCCTTGCTCCGCCGCAGCCTGCACAATCACTCACCTCCTGCTCGCATCCACCTCCCTTGCGACGCCGCAGAGGGGCTCGGCGCGGCGGCGCAAGCTGCTGCTGGAGAACGTGCTGGAGCAGGCCAGGCGCGCCGAGGAGGCCCGCGCCGCCGCCGAGGCGGCCGCCGCCGCCAGCCGCGACGCCGCCACGCCTCTGTACACCCGCGCCAGCCCGCACCCGCTCGGCGGAACCAGCAGCAGCCCTGGCGCGGCCCCAGCAGCGACGCCCAACAGCAACCCACCCGCCAGGGCGCCCAGCCCCGGCGTCGTGGCCAGAGCAGCGACGGCGCAGGGCGCTCCTCCTCAACTCGAGCCCACGCCGCCGCCGCTCCCTTACCTGGCGGCGTCCCCGTCCTTCCGCGCGGCGGGGCGGGCCACCGCGTCAGACAGCGGCATCGTAGCCGCCAGCCCCACGCCCGGCGCGCCGCGCAAGGGCGGCGCTGCGCCCACGCCGCTGACGGTGGGCAGCTTCATGGGCAGGCCCATCAGCCCGTCGCCGCTGGCGCTGACGCTGCCCGGCCCCGCCCGGGCGCAGAGCGGCCCGCTAAAGTCCCCCGGCGCACCCGCCGCCGCCGCGGCAGCTCCGGACGGCGACAGCCCTCTGAACCCGGCAGCAGCATCCCGCATGCGGCCGGCGCGCACCAGCCTCTCGGGCGCGGGCGAGGGCTTTGCCGTCGCCCCGCCCAGCCCCGGGCTCGCCAGGGGGGCGCCGCCCGCGGCCGCCGCGGCGCTGAGCCCGTCGCGCCGGCCCGGGAGCGTGCTGGGCGGCGCGGCGTCGGCCTTTGCGCCGGCGGGCGTCCACCCTTTTGACGCGCTGCTGCGCTCGGGGGACGCCGAGGCCGACCGCCCCAACAACGCGCTGCTGCGCCGCGGTGCCACCTCGCCGGCGCTGGCCGCAGAGGGGAGCCCCTCGCCACCGGCCCGGCGCCTGCCGCAGGTGGGCCGCGCGCTGTCCTCGGCGCTCGGCGCGCGCGCCCGCCACAGCAGCTCGGGCGTTCCCGACGGCGCCACAGCCATCACCTCCGCCGCCGCCGCCACTTCTCCCTTCCCCTCTCTCGGCGGCTCGCTCAACGGCGGGCTGCTGCCGTGGACCTCCTCCATGGCGGCGTACGCGGGGTCGCCGGGGCGGCCCGGCACCACGACCTCGGTGCTGCGCACCAGCCTGCACGCGCCGGTGCCCGCCACGCTGGTGGCGAGCGAGCGCGTGGGCGCCTACGTGCAGTTCCTGCACGGCGCCTCCTCGTCGCCGTCCTTGCCTGGGCCCATGGGGAGCGCGGCGGCGGCGCCGCTGGCGCCGTGGCCGTCGGGGCCCCTGGCGGCGGGCGCGGGCGGCGCGGCAGCAAAAGGGCCCCTGGGGCAGAGGTACAGGGCGGTCGCACTAAGCGCAGACTCTCCCGGCGGCGCAACAGGAAGCTCCGTGATGCCAGCGCTGTCAGAGGGCGGGAGGCTGGGCACGGCGGGCGGCGCGGGGACGTTTGTGCCCCAAGGGGCCCGGAGTCTGTCCCGCCGCTTCTTGAGCTCCAACGGGGGGTCGGCGGTGAGCGCGGGCGCCGCAGCCGCCGCCTTGGCGGCCGAGGGCGGCGCGTGAAGAACAAGGCAGGAGTCTGCACTGCGCACTGCTTGGTGGAATGCGCACTGGGCGCGCTGCTGCGCCGCCCTTGCTGCTGAATGGAACCGAGACGTATGTGTATGCGCGTGCCGCGATGCGACGAGGCTGCCGCCGCCGCTGCCGCTGCTGGTTTTTGGAGACAAAGCAACTTTTTCCGGCTTGCCCTCAACGTGTGACCCTGTGACGAAGGACTCCAACACTGCTCTGCTGAGGCCATCACCCTTGCAAATGCGCGTGCGCACACACGTGGCAACGCACCAGGCTGGCACTACAGCGCTCATCACGCCCTCGCGCTCGTCGTCGCCTTGATGCTGCCGGCACGCACTGCCGCCAGGTCGGCCTCCACCGCCTTGCGCTTCTCCCGCTCGTCCCGCAGCTCGCGCTCCAGCTTGTCCAACCGGTGCTTGAGGTACTGCGCGGCACGATGTCAGCACGTGGCCAGCCGGCAACGAGCATGGAGCGCGTGGAGCGCTCCCAGGGGAGCAGGTCGTGCGTGACGTGATGGCACGCACCGCCGTCTTGCTGGTGTAGGCGGAGGGGCAACGGGAGCTCACGGCGGACGCAGCATCCTCCTCGTTGCCTGCCTGCCCCTCCCGCACGGCCTTGGTGGCGTTCAGCGCCTGCGTGACCCAGAACTGCTCCGCCACTGCGTTCTCCTTCTCGATGCGCTGCGGAGGGGGAGCAGGGCGTGTGACATCGCGCGGAGCACCACCGTCACGCCTTGGGTGGCGCTTGCTCTGGCTTAAGCTAGTGCTTGATTTGCCCCGCTGCTGGTCCTTGCTGCTTGAGGCCGCCTTGGATGCGAGGTGCGCGCACACACGCAACATGCGAGCTGGCCCGCGCCTGCTCCCTCACCTGCTTCCAGGCGCGTGCCATGGGGGCGCAGAACAGGTTGTACGCCATCCCTCGTTCCTTCTGGGCGCTGCTCTGCTGCTGGTTCTTGAGCGCGCGGCGAGCGTCTACGGCGAGTCGGTCAAGATGGCGTGCGCGGCCCCGCGCGCGAGCAGACGACCACAGCGAAAGCTCGTGCGACGGCGAACACTCTCGCGCGGCAACGGAGTTGCAGAATCGCGGAGCTCGAAGGCGGCAACGTTCAAATCAACAGCAACTCACCCCAAGCAGCTGCTGAAGAGCCGCCCTGCTCCGCGGCCAGATGGTGCAGCCCCAGCGTCCTCGTCCTGCTCGTCCTCCTCCTCACCAACACCACCGCCAACGCCAAGGCCCGACGCCACCTCCCCTGCCACGCCCAAGTGCCGCACCAGCGCCAGCGCCGGCCGCTCCTTGGCCAGCGCGGCCTCCGCCTGGCTCCACCCGACCACCTCGCACGCCGCCACCTCCAGCACCCGCAGCTCCGGCAGCGCCCGCGCCGCCCGCACCAGCTCGCCGCCGCGCACCGCGTGCCGCAGGGACGCCAGCGACAGCGTCTGCAGCGCCGGCGCCCCCGCGCCCCGCCGCACCCCCACCTCCTCACGCGCTTCCGCCAGCGGCGCGGCGGGCGGCCAGAGCGGCGGCGGCGGGGGCAGCGGCAGGGGCGCGCTGACTGCGGGCGGCTGCGCCCTAAAGTGCTCCATGAGGTCAGCCAGCGGCGACCAGCCCTCGCAGCGCTGCGCGTCGACGTGCAGGTGCCTCAGCGTGCGCAGCAGCGGGCCGAACGTGTCGTGGATGGCGGTGGGCGCCGTGCCGCCGCGCGTGGAGGCGGCCGCTGGGGAGGCGACGAGCGCCAGCGAGTGCAGGTGGGGCAGGGCGCGGGCGGCCTGGCAGAGCTGGCGGGCCAGCTGCACGTCCTGGAAACCCTTGAGGGTGATGCTCTGCGCGACAAATCATGCAGTCAGCAGGCGGCTGACTCCCTTGAATCGAACGGCCCACAAATGGTCAGGCAGCGACCGGGTGAGTGGACCGCTCCCTGTTTGCGCGCGCGCGCACCTGCAGCGAGGTGAGGCGCCCGACGTCGGCCACGCACGGCGGCAGCGGCACGAGCGCGTTCGGCGCGCCGACGGGCGGCAGGTTGAGGTGCGGCGCCCGCCACGGCGTGTGCTGCATCAGCGTGAGGTGCTGCAGGGGCGCTCCTGCGGCGTCGCTGCACAGGCCCTCCAGGGCTGCGGCATCTGTGACGGCGGGCCAGTCGCGCAGGCAGGCTGAGGAGAGGCCCGGGAGCGCGGCGGCCAGCGCCGGCGAGAGGCAGCACCGGCAATTGCTCGCCATAAAGACCGCGAGGCTCGTGACCTGTCCATGGATGGGCAGGAAGAGGCGCGGTGCGACAGGGCGTGAGGAAGGAGCGGCAACGGTGTGTGGCGCTGCGCGAGCCGAGCGTCAGCTGGCGTCACCTGTGGCAAGACGGCGATGGGCTGCGCTTGTGGGCCGCGGCCCGCCACCAGGTCCAGGCGCGCCACCTGTGCGCGCCGCCGGCGCGAAAGCGGGGGCAGCCTCAAGCAGGTGTGCTTCACGCGACGGCCGAGACCGTCCAGCGGCCGCACGCGCAATACCCACCTGGAAGCTGGAGAGCCGCGTGCACGGAGCGAGCGCTGCCAGGCCGGCGGCCGTGACGCGGTCCTGCGCGCGCGTATGATTTGCATGGTGCGACGGCACGCCCATGCAGTCTGCATGCACGACGCCACTGGCAGCCGCCCCCCGAACGCCGCCTGCGGCGCACCTGCAGCCAGAGGGTGAGCCCCTGCAGCCGGGTGAGGCGGGCGAGCGCGTGCCACCCCTCGGGCTGCCGCAGCACCGCGTCGCCCCTCAGCGTCAGGTGTGTCAGCGTCTGGGCCACGCCTGCGCGGTCGTGGGCAGGCGACGCGGGCGGCAGCGTCGGGACGCACGCTGGCCCTGAAGAGCCCAAGCCGCCTGCGGGGCTGGCGGTGCGGCGGCGTACCCTCAGTGAGTTCGTCCCAGCCCCACTCGCACGGGGCCTGGTGCTCGGCGTCTGGGCCCAGCAGAGCGTGCGCGGGGGTCGCCGTAGCCAGCCCGCTCGCCGCTCCTCCTCGCCCGCCGCTCGCCACTGCGAGCGATCGACGGCCGCGACGATTCGCGGCGGGTCAGCACGGCGCGAGCCGCGACAAATCACAGTGCGCCGCCGCACGCGGCCGCAGCGTCGCTCACGGAAGTGGAGCGAGAGCCGGCGCATTGCGCGGCACTCGGCCAGCGCCGCCAAGGGCCCGCCGCCGCCCCTCAGGTGCAGCAGCGCGGTGGGCACCTCGAGCCGGACCTCAGCGAGAGTGGTGCGGCACACGGTGGCCAGCGCCGTCAGCTCGCCCGCCTCCCGCACGAGGAGCGGCTGCTGCAGGTGCAGGTGCACCTCCCGCCGCACAGGCTGCATCCCTTGCACCCCCACGCTGCCGGCAACGCCCTGCAGCTGTAGGGCTCGTGGCTCACTGGCTGGCGGGGGCGGCGAGGAGAAGGGCAAGGGGGATGCGCGGCTGCCGCGGGGGTGGTACGGCGGGGTGAGGTCCGGGCCAGCCGGCGCGTCTGCCCGTGCCCGGCGGCTGGGCGCGGCCTCGTGGATCGGAGCAGCCTCCTCGTCGCCCTCGGTCCCGCTCTCCACCTGCGCCCGCACAGGTGGACGTAGCAAGACGTTTGTGCACTGGCTTCCAGGCGCTCCTGGGCAGGCGATGCGGAGCCAATGCCAACCATCCGCGCACCTGCGCCTGCAGCAGCAGCTGGACGGGCGGCACGTCGACCGTGCCCGCTGCGCTGCCCACTAGCGGCACCTCCACCTCCACTACAGAGAGCGCCTGCACCAACGCCGACAGAGCGCCCTTGCTGAGGCTGCCCGCTCGCTGCTGCCCAGGCACGGCACCGCCTGGCCGGACGCGGGACTGCGCCCACGCTGCACGCACGCGCTGCGTCCAGGAGGCCAGCAGCCGCCGTGCACGCGCGCGGACAGGGGCCTGCGGCTCCGCAGCGTGCGGCGGCTGCGTTGGGTGCTGCAGGTGCTGGTGCGCCGCCGGGTCACGGACCGTCACGGCGCGCAGGTGGCGCGCCCGCCGCAGTGCGTCAGTGACGTGCTGCAGGTCGTGCTGAGAAAGCTGTGACGCCCATGGCACCACCTGCGCACAGCGGCAGGAGGGAGCTGCTGCATTTCCCTGCAGGCTCCCAAGTGGTGCGTGCTCGTTGCGCCATCGCTGCGAGGCGCCTCACCGTCAGGTGCTGCAGCGCGGCGAAGCGCTCCAGTCGCAACTGCGCCGGCCCGTCCACCACGGCTCGCGTGACCTGCTCGTCGACAGCGTCGCGGATCGCGCGGCACACGAGCCGCAGCGTGCGCTGAGCAGAGCAGTCGAGCCGGCCGCACACGAGCCCCACGACCAACGCGCAGTCCGCCATCCGCAGCTGCGCGCTCTGCGTCTTCTTGGCCCGCTGCCTCCACTTTTTGCGCGATCGACTTGGACGAGCCCACAGCGCGCCCAGCACGCGATTCGCTTTCGAAGGGGGAGCTGTCGCGTGCCACTTGCAGCAGCGCCCAGCACTTGCATCAGAGCGGCGGCGCTTGCGCTGTGCTGCTGAGCATGGCCTGCACTTGCTGCACCAGCGTGGGGTCGAGCGCCGCCAAGGTGGCGTCCAGCGCCTGGCCCAGTGACGCCCTCGCCGCCTCCAGCGCGCTCCGCAGCACGTCCCGCAGCCGTGCGTGCGGCACGGGGTCCGTCGCCCGCAACTGCGCGCCGCAAACACAACACTCCGTCGCCGCTCTTCCCGCCTCGCCTCACCAAGAACAGCGTGCAGTGAAGACGAGCGAGGAGAGAAGGAGAAAGGAGCAGACGCACCTCGGCGCGCCGCCGGCACTCGCCCTCGGCGTCCTCGCTCGCCGCCGCCGTCGACAGCTGCGCCTCGCACCCGCTGTCCACCGCCGCCCACATGGCCCAGCTGCTCGCCTCGCGGTCCTCTGCGCCGCCGCCCGTCCCGTCGCCCGGGCCCCCGCCCTCCAGCTCCACCCACACGCCTGCGCGCGCGGCCCCACGCCACGCGGCACCAGTGCAGCGCTCCACTCCACTCACCAAGACGCTGGCCTCTCATCACGCCTCGCTGCTCCGCACGGCCCCACAAGGGCGTCCAGCCACCAGCACCCCTCGCGCACCCGTGACGATGCCGAGCGTGACGTCCAGCGCCGCCAGCACCGGCGCCGACGGCGCGTGCGCCAGCAGCGCGCACAGGCCCAGCGCCGACAGCTTGCGCTGCCGCGGCTGCGCCAGGGCGTCGGCGCTGTCGCCCCACACGTCGAGCACCTGGCCCAGCACCGCCTCCCCGCCGCCCACGCCGCCTGCGCGCGACAAGAGACTCCAAGGGGGTTGCACGATGCACACGTCACCACCCTGTTGTGCCCTCGCTTGCGGGGGTTGGGCGATGCGGCAGCAGCAGGCGCAGCGCTGCAAGCGAGGAGAGCCGGCAACGGCGGCGCTCACCCGCGCTTGCCGCCGCGCCGCCTCTCGCCGCCGCCACCAGCGCGAGGAGCGCGGGCAGCTCCGAGGGCGCCAGCAGCAGCAGCCGCGCCAGCACGCAGCAACCGTATGCCTTGACCTGCGACGTCTCCTGCGCTCAGGGCAAGGAAAGAAGAGCAAGCGCGGCAGGCACACAAACTCTGTGCCTGCCCCGGGGCACGCCACGAAGCAGCACGCCTCGTGCAACGTGTGCCCCCGACCCGCTGTGCACTGTCCCCTCGGAGCCGCTGCGCTGCGGCACGGTGCGCTTGCCTGGTCGCTGAGCAGCAGCGCCAGGAGCTTGGAGGTGGCGGGGCGCAGCAGCTGCAGGCAGCCCGGCGCGCACGCCATGACCATCTCGAGCGCCGGCAGCAGCAGCAGCATGCCCCGCTCGTTCACGTTGCCAAGCAGGACCTCGAACGCGCCGCTCACGTGCTGCGACGCACGCACGCGGGGGGGCAACAGCCACAGGGCACACGCCGTCGCCGCACATGGCCCCACCACCGCCTGGCGATTACCGACACAGCAGGGTCCTGGAGCAAAGGCAAAACGGGCGCTTTGCCACACGGTGCCGCACCGCCGTCACTTGCTTCCACTTGCTCGCCGTGAGGGTGTCGCGCAGGTGTGGCGGCGGCGCGCGCCCCGCCCCTCAGCCCGTTCCAGGCACTCACGTGCGCGTGCGAGGCGAGCTGGTCTCGCGCCAGCAGCGCCGCCGACGTGAGGATGGCCATGCACACGGCAATGTGCTCGGTGGACTGCGCCAGCGCCGCCGCCACGTGCGGCAGCGGCGCCAGCAGCTCGGGCCGAAGCGCCGGCGCGTTGCGCAGCGTCACCAGGTACAGGCCCAGCCCGTCCTCCAGCTGCGCGTGCGCACAAGCAAGCAGAGCACGCCCTTGCATGGTGCAGGCCTCAGAGAAATGCGTCGCTTCAGCAGCGGTCCTGGTGCCTTTCCTTGACCCAAACCGGGTGGAGGAAGTGCAGAGGCGCTGCAGAGCAAATGGTGCCGGGAAGGACGAGGGTTGGGCGGGGAAGATGACGGGCCTCACCAGGTGCAGCGCCTCTGGCTGCGTGGGGTCAGTGGCGTAGGCCAGCAGCGGCAGCAGCAGCTGGTACAGCGAGGGCGACTCGAGGCCCAGCACGTTGACCAGCCGCTGAAGCGCCAGCAGCACCTGCGGGGTGCGCCACGCCGCGCCACATTCGTCGACGCGACATGGGCACACGCGCACACTCTCGAGGCCCCTCGGCAGTCCCCTCACCAGCACGACAGAAGCAAGGGCGTCGCTCGCTTGCGTTCCACCCCGGTGCGATGTGGTGGGAGGGCACGCGAGGGAAAGCTGCCTGCGCGCCTCACGGGCGGCTCACCTGGATGCGGAGCAGCCCCTGCCCCTCGGCCGCCTGCCAGAGCCCCGGCAGCAGCGCCGCCAGCGGCTGCACCCACGGCTTGATCAGGTCGCCCATGCGCTCAATGATGAGGTTCATCACCGTGAAGGCCTGAGAGCAGAGGGCGCAGCAGGAGCAAACGCAACTTGACTGCATGCGCCACCACGCAAAAGGCCAGCGCCTTGTCTCATCCACAGTCACTGCAACCGCCGCGTGAGCAACGGCCTGCAGACGCCACCCGCGCGCCCTTGCAGCGCTACACCACCCTCCCAAAAGCAGTCGAGGCGTCGCGCCACCCCCTTGCGCCGCCCGCCGACACCTCTTGGCCTCCTCCGCGCGTGCGCACCAAGCCCTGAGAGCCCAGGTCCGAGCAGGTGCCCAGCACGTTGAGCAGCAGCTGCATGGCCGTGGCGACGAAGGGCTCAAAGGCGCCCTCGCTGAAGTTCCAGTCGTCCACCAGCGCGTGCAGCGACGTGACGGCCGTCAGCTGCGTGCACGCGTCGGGCTCGGCCATGCACGCCAGCAGCGCCGAGTACACCTGCGGCCGCACAGCACGCACAGCATGCCAGAGCCACGCGCGCAAACTCTGCGTCAGCTCGCCGGGCCCCTGCCGAGTCGCTCCACGCTGGCCCAAGGGATCGTCGGCTGGGAATGAGCGGCGAGCGTGCGCGCCCTTCCCCTGCCCTGCTGCTCCACGCCACCCCGTGTGCTCTTGTCGACTCTGGGTGTGGCAGCGTGCGCGCAGGCCTTGCCCTGCTCTCCCGCTCCACGCGCTGATGATGAGCAAGGCGAGCGAGCGCACCTGCGGCCGGTCGGGGGCCTCGAGCCTGGCCACCCACGCCGCCACCACGCGCATGGCCTGCCGCCGCAGCACGCGCAGCACGGGGCCCTGCGACGCCAGCACCTGCTCTCACACAAAAACACCACCAGCACACACACACGCCGCACTATGGCTTGCCCGGACCAAGACGCGCAGCATCACCCACAATCAGACAGGAGCAACGCGCGCCCAGTGACGTTTCCCCCCCCAAAAACGCCCGGGTGCAGCACCTCACGCCTGCCATACCAAGCAACCAACCGACGTGGCGCGTGACAAACCCCCCTGTCCTGCAGCACCGCTGCATTCAGTCTGCTTCTGATTAACCTGAAGTGAGACTGCAGCGAACGCCATGCAACGACGACGACGACGACCCACAACCAGCGTCACAGCCAAGCTCTCAGCGGGCTGTCGCACCGGGAGCAACGAGGCGCGCAGCCAGGGCGTGAAGTCGAGGTAGTCGTGGAGCTCGTATGCGCCCACCGCCACGGCCGACAGCACCGCCTCGTACGCCAGCAGCGCCACGGGCACGCGCACGGCGCCCGGGCCGTGGCCCATCGAAACGCTGCCGCCTGCGCCGCACAACACGCGCACACGCAACAGCAGGAGCACCGGCAGCACGGCGCGCGCTTTGGTTGCCCGGCATTGGCGGGGAAAGTCCTGCGCCAGGGAGTGTTCGGCGCGAGGGGCCACGTGCGGTGGTGGCGGCGGTGGAGGAGCAGGAGTGGGGCTTGCCTGGGAGCGCGTCGGGCTGCGTGGCCAGCGCCTGCAGCGGGCACGCCGCGCTGGCCTCGTGGAGCAGGCGCACGACCAGCGGCCCCAGCAGCGCTCGGTGCTGCGCCAGGAGCACCAGGTAGAGGGCGTCTGCGGCCAGGCTCAGGTGCTCCTGCCACCTGCGCGTGGCGACGCGAGCGCCCAAGCGCGTGCGCCGGCGGAGGGACAGTTGGCCAAGCGCTTCGGCGCTGCGGCGCTGCTGCATGTGACAAACGTGCGCCGGCGGAGGGCTGCCCTGCGCTGCCGCGCGGAAGGCGCGCAAGCAGCCCGGGACGTCTCTCCGCTCGCGGGCTGCGGTCGATGGGCGGGCGAGCAGTGGGCGACTCACCCGCTCACGTCACCAGAGTGATACCACTCCTCACTCGACGACACCCACTCGTCCAGGTCCCGCACCTGCCGCGCACACGCACCGCCACGCACAGGCACCACAGCGGTGAGCTCCGCACCGCACGCCCTGCGTCCTCCAGGCGCTCTTTCCCTCGCTGCTGGCCCACCAGCGCCCTGCCCGAGGCTCACCGACAGCTGCCCGTATCCCGTGATGAGCGCGTGCGCCAGGCCGGTGAGCCGCTCGGGCGTCCACCACGCGTTGAGCGAGCCCAGCACCTCGGCCACCAACGCCTTTTGAGGCGCGTCCTGCACGCACGCACGCACGCACGCACGCACGCACGCACACGCACCATACAGACCCGCCGCGGCACGGTACCATCTATGGCTCACGCAGGCGCGGTGCCGACCTCCCAGCGGCGCTGTGCGAAGCGGCTGCTGGACAGCGACCGACGGGCGGCGAGCGTGTGGAGGCGCGGGGTTGGGGCGGCGCTGGCGGCCGTGGTGTGAGGAGGTGAAGGAAAGGCGGGTGAGGCGCGCACCAGTTCGTGGTCGCCGAGGTCCGACCCGCCCGCCGACTTGCCGCGGTACGCCGGGCACTTGACCGTGTTCATCACGAACGACATGCACTGCGAGAGCCAAGCGCAACCACCATCAGGTCGCCCTCTTTTTCCGCCGCCCTTGCTGCGCAAGGCACGTGTGGTCAGGGAGGGGGGCTGCTAACGCAACAGGGTGTGTCGCGGCCGCGCTCGCCTGTATGAGGTAGCGGTCCCAGGTGCTGGATGCCGCCGCCACGCCGCCGCCATGCCCCCGGTGCGCCACCAACTGCGCGGCGCGGCAGTCACGCCACGACAGCCAGATCTCAGCACGTGTGTGTTGAGCTTTACGTCTGGTGGAGCCATCCCTGGCAAGCAGATGATAACATCACAAACCGCATTCCTGCGCACGCGGCACGGGTGCGGTGCCTCATTCGGGCGAGACCGCCACACTGGCACCCCCAGCCACCCCAACGCCCATACGGGCGGTGGGGTGTAACGCACGTGGGGTGCTAGGTGTGCGCGCGGCGATTTGCCACACGAGGCTGGGCAGGCCTTGTGCTGCTGCTCCGTGGGCGCACCTGGTCGCAGCAAAAGGCGAGGGCTGGCACCAGCGTCCCCGCCGAGTGAAACGACCTGCGCCCACCACCACCACATGCGCCAACACCGTCGGGCGGCGCACGCTGTGCCCTCCAGCTTCCCCTGCTCGGCAACCCACCAAGGCACCCCGCCCCTGTCCCCTCCAGCTCTGGTTGCCAGAGGAAAAGCAACCTGCTCCTCTCACCAAAGGTGGGACGGCACGCGTGGCCGACGCGTCCCCAAGCGCCCACACCCTCACCGCCCGCCAATCCTCTCACCAGGGGTGCGCCTCCTGCAGCGCCACCACCACCTTGACCAGCTTGAGCAGGCCCCGGTCCAACATGGCCACCAGCTGGTTGCGCAGGGGGCTGGTGGGCGGCCGCGCAGGGCCCCCGCCTTCGCTGCCTGCCCACGGCACGCACCAGCGCAGCGCAGCTCATGCGACTCGTGTGAGAAGTGCTCATGGCATGCCGGGCTCGGGGGGCGAGCTGGATGTGCCCGTCGAGGGGCGACGCTGCACACGGGGTTGGAGCGGCGGGGTTGGAGTGGCGGCGCTCACCTCTGGCGGGCTGGGCGGGGCGCAGCGCCACCAGCTGCTGCAGCGCCTGCAGGGCCACGGAGCGCACACGCGCAAAGGGCACGCTCCCATCAGCCTTTTGCCCTGCGGGCGCCTGCCGCGGCACTGCGCCGTGGCCCCGCCGCAGCCCTGTTCCTGGCTGCAACACAAGACTCGCTGTTGTGAAGGCGTGGACCAAGAGCTGTGCACGCCGCCCAGGACGCCGCGCACGCGCACCTGCAGCATGGCTGGCGCGCACACGCTGATCTCCTGCACCGGCTGCAGCGACTTGTGGTCGCTGGTGCGGCCAAACACCAGCAGCCGCCGCAGCACCTGCCCACAGGCAGCAGCAGCGCCTCATCACGCACGGATGAACCCTTCCTTTGCCGCCCGCGCTAGTGCTGGGACGGTGGCTGCTCGCTCATCACGCCAAGCCTCCGCACCTTGAGCAGCAGCAGCCAGCGCTCCAGGGTGAGCAGCATGGCCTGGTGTGTGCCCGGCGGGGGCACGCCGCCGCCGGACAGCGGGCCCGCCCCGCCGGCGCCGCCCGCGGTCGCGGCGGCGGCGGCGTCCTGGGGGAGCACCGAGGGCAGGGCTGCCAGCAGGGCCGCCGTGTCTGCGCACCACTGCGTCCACATGGGCTGGAACAGCTGCGACGACACCTGTGCGGGCAGCGAGGAAGAGCAGGGCAGCAGCCAGGCCCCGTGAGACTCCTTGCGGGCACCTAGCGCTCTTCAGGTGGCGCGCCAAGAGGGCACAAGCGAAGGCGGCAAGCCCCTTCCCTGCCCCTCCGCCCTCCGAGGCCAGGACACCTGCAGGCGCTGTCACCTGCCCTCCCCAGTCCCACCTGCCTGCCGCCACCAGCGCCGTGGCCCGACCGCGCATACACGCGCACGCACGCTTACCTGCGCAAAGTGCCTCTGGTCCGCCGCCAGGCGCTTGGTGGCCAGCTCCTTGATGGTGTGGTGCACCACAAGCAGCGTGCGGCGGATGGCCAGCTGCGAGGCGCCGGGCGCGCTCAGCATGCCCAGCAGGTCGCCAAACAGCCCCGGCCACTCGGCGGGGTAGTCCTGACGCGCCACCTTGGCCCACGTCAAGGCCACCTGGACCGCTATCTGCATGCGCGCTCAAGTGCGGTGCACGCGTTCAGGGGCACGCGGGCGGTTGGGCAACGCGGTCCTCCTGCGCTGCGTCATGCGGTGAGACACTCTCAGAAGAGTCTTCTGCTGTGGCCATCGCGGCTGACGCGTTCGTCTGCAGGTCACCTGGTTGTCCTCCTGGACGGCCAGCAGCGGCAGCCGCGTGCGGAGGTGCGCCTTCTCCTCGGCGCTGATGGCCCTCCCACTGCGCACCACGCAAGGCCACCGTGGCGAGATAGCAGCGGCGTCCTGGCGTCCTGGTTGGGCTGCTGAGCAGCGCTGCGGTGTGGGGCAGGGACGTGGGGCCACGCTCAGGCCGCGCACGCGCGCTCGCACCTAGCGTCTGGCCTGCTCCTCCAGAACTTGCCCACGGCGTTCTTGAGCTGCGTGGCCGCCAGCCAGCGCGCGCTGTGGTCCCCCTCCTTGTTGAGCATCACCTCCTGCGCAGCCGCCGGCCCCGCAGGCACACAGGCACGCAGGCGCTCGCCCAGAGGTCACCTCCAGGGGCGTGCCGTCACGTATCACGCGTGGTGGGAGGCACCGCACGCGTCTCTGCGGCCCTGCTGCACAGGTGCGGCGGCCCGGTCGGGAGGTGGCGGGTCGATCGTGTGTGGCCCGCCCCCAGCTGGAGATGAGCGCACCGCTAGACATGAGCAGAAGCCTGGGCGGTCCTCCAAGGACTGCAGGTGCGCCTCCGCCTGCTTCTGGCCCTCGCCCGTGGTGGCCAGTGCCGCCCGCAGGCACTGCAGCACGAACGGCACGTCCGCCAGCGACAGCGGAGGGCCCGAGGGCGCCATGGTGATCGTCGAGACGCTGCTCCGATGCGCGGCGGCAGCAGCGATCTAGAACTTGGTAGCGGCGTTAGAAACCGCTGCTGGAAAAGGAGGGCCACGGCGAGCTCCAGCAGCAGCGAAAGCAGCGATGAGGGGGCTGCTGCTCTCCAGGGCCCCCGTGGCCGCGCTAGTGGAGCACCTGGCCTCCTCCGCAGCTTCAGCTTCGTCACGCGCGCTCGCCTCCGCCGCCGCCGCGACACCAGAGCAGCATCCACCACCGCCATCAGCAGCGGCCGCCGATGACCCGCAGCCTGCCCAGCAGCCACAGGCGCCAGGGGCCAGAGCGTGGAGGGCGCAGGGGCTGCGCATCGCCGATCGCAACGGCGGCGGCGGTGGCATCCACTTGGCAGCGGCGCTGCACCCAGGCCTGCGGCAGCAACTGGTGGACGCCTACAGGGCGTCGCTCTACGACCGCGTGCAAGCCATGCTGCTTGCCACGCCCGCCGCCCAGCCGCTCGACCCACTCGTGCCGGAGCACCTGGCGCAGCTCCCCCTGGCACAGCTGGAGGAGCTGGCGCAGCAGTGCAAGCTGTGGGTGCCCGACGACGGCCCCCTCGACGCCGCCACGTCTGGCGCTGACCTCGAGGCGAGCAGCACCACTCCTCAAGGTGGCACCACCAGCAGCCGCGCCGACGATGTGGAAGCAGGGCGGAAGCTGCGGCTGGCGCGGGCGCTGCACGTGCTGCTGTTGAAGCAGCGGCGCCTGCAAGGCGAGCAGGAGGAGGCGGGCACGAGGCAGCGGGGGGCCCTGAGCGGCAGCGGGGAGGCGGGCTGGGCGCGCAGCACGCAGGAGCTCACGGACGCGCTTTGGGACGACGCCCTGGCGGCGCGCGTGCCGGGCGCTGGCGCGGCGCCCGCCGGGCAGCCAGAGCCCCGGAGGGAGCGTGCGAGCTGGCCGCCCTCCTCGTCTTCCGGCGCTGCTCCCGCCCCCGCCGCTGCTGCTCCAGCAGCGAGCCAGCCACCTGCGGCAGAGCTGCAGCCGCAGCCCCTCCAGCCAGCGCGTGCTGCCTCGTGGGCTGCGCCCCCGGCAGCTGCCCAGGCTCCGCTGGACCCTGCGCACCCGTACGCGCCTGTGCCTGACGTGGCGCTGGCCAGGTGAGAGGGACAGCGGTGCGGTTGTTGGGGCTCAACACCGACGCAGGGCAGCAGCGGGCATGGCTCTGTGTGCGGCGGGCCACAACGCCCGTGGCACGTAGCGCCACGGTTGTGCGCAGGCGGCAGGCGCGGCGCACGGTGGCGGCGCTGCTGCGCGCCGCGCACTTCCCCACCAAGCGGCCGGACGACCCCCGGCACACGCGCCTGCTGCGCCCTCAACAGGTGCACGGCCCCTCCACGCCCCTCTCCCCTCTACGCGCTGCGCTGTACATGCTCTGCCCACTGGGCAACCTGCTCCCGCCGCCGCGTGTGTCCAGCTGCTCACCTTTCAGCGCCTGTGCTTGTGCTCGCTCGCGCCGCCGCAGCTCTGGGAGGTGTGCGAGGAGTGCGGCGTCACGCCGCCGCCCCACGCCTCGCACCCCGCCCTGGCCACGGCGGTCGCCGGCCTAGCCCGCCTCTCCGCCTCCTCCTCCTCCTCGCCGTCCCCGCCCTCATTCCCCTCGAGCGCCGCCGCCGCGCTACCCGCCCGCCACAGGGCCGCCGTGCACGAGGCCCACGTCGACGAGCCCTCGCTGCCGCCCCCCGAGGACATGCGGCGGCACGCCTGGACCGCCGCCGCGCTCGCCGTTCGCGCCGCCTGCAGCAACGGCGCGTCACCGCCGGGCCCCTCTGGTGCCCACGACAGGGTTTTCACGTCGTCGCCACCGGCGGCGGCGGCGGCGGTGATGGAAGCGGGGAGGAGCAAGGGCCGGGTGGGGAGGGACGTGGCGGCGGCGCAGGAGGCGCTGGTGCAGGCGCTGGCGGCGCCGGCGCACGTGGCGTGCTGGCTGCTGGCGGCGCGGGCGCACGACGTGGTGCTGCTGCAGGAGCGAGAGCTGGGCGGCAGCAGCAGCACGGGCGCAGCGGGCGCTGACCCTGTTGGCGGCAGCGGCGAGGGCGCGGGTGGCGGGGCACAGGACGGGGGAGGCGTGCTGCGGCAGGTGGTGGTGGCGACGGCTGTGTCGGACCGGCACGCGGCGGCGTGCGCCGAGGCCGTGCGCTGGCAGGTGCGCTCGCCTTTTGGGGGCAAGACGCGATTGTGGGTGTGCTCTGCCCGGTGAGGCGTGCTGTGCGGAGGAGGGGCGCGAGCACGCGCCCTTTTGCTCGCCACCGACCATCACCATAACTGCAGGTGCAGCAGCAGATCAAAGCCATGGTGGAGAACCAGCAGCAGCCAGGTGCGGGCAGCGGCGCGTCAGAGGCGGCCTTGGTGCGGCGGGCGGCGGCGGCGCTGGACCTGCCCCGCCCCACGGGCGTCGACCCTCTCACCGACTGGGTGGCCCTGGACCTAGGTGCGTGGTGCTGCGCCCGCAGTGTGCATCTGCTCGCTCGCCACCTCACCGCGAACACTGAGACTCCACGCAATAGAACGGAGGACCGTGGCGGCGAGGCAGCACCAGTGTGCATTGCTCGCTTGGCGGCGCGCTTGCAGGCCCCAGGCTGCAGGTGCACGTGCTGACGCACGAGGCCCGCCGCTTCTACCAACTGGAGGACCGCTTCGCCTCGCGCGCCTCGGCCGCCGCCGCGCCCGCCTCACTGGCGGTGCCCAGCCTAGCCGGCGCGCTGGCAGGCGCGGGCGGCGGCGCGGCGGCGGCGGCGGCGCACCCGGGGCGCCGCAGGGAGGCCGAGGCAAAGCTTGCGCAGCTGCAGCGGCGGCTGCGGGGCGCGCGGCGCGCCGTCGCCGTCACGCACTTTGGGTGAGCCCGGGAGGGCGCTGCTGCCCTTTCGAATTTGCGCGCCTGTGTTGTGGCTGTCGCTGGAAGTGCGGTGCTGCCACGCCCTTTTCCCACCGACGCAGGCCGCAAGGCGGTGGCCCGCGGCTGCTCACGCTGGACACCATCACGGCCGAGGGCGCCGCCGCGCCGTCGGCGCGGCAGCGGGAGGCGTGGGCCGACGGCGGCGGCGAGGGCGCGAACGGCGGGAGCAGCGTGACGTGGGAGGAGCTCTTGGATCTGGGCAGCGCGCCGCAGGAGGACGTGGAGGAGGAGGAGGAGGCGGAGGGGAGGGAGCGGCGGAGGGAAGGGGCCCGGGGGCGCAGCTTCCGCCGCGACTCTGCACCCTCGTCTTGGTCGCCTCCGGAGGACAGGGCAGGGCCCAGCTCCGGCCGCGCAGCGTCGCCGCGCCGCGCGCCTGCCGTGCCGTTTGCCGGGCCCCGGTTTGCGGACGAGGCCGGCCCACGCACGCGGCGAGGGGGGCGTGACAGCGGGGACGGCGACGGCGGGCGGGGACGCCGGCCCGGGCGCAGCGGCGCCCGTGCGTCTGTGTGGGCGCGGGGCGTGCAACGCGAGCCGCTGCCGGAGCGGGGGTCGAGCGAGAGGCAACGCTCTGCGAGCCGCCCCAGGGGATTCCCTGAGGAGGACTGGGCGGCGGGCGCGGGCAGGAGCGAGCGCGAGGGCAAGCGGCCGGCGGGCCGCGGCGGCGGGGCGGGCAGCAGCAGGCGGCCGCTGTTTGGCGGCGGCGGTGAGAGCGGGGGCGCCGACGGCCAGGACACGGAGCGCACGTGACGGCTGCGCACGTTCTGCGTTCTTGTGGCGTCAGTTGCAAGTTTGTCCAGTTTGCGACAACGAGGGCAACGGAGAAAGCGCGTGCCAGCGTTTCTTTGCACGGCGCCTCACTGCGGCAGCTTGATGCCCATCTCCTTGAGGCGCCTGCGTGCCTCGGCCTCGTTGGCCGGCTGGCGCTCGCCGAACTGGCGGTGCCACATGCGCTTGCGCTTGTTGATGAACCACGTGGTCACTGCGCGGGCCGTCCACGCAGCGAGGACGAACGTTCATGCAGGGGTTCCACCGTATCTTGCGCTGCGCAGAGGCAGAGCCAGCAACGCGCAGCACGCACCCTGGGACGTCTCCAGCTCGCTGGCCGCTGCCAGCTTGTTCCGCTCGTCCTCCTGCGCGCACCATGCGCTGCCGCTCGCCTTTGACCCGTCGTCGCCCACAACTGTGCAGCTCCCTCCCACGCTGTTCACATGGGCACGCACCGAGGGGTAGGGCCAGGCGTAGTGTGCGTTGAACCAGCCCTGGAGCACGTCCACGGCCTTGGGGTCCAGCTTGGTGCGGGCGCGCTTTGTGGCAAACTCCTCCTGCGAGCCCGGCGCAGTTATGCAGGTTTAGGGTGTGGCAGGCGAGGAGGAGGAGCAGTGTCCACACAGGCAGCAGCATGCAGGAAAAAAGCGCACCTGCAGCGCCGTCACCGTCTCTGCGTACCGCCTCTTGAGCAGGTTGCCCATCTTTTGCTGTGCCGCCTCGCCGGCCGCCTCGGGGCCCGACGCCGCGGGCGGCGGGCCCGCGCTGCCGGCCGCGGGGGCCGCAGAGGAGGCGTTGTCGCCGCGACGGCGCGACCCAGCGACGCTGCTGGGCCCTCCCTCGCTCTGAGTGTCTCGGCCGGGGGCAACTGACCCGCCGGCCGTCGAGGGGTGCGTGTCGCTGTCGCCGGGCCCAGCGGCGCCCTGCCCCGACTTGACCGACATCTTGCCGAACTGCGGGCATGTGGTGACGAGAGCAACGAGGTGGGCGCAAGGCTCCTGGGCCCTGGGAGACAGGCCACGTCAGCGGGGGCGCACGCACCGACGCCTCCATCAGCGCGTGGCTGTCGTTCACGCCCTGGCGCAGCACCTCGAGCTGCTCCACCAGGCGCTCCGTCACCTCGACGTACGCCTCCTGCACACATGAGCCCGCGCAGCCCACGCACAGTCTGTGTGCACGGCGGTCCCTCTTGACCGCAAGCCCTGCGGACCGCTGCAGATTCTGCGCACCATGAAGGCGTCCAGGTCTTCGTCCGACTCCACGTCCGCCCCGACCTCCTCCCTGAGGCGCTCCACGTCCAGCAGGGCGTTGGTGTACGTGCTGTCCAGGTTGCGCAGCACCGCCTTGTCCGTCTCTCCAGCCTGCGGGCGAGCACACGCAGTGTGGGGTGTGGGAGGTCGGGCGCGTGGCGCGGCTGGCTTGCCTTCTTGCGGCGCGTGCGCGCGTGCGCAGGAGAGGGCGGCGCGCACCTTGTGGCAGTCAGTGATGGCCTCCAGGAGGCGCGGGTACAGCGGGTGGGTCATGACTGCGGTGCGCAGCTCCTGCTCGCTGGCCGTGGGACCGTCGTCCTGTGTCGCTTCGGCGCCGCTGGCTGCACCATCGCCAAAAGGGGCGAACTGGCCCAGCGCGAACGGCGAGACCTGGGGCTTGGGCCGCGTGACTCGGTGGATGGTGGCGCGCGCGCTGGGCCCGCCGGACGCCGGCCCAAAGCTCAGCTGCGCCTGCGAGCGGGTATCGCGGGTCGCGCCGGTGTCGCTTCGCCGGAGCGCGCCCGCCGGCGAACCGACATTCCCTCCTCCACCGCTCCGCGCGTCGCCCTGCGCCTGGCGGCGAGGCGTCAGACGCTGCGCCTCACCTCTGGCTGCCACGACATGGGCGCCGCGAGGTCCTGCTCCATCGGCTCCGCCTTGACGAGCAAGTGCCCGGCAGCCGTGGCGACCTCGCCCCGGGGATCCTCGCTCTCGTGGGCCCCGCGGCCAAAGCCTGATGCGTAGCCCGGTGCGCGGTGCATCTTGTGCTCGCTCACGAGCGCCCGGACGGTGTGGGGTGTGTGCGCGTTCCTGTGCGGTTGAGAAGCAGTTGTACGAGTGTGGCCGCAAGGACCGAAAGCACGAAGCGAGCAGGCCCCAATTGCGCGATGGCGAGCGGCGACAGGTACAACCAGCGGCTGCAGGAGCTCAAGGACCAGCAGAGCAGATGGATGCGCGAGCGCCAGGCCGAAATCGATCGCCAGCGCGTCACGGCCGAGATGCAGCAGGAAGCAGCAGGAGGCGTAGCTGCTGTAGCGACAGGCTTGTCAGCAGCGTCCTCAGGTCGGTGTGTGCGCGCAGAGCTGCTTGCTCCCTGCGATGCGTGCCGACCTGCATGCGCGATGCGTCGCCCCGCTGTGTGTTGACGGCGTGTGCAATGCGGCTCTGGCTCCGCTGCAGGCAGTGGCAGCGTGGGCACGTCCTTCTCCACGCAGCAGCAGCAACAGCAGTTCCAGGGATCCCCGTACCGACAGCCCGGCGCTGGCGCCGCGGGCCGGCGAACAGGCCTCATGGACGAGGCAGAACAGCACGCCAGCACGTCTTCGCCTGCACGACTGCTGCAGCCGCAAGGCGCTGGAGCCCTGGTTGCCAACATGCGGCCTGAGCAGGCACGTGCGCACTGCACTCCACAGCGCCCTGCGCCCTGAGTCAGCCGCTCACTCTTCACGCCTCCCCCCAACCCACACCGCGTGCCGTCCGCCCAGGTGATTGACAAGCTCACGGAGCGCATCACGGACAGGCTGCGCTCCGAGCTCAAGTCCGAGCTGCAGGTGCGGCGCCCGGCGCCACACGCTCTCTCCTTGCCCTTTCGCTCCCTCTCTCGCACGGACCTGTGACGATGAAGCTGCAGCGAAACCCCGCACCACGCGCGTGCCCCGTGATGCGTGCGAGCAGAGAGAAACGCAGGACCTGGCGGCGCAGGCGGCGGCCGAGGCAGCCAAGCACGACCACTTCCTGGCCAAGGAGCTCGAGACGCAAAACACGTGCCCCATCTGCTACGAGCTCATGGTGCGGGGCGTAGGCAGGGTTCTGCCTTTAGCCTGTCGCTCCTGGGAGGCGCAGAAACGGCGGGTGCATGGGTGGACGTCGCCGATGCTCTGCTGCCTGCGCGTGTGGGGCCGCAGGTGCCGCCGGAGCGGGCGCCGCAACTGCTCTTCCCTTGCGGTGAGGGCGGCGTGGCCCCAGGCCCAGGCAGGTGGCGGCGTTCAGCGCGTGGCGTCGCTCCTTGACTCCTCGACGTGCGCGTGATGAGTGCGTGGCCCTTGCGTGCAGGCCACACGTTCTGCGCCAGCTGCGCCCGGATGCACATTGAGCAGCACCGGCGCAACCACTGCCCTGTGTGCCGCAAGAAGATTGAGTCCCGGGTGAGCGCGGTTGAGTGGGGCAGGCATGTGGTGCGCGCAGCCCTTGCCATCATTGAGCACCCGCCGTCTCGCCTTGCCGCGCTGCCTGCGCAGGCGCTCAACTACCCGCTTCAGCAGCTGATCCTCAACTGGGTGGCTCGGCGCGACGCCGGGAGAGCGCCGGGCGGGGGGCCTGGAGGCACCTTTGGAGCACCTGCCGGCACGCTTGCAGGGGAGAGCAACGGTGCACCTGGGGGCGGCAGCGAGGAGAGCGCCGATGAGTGAGTTCACCCCCTGAGGGTTGGGAGTGCGCGTGGTGCGAGCGCCTTCCTGCTTTGACGCCGGCTGTGCTGTGGTGCCACGTGTTTTAACGCGTGCAGCATCCGGCGGAGGTGGGAGCACGTGGCGCTGCGCCTGCGGGTGCTCAAGAACGAGCTGTTGGACGTCATGGCCGAGGAAGAGGTGGGCGTCATGGCACGCTGGCAGCCACCGGAAGAAGCCTGTGCGGTGTGGGGTCTAGCATGTTTGGTGGCTTGGTGCTTCGCAGGCGGTTGAGCGGCGGAGAGCAGCTGCGGCTACGGTCGTGGCGCACCTTGCGGACGAGGAGCGCGACGCCTTGGCGCAGTGAGTGCGATGCTGAGGCAGATGGGCGGCATGTGCTTGGTCGCTGCGCTGTGTGAATGCGGTGTGGGGCCCCTTCAAAGCGTGGTGCATGTGCGGGTGGCGTCACGCAGGCTGGCGGCGGCGCAGGCGCACCTGGACCTGGTGCGGCAGCAGCAGGCGGCACAGGAAGCAAAGAGCGCAGACATTGCCGAGCAGGTGGGGCGAGGGATTTCCCGTGTGGATGAGCACAGCCCTGGAAAGCGTGGGCTCACACATCGAGGGTCATTGCGTCGTGTGCCGCAGGCGTCGCGGCTCTCGGCGTCACGGGCGATGCTGGTGGCGACCATCACCCCGCTGGAGGAGGAGGAGAGCAAGCTGCAGCTCCTGGCGGCGGGCCTGCGGGAGTCGCTGCAGCTCCGGTAGCGACGCCGGGCCCACGTCCGCATGCGTGCGTTGACCATGTTGACCGCCGCTGTCGGACGAGCAGTGAGAGCGGCATGCAGCACCCCTCTCCTGCGCTGAACAGCAGCAGGCGATGCACCAGTAGAGCAGCGAGGCGCAGCGCCGCCCATCAGCCCCGACGCGTGGCCAGGTGCACCGCCACCAAGCAGCGCCCCACAGCAGCGCCCCTAGACGCACAGCAACAGGAACAGCAGCGGGGCGTCGAGCAGAGCACTGCAGCGCCTGCGGAGGGCGAGCCGATGGCGTCCCCATCCGCAACCAACGGCGAGCCGAAGCGCAGCCTGGGCGAGCAGCTGCGCCGAGCCTGGGTGATTGCCAACACGCTGATGGTCGGCACCGTCGACACCTGCGTGACCATCGTGGAGAATGCGTCGCGCCAGCTCGGGTTCCCGCACTTCATCACTCCCAGAGTCAGCACGGCGCCTCTCAGCGGCAGGGTGCGTGTCCTGGACGCGCGGCATGCCTTGCTGAAGCGTGTTGACCACGACATTGTGGCCCGTGACGGCAATGCGCTGCGCTGGCGCGCGGGGCGTGGCGTCCCGCAGGTGTGCATCGTCACCGGCGCCAACGCCGGCATTGGCCTGGCCACGGCTGAGCTGCTGGCCGCCCGGGGCGCGCACGTCATCCTCGCGTGCCGCAGCCAGGAGCGGGGCGAGGCGGCGGCAAAGGAGCTGCGGCAGCGGTGCCGCCTCTTGCCCGGCTGCACCGCCAAGGCGCCCCAAGTCGAGGTCATGCAGGTGGACATGGCCAGCCTCAAGAGGTGAGCCGTGCACTGGGCGGGGCGCCCTGGCTGCGTGTTGAACGCGCGGCACGACACAGCACGACTCACTGCGCGGCCACCTGTCGCCACGCAGCGTGCGCAAGTTCTGCGCGGCGTTCAACGCGCGCAAGCTGCCGCTGCACCTGCTGGTGGCCAACGCCGGCATCATGAGCCCCGCCACGCGGCTGGTGACCGAGGACGGCCTGGAGATGCAGTTCCAGGTCAACTTCCTCGGCCACTGGCTCATGGCGCACGAGCTCATGGCCGAGCAGCGGCGGCGGCGCGCCGCGGCACATGGCAAGGGCGCCGGCAGCGTAACGGCGTCAGCGGCCGGGCGCGGCACGAGGGAAGGCGAGGAGGCGCGCGAGGGGTGGCTGCCGGGGTGGGGCCTGCCGGAGGACGGGTGCCGGCTGGTGCTGGTGAGCTCGCTCATGCACCACGCCGGCATGCTGGACTGGAACGACATGCAGGTGCGCGTTTGGATTGGCGGGGAGGTGTGCTGCTGTCCATGTGGTGTCCACCCGCCACAGCGAGCACCGCAGCAAATGACGGGCGAGGCCACCCCGTGAGACGCGCGCCTCTTGTGAGGCGCCTCTCCTCCCGTGCAGTCGGCGCGGGCGTACGACCCCTTCACCTCGTACGCGCTGTCCAAGATTGCCAACGCCATCGCCGCCGTTGAGCTGCACCGTCGCCTGGATGCCGCCGCCAAGCAGCCCAGGGGCGAGCGGTGCGTGCGCGCGCGCGCCCGCCTGCCTCTCACCTGCCGCAGCACCGACCTTGTTGCTGCGTGCGCCGCGCAAGAGCAGCCTTTGCGCGCTGCCGTGCGTGTGGGTGCAGGTGGGGCGTGCGCGACAGCGTGGTGGCGGTGCACCCGGGCGTGGTCAACACCTACCTCGCCACCAACTTTTTCAAGACGCAGGTGCAGCACGGAGTGGGAGGGCACAGCTAGCTGTGTTCGGCCTCACGGGAGGAGCCCTGGTGTGGCCTGTGGGAATGGGCAGTTTGCTCACCCGCCGGTGGCACGCCCCGCAACAACACCTGATGGTGGGCGCAGGGGCTGCCAGCTGCCGTGCCGGCCAGCAAGGTGCTGGTGGACAAGGTGGTGGACGCGCTGGCGCCCTATGCGTTCAAGTCGACCGAGGCGAGCGCGGCGGGCGTGGCGGCGGCGGCCCTCGCGCCGGCCGAACAGGTGCGCGCGTGTCCTGGGAGGGGGGAGGTCAGGGATACGCACGCAGGAGGGTGTTCTCCTGTTGCTGAGGCGAGCTTTGCGTGCGGTGGGTCTTGTGGGTGGCCCCTGCGCAGGTTGGGGGCCAGTACCTGATCAACGGGCGGCCGGGCCCCGCCGCGCGCGAGGTGCACGATCCAGCGGTGGCAAGGGAGCTGTGGGACGTGGCGCAGCGGCTGACGGGCCTGGAGGTTGACGAATCCCTGCGGGCGGCGTGATGTCGTTGTACGCCGATGCGGCGGCACGCGTCCGCACGGGTGATCTTCCCGCCTGTTTCCCCACGCGTGCACGTGGCCGCTCTATCCTGTCCTGTGCGGGACACGCCGCTGCGCAGAAGCGAGACCGTGGTGCTGCTGGGTGGAAGGTGGTGGTTCGGTGGGGAAATGGCGCCACTGAGGAGCAGGTCTTGAAGAACGGGCCGGCACCACGCAGCCCGCACACGAGCGAACACGCACACACACAGCGCACTCCTCCCTCTTCACCACCAAGGACTGCGCATCGCAACCAGGCGCTGAGAAGAGGCGCACCACCCTCAGCACCGCGATGGCTGGCGCAACGGAGAAGAGCCCGCTGCTCAGCGAGCCCTCTCTCGCCTATGGCGTGCCTGCGGCGGCCACCAAGGAGCCGCGCGAGTGAGTTGCGCAGCTCGCCTCGCCCCGGGCGCAGGCAGCTTCGGTGCAGCGCGCAGAGGAGGGCGGGCTCCTCCCGCCACAGTAGAACGCAGGAGCAGGGGCGCGCAGGCCAGGGGCGATGTAATTCTCGCCGGTGGGGCACGCGGAGCAGGGACTGGGCGCGCAGGCCAGGGGCGATGTAACACGCGGAGTGGGGACTGGAGGGGAGCGGTGGGGCGGGGAACGCCTGCGCGCCTGACCCCCAATGTCGTGCGTCCCCCCTCTCTCTGCCTGCAGGTTCAAGGGGCGCTGGTGGCACCTGTTCGGCGACTGCTCGCCGGCCGACGTGTCCGCGTCCTGCCTGGCCATCCACGCGCCCGCCGTGGCGTACGGGTCAGTGCCAACGCCACGCAGCCGCGGCGACCCCACGCGCAGGCTCACCTCATCCCCAGCTCACCCACCACGCCTGCCCCTTGCACCCTTGCACCCGCAGGTGGAACGCGCAGCGCGGCCTGGGCCTCAAGTGGTGGAAGGAGGCGCTCAAGCTCATGCTGCTCACGTGCGGCGTCTTTGCCCTCATCCGCGTCTCCCTCATGGTGCTGGTCGAGACGCAGTGCCCCGACGTGGTGCACGGCCGCCTGGGCCACGGCGGCCCGCGCCCCGAGCCCTGGCTCGAGCCGCGCCAGGGCGCCGACGGCGCCGTGCTGCCCAAGCCCGTCGACGCCGCCCAGGTGCACCTTTCTTTTGGTGTTGAGCGCTGTGCAGCGTTGTCAACAGCATGGTGGAGCCCCTCCTCAAGCCGTCGTCATCCACCCTGATGTGGTGGTGCTTCGCGTGCGACTGCAGGCGTTCCCCGTGGACGACCCTCGCCCCCGCCCGGAGGACGGCGACCGCCCCCGCCACCACCACGACGACGATGACGACAACGACGAGCACCGTGGCCCCCACGACCGCGACCACCCTTTCCCGCGCCCCCACGGCGACAGGAACGGCACCGACCCGCACGGCGACCACCCCCGCCCCTTCCCCGACCACGACGACAACCACACGCACCCGCACCCGCACGGCGACGACGACCACCACGAGCACGGCCACTGGTGGCCCCACCACCACCACCACCACGACCACGAGCACCGCCACTGGGGCGACCGTTTTGACGAGGACGACGACAACATGCCCCCCCTGACCGAGGAGGAGCGCGAGGCGCTGCGCCACTGCGCCCTACGCGTGGGCCCCTGGGCCATCCTGTTGGTGTCCGTCGGCGTCACGGCGTTTGGCTACGCCGTCTACATCGCCGCGCTGCGCCGCCGCATGCTGCGCGAGCGCTTTGGCATCGAGGGCTCGTTCAAGCACGACGTGCTGCTGTGGCTGGGCTGCTCGCCCTGCGCCCTGGCTCAGGTGCGGGCTGCGTTGGTGCACGGGTGGGAGCGGGCTCTGCAATGCCAGGGTGGAGCGAGCGCGGCCCCGCCGCACCTGCCGCCTGCAGCGACTGACTGATGTGGTGCTTCCCATGTGGTGCGGGTGGCGTGATTTGCTCGCAGGAGACGCGCACGCTCATGTACAACCACGTCGAGGAGGGCCTGTGGCACGGCCCGCTGGCGGCGACGGCGCCCCGCCAGGTGCAGCCCATGACGGCGTAGAGAGAGGAGGTCACGCTGCTTGGCGCGGCTGACTTCAAGCCTGGATCTGTTGCTGCTGGAGGGAAAAGCTTCCCCGGTTTTCTTGAACACCCTGCGCGCCCTGATGGATCGTGCTTTTTGTCCTCTTGCTCTGCCGCTTTGCCCTCCCTCATCTGTCGCTGTTGCCGCTCTCCCTCGTGTAATTCCTCTCGCCCTTGTGCGCATGGCGTCGAGGGTGCTGGCCCAACAGCTGTGCTCACTGCTGCTAGCAGCAGCAGCAGCAGCAGCAGCAGCAGCTCAAGATGGGAGCAGCAGATGACTTGCACAGCGCAGTGGAGCTGGACCAGGCGTTCGTGCGGGTGCGGCCGAGCGGCGTGCTCACAATCGAGTGTGTGCGATGAGCGCGACGCAGCGCGGAGGAGGGCGAGCGGCCGATAAGCACCACGACGTGCACGGCTCGCACCACCACGGTTGTCGAAGCTGTCTCGCGTCGAATTCGCGCACACGGAGCGCTGTGCGTGCCGTGCCTGTGCAGATGCACGACCAGATCCTGGCGCAGCTGAAGACGCTTGAGAGCAAGCAGCTCCGGGTCAGGGCCAACGCATGGCTCGCCAAGATCCGCGAGCCGGTGCGGCGCTTGCCGGCGGCGTATACGTGCGTTGTCGCACGCGTGTCGGCCACCGCTCACTTCATCGCTCTTCAACACGTTGTCGCAGACCACCAACCTGGTCTGGAAGCGCAACCGCAACCAGCATGCGCGGCTCCTGCTCGAGCAGCTGGCGTGCGGCGTGCTCGAGGCGCCGTTCGACACGCTGCCGCCAGGAGGCGCGCTGGCCACTCTGCAGCCGTGGATGGTCTACCGGTGAGGTTGCATCAGAGCTCGCATGGCATGCCGTTTTGCAGAGCCAGCAGACATCGAAGCAACGGCATGCGGTGCCTGGCGCTCGCAGGTTCATCTCGCCCTCGGGTCGCGCCGACAGCCCGCCGCTGCACCAGCCCGAAATGCTGCTGGGCGCGGAGCAGCGTCCCGGCAGCAGCGCGGGCAGGCGAGCGCCCTCTGGCGGCTCACCGCTGCCCGTGGCCAGCTGCAGGGCGCGGGCCCTGCACAGGTGCGCCCGCTCGCTCTGGGCAGGACCAGCTTGGGGACCGCACCCCAAGCGACCAAACTCAACCAAGAAACGAAAACGGTGACCGCGCAGGTACGCCGACAGCCCAGAGGGCGGCGACCTGTCTCCGCCTTCGCTGGGCCGGCGCGCCACGCCGGGGTCGGGCGCGGCGCGCGGCGGCGCGGGCCCGGCGGCGGCAGAGGACCCCCGGGACGTGCGGCGGCTGCGTGGGGAGCTGGAGAGCGTGCGCGGCGCGGCGCGGGCCATGGAGCAGCGGCTGCAGGTCGCCGAGGGCGAGGTGGCGCGCACGGTGCGTCGCCCCGCTCCGCACGGCGCCACACGCCTACACCGCTTTCTGTTGTGCCCGCTGCGACAGCTGCAGCAGAATCCCACTGCCGCAACGAATGCCTTGTTCTGGCACAGCAGAAGTGGAGGAGGGGTTGAGCATGGGTGGGTGTGCTGCATGCTGCTGGCCTGCCTGTGTGCATGTGGTGCCCGCAGCAGCAGGAGCTGGCCGAGCTGCAGCGGCAGGCGGGCAGCGGCGCCGCGACGGCGGGCCTGTCTCCCGACACGCGGCGCGGCGTGGCGCAGGCGCAGCGCGGCGCGGCAAAGGCGCACCTGGACGCAGTCATCTCCAGGTGTGTGGGCAGGCCACAGGCGTGCTGTGCTTCACCTGGCGGGGCTGCAGCGTGCAGGAGCCGTTCGCAGCGGTTGCGTTGGGGGATGGATGGGAGCGCGGTTGCGGTGCCCGTGTGTGCAGGTTTGAGGAGCGGCGGACGCAGTGGCAGGCCAGCGAGGCGCGGGAGCGGGCGGCGCAAGAGGAGGAGGCGCTCGTGCTCAGCGGCAGGTGAGGCAGCGCCGCTGGTTGGAGACAATCAGGTTGTGAGTGGAAGAGAGAGGAAACGGTTGGGCTGCTCGGGGCACTTTCTGATCGGTGGGGGGGCGGGCGTTTGGTCTCTTGCGTTGCGCTTGATGGGGAAAGAGCGAGGCGTGCGCCTGCGTGTGGCGCATTGAGCATGCGGCTTTTGGAGGGGGCAAACACACGGCAGCACTCAGCGGCCAGCCCACAGCAGCAGCGGCCCTCCCAGCTCAACAGCTCACCGCAGCAGCGCCGCCCACAAAGCCCCGTCGCGCGCTCGGCCGCACCAAGCACACCAGGAGGGAGCGCAAGGTGAGCGCCAGCGGACTGACGCCCACGCCCACGCCACGCCATGGGAGATCTCACCGCCACCACCACCACCAGCCGCTCTAAGCGTGCACTCACCTTTGACCGCCCCTTTTCCCACCTGCCGCGCCCGCCTGTCCAGCACACAACCGCCCAACGTGCCCGCCCCAAGCGGCGCCCAGGCAGCCACGTCGCCTGCGCACATGACCCCACCCGACCACCACCCACCGCCCACGTCCTCCGCGCCGCGCGCCGGCCGAAGGGCCTCCCCTTCCTCCTCCTCCTCTGCCTCCGCAGCTGCAGTGCCGAACCCGCCGCCCGCAGCGCAGGACACCATCCTCCTCCCTCCACAGCCCCCACCTCCGCCACCCGCCCCAGAGCAAGGGCACACGTCGCCGCCCGCCGCCGACCCACCCACGCAGCCGCAGGCCCTGCAGCTGACGCCGCCACGGCCCCATGCGCCCGATCCGCCCGCGCAATCCGCGGACGCACGGGCGCGTCCCGCCGCAGCGCCGCCGCCCCAGCAGGCAGAGGAGGGCGTGGAGCTCAGCCTGGGGGGAGCGCTGGCCGCCGCCCCACCCGCCCCCCCCCTCGGCACCGCACTTCAGCATGCGCCTGCTGCGGACGGCAGCGGCTGGCAACGCAGCCCCGCCCTGGCGCCAGGCCCCCATCTCCCTGCCGCCTGGCCAGCGGCGGACGCAGGCGCAGCCCACTCTGTCGGGCGAGGGGCCGTTCAAACCGCGCCGCCGGCAGCTGTGGCATCCCCACTCCTCCTCCGGCCGCTTGCGCCCGGCTCGCGCCCGCAGACCAGCCAGCGCGCCGCCACGGGGCCCCCACCGCGCCTCACCATCACGCCGCTCCCGCAGCGCGCCTCACGGCCGACGCCGCCTCCCCCCTCCTCCGCCGCCTCCGGCATCTCCCGCGCCGGCGCCACACCCATCACCGCGCCGCGCCGCGTGCCGTCTCGCTCCTCCAACGCCGCGGCCACCCCGCCGCCCGGGGAGGCCGCTGCGAGCGGCCGGCGCGGCGCGCCCTCCCGCCAGACCTCCCTCGAGTCGTCCTGGACCACCGCCGGCAGAGGCCCCGCCAGGAGCGGCGCCGCCACCCCTGCAGCTGCAGCCGGCGGCATCCGGACGCCTGGGGGCTCCACGGTGACAGTGCCGGCGTCGCTGGCCGCAAGCACCGCTGCCGGAACAGCCGTGGGCAGGCTAGCACAGGCCCTGCAGGCTAGAGGCGACTCTCTGGAGGTGAGGACGGTGTGTGTGTTTGTTCTCCCCTTTCTGCATTGTGTGCATGTTTGGAGTTGGCGTCCGTACGTCTGCTCCTCTGAGTTTGGCGCCTGTTCTGAGCGCTGGCGCCTGTCCATGCGGCCCACCCTGGCAACGCGCAGGCGCAGGCCCGGCAGCAGGCGCTCGACGCGCACGCCGTGGACCAGGCGCTGGACGGCGCGCACGCCGCCGCCTCTGCGCTGCGCCTGGCGCTGGCCCGCGCGCGCGACGAGCTGCTCCACGACGCGCTCGCCGCCCTCGCCCCGGCGGCGGGCCAGGAGCCGGACGCTCCCCGCCGCCACGCCGCGCTGCGGGCGACCGAGGCGTCGTTTGACGCGCACCTGTCGGACCTGCAGGGCGTCTACCAGTGCTTGGACGCGTGCGAGTCGGCGCTGGTGGTGGCGCAGGCGCACGCCACGTGGGCGGCGGGCGGCGAGCTGGGCGGCGACGCCGACGCCGGCGGCAGCAGCTGGGACATGCCGCTGGGGTCCGCGTCGGCCCGGGGCGCTGCTCCGTCCACGCCTGGTGGCGGCGGAAGCGGCGGCGAGGAGGACTTTGTGCGTGTGCTCCTGGGCGAGGCGTTGTCACAGGGCGCCCGTGGCGGGTGGCGCCGTGGCGCGGGGCAGGAGAGCGGCGGGTCGCCGCGGCCGGCGTGGCGGCCGGCGTCGCCTCGGCCGGGCCTGGCGACGCCGCCGTCGCCTGGGCGCCGCAGCCCCGCTGCGCCGCAGGCGTCGCGCCGCTCCTACGCCGCGTCCGGGCGCAGCGCTAGCCAGCCGGCGTCGGCGCGGCACCGCGCCGCCCGCTCGCCCCGCGCGCGGCAGCACCCAGCAGCGGGCAGCGCCGTGGGTGGCGGCGGCGGTGGCGGCAGCAGTGCCACGCTGGGTGCGTCGCTGTCCGCCAGGCTGACGCTGGCGGCAAAGGCGGCGGAGCACTCGCTGCGGCAGCTCCTGCAGACGCTGGACCGGGCGCTGCTGCGGCCGCTGATGGAGGCGGCTGGCCGCGCCCCGCCGCCTTCGCCGCCGCGGCGGGCGCTGGACGCCGGTGGGCTGCAGGGGCTGGGCGAAGCGGCGGCGGCGGCGCGGGCGGCGGCGGCCGTGGTGCGGCACGCGCAGGCCGTGGCGGGCGAGGGGCAGCGGCTGCTGCAGGCGGCGCTGCCGCACCTGGCGCGCGCCGTGCAGCGACTGCCGCTCCCGGCGGCGCCCGCCGGCGGCGGCACGGTGGCGGCGGCGGCGGCGACGCCCGGCCGGTCCCGGCCCTCGTCGGGGCTTGCGTCCATGCGGAGCAGCGCGTTTGGCGGCGCGGCGGGCTCGGCGGCCTCGGGGCTGCAGCGCTTGTTCCCCGCCAACCTCAGCAGCTTGATGAGCGAGCCGCTCTTGCCGCCGCCGCTCTCGCGGGAACCGTCGGACCTGCGCCAGGAGCAGGCGCCCCCGCAGCAGGGACACGGCCAAGGTGTGCAGGAGGAGGAGGAGGAGGAGGACAACGACGATGAGTCGCTGGCGGCGCTGCTCGAGCAAGCCCTAGGCCTGGGCTCGGCGCAGCATGGCGGCCAGGGCCCCGGCTTTGCTGCCGCCCCTGGCAGCGCAGAGGCTGCCTCTGCCGGCGCGTGGCAAGGCGGAGGCGGCGCGCTGGGCGTGGCGGGCGTGGCGGGCGGCTCGGCCGACCCAGTCGTGTCGCTGGGCGGGTGGAGCGGAGCGCAGCACGCACAGCGCGGCGGCGCCGCCGCCGCCACGCCGCCGCTGCCGGCCGCCGGCGCCAGCAGCGCCACCACCGCAAGCTTCACGGCAGCTCCCCTGCAGCCGCGGGACCTGGCACGCGACCTGCTGGACGCTGCGGCGCACGCCCACACCGCCGAGCTGCCACCGCCGCCGCCGCCGCCATCCGCGAACGGCGGCGCAGCCAGCCCGCGGCAAGCGCCCTGCACGTGCACGTGCGCGACAGCAACGCGTTCGCATGCGCCGGCGGCGGCAGCGACAGTGTCGCCGCGCGGGAGCGGTGACGGGAGAGGCGCGCCGGCGCCGCTGGACCCGGCGTGGCGCGAGGCCGTGTGCGTGGCCAGCCAGCTGGACTCTGCGCTGTGCGCCTCGGCCGCCGCCGCCCAGGCGGCATCGCCGCGGGGTGCCGCCGCCGCTTCCCGCCTGCGCGGCGAGGCGCCGTGCGCCGGCGCGCTGGTGGCGCAGGCGCAGGCCCTGCTTGCTCACACGCGGCAAGCAGGCGCCACCACCAGCCCCGGCGTGCCTGCCCTGACGCCCTCCGCGTGGCCCGCGCAGTCGCTGGGGACGCCCGCGCCAGCGCGACCGCAGCAGCAGCACCAGCGGCACACGGAAGGCAGCCCGTACATGATGCCCGCCGGCGGCGATGCGTCCCCGCTGCGCGTGGCGGCGGCGGCGGAGGGCGCGGGTGGGAGGGCTGGCGCGGCGGCGGCGGCGATTTGCGACGACGCGCTGTCGGTGTTCGTCACGCGGCAGCAGGTGGTGGGCGCCGCGCCGAGCAGCGCCGCCCGCCTGGCGGCGCTCCCGCGCCTACTGGCGCCTTTGCCCTCGGCGGCGGCCGTGGGGGCAGAGGTTGGCGCGGGCGGGGAGGGCAGGGTGACGCTGCTTCCCGAGGACGTGCGGCAGGCGCTGCTGGCGTCACCAGAGGAGGAGCAGCGCCCGGGCAGGCCGCCGCTGAGCCCGCCGCAGCCGGCGGGCGTGGGGCAGGGCGGCGCCCTGGCCGGCAGCAGCGCGTGCGGCAGCAGCGCCGGCGGCGGAGCGGCCGTTTGGGAGCTGGAGCGGTCTGGTGGAGGGCAGGGCGCGCCGGCGGCGGCGTCGCCCTGTGCGACGGTGCCGCGCAGCGTGGGCGGGCGTTTGTTGCCCGCTGCTGGGCAGGAGGTGTTGGAAGCGGAGGAGAGCGGCCTTGGCGGAGCCCAGGGAGTGGTGGAGCAGCAGCAGCGGGAGCAACAGGGCGGCGTTGGCACTGAGCAGAGTGCGGCGCAAGGAGCGCCCTCATCAGCGTCGTCGGGGGTGGCGGTGGTGGTGCGCGTGCCCGTGGTGGAGGACCTCAACGCCGAGTTCCGGCGGGGCCTGTCGGCGCTGCGGGCCAAGGAGGGGGAGAACCGGCGCACGCTCGAGGCGTTCTTGGCCACCAAGCGGGAGTTGCTGCTGGGGGAGGAGCCGTGCTTGGTCTGAGCTTGCGTTGCTGCCAGTGAGAGGCTTGCGTTGCTGAGAGTTGACAAAAGGCTTTTTAAAACCACCACCACGTCGTTGCGGATTGCTCGTTGGTGTCCTCCTGAACGTGTTTGGCCAGCCTGCCTCTCGCATCGTGCGCCTTCCCCTGGGGCCAAAGGCGCGGTTCCTCGCCCCAAATGCGCAGATCCGGTGGGGGGCCGCAGGCGCGGCACCTGGGCGCAGCGGGGCGGCTGGCGGCGCAGTGCCTCTCCGCGCCGCTCTCCCCCGTGCCCATGGACCCTGAGGAGGCGCAGCGGGCGCTGGAGCGGCTGCGCGGCGCGGCGGCGGCCCGGGAGCTGAGCGGCCACGCCGCCACGTCAGAGTTCAGCGCCGGCGTGCTGGAGCAGCTGCAGCACCTCGAGGGGTGCACGCGCTCGCTCAGGCAGCAGCTGTGGGCTGCGTGAGGGGTCTGCTGTTCGCTCCTGGACA
>VFQP010000734.1_pt1 | contig 54672 bp, 57 predicted proteins | sample 3512351 | NCBI WGS metagenome assembly VFQP01 (sample SAMN10412372, study PRJNA504923) | tailings metagenome | isolation source: Relicate 1 Philex TSF1 revegetated site | place: Philippines: Tuba, Benguet | collected 2017-08-29 | reverse complement strand
CGACGAGGCGAGAGAAAGTATCGCGGAGTTGGTCCGTATTGAAGGGGTAGGTTAGGAACTCCGTCGCACCAGCGCGAAGGGCTTTCAGGATCAGGTCAGTGTCGTTGCTGGATATCAGCGCGATGATCGAAACCTTGGAATTGATCGTCGAGATTTCCTTGATCAGCTGAAGGCCACGGTCCTTATCGCTGATGACGTCAGCGAGAACAGTATCCGGATTTTGAGCGCTGAGTACTTCTATGAGGCCTGCCGTGGGGGGATAGACCGGGATTTCGAGTAACTGGGCCTGCGGCATCGACCCACCGAAGATTTGGTGTAGGTCCTTGACAATGCCCTGGGAGGGGCAGATTACCAAGTGCCTCCAGGTGTTTGCGGCTTGGAACGGGTCTATTTGGCTCATGTTAACGCAACCGGCTCATATTGCTGAAAAGAAAACACTTCTACATCACGACGAGGCCCGGGGGAGGCGAGCGGCCGTCGTCCGCTATTTCGCTGTACAGGGAATATCGGTCAAGTGTTTGAAAAACATGAGAGAAGTTTCCCGAAACTTTCACTAAAACCTTAGCGGCGCGGGTCGATAAGAATCCGCAAGTGAGGCCCTACCCCGTTAACGGCAGGCGGGCTAAACCGAACTCTCTGGCTGGCAGTTGCACCCAGGTGCTAGCCGGAAAAGGATACTTGCCCCGCATGAGCGAAAACATGAACGAAAGCCCCTTAAGCTTGTCCTCCCTTGACATGCTCTCCAGCAGTCTAAACGCAGCCGATACGACTCCCGTAAGCAATGCTGTGCCGACTGGACCCGCAATGGAAGCAACGCGCGCCGTCGCGACCCGTAGCGTACTCATTTGTGAGACCCAACCTCTAACCGTGGAAGGAATTCGGGCCATATTGGCTGCTTCAGCGGATCTGCGGGTAGTGGGCGTTTGCGAGAATCTGGCGGTTTGCCGGGAGCTGATCCGGAAGCAGGCGCCCGATCTTGTGCTTCTGGATAAAGCTTTGGGAATGCAGGTCTTGTTGGATTGGATCCAAAATCTTCGACTGAGCGAAATGGATAGCGCTCGCTTGGGCATGAACGCCGCTGCGATCGTGACCAAGCCGGTGATTTGGGGCGTTTCGATTACGGAAGCCGAGGCGCTGCGGTTCTTGCAGGCTGGGGCGAAAGGAATTTTGAGGAAGGCGACGACGCCGACGAACATGTTGAACTGCCTGCGGACGGTAGCAGGTGGGAAGAATTGGATGGAAGACTCGGTGTTTCGTGAACAGCCTCGGGATGACCGCTATCCACGCTCGGAGTTGACGGCGCGTGAGCAGCAGGTGATGGAGTTGGTGGAACACGGGCTCAAGAACCGCGAGATCGCGCGGGAATTGGGAATTCGGCCCGGAACCGTGAAGATTCACTTGAAACATATCTTTGAAAAGACAGGCGTTCGTGGTCGCTACGGACTGGCTTTGACGGGTCTGCGGCAGAAGGGTGTGCTGGCGGTGGAGAAGAAACTAGAGGCCGCGCTGGTCGGGTAACGCAGTCTTTTATAGTTAAGTATTTGCTTGACTATTTCCGTAGGGCGGTGTTTACTTAAGTAAACACTTAACTATGGAACACGCTACATTTCAAATCGAACGAGTCTATCCCGCAGGGCCGGAAAGGGTCTTCGCGGCTTTTCAGGATCCAACGAAGAAGCGCCGCTGGTTTGTGGACGGAAAGGGAACGGAAGTTCTCTCTCACGAATCGGACTTCCGGGTGGAAGGCGAGGAGCGGACGCAGTTCAAAATGGGTCCGGGGACTCCGGTGTCCGGGCGACTGATTGAGAACTTCACGAAGTTCCTCGACATTCAGTCGAATGCGCGCATTGTCTTCGCCTACACGATGAGTCTCGAAAAGAAGCCGTTCTCCGCGTCCTTGGCGACCGTGGAATTGCGAGCGGAAGGAAGTTCGACGCGCTTGATATTTACCGAGCAAGCTGTATTTTTCGAAGGCGCGGATGGGGCGAAGATGCGGGAGCATGGCTGGAACGAACTCCTGAACGCTCTGGGCCGCGAGTATGCAGCCTGAACTGGTTCCGCTCGAGCGGGTCTTCCATGCTTTAGCGGATCCAACGCGGCGATTGCTCGTGGAACGGTTGAGCGGCGGGCCCGTCTCGGTCTCGCAACTGGCCAAGCCGCTGCCGGTATCCTTGGCGGCGGTGATGCAGCACTTGCAGGTGTTGGAAGAGTGCGGAATCGTCAGAACGCAGAAGCTAGGACGAGTCCGGACTTGTCAGATCGAGACGGCAGGATTGTCTCGTATCGAGGGATGGATTCTAGAGCGCAAGTCGCAATGGGAGCACCGCCTAGACCGCTTGGGAGAAGTGCTGCGGGAGGATGAGGGATAGGAAGGCGGGTGCTATCCTTCGATTGTGTTAACACGCGTAAAGGGGGCCGGCGCGGCTAAGCTGCTGGCCCTTTTCTCTATTGTTGCGACGTTCGCCACGACTCCGATTTGTTTTGCGCAAAGCAAGGTGATGGATGTTATGGCTGAGGAGTTGGACCGGAACTTTAAGGGCTTGGCGAAATCGGACCCGGCGCCTTATTTCCTCTCTTACTATCTTTACGATCAAGAGTCGTACGCGATCAATGCCACGTTGGGCGCGTTGCTGAGTTCGAACACGAACCGGGGGCGAGTGCTGGACGTCTCGATGCGCGTGGGCGATCCGAAGCTCGATAACTACCGGCAAATTCGCGGAGACAGGCCGCAGTTTACAGCCGCGGCGCCGGTACCGATCGACGAGTCTCCGAATAGCTTGCGGCGGCGTTTGTGGTTGGAGACGGATCGTGTGTATCGCGGTGCTTCGCAGCGCTTAATCAACATCAAGACGAATCAGCAGGTGAAGCTGGAAGGCGACGATAAGAGCGCGGATTTTTCGGAGGCGCCACCCGTGGTGAAGCGCATCGAAGTGGCTCCGCTGCGTTTCGATAAGAAGGCTTTCGAACAGAAGGCGCGGCAGTGGAGCGCTTACTTTGCCAATAAGAACGAGGTGTTGGCGAGTACGGTGACGGTGACGGCGCAACGTGAGATGAAGACCATCGTCAACTCCGAGGGGACGCGCCTGGAGTTCGGACGGCAGTTCGCGCGGATCTTTATTACGGCGCAAGGTAAGGCGAGCGATGGTATGAATCTTTTCGCGAGCGAGAGCTTCGAGGCGGACGATCCTGCGCGCCTTCCAGACGAAAAGACGGTGCAGGCGGCAGTAGAGAAGGTGCACAAGAAACTGCAAGCGTTGCTGAAAGCGCCATTGATTGAGCCGAACACCGCGCCCGCGATTTTGTCCGGAAAGGCGGCAGGGGTCTTCTTCCACGAGATCTTTGGGCACCGCATCGAAGGACATCGCCAGAAGGACGAGACCGAAGGTCAGACCTTTACGAAGATGGTTGGGCAGAAAATACTGCCGGAATTCTTGAGCGTGAAGATGGACCCGACGGTCCATCGCCTGGCAAACACCGATCTGTTTGGCTGGTACGACTTCGACGATGAAGGAGTGCAGGGCAAGCCGGTGTCTGTGGTGAAGGCCGGCGTGTTGGAGAACTTCCTGATGAGCCGCAGCCCGATCAACGGTTTCCCGGTTTCGAATGGTCACGGAAGGAAGCAGCCGGGGGCGGAAGTCGTCTCGCGGCAGTCGAACCTGGTGGTGGAGAGTGCGAAGAGTTTTTCACCGGCGGAACTGCGCGCGCAGTTGATCGCTGAGGTGAAGAAGCAGAATAAGCCTTATGGTTTGTACTTCGAAGAAGTATCGAGCGGCTTCACGATTACGAGCCGGCGCGGGGTGCAAGCGTTTAGCGTGTTCCCGGTGATGGTCTATAAGGTGTTCCCGGATGGGCGGCCGGATGAATTGGTGCGGGGCGCGGATATTGTGGGCACGCCGCTGACGAGCTTCTCGAAGATCGTGGCGACGTCGACGGATGTGACGGTGTTCAATGGATACTGCGGCGCGGAGAGCGGGCAGGTACCGGTGTCGGCGTCTTCGCCTGCGCTGTTGGTTTCGGAGATTGAAGTTTCGCTGCGCGAAAGATCGCTGGAGCGGCCGCCCTTCCTGGGACCGCCGGCGTCGATCGCATCGCAAGTAGCGGGAGGGGTGCTCTAATGAAACGGCGCAGTTTTCTGTTGGCGGTACCGGCCGCAGCGCTGGCGCAGCGGGCACAACCAGGTGGCGGCGACGACCCGATCCTGAAAGCGATCAAGGCCGAGATCGAGCGCAGCAAGCCAATGAGCATTGCGGGCGGCCAACCAATCTATTTCATCGAGTGCGACATGGACGATGTGCATGCGCTAAGCGTGCAAGCGAGCATGGGCGGTCTGTTGAACGCGCGGTCTAGCGCATTCCGGCTGCCGAGCGTCAAAGTGCGCATTGGCGATAAGACTTTCGACAATACGAACTACATTTTTAGCGACCTGGCGCAGGGATCGCGTTTCGATCAGGGGCAATTGCCGCTGGACGATAACATCCCGGCGCTGCGGCACAACTATTGGCTCGCGATCGATCGCGCGTATAAGGCGGCTTTGGAGGCAATCGGGCGGAAGAAAGCGGCGTTGCGGAACGTCACGCAGGCGGAGGTGTTGCCGGACTTTAGCGACGCGCCGCCGACGAAGTGGCTGGAGCCCGTGACGGCTTGGCAAGTGAACGAAGAGATTTGGAAGAATCTCGCGAAGAAGTGGTCGGCGGTGTTTAACAACTACCCCGAGATTTATAACTCGACGGTGGACGTGGAGATTTCGCGGGATACGCTGTACCTGGCGAATACCGAAGGCACGGAACTTCGGATGACCGAGGATCTCTTCTACGTGCGGACGCGGGCCAACGGGCAAGCGCCGGACGGCATGCGGCTACGGGACAGCTACACGGTGGTTTCGATGGGCGCTTCGCGCGTTCCGGCCGAGACGGAGATAGAGGTGAAGGTAAAGCAGGTTGCCGAGAACTTGAAAGCGTTGCTGGCGGCGCCGCCGGGGGAATCGTATTCAGGGCCTGTGTTGTTTGAGGCAGAGGCGGCGGCGCAGTTGTTCGCCGATTTGATAGGCGGGCAAGCGAATGAAGTCCGTAAGCCGGTGGCGGAGCCTGGCAGGCCCGTGCCGGTGCAGGGCGGGGAATTGGAAGGGCGAGTCGGATCTCGCATACTGCCTTCGTCGTTCACCGTGGTGGACGACCCGACGCAGAAAGTTTATAAGAACCGGCAACTGATGGGTTACTTCCCTGTGGATCAGGAGGGCGTGCTGCCGAAGCCCGTCGTGCTAATTGAGAAGGGGGCATTTAAGGGATTCCTGAGCACCCGGCAGCCGACGCGCGAAAGCAAGGAATCGAATGGGCATGCACGGTTGAAAGGGGCTTTTGGCGCCAATCAGGCGTACATGAGCAATCTCTTCGTGAAGAGCGACGATACGATTCCGCCGGCTGAGTTGAAGGCGAAGTTCCTGGACATGATCAAGCAGCGCAACAAGCCCTATGGGCTGCTGGTGCGTAAGCTGGATTTCCCGTCGACGGCAAGCATCGACGAATTGCGGCAGAGCGTGGGCGGATCGGGAGGACGCCCGGCGCCGCTGCCTTTGCTGGTTTATAAGGTCACACCGGACGGCAGAGAGGAACTGGTGCGCGGCTTGCGTTTCCGTTCCTTGAATGTGCGCGCACTGAAAGATATTTCGTTCGTGGGTTCGGATGAAGCGCATTTCGACTTCATCGGGAACGGGGCGATCTTTGCCTTGGTGGGCGCGGGCAATTACATTGTGGGTTGCAGCGTGGTGGCGCCGAGTTTGTTGTTTGAAGATCTCGAATTGGACCGCCCGCAGATTGAGTTGCCGAAGTTGCCCGTGGTGCCGCCGCCGCCGTCCGCAGAATAAGTTCGCTTCGAGTGAAGATACTTTCGCGAGCCGTATTCAAGGAAGTTGCCTCCAGCGCTTTGCTGGGTGCGCTGTTGTTCACGTTCGTGCTGTTTCTACAGCGCTTGGGGAGTGGGAAGCTTTTTGAACTGGTCTTGCGCAATTCGACGGATGCGCAGACGGCGCTCTATCTTTTCCTCTTAGTGGTGCCGCCGACCACGCCGTTTACGATACCCGTGGGCGTGCTGGTGGGCGTGTTGATTGGCTTAAGCCGGATGTCGGGCGACAACGAAATCACGGCGCTGCGGGCCTCGGGCGCACCGGCGCGCAAGTTGCTGCCGGCGGTGTTGAGTTTCGCCATGATTGGCTTTGCGTTGACGGCGGCGGCGAGCCTTTGGTTGACGCCTTGGGCCTATCGGATGTCGAGCCGCTTGATGAATAAGGCGCTGGCGGCGCAGGTGACGGCGGAGTTGCAGCCGCGGGTCTTCGAAGAAGGATTTCCCAACACGATTCTGTATGTGAGCGACGTGATCGCCGGGACGACGGTGCGCTGGCGGAAGATCTTCATGGCGGATCTTCGTAGCGGCGCGGAGCGGGGCTCGGGGGCGCGCGAGCGAGGCGACGAGCCGAGGATCATGTTGGCCGAAGAAGCGCTCGCCATCTCCGATGTGAAGAACAACCGCATACAGCTTTCGATGCGGGATAGCAGTACCTACGAAATCGGCAAGAACCCAAGCCAGGACGTGGCTACGTTTTCGCCGAGGAGCGATATGGGCCTCCAGGCGAAGGAACCGAGCGAGTTCCGACGGCCAAACAATTTTCTGGAAATGGACACCGTGCCGCTGTGGCGCTTTATCCAATCCAAGCCACGCAAAGAAACTTTGGATGCGCGGATCGAGTTCCACCAACGTCTGGCCCTGCCTTGCGCCTGTGTGCTACTGGCGCTGATTGGCGTGCCGCTGGGGGCGTCGCGCCGTAAGGGTGGGAAAAGTACATCGTTTGTCGTGACGGTGTTGCTGGCTCTGGCTTACTACACAAGCATGATCACGCTGCAGCAAATGGCGCGGCGAGGCGCGCTGGGCGCCGAGCTGGCGATGTGGGGGCCGAATTTGTTGCTGCTGCTGGCGACGGGAGCCTTGTTGTTTCGCATGGAGCGGCCGGGGGACTTGGATTTCCTGACGGTGTTGCAAGGGCACATCGGGGCGTTTATTGATCGCTTTCGGAAGGATCCGGCCAAGGCCAAGCACGGACAAACGGCCGCAATGGCTTTGGAGAGCGGTTTCTACAAGGTGGTGCGCGTACCGCGCTTGCCGGGCGTGCCGGTTTTGGGGATGGTGCTGGACGCGTATGTGTTGCGGACTTTTGTTTTTTACTTCGTCTTGATGCTGACGAGTTTCGTGATGATGACGGAGGTCTTCACGTTCTTCGAACTTCTGGGCGACATCATCCGGAACAACATTCCAGGCTCCAAAGTGGCGACCTACTTGTTGTTCCTGGCGCCGCAGTTGATTTATCAGACGCTACCGGTGAGCGTGATGGTGGCAGTGCTGGTGACCTTTGGCGTGTTGACAAAATCGAACGAGGTGACGGCCTTCAAAGCCTGCGGTGTGAGCCTGCACCGCCTGAGCTTTCCGATTCTGGTGATGAGCGTGGTGTTGAGCGGAGCTTTATTCGCCTTCGATTACTACTACGTGCCCGAGGCGAACCGTAAGCAAGATGCCTTGCGAAACGAGATCAAGGGCAAGCCCGTGCAGACGTACGTGAACCCGGACCGCAAGTTCATTTTCGGCGAAGGCTGCCGGATTTTTTACTACAAGTATTTGGATCCGGTGCAGAAGGTGATGGTGAGTCCGCGCGTTTATGAGATGAACTGCGAGAAGTACGGCATGAGGCGAATGATCTCCGCGGAGCGCGCGCGCTGGGAGCCGAACCTGAAACGTTGGGTGTTCCAGAGTGGATTCGTGCGCGACTACAACGGGCTGCGCAACGAGGACTTCCGGGCCTTTGAGGGGTCGACAGCGACGTTTCCCGAATTGACCGAGACGCCGGAGTATTTTCTCCAGGAGTTGATCCAGGACAAGCAGATGAACTTCCATCAACTCGCGGCGTACACGCAGCAGTTGCAGCAATCGGGACTGGATACGACGCGATTGCAGGTACAGTTTCACCGGAAGTTCGCGATGCCGTTGTTTGCGTTTCTTATGGCGCTGTTGAGCGTACCGTTTTCGTTCATGACGGGGAGCCGCGGGGCGATGGCGGGGGTAGGCGTGAGTTTCGCGATTGCGATCGCGTACTTTAGTATTTCGACGTTTTTTGAGCAGTTGGGAAACGTTGGGCAGTTGCCGCCGGCGGTGGCGGCCTGGAGTCCCGGTGCGATATTTTTTCTGATCGGAGTTTGGTTGTTGGCTAGACTGCGCAGTTAACCTACTGTAGGTAGCCTTCATTATTCGAATGCCCCCACGCATCCTTACAGTTTCCGGCCTGATCGGCAGCGGCAAGACCAGTGTCTGCCGCAAGATCGAGGCCCTCACGGGCTGGCGCGTCGTTTCCGCGGGAACGATCTTGCGCAAGATGGCCGAAGAAAGCGGACTCTCCGTCATCGAGTTCAACGAACGTGCCAAAACCGACGCGAGCATCGACAAAAAGATCGACGACTCCTTAAGGGCGTTGAACGCTTCCGAGGAGCCGTTGATCGTCGATTCGCGCCTGGCGTGGCACTTTATTCCAGGTGGTTACAAGATTCATCTGGTGGTGGATAAAGATATTGCCGCGCAGCGCGTGTTCAGTGCGCGGCGGAGCGATGAACATTACGCGACGCCAGAACAAGCCTACGCGGCGAATGCGCAACGGCAGACGCTGGAGAATGAGCGATTCAAGCATTACTACGGGGTAGATTGCGAACTTTGGGGGAATTACGATTTCGTACTCGACACGGGAACACTGCAGCCAGAAGAACTTGCGGAGTATGCTTTGAAGGCCCATGCGCGTGAGGCGCGGGGGCCGGAGTGCCACGTGGATCCCCGTAGGATTCGCGTGCCGGAAAAGTCCAGCGTGCCGGAAGCTTATCCACCGGAATTGCGTTGGGATGGGGAAAACATTGACGCTGTAAGCGGCGAGTTGCATGTGCTGGCGGCACGTGAGATGAACGCGCCGTTGCTGGCCTGCCGGCTGGCGGCGATTGCTTAATTGCTGGCGGGCGCAGTGAACTCGGGTGGCTTTTCCGAGCCTTCACCGAAGAAGTACTTGTCCATTTGATCCAGAAGGAACTGCTGGGCCTCGGCGGTGCCGAGGTTGAGGCGGTATTCGTTCATGAGCATCTTCATATGCTCAACCCAGCCACGCCAAGCTTCGGCGGAGACGTTTTCGTAGATTTTTTGTCCCAGGGGATGTCCGTCAAAGGGGACCTCACTCAGACCGGGAAGTTCTTTGCCCAACTTGACGCACTGGACCATTCGGCTCATATGCTTTTACGATAACGCGGGAGGAGCAGCGCGGGAATGGCGGAATGGGCGATTTACTGGAGGGCGGCGTTGAGCTTGCGGAGGGTTTCCTCTTCAGGGGATACCGGGCGGTCTATATGGGCGCTGCGTTTGGCCTTCAGGCTGTTCAGGTAGTCCGTCATTTTCATGGGCATCTTGGCGCCTTTGTCGTAGGCGCGCTGGACGGCTTTCTGGTAGCGCTTCAGCATTTCCTTTTCGGAAACGCCGCCGAGATCGGCGCTTTGGATGTCCAGGAGGAGCTCGATTTCCCAGGGTTGGAAGGTGTTGCGCTGGATGCTTCCCTTGAGTAACTCATTGATTAGACGATTGAATTGGGCATGAACAATTTCAATGTCATGGACCTCGGGATTGTAGACAAGGGGCATCCGCAGCAAGCTCTCTATCGGGCTTATCGGACGGGCTAGCTGGATACTTGAGTGCAGAAACGAAAGTTCTAGCCTGAAAGTTCGATTTCGCTTAAAATTCGCCTAATTTTGGGCGGCGTGGAGCCGGCGGAGTTGGAGCAATTGCTTTTGGAGTTCCTCGGTGTCGGGTGATTCGGGAGCAATCTGCAGGTAGCGCTCGAGGTCCTGGGCGGCGGCTTTGAAGCGGCGTAAGGAGGCGCGGGTGGCGGAACGCTGCCGGAGTGCGTCGGCATCGCGAGGATCGGCGGTGAGGATCCAGTCAAGTACGGCTTGGGCCTTCAGCCAGGAGCGGCGGTCGATATAAATTTGCCGCAGATTGTTGAGCATGCGGATGGCGATGACCCGTGGGGTAGCAGGCAATAGTAGGGTGGCGGGGACTTCGGACTCGACATCGTCGCGGATGATGCCGCCGCGAAATGGGTCCAGGTAGAAAGTTTCGCCGTCGTCTTCGAGGCGCACCAGGAAGTGGCCGGGGGCGGAGACGCCATCGACTCGGACGCCGAGCCGGCGGGCGACTTCGATGTAGAGAACGCAGAGGGAAATGGGGATGCCGGTGCGAGTGTCGAGGACCCAGTTGAGACAGGAGTTCAGCGGGTTGTAGTAATCGTCCTCGTTTCCGGCGAAGCCGAGTTCCTCAAAGAGGCGGCGTTGGGCGGCGAGGCGAAAGCCGTGGAGCATGCGGGAGCGGACTTCGGCGGCGAGTTGGTCGAGGGGGGCGGTGATTTGGTCAAGCGTGAGGTTGGGGAACTCGAGGCGGGCGACTTCCAGGGCGACGCGGTCCAAAGTGAGCGCTTGGGGTTCGCCGCGCAGGAGTTGCGCGAATGCATTGCTGTTGGCTAGGGTTTTTGAATCGGCCATCGAGACCTAACTGTAGTGTCTCAACAGTAGAATAGCGGCAGATGCTTTTGCGGCTGATTTTGTTCTTTGTGGCGGTGGGTGCTTGGGGGCAGTGCAGTCTGGAAGTGGACGTGGATGGGGATGGGCGCCAAGAGCGCTTTGAGATGGCGGCTGAAAAGTCCGCGTTGCTTTTGCACAAGGAGGGGTTGCCGCGGCCCGTGGTGATCGATGCGAATGTGACGTCGCGGGAATGCTACTGGCTGGAGATTTTTGGGCGGCGTGGGCTTGTGGTGTTGCCGCATGGGATGCAGGTACGTTTCTATCAGTTCCCGGGCGACGCGCGGAAGCCATGGCCGTATCGTGATTTGTATTCTTTCTATACGGCGAGTTGGCAGGGCGGGTTGATTCAGGCGGACGTGGATGGGGATGGCGTGCCGGATTTGTTTTGCGGGAATTATTGGATCCAGAGCCCGCCGAGTTTCGATTTGCCTTGGCGGCTGTATGCGATCAATGCGTATCATGAGCATCCGCTGAGCGCGTCGGCGCAATTGCACTGGGACGGCGAGCGGTTGCTTTGGGTGGAGAGCAAACGGCCGCGGGGGCGCGTGGTTTGGTTCCGGCCGCCGGCGGACCGCAAACAACTCTGGATTGAGGAAGCGCATGAGGCCAACCGGCGTTACGATTGCCCGCAGTTATCGCTAATAGATGGAAAGCCGGCTATTTCCGCAAGTACGCATCGTTGCCAGTGAGCCAGTCTTCACGGCGGGGCGTGAAGAGGTCGGTGACGATGGAGTCTTCAAGGACGTCGACGGAGTGGGGGACGTTGGGCGGGATCTCCAGGGATTCGCCCGGGCCGACTTCAATGTCCTGGCCGTTCATGTGGAAGACGAGCTTGCCGGTGTGAACCATGGAGACTTGCTCGTTGATGTGATGGTGGAGGGGGACGTGGCCGCCCTTCTTCAGGTCCAACTGCGCGATGGTCATTTGCGCGGTGTGCGCGACCTTGCGGAAGAAGTAGGGGTTCATCTCTTCGACGGCGATTTCATTCCAACGGTGAAGTGTCATGCTGTATACGAACACTATGCTACGCCGAACTTTACTTGCTTCACTCACTGGCCTGGCTGCCGCGGCCGCGCCTTCCGGAAAAGGATGGAAAGCGCTGGGTGGATGGAAGTCCTATGGTAACCGAACGGAGAAATGGGATTTGGGCTCCGCTGAGATTTCCAATGGGCCGGTTGGCAAGGCGAACAACATCTACACCGCCGATACTTTTGGGGACTTGGAGCTCTGGGTGGAATTCCAGATTCCTAAGGGATCGAATTCGGGCGTGTATTTGCATGGCTTGTACGAGGTGCAGATCTTCGATAGCTACGGCAAGGCGAAGGTGGAGACTTCGGACTCGGGATCGATCTACCACCAGTGGATCGATAACAAGCCGGTGGGTGGGAGCGCGGCAAAAGTGAACGCGGCGAAAGCGCCGGGGGAATGGCAGGACTTTCATATTCGCTTCCGCGCTCCGAAGTTTGACGCGGCAGGGAAGAAGACGGCGCATGCACGCTTCGAGTGGGTTCGCTACAACGGGCAATTGGTGCAGGAGAACTTTGATTGCGTGGGGCCGACGCGCTCGCATATGGATTTGCCGGAGGCGCCGCGGAATCCCGTGATGCTGCAAGGAGATCACGGGCCGGTGCGTTTTCGTAATTTGCGTTATCGGGAAATCTAAATGCGGAAGCCGAGTTTGAAGAGCGAATAGCCGACGGCTTGGCGCAGGTAGAGCCAGGCGCTTTGGAGGCGGCCCACGTCTTTTGCGGGGCGGGGCGAACCTAGGCAGTGGAAGCCGTGGGACTCCATCATCTTCTTGGCGCGGAAGAGATGATAGCCGTCGCTGACGAGGATGCAGGAGTTCCAATTCATGCGACGGAGAATTTCGGCGCTGGCCGCGGCGGATTGGGCGGTGGATTCGCCGACGCGTTCGACGTAAATTTTCTCAACGGGGATGCCTTTGCCGGCGAGGTAGAGGCGGCTGACTTCGGCTTCCGTGTGAACGGGGTCGCCACCGGCGCCGCCCGTGGTGACGATGTGTTGCGCCAGGCCCTTTTCGTAAAGATGGTATGCGTGGTCAAGGCGGCTCTTCAGAACGGGGCTAGGCCGGCCGTTCCATTCCGCGGCGCCTAGGACGATGATGACGTCTGAAGGACGAGCTTCGTCCTTTTCAGCCTGTTCCCGGACTTCGAGCGCGATGCCAAGCACACGATATCCCCAAAACAGCACCAATAAGACCAGTGCAAACCAAACGGATCGTTTCATCGTCGGGCGGGCAGGCCCTGGATTTAGTCTACTGGAGCTATGCGTGCTTCTCCGGCTGCCGAGATACAAAGCCTGCAAAATCCCTGGGTGAAGGAGATCCGCAAGGCCGTGCGACGGGGGACCGCGACGGACTCGGGGTTGCTGGTGGCCGAGGGAATGCATCTATACGAGGAGGCGTTGCGTTCGGGGTTGCGCGTGGAGGCCGTGTTTGCCGTGCCGGATCTGGCGGGACGGGTGGAAGGGGCGAGCGTCGTGCCCGAGGCGTTGATGCGGGAGATGACTTCGCTGGACACCCCGGCGGGTTTGATTGCGTTGGTTGCCGCGCCCTTGGAGAAGGAAGTTGATGCGGGGGTGACGCTGGTAATGGATGCGGTACAGGATCCTGGGAATGTGGGAACGATTCTGCGGACGGCGGAGGCGTTTGGCATTGCGTCCGTAGTGGCGTTGAAGGGGAGTGTGGATTTGTTTGCGCCCAAGGTGTTGCGGGCTTCATCCGGAAGCGTGTTTCGTGTGCCTTTACGGCGGCAAATGACTTGGAGTGAGATGGCGCTGGGGGGGCGGCCTGTTTATGTGTCGACGGTGCGGGGTGGTGTGGCGCCGGAGAGCATCGACTGGAGCGCGGGGGCGGTGTTGATAATTGGAAATGAAGGAAGGGGCGTGTCCGCGGAATTGCTGGGCGCGGGGAGAGCGGTGTCGATCCCGACGGTCGGCGTGGAGAGTTTGAATGCGGCGGTGGCGGCGTCGATCTTGATTTATGAGGCCACGCGATGAGTTCCCTGTTTGAGTCGGCCATGGCGCAGGACATGACGGGCCGGCCATTGCCGGAAAGACTGCGGCCCCGGACTTTGGATGAGGTATTTGGGCAGCGGCATTTGTTGGGGTCCGGGAAGCCTTTGCGCGTGATGATCGAGCGGGATCGCCTGCCCAGCATGATCCTGTGGGGGCCACCCGGGGTAGGGAAGACGACGATCGCGAGATTGCTGGCGCAGCATAGCAAGGCGGACTTCATTCCTTTTAGCGCGGTGATGGGGGGCATCAAGGAGATCAAGGCTGTGATGGCCGACGCGGAACGGCGTTTGCTGAATGGCCGGAAGACCGTCTTGTTCGTCGACGAGATCCATCGTTTCAACAAGGCGCAGCAGGATGCGTTCTTGCCTTACGTGGAACGTGGAGACATCGTGCTGGTTGGCGCGACGACGGAGAATCCGAGCTTCGAGGTGAACGGTGCGTTATTGAGCCGCGCGAAGGTCTTTGTGCTGCGAGCGCTGGAGCCGGCAGACTTGATGCGTGTGCTGGAGCGCGGCGTGGCGGAATTGGGTGTGAACGCCGAGGCGGAGGCGTTGGAGCTAATCGCCAATTTTTCGAATGGCGATGCTCGCCAGGCGCTGAACCTGCTGGAACTGGCCGCAGCCGCGCGAGAGACTTCAGATCTGGCCCTGGGTAAGGCGGATGTGGAAGCGGTAATCCAGAAGAAAGTGTTGCTTTATGACAAATCCGGCGAGGAACATTACAACCTCATAAGTGCCCTGCATAAGAGCGTGCGGTCCAGCGACGCGGATGCTGCGCTCTATTGGCTGGCGCGGATGCTGGCTTCCGGCGAAGACCGCATGTATCTGGCGCGCCGTTTGGTGCGCATGGCGATCGAGGATATCGGACTGGCCGATCCGAAGGCCGTGGAGCAAGCCATGGCTTGTCAGCAGGCGGTGCATTTACTGGGAGAGCCCGAGGGGGATCTGGCGTTGGCGCAGCTTGCTATTTATCTGGCCGTTGCTCCGAAGAGCGACGCCTCCTATCAGGCTTTGAAAAAGGCGATGGTGGCGGCGGAGACGCGGGAAGCGGAGCCCGTGCCTTTGCACTTGCGAAATGCACCGACAAGACTGATGAAGGACCTTGGCTACAGCGCGGGTTACCAACATGCCCACCAGCAGCCGGATGCCTTGGTGGATATGGAATGCCTGCCGCCGAGCTTGGCGGGAGAGACTTTCTACGAGCCGACCAATCGTGGTTTCGAGATTCGATTAAGGGAAAGGCTGGCGGAACTTATCGCGCGGCGGAAGGGATCTCCGCCGTCACCGTGATTTCGATGCGAGCCTTGCCGACGAGCTTGGCGACGCCGACTGTGGTGCGGGCAGGGCGGGGTTCCGGAAAGTAGGTCATATAGACCTTGTTCATGCGTTCGAAGAGGTCCATGTCCGTAAGATAGACCTGGACGGCGACGGCGTGCTTGAAATCGGAACCGCCTTCCTTGAGAATTACGCCGATCGCTTCCAGGCACGCCTTAACCTCGTCTTCAAAGACATCTGGAGTCTGACCTTTTGCATCTCTGCCAATCTGACCGGCAACGTATAACGTACGTCCGGATATGATCCCTGGGGTGTACGGCCCGGCTGGATTAGCGCCTTTCGGGACAACAGCTTTCTTCTGAGCTGCAAGTGGAAGGCTCAGCAAAAGGGAACAGATGGCGAACAAAACTAGGCGAATGACTTGGGAACGGAGCATGGCTTTGCTCTATCATATACGTGAAAGTCCTTAGTACGAGCAGGTGGGACTGTGGTACCGATGTACTCCGAAAAAATGGACCAAGGTTCTTATTGTCGCCGCTGTAGGAATTGACGATTCTAGCTTTGTCAGGGGGCCTTGCTGGCCCGCAGAATTGAGGAGGCAGCCGTGTTTGGCAGCGAATTAGGATCAAAACACGCGTCGCGAGACGTGAACGACCGCAGAACGGCGGATCGTTTTCCGATCGAGCGGGAAGTCCGTTACAAGGTGCTCAGCAAGCGGAGTAACGAAGAAGCGGGCCTGGGGAAGACCATCAACATGAGTAGTTCGGGCGTCCTCTTCACCTCGGAGCACTTTCTGCTGCCCGGGAAACGGGTGGAGGTCGCCATTAGTTGGCCGGCACAACTGAATAACAAGACCGCGCTGAAACTGGTGGCGCGGGGCCGGGTTGTCCGCTGCGACAACGGCAAGGCGGCGTTGGAAATCCAACAATACGAGTTCCGCACGCAGGGTAGCGGAACGCTGCAATAGTTGCTTAGAGCTTACGCTCGAGACTTCGAACGATGCCGAGCACATCCTGGCTCGCCATCACTTTAACCATTTGTTGTTCCGCCATTTCCAAAATGGCATCCTCTCCGGCTCCGGCATCCTCTCCTAGCCACGAGCCTCCTAAAGAGCCGCGCAGATTCTTTAGAACATCTCCAAGTAATAAGGCCTCGAAATCTTCGTAGGCCTTCTTTTTTTCGGCCAGGGCTTGGGGGTTGGCTTCCGGTTTGGGTGGAGTAGCGGCAGGGGTGGCGGAGATCGAGGGAATCACAAAACCTCCAATTCGGCGTCCAAGGCGCGGGCGGACTTCAGCGCCTGCAGAATGGCGATAACGTCGCGGGCGGAACTGCCCATCTGGCGCAGGGCCTGGACGAGTTCGTCGATACTGGAGCCTTCGCGCAGAGTAATAGACTTCACGGCTTCTTCCTTGGCACGAACATTGGGTTGCTGGGTGACGACGGTTTGGCCGCCGCTCAAGGGCGGGGGCTGAGAGATGACGACTTCGCTGGAGACTTCTACGGAGAGTGCGCCGTGGAGTATGGCGACCGGGCGTAGCTGTACGTCTTTCCCCATCAAGATTGTGCCCGTGCGCTCATTGATAACGACTTTGGGCCGCACCATAACGCCAACGCCGAGGTTCTCCACCATGGCGAGGAATTCGGACTTGCGCTCCGCGAAGGCCTTGGGGACCTGGACTTCCACGAGTCCGCCATGCACAGCTTTGGCCACGGCGGCTTGGTCTTGGGTCTGGAACTCACGATTAATCGCTTCGGTGATCTTTGCCGAAACGGAAAAGTCCGCTTGGTTCAAGTGCAGGCGCAGAAGACTCTGTGGCGCGACGGAAGGGGCGTCGACTTCGACGAGCGCGCCGTTAACGACGCGACCTACGGTTGGATGGTTCGTTGTGAACTGATTGCCACGGCCCCCAGCTACGAAACCGCCGGTGATGACGGCGCCTTGGGCGGCGGCATAGATTGTGCCATTGGCGGCTCGCAGGGGCGTTTGGACCAGGATGCCGCCTTGGAGATTTTGAGCGTCGCCAATGGCGGCGACGTTAACGTCGATCTTGGTGCCCTTGCCCGCGTAGGGCGGCAATGTGGCCGTGACGATGACTGCGGCGATGTTGCGGACCAGCAGCGCTTGGGGGTTGACCTGAACGCCCATGCGCTCGAGCATGGCCGCGAGGCTTTGCGTGGAGAAGACGGTTTGGCGTTTGTCGCCTGTGCCTTGGAGGCCAACGACAAGCCCGTAGCCGACTAGCTGGTTGTCGCGAGCGCCTTCGAGGGTTACGAGTTGCGAGATCTTGCGGTCTTGGGGCGCGACGGCCGCGCAGGTGGCAAGGCTGATTAGGAATAGAGCGAGGAAGCGCATTAGAAAGGCAGGATTCCGAGCAGGATGCGGTAGAGAATATTGGGGCGACGGATGGCGTCCGACACCAAGCCTTTGCCGTTCAGCTTGATTTCGACGTTGCCGAGACGGTCACTGCGGACGGTATTGGCTGTGTTGATGTCGTTCCAGCGCAAGAGGGCGCGGAGGTCGAGTTGGTTCTTCTCGGAATTGACGACGACGGTCTTGTGCGCTTCGACGACAAAGTCGCCATTGGGGAGCACCTCGACGATTTGGCCTGTGAGTGTAGTGGTGAGGCTGTTCGTCCGGCTGGTGGACGCATTGCCTTCAAGCTTGGAGTTGCCTTGGATGTTGGCGAGGTTCGTTAGGGCCCCCACGGCGCTGCGATTGCCCAGCACGGAGCCAATGCGGCCGGAGGCGCTGCTGTCGCGTTGGGAAGAGGAGGCGCCGGATGTATTGGCGTCGAGTTGTTCGACAACGACGATGGTGACCAGGTCCCCGAGTGCGCGGGCACGGTTGTCGCTGAAGAGTCCGGAGTAGCGGCCGTGGGGCACGAAGGCGGAGCCATCTTGCGCGATGGCGCTCATGGCAAGGAAAAGTAGAGAGAATAGCTTCCGGTTCATTGCAGTTCCACCAGACCCGCGCCGCGCACGGTGGCTGCCAGCAGCTTGGCTTGGCCGGGCTTTCGAATTAGGATCGTTTCGCCGAGCGAGCCGTTTCGCATGCTGATCGCGGGAAAGCGCAGAACGTAATTCTTGCTTTGCTGGACGGCTTGCAGAGCGTCGCCCCGGTGAACGAGGGCCGCGCTGCGCAAGTCGAGCGCTGTCAGCGTGTGACCTGGCGGCAAGGCGCGCAGACACTCCATTCCAAGAACAAGTTGCGGGGCCGCTGGAGCACCCGGACGCCAAGCGACGGGAATCAGCTCTACATCTTCGCTCCGCAAGATATCGCCCTTGGCTTTTGCACGCTTGAGGCGAAGCATCTGACTCAGCTTGGGCAGACGGAACTGTAATTCCGGGACGCGTCCCCAGCCGTAGGTCTCGCTTGCCCTGTCCAGGTGCAGACCCCAACGGCGCAAGGAAAGGCCTTGTTTGGCGTCCAGGTCCGGCGGCGTGCTCGGCAAAAGCTCGATCTGAGCTGCGGGAACTTGCATGCCAAACTCGCGTGCCAAAGCATCGGAGAGCAGTGCTCTCGTGTCGGCTGCGGCGAGAAGCATGAGGGCGAGGGTAATCATCGGGTGACGTTATTGGCTTGCTGGTACATTTCGTCAGCGGCCTTGACGATTTTCGAATTCGCCTCATAGGCCCGCTGGGCAATGATCAAGCTGATGAATTCGCTCACCACGCTGACATTCGACTGCTCGACATAGCCTTGGAGCAAGCTGCCGATTCCTTCTTGCCCGCCGGGCGTGCCGATTTGCGGGTCGCCGGAAGAGTCAGTTGGCATCATGAGATTCTTGCCGATCGAGTTGAGGCCCGCGGGGTTCACGAAATTCGCCAACTGAATTTGACCTGCGACCTGGGCGGCGGCTTGACCGGGCAGCGTGTAGCTGACGGTGCCGTCGGCGGCCACCGCGATGGCTTGGGCCTCAGGAGGCAAGGTAATCTGCGGTTCCATGGGATCGCCGTCTTGGGTGACGACGTTGCCATCGCGATCCAAGTGAAAGTTTCCGGAGCGGCTATAGGCGACCTCACCACTCGGCCGGCGGATTTGGAAGAAGCCCTTGCCTTGAATCACCAAGTCGAGCGGATTGTTGGTCTGTGAAAAGTCGCCTTGCGTGAAGACAATTTCATTGGAGACGGTGCGCGTGCCGAGACCGAGTTGGAGGCCGGATGGCACCACGGTTTGCGAGCCAGCGGCGGCGCCGGGTTGGACCATGGATTGATACATGAGGTCCTGAAATTGCGCACGGCGCATTTTGAAGCCTGCGGTGTTGGCGTTTGCCAGATTGTGGGCGATGTTGTCCACGTTCAGTTGCTGGGCGGTCATGCCCGAACCCGCGCTGTAGAGTGCTCGTATCATCTATCGTCTTAAACCTTTCCGATTTCCTCGCCGACCCGCCGGCCCATGTCTGAATGCAATTGGAGGGCCTTTTGCAACATTTCAAACTGGCGGGAGATGTTGATGAGTTGTACGGAGCCCGAGATGGGGTCGTAGTTGGATCGCTCCAGCATGCCTTGGTGCAGCGTGAAGCCCGTGCGCTTGTCGCGAATGTTGCTGGTGTCGAAAGAGAAATAGCTATTGCCTTCGCGATTGAGCGCTTGTGTGTCTAAGGCTTCGCTGATGGAGACGCGCGCGAGTTCGACGCCGTTTTGGATCACGACGCCGTCCTTGCGTATCGTGACCTGCTGCTGCGGATTCAAGCGGAAGGCGGGGTCGATGGGGCCGCCGTCCAGCCGCAGCAGTTTCAATTTGAAGCCGTCGCGGTTCCGAATCTGACCGTCGTTTTCGAGTTGGAACGAACCGGCGCGCGTCAGAAATTTGCCGCTGCCTTTCTCTACGGTGAAGAAGCCGTTGCCTTCGAGCGCCAAATCCAGCGGCCCACCGCTGCGATCCAAACTGCCTTGCGTGAAGTTGACATGCGACTTTCCCAAATCGGGAGCCTTGGCCCACGCTTCGTACTCGGATGAACCGGGAGTGACCCATTCCGGGACGAAGACTCGGTACTGCTCGCGGTCGGCCTTGTAGGCGGAAGTGTTGGCGTTGGCGATATTGTTTGCCGCTAAATCCAGGCTCTCCGCGCGAGAGCGAAGGCCGCCGGCGATGACTGTCGTTACGAAGTCCATCGCTGCTGTCAGTGCACGCAGCGTGCCAAAGTCGTTCTCCGCAACAGCGAAGACGATTGGCCCGCCACATGCAATGTACAAGTCGATGCTGCCTTCGAGCCTGCCTTTCGACATTCTGCAGACGATTCCGCTGTTGCCCGCCGCTGCGGCGTTTTCGAGTGGAGCGGCCCCCTTGCTAATGCAGGGTGGGAAGTGCCAGGCGGATTTGTCAGCGGATATGTCAGTGGTGGCACAGTTTGGAACTGCATTGACGGAGTTGCTGGAGGCAGTGCCGCCCGATGCGGAGGAGGCCCAGGTGGCCGCTTCTTCAATTGATTCGGTTATGCCGCAGCCGAAGCGGCTTGGCGCCATGATTCTGCCAGTGGCCGACAATCCGATGCCTCGATCCGAAGCGGCTACGCAACCGGCTGGCGCTGCAGGTCGGGCAACGACGTTGCAGGAGCCGGAAATGGTTTCAATTTCGGTTGAGGCCGAGGTGGAGATAGAGGTGGCGCTTGAGCGGCAGGTTTGGGAGAAAGTTGAGGAGCAAGAGGAGGATCGCGACGACGAGCCTGAGGCGCCAATCGCACAGCCGTTGCTCTTTCTCGTGGAAGAGCTAAGCGTTGTGAAGCTGGCTGCGCCTGTCGATGCGCCGAAGTCCTTCTTCGAACCAGAGAACAAATCTGAGGGCAAGCAAGTCAAGACTGCTCCAGCCACGCCGAATTCCCTGGGGGAGTTCAAGGGTCAGGAGCGGCAAATTCAATCTCCGCTTCGACATGCGGAAAGAAAGTCCGAGGCGGTTTCCTCGGACGGGCGGCAAAGGGAGCTGGCGCCGGGGGATGACCTAAGCGAAGAAAGACATGTTCCAGCGCAGGACCGGACAATCCCGGAGAGCCCGGCTCAGGAAAGCGGGCCCAAAGAAGATCGTGTAACGTTGCGATTCCGGGAGTCCATGCTTTCAAAGGAGGATCTGGTCGAAGGGCCCGACGAAGTCGCGGAGCCCACCGCGTGTGCTTCTGATCGGGAAGCAGACTTGCATCCGATCAGGACTGAAATCGCAGATGCAACCCGAGTTGCGGCGATGTCCGAGTTCTCCTCGTCCGAGCCTCCTGTGGCGCACCGCATGGAAGCCCGCGCTACGGAAATCTTGCCTCGTCAGGAATCGCTGGCGGCGGACAAGTCTTCGGCCCCAGCCCCGGAACAACGGCTGCAGCCGCGCGTCAGCGCAGCCACCGCCGCGACGATCCTCGACAAACAGGCCAGCGGCTCGGTAAAGAGTGTAAGCATTCGCCTGCCAATCAAAGACGGCTCGCGCGCCGGCTCCGCCGTGCAAATCGACGTGGCCCGCAAGAATTCCGTTCTCGAAGTGCGTCTCACGGGCACCTCCGACGGATTGCAGCGCGCCGTCACTGAGTCCATCGATTCTCTGGTGCAAAAACTCGCCGTGGACCGCTGGAGCCTTGACGTACCCGCATCACCAGATCGATCTTCAGAAACCGTCGGCATTCCCAGAATGGAATCGATCCTTCCCGAAAGCGGCGAAAGCAGCTCGCGGCCAACTCTTCGCATGCCTTCGCAAGAAATTGCCAGCGCCGCCAGAGAAATGTCGCTGGCTGCGCCGGCGCAATCTTCCCCCGGCCAACAATCCAGTGACAGCCAACGCAATCAGGATTTCCAACAAGATTCCGGCGGTCGCGAACACCCGCAACAGCAGCAAGAAGAGCAAAGACGCCCGCGCCGCGAGACGTGGGGAGAGTTCCTGCAGGCCGCGGAAGACAATTTCGAAGCGGGGTTCTTTGAAACGGCCCCCGAATTGCAATAACACCAACGAGAGTTCCAAACGGAACACGAAAGGAAGCCACACCAAGCAAGATGTCTTTCCCCATTGGAAGTACGCTCAACACGGAACGGATGTTCGCGATGAACGCCACGGACTCCACCGGCAACAACGACACCACGAAAGCCGAAGAGAAGAAAGACGCGCTAGCGGATAAAACCGTCTTCCTGCAGCTTCTCGTTTCGCAAATCAAATATCAGAACCCCATGGAGCCCGCGGACAGTATCCAATACGTCACGCAACTCAATCAATTCAGCGCCACCGAACAGCTTGTCGAAATCCGTAAGCTGCTCGAGACAAATGGCACGCCTAAAGATGCCACCGGCGGCCAATTCTAATTCGGACTTGCAACAAAGGAATCACAAGACATGTTTACTTCTTTCTCGACGGCTCTATCCGCGCTTGGCGCCCACGCTACGGCTGTGGACGTCGTGGGCAATAACTTGGCGAACTTGAACACGCCCGGCTTCAAATCGAGTTCGGTTTCGTTCTATGACTTGGTGACGCAGTCTCTTGGCGCGGGATTGGGCGAGACGCAGGTCGGCTTTGGCGTCGGCCGGCCGGTGACGATTCGCAACTTTTCCCAAGGTGCAATTCAAGCCAGCAGCGGCCAATTGGACGCCGCCATCCAAGGCGACGGATTTCTGGTCTTGAAAGGGTCCCAGAACCAAGTCGTTTACACCAGAGGCGGCAACCTGATCGTGGACCGCTCCGGGAATCTTTTGACGGGTAAGGGATATCGTGTCCAGGGGTGGACGGAAATCAATGGCGTCGTCGACACAAACGCCCCAGTCGGCGACATCGTGATTCCGGTCGGTTCCATCAAGGCACCGCGCGCCTCGACGAGCATTCAATTCGACATGAACCTGAACGCCGCCGCCACTGCCGGGCCGCCTCCCGATACATTCAGTTCATCCATTGAAATCTTCGACTCGCTTGGAGCAAGCCACGTCGTGAGCGTATCGTTCACCAAGTCGGCGACTGCCAACGCTTGGGATTACTCCATCACGATCCCCGATGCGGACGTCACTTCGCCCATCGCGCCATTGACGGGAACCTTGCAATTTGACAGCTCTGGGCAGTTGGTCACCCCCGATGTGAACACTCCCATCGTCTTCGACATCGCGGGCTTAGCGAATGGAGCACAAGACATCAACCTGACCTGGCAACTCTACAACCGCCAGACGCCGCGCTTAACCCAGTACAGCCAGCCATCGGCGGTAAGCGCGAACTCTCAGAACGGCGAACCCTCGGCGCAGTTGATTCGCGTTGCCATCGGCGATGGCGGCAAGGTTCTCGCGCAATATTCCAACGGCGTACAGGCAATGGTTGGTCAATTGGCCATGGCTTCCATCCGCAACCCGGAATCTCTGGTCGCCGTCGGCGATAGCGCTTTTCAATTAAGCGCCCGCAGCGCGTTGCCGGCGGTGGGCATTCCCAACACCGGTGGCCGTGGACAGATAATCGGTGGCGCGGTGGAAGCTTCGACGGTCGATATCGCGCGCGAGTTTACCAGCCTAATCGTGCTGCAGCGCGGCTACCAGGCGAACACGCGCGTGATTACCACGGTGGACGAAATCTCGCAAGAAACCATCAATCTGAAGCGCTAATCGATGGCTATCCTAGACCCTCGGCTCCAGTACCTGCTTGAAGTGCCTCTCAGCGTCGAAGCGATTCTGGACCGCCGCACCATGACGATTAAGGAACTCCTGTCTCTCGAGCAGGGGGCGGTCATCAAGTTGAATCGCTCGGCAGGCGAGAACATCGACATTGTCATTGGAGATGTGGGGGCGGCTTTTGGTGAAGTCGTCATTATCGAAGAGACGATGGGCGTCCGCATTACGGACTTGATCTCGGAGCAGTAGCATAGATGCCGCTCCTGCTACTGCTCTTATTCGTGGCTCCACTGACGGCTGCGCCAGCGCAGCCCCAAGGGGCGATTGTCGGCAACGAGTCCATCCGCGTTGCCGTGCAACTTACCTTTGCCGCGCTGCTGCCGCTTGCGGTGTTGGCCTTTACGCCGTTTCTCCGCGTGAGCACAGTTCTGTATTTCTTGCGTCAAGCGCTCGGTATACCGAACATTCCCTCGAACCAAATCATCATGGTGCTTTCGCTGCTGCTGACCTACGGCATCATGAAGCCCACGGTCGATGCGCTCTACACCGAGGCGGTGGATCCATACGTGAAGGGACAAATCGCCGAAGAAAAGGCGCTCGAACTCGGGAAGGCGCGGCTGCGGGAACGAATCACTCCCTATGCCGGCGAAAGTGAAATCCAGGTGATGCTGAAAATCGCCAAGCAGACGCCGCCCGCCTCCCGCGATCAGCTTGGATTTGACATTCTCGCGGGGGCTTATGTTTTATCGGAACTCAAGACCAGCTTTCGAATGGGCGCGATGATCTACATCCCTTTTCTGATCATCGACCTTGTCGTCTCCGCGCTCGTCGTCGCCCTGGGCATGATCCAACTCCCGCCAGCCTTAGTCTCCACGCCCTTGAAAATTTTGGTCTTCGTGCTGGCCGATGGCTGGGTCATCCTGCTGCAAGGCCTATCGGAATCCTTCAAAGCAAACTGACGATACTTCATGGAAACTCAAATTACACATCTGGCCCGCGAGGCCTTCCAATGCGCCCTCTTCGCCGCGATGCCTATCCTGGCGGTGACCATTCTGGCCGGCGTGATCTTGAACGCAATCCAAGTGGTGACCTCGATTCAAGACGCGGGCTTCAGTTCGGCGCCGAAGCTCATTTTGGCAGCCTTCGTGGGCGTACTCACGCTCCCTTGGATGCTGCGTCAGTTCAGCCAGCTCCTCAAAACGGCTATCCACTTGGCTTCGCAGTAAACGGGTGGATGCATGGACTGGTCCGCCTTTACCCTAGCCGTCTTCCGCGCCTCGGTCTTCATAGGGATCGTGCCGCTCGCCGGATTGCGCAGCCAACCGGCGAAGATCAAAGCGATGATCAGCTTGGCGCTGGCTGTGGTTCTTGCGCCATCCTGCTCTCTTTTGCTGACCGTTCCGGATTCCCCCGGCTTCACTAGCTTGGCGGCTCGCTCAATCGGACAAGCCGTCTTCTTCGCCGCACTTGTCATGGCAATTCACGAACTCTACGCCGCGATCACGAGCATCTGGAGCGTCCAAACAGGGCTTTCGTATTCCTCGGTACTCGACCCCACCAAAGAATCGGAAACCACATCGCTCACCTCCATCATTCAGTTGCTCTTCCTGCTTCACTTCGTGAACTTAGATCTGCATCTGGAGCTTCTCGGCGCTGGCCTGTCGAGCGACCTGCTGGCGCCTGGCGCCACCAAGGAAGAAATCCTCACACAGGTTGCGATTCTCGGAAAGCGCTTCCTTTCCTCCGGTCTCGCCTGGGGCTTGCCCTACGTCGCCCTTCTCCTAACTGTCGATATGGTCCTCGCCTTTGGGGCAAAGCTGCACGAACGATTTCAGGCGACCTCTTTTGCCAACCCCCTCAAACAGATCCTGCTGTTGGTTTTGCTTCTTCTCTCACTGCCGCTCTGGCGTGGAGAGACTGGCCCTCGGATTGCATCCATACTTGCGCGCTAGCGCAAGTGTTCCAAAATGGCCGCCTCCGACGATCGTTCCGAGAAACCGACACAACGAAGAATCGAGAAAGCGCGAGAAGAAGGCAAAGTCTTATCAAGCCGCCAATTTCTCGTCGCGCTTCAGGTAGTTATCGTTTACGTTCTTGTCTTTGGAGACTTTGGTGAATCCGCCCGGAAACTCCTCGAAGCCTGGGCCATGGCGTTTCGCGAAGTTTTCGTGGAGCAAGCTTCGCAGACGGCAATCCTGCAAATTGCCTATGGTGCGGAGGAACGCTTACTTCCCTGGCTCGCCACACTTGCCGGGCTTCTCTTGTTCGTTACCATGACAGCGCAATTGGCCACCTCCCAGGGAAGCTTCCGTCTTCAAAATTTGGCGCCAAAACCTTCCAAACTCTTTTCAGTCAATAAATTTCTCGATGGCTATAAGACCGCTCACAAGAAGCTTCCTCTCTTTATGCTCGCCTCGGTCTTCTTCGTCGCAGCCAGCCTTCTACCTAGCTACTGGGATCATGAATCGCTATTCGGCTTGCGCGGCTTGCCGGTTGGGGCGCAGCTCACCTACTACGGCGAAGCCCTTCTAACAGGCGTGCGCTACGCGCTCGCCTTCTTCGTCATCACGGGTCTCGTCGACTTCGGCCTGAAATTCAAAAAGCTCAACGACGAACTGATGATGACCAAACAAGAAGTGAAAGAAGAATCCAAGGACACGAACGGCAATCCGCTCATCAAGGCAGCGCTACGCCGCCGCATGAAGGCACTGCTCTCCAATCGCATGATGCAGCAAGTGCCGGAGGCAACCGTCCTGGTCGTGAACCCAACCCACTTCGCCGTCGCCCTACAGTACGACCCAGATTCGAGTGACGCGCCGATGGTTACGGCCAAAGGGCTCGACTACTTAGCTCTCCGCATGCGCCGCAAGGCCGAGGAGTGCGGCGTCCCCGTCGTCGAAAACCCGCCTTTGGCCCAAGCCCTTTACAAGAGCGCCGAACCGGGCCAAAAGATTCCAGTTGAACTCTATCGCGCGGTGGCGGAAGTGCTCGCCTACGTCTTCCGCGTGCTTGGCCGGAAAGCGCCCTCCGTGGCTTAAGCGAGAGACCTGAAACCCGATGAATCCCAATTCGCAAAACTCGATATCCCAACGCGCCCTCTTGCTCGGCGCGGAGAACTCCGTCGCCATCGCAGTACTCGGCATCCTGGTCGCCCTCATCCTCCCGATCCCGGCCTGGCTACTCGACATCCTGATCGCCTGCAACATGGCGCTGAGCACCGTCGTACTCTCGACCTCTCTATATCTGAAAAAGATCACTGAGTTTTCGATCTTCCCTTCGACCTTGCTCATCCTGACACTATTCCGTCTGGCTTTGAACGTTTCTTCGTCGCGACTGATCCTCTTGAACGGCAATAGCGGCACCGCCGCAGCCGGCGACATCATCGAGGCCTTCGGCGAATTCGTCGTGGGCGGCAACGCCGTCATCGGACTCGTGATTTTCGTCGTACTAATCGCCATTCAGTATGTCGTGATTAACCACGGCGCGGTCCGCATCTCGGAAGTTAGCGCGCGCTTCACTTTGGACGCCTTGCCCGGCAAGCAAATGTCGATCGACGCCGACCTCAATGCCGGCCTGATCGATGAAACCGAAGCCAAACGCCGCCGTAAAGCTGTGACGCAAGAGGCGGAGTTTTTCGGTTCGATGGACGGCGCCAGCCGCTTCACGCAACGCGACGCCGTGGCAGGTATCCTCATCCTCGTCATCAACATTGGCGCGGGATTTGTGATCGGCGTTCTGCAGCACAACATGGATATCCTGCGCGCGCTCAAGACCTACACTGTCTTGACGATTGGCGACGGACTCGTCACGGTGATTCCAGCGCTGATGATCTCCATCGCGGGCGCTCTCATCGTGACCCGCGCCTCCAGCGAGGAAAAGATCGACCAGGAAGTCCGCAACCAACTCTTCGCCCATCCGGAAGTACTCGGGCTGGCCGGCATCGTTCTCTTGCTTTTGGGGCTAGTGCCGGGCCTCCCGAAAATTCCCTTCTTCCTTTTAGGCGGCATAGCCCTCTTTATCGCCCGCAAACAAAAGAAAATCCTTGCGCAAGTGGCCGTCGAAGGCCCACCGGAATTGCCGCGCCCCGCCAAGGAAGATCTCGAGCAATTGATGCGTGTCGAGCCGCTAACACTCGAAGTTGGCCTGGGTCTGGTTCGTTTTGTCGAGGGCGGGGAATCGAGCCCCCTCTTGCAGCGCGTGGCGGCCATGCGGCGGCAGTTTGCCGTGGACTTGGGCTACGTCTTCCCCGCTGTCCGCATCACTGATAACTTACGCCTCGCGCCAAACGAATACCGCATCCTCATCAAGGGCAACGAAGTCGCTCGCTACGAAATTCACCGCGGCATGGACCTGCTATTACCTCCCGGCAACGCCAACACTTCCCAAAGCCGCGAGATCATTCAGAACTTCCTCTCCTCCGGCGCCATTTCCACAACGGAACCGGCGTTTCAACTCGAAGCCTGTTGGGTGCCGGAATCGAACGCGGACCGCGCGCGCCAGCTCGGCTGCACTCTTGTCGATGGCCTTAGCGTTTTGGCCACGCACTTTGCGGAAACGTTGAAGCGCCACCTCCACGAAATCTACTCTCGCGCCGACACCAAAAAGTTCGTGGATCGCATCGCGGAAGAAAATCCCAAGGCCGTTGAGGATTTGGTCCCCAAATTGCTTCCTATCGGTACTGTGCAGAAGGTTTTGCAGAATTTGTTACGCGAAGCGGTTTCAATCCGGGACGCAGGTTCCATTTGGGAAGCTCTCTCGGAAGGCGCGGCGATGACGAAGAATCCCATCCTGTTGACGGAGTTCGTTCGCCAATCGCTGAAGCGAACCGTCGTGAAGCCGTACCTGCAAGGCGCGGGAGCGCTAACGGTTTGGCAGTTGGAGGCAGCTTTTGAGCAGGAATTCGAAGCCTCGGTCGAGCATGCCGAGTTCAGCAGCCACATCACGGTCGGCCCCGCGCGGATGCGCGATCTGCTCAACCGCATCGCCACGAAGCTCGGCAACGCCGGGGCGGCGACCTTGGTCGTCGGTTCCAACGCCCGCTACTTCATCAAGCAAATTACTGAACAACGCTTTCCGCATCTGAACGTGCTCTCTCACGCGGAAATTCCCAGTTCGGTACAACTCGTCAGCCTCGGGCAAATCTAGGCAAGTCAAGGAAATAAGAAATCATCATGCTCATCAAAAGCTTCTTCGGAGAAACGATGTCCGAGGCCATGCAGAAGGCCGCCAAGCAGTTGGGCGACGACGCGCTCATCCTGAATTCCCGGGAAACCCCTGCGGACTTGCGCAGCCATGGCCGCTTCGAAGTCGTCGCTACCGTTACCCATGAACAAACACCTTCCGCTCTGGCGGCCCTCCTCTCCGATTCGCCGAAGCCGGAAGCCGCGCCACCCGTTCCGCAGCGCGAGACTCACCTCTTCGCAGGCCTCAATGGCTCCGGCAAAACAACCTGTGCCCTGAAAATGGCTGTGAAGCGCGGTGTTTGGCAAGGCAAGTCCACGGCGATTCTTCATTTCGACACCAGCCGCATTGCCCGTCAGGAGTCTCTCGCCTGGTATTGCCAGGCGGCTGGCATTCGCTGCCTGAGTCCCTTGGAGCTTTCGCGTCCGGAAGGCAAGGATGATCTCTCGCGCATCGAGGTGCTATTGATCGACACCTCCGCGATGGCGCACGAGGGTCCATTTCCGGACTACCTAGCGCCTCTTCTGAGCGACGAAAACTACAGCGGCCATCTAGTCGCCCCCGCGTGGGCCGGCTCCAGCTATTTCACCGCCGCACAACCGCAAATCCAACGCTTCCATCTCCAATACTTCCTGCCCACCTTCCTCGACGACTCCATGCTGAGCGAAGACTCCGCCAACGCCGCCGCCAAGCTCGACCTCGGCGTTCGTTTCCTGTCGTCGGGAGGCAAAGCGCCCAATGGGCTCTGGCAAAGCGACGAAGCTCACCTCGCCGAACTTGCCGCCGCCCGCTCCAAAACCTCCCTCCCGGAGATCGGCACGCAGATTGGCCCGAAGATTGCATTTACCCCCGCCAGAAACAGCTATTCCCGCGCCGCCGCTTCCGAAATGGTCGCTTAGGCCGAATCGCTGTACCGAATTGAAACCGTCATGACCACCTACGCTGCGGCTAGTCCCGCCCTCAGCAACGAAGAACGCGAGCAGATGATCCTGGAGCATCTGCCGCAGGTCCGGCTCATCGCCCGCCGCATTCATGAGCGTTTGCCGGAGAGCGTCAGCCTCGACGATCTCATCTCCACGGGAATCATTGGCCTGATTGGCGCCATCGACCGTTTCGATCCCAAGCTCAACGTCAAACTCAAGACCTACGCGGAGTACAAAATCCGTGGCGCCATCCTTGATAGCTTGCGCGGCCTCGATTGGGCACCTCGCCAGCAACGCAAGAAAGCGAAGTTGATCGAAGCGGCCATCGCCAGCGCCGAACAACGCCTCAAGCGCCAGCCCGTCGAGGAGGAAATCATCCAGGAACTCGGCATTACGATGGACGAGTATCACGACTGGCTCATGGAAGTGCGAGGCGTGAACCTCGGCAGTCTGGAAAGTGGCGGCAGCGACGAAGACAATCGCAATCTCCTCCGCTTCATCGCCGACAAGGAAGAAAACTGGCCGTCGAACATCGTCGAACGTTCCGAACTGGAACGCATCCTCGCCGCCGCGATCGCCCGCATGCCCAAAATCGAACGCGACGTTCTGAGTCTCTATTACAAGGAAGAGTTGACGCTCCGCGAAATCGCTAAGGTCATTTGCCTACACGAATCGCGTGTTTCGCAACTGAAAAGCCAAGCCGTTCTACGCCTTCGTTCTTATCTCGAAAAGCGCTGGCCCACCGCCAAGAGCTAACTAGATCGCCTCCATGCTCGACCAAGCAATCCAAGCCTTCTTCCAATCCGCCGCCATCTCGGTGGAATCGCTTTCCGGAGCGAATTGCGAAGTCGCCTCCCGACCCGTTCCCGTTCCGGTCAGCGAGATCACGGACGCGGATCGCGAATTTTCCTGGATTGCCAACATCGGCCCGAACTCGGCTCTCAAAGCCTGTCTGCTAAGCAGCACCGCGCAAGCGGAAGAAGTTGGCCGTTTCATCCTCGAAGCCGCCGGGCTGGACTCCTTCGACGCAGCCTCTCTCAAAAGCACTTATTTCGAAGTCCTCGCCCAAGCCGCATCCGGGTGGACCCAGAAGCTCACCGCCCTGCTCGATCGCAAGATCGAGATCAACGAATCCGGCGAATCCAGCAGCTTCTATCCCTCACTCACCTACTTCCCGCTCGACCTTGGCTTCGGCGAAAAAACGTTCCACGGTTTTGTAGGCGTTTCGGAAGCTTTCTTTGACCAAGCGCCCCCGGAGCCACCGCCCGCGCAATTCACGCCGCCCATCTCCACCGGCGGACCTTCCAATCAATACGAACTCCTGCTCGACGTTGAACTCCCCGTCAGCATCTCCTTCGGGCGCGCCCTCGTGCCCCTCAAAGAAATTCTCAAGTTAAACTCCGGCTCGATCGTGGAACTCGATCGCGCCGTCACCGAGCCCGTCGAGGTCATCGTGAACAATTGCGTTATCGCGCGCGGCGAAGTCGTCGTAGTCGAAGGCAACTATGGCGTGCGCATCCAGCAAATCATCAGCCGGAACGACCGGTTGAGCACCATGAAGTAGTCTTCGGCACTACCTCATTCAAGCAAAGGACCCACTCGAATGCCCCTCGAACTACCCTACCTCCTCGCCTCCACTCTGCTCGCCATGGCAATCCTCGCCTGCCTTTGGCTTGTCCTCAACAGCAAAGCCGAATTCCGCTCTCGCGAAAAGACCCTTGAACGCCGTGTCAACCTGCTCGAGGAACGCCTGGAAATCTTCATGCCCGCGCTTCCTGCCAGCCGCACCAAATCCGTCCTTCCACTCCAAACCATCACGCCCAGCTTCTCCTACCAGGTCAGCCTTCCCCAACGAAAGGCTCCAGCCGTAGCTACAGAATCTCGCATCACGGAATCGCGCGCTGCTCTCATTCCCGAACAACTCGAGTTCCTGAGTTCCCTGAAATCCGGGAAGCCAGCGGTCTGAAGGCCTAGAGCGTAAACGACACGCCCAGTGAAATCTCAGTATTGCGGAATCGCCCGGAATCCACCTGAAAGAAATTATCAAAAGGCCGCCCCTGCACATACTGCCGCCCATCGACCCGAATCATCCAACGCTCCGTCACGCGGAACTTCACCCCCGCCCCGTAGTTATACCCAAACTTGTTGTCTCCCTGGCCATATTGCACGCTACCACCCGGCTGCACGAAGTTTGCAAAGTGCCCACCACCGGTTACGAAAGGACGGATCTTGACGCCCTGCGGCGTCGCATACAGCAAGAAGTTATAAAAACTCCGGTGCACCGCCATTCCCTGCGCACTCTCGCTACCCGCCCCGCTCACCTGCGGACGGTATCGAATCGACGTCCGGTTGTAGTTGTATCCGAACTCATGCCCGAAGAATGTCCCTTGGTTTAAAGTCGTCCGCACCCCAAAAAGCCAGCCATTGTCGAGCAGCGCATCAAAGGGATTTCCAGAAGTCTCCCCCGTGATTGTGCCAATCTTATTCGGCGAAATCCGGTTCACCCCGCCATGCACATTGAACTCGCCATACTGGGCCAAGACGGGTAAAGCGGCAATCAGAAGACAAGCAAATCGCATACTCTTTGGTTACAGGATGCTTTCCATTTGGGTTCGGTTTCTTTTAGCCTACAGCGTGGCCTTCACGATCCACGCCCAAACCAAACTCTTCCCCGTCGACGAAACCCAAAAAGACCGCGCCTTTGCCGCCTACGTCAAGCAGCTCAAGAAAGTAGTCGCCCAGCGCGACTCAAAGGCCCTGAAGAAACTCACCGACGAAAAAGTAGCCGTCCAGGAAAAACCCGAACTCAAGGGTTGGGCCGAATTCGAGAAGAAGTGGAACCCTTCCGACCCCAAATCCCGTCTCTGGTCCACCCTCGAAGACATGCTCGACCTCGGTTTCATCCAGGAGCACCCCTACACCTATCTAAGCCCCTACGTCGTCTGGCGCTTCCCGAATCACCTGGACCCAAGAGCGCACTGGGTCGTCGCCTGGGGCGATGAACCCCTCCGCGAAGCACCCGATGCCCGCGCCAAGGAAATCCGCCGCATCGCTTTCGAAATCGTCAAACGCGTCCGCGAAGAAGGCCGCTGGGCCGAAGTCGAAACCGAAGACGGCGCCCGCGGTTGGATGGCCCTCGCTGCCTTGAAATCCCCCACCATGCCCCACGCCCAATTCAATTACGAAAAGGGCCGCTGGCTCATGGTCATGCTCGAAGACTAAGGATCCGCTTCCAATTTCCCTCAGTCACCAATAAACTAAAGCCCATGCGCGGCCTCCTTCTCTTCCTCCTCGCCACTCTCCTCTACGCCCAAACCGCTCAAGAAGACCACCGCCGCATGCTCGATCTCCTCAAGATCGACCAGCTCCGCCCTGGCGCCGATGGCCGCAATCCCCAAGCCCCCAACGCCGCCAACTACGACGAATCCAAAGCCACGCCCTACCCGGATCTCCCCGATCCCCTGCGCTTCAAGAACGGCAAACCCGTCCGCAACCAAAAGGACTGGGCCAAACGCGCCGCCGAAATTCGCGAAGACTTCGACCGCGAAATCTACGGTCGAACTCCCGCCCAAACTCCGAAGGTCACCTGGGAACTCATCAGCGAAACTGACGACAAAGTCGCTGCCGTCCCTGTCATAATCCGCAAGCTCCTCGGTCATGTCGACAACTCCAGTTACCCAGAAGTCAAAGTCGACATCGACCTCACTGTAACCATCCCCGCCAATGCCAAGGGAAAAATCCCGGTCGTCCTTGAATACGGCTTCGTCTTTCCACCCCGCCCCAACGCCCCGCCACCACCCCCAAACCCCCTACCCACCGGCCGCCAACTCACGCCCGACAAAGGCTGGGCTTACGCTTTCCTCGTCCCCACCAGCGTGCAAGCCGACAACGGCGCCGGCCTCAATAAAGGCATCATCGGTCTCGTCAACAAAGGCCAACCCCGCAAGCCCGACGATTGGGGCGCGCTCAAAGCCTGGGCTTGGGGCGGCAGCCGCGCCCTCGATTACTTCACCCAAGATCCTCTCCTCGACGAAACGCGTGTCGCCATCGAAGGCCACTCCCGCTATGGCAAAGCCGCCGCTGTAACCATGGCCTATGACCCCCGCTTCTCCATCGCCTTCCTCAGTAGCTCCGGCGCGGGCGGTGTCAAAATCCACCGCCGCAACTACGGAGAACTCATCGAAAACGTTGCCGCCCCGAACGAATACCACTGGATGGCGGGCAACTACCTGAAATACGCGGGCCCCCTCACGGGCAAAGACCTTCCGGTCGACGCCCACGAACTCATCGCCCTCTGCGCCCCCCGCCCCGTCTTCATCAGCGCCGGCAACAAAGGCGATGAATGGGTCGATCCCAAAGGCGGCTTCCTCTCCGGCGTCGGCGCGGAACCCGTTTACAGACTCTTCAACAAGCGCGGCCTCGGCACCAGCGAATTCCCGCCCATCGAAACCGGTCTCATGGAAGGCGACATCGCTTACCGCCAACACAACGGCGGTCACACTCCCGGCCCCAACTGGCCCACCTTCCTAGCCTTTGCCGAACGCTACTGGAAGAAGTAAAGCGGCACTACTTCGCGTCCCGCCAATTTGGCCCCGCGCCCGTCTCCACCAGCAGCGGTACGGCCAACTGCGCCACGCCTTCCATCTCGCGCTTCACCAGTTCCCGCAACGCGGACAACTCCGCATCCGGCGCCTCAAATACCAATTCGTCGTGCACCTGCAGCAGCATCCGCGATTGCATTTGACGCGCTGTCAATAAAGCATCCAATCGCACCATTGCAATCTTGATCAGGTCCGCCGCCGTCCCTTGCAACGGCGTATTCACGGCGGTCCTTTCGGCAAAGCCCCGCGCATTCGGGTTCTTCGAATTGATATCCGGAATCGGCCTCTCCCGCCCATGCAGCGTGCGCGAGATGCCCGTCTTCTTGCATTCGTCAATAGTCTTCTCAATCCATTTCTTCACGCCGGAATAGCGCTCAAAGAAGGTCTTGATATAAAACTCCGCCTCGCCCTTCGGTATGCCCAATTGCGAAGCCAAGCCAAACGCCGTCTGCCCATAGACAATCCCGAAGTTCACCGCCTTCGCATTCCGCCTCTGCTCCGGCGTCACCATCAACGGCCCCACGCCAAACACTTCGCTCGCCGTTCTCGTATGAATGTCTTCGTTATTCCGGAACGCATCCACCAGCACCTTGTCCCCCGACATGTGCGCCAGCAGCCGCAACTCAATTTGCGAATAATCCGCGCTCACCAGCGTCCAACCCGGCTCTGGCACAAACGCTGCCCGGATCGCCCGCCCCTGCGCTGTCCGAATCGGAATGTTCTGCAGATTCGGGTCGCTCGACGAGAGCCGCCCCGTCGCCGCCCCCGTCTGGTGAAAGGTCGTGTGGATGCGGCCCGTCTCCGGCCTGATCAAGAGCGGCAGCGCATCGATGTAAGTCCCCTTCAGCTTGCTCAACTGCCGGAACTCCAGCACCTTGGCGGCAATCGGATGTTCCGCTGCCAGCGCCTCCAATACATCCGCCGCCGTCGAATAAGACTTCGTCTTCCCCGTCTTTCCCATCACGGGCAATCGCAGCTCCTCAAACAACACCACACCCAACTGCTGCGGCGAGTTGATGTTGAATGGATGCGCCGCCATCTGATAAATCTCATCCGTCAATGCCTGGATTTGGGCCTCGAAATCCTTGCTCATCACCGCCAGCGCCTCGCGATCCAAGCGAATCCCATGCGCCTCCATCGCCCGCAGCACCGGAATCAGCGGCTTATCGATCTCCTCCCACACCTTCCAAAGCCCGCGCTCTTCCAGCTTCGGCCGCAGCACCTCATAAAGCCGCCACACCGCCGCCGCCTTCTGCACAGCTGTCGCCGCCGGCCGCGATTGCAGATGCCTCTCGCTCAAGGTCTCCAAAGACACCGCGCTGGGATCCGCATCCTGGAGGAAGCCCAACAACATCACATCCGCTTCCAGCGTTCCCATGAAAAGCGGATTCCGCTTCGCGTCATAAACTACCCGCGGTGCCTCCGGCAAAGCCGTTCCCGCATTCACGGAACTTAACCCATGCTTGGCCGCTAACCCAACGGTGTCACCTTCCGCAAAACTCGCATAAGCGCCCTGCAATCCCGTGGCCCACGCGGAAAATTCCAACTCCGGCAATTCGCTCTGTGCCGCCGCTGCGGGTTCCAACTGCTTCAAGAAGCTGAAGAATTCCATCTCCTGATAGAACGCCCGCAATTCCTCCACCTTGGGAGCCTTCGCCGCCGCATCCTCCAAAGTCCACTCCAGCGGCACTTCACAATGAATCGTAGCCAGCCGCTTGGACAACAAAATCTGCTCCTTGAAATTCTCCAGGATTTCCCGCTGCTTCTTCTTTTCCACTTCGGAGGCGCGGTCCAACGCAGCTTCTACGCTCCCGAATCGTTGCAGCAATTCGATTGCGCCCTTATCCCCAATGCCTGGCGCTCCTGGGATGTTGTCCACCTTGTCGCCCTTGATCGCCAATAGATCCGCCACCTGCGACGGCGGCACGCCCATGAATTCTGTCGTCTTCGCGATATCGAAAATCGTGTCTTCCTTCATCGGGTTCAACATCACGACGCGCTCGTTCACCAACTGCAGCATGTCCTTGTCGCTCGAAACGATCACGACATCCACGCCATGTTCCACGGCCCTCTTCGAGAGCGTCCCAATCAAGTCGTCCGCCTCAAAGCCATTTGCCTGCATCACCGGAATGTTCAACACCTCCAGGCAGCGCCGGCACTGCGGAATCTGCTCCAGTAAATCCGGCGGTGTCTCCGTTCGGTTCGCTTTGTATTCCTTAAACTCCTCATCCCGAAACGTCGGCCCTAGCGATTCGAAAATCCCCGCAATGTACTCCGGCTTGTACTGCCCCAGAAGCCTCTTCAGCATGTTGTGGAAAATGTAAACCGCCTCCGTTGACGCTCCCCGCGATGTCCTCATCGGCGGCGCGCTCGAACGCGCCCGGGCATGGTACGCCCGGAAGATAAAACCAAACGAATCAATCAGGAATAAGCGCGGCGTCGACATAGGAGTTCTTCCATCCTATCCAACCCTCTGCAACAGGGAAAGAAAATCGAAACATCGCATTTTTGCCACACGAAACTCTGCTAATGTTGCAAAAAAGACACGAAAAATTCTTTACAAGCGTTTACAAATCAATGGTTTACAGTTTTCCATAGGCTTGCTACCCTAGTCATTTGGAATTTGTTGTAGCGCAGCAGTACACTCCAGTCCCAGGAGCTTTGTAGTGCCGTTTGAAACCACCATCCAGAAGGCCGTAAGTGCCAAAGGCGTAGGCCTCCACCACGGCGTTCCCGTTAGCGTTAACATTCTCCCCGCTCCCGCCGGTACCGGTATCGTTTTCCACCGGATTGACCTCAAAAATTTCGAAATCCCCGCCAGCTTCCGCTACGTCGCCCGTGTCAGTTATGCCACCAGCCTCATGCGCCAAAGCGTTCTGATCTCGACCACGGAGCATCTGCTGAGCGCCCTCTACAGCATGGGCGTCACTAACGCCATCATAGAGATCGACAACCTCGAGGTTCCCATTCTCGACGGCTCCAGCTTGCCCTGGATCCAACTCCTCGCTGAAGCGGGCATCAGAGAGCAGCGGCGGCAAAAGCGCTACCTCCGCATTCGCCGCGAGGTCTCCGTTGAGGGAAATGGCAAGCGCATAACCATCCTGCCTTCGGACAAGTTCGAATTCGATTGCGACGTCTACTTCGACCACCCCATGGTCGGCCGTCAAAAATTCAACTTCCAACTCACCCCCGAAAAGTACGCTACCGAAATCGCCCCCGCGCGTACCTTTGGCTTTGAACAAGAGTTGGACCAGATGCGGAACATGGGTCTCATCCGTGGCGCTAGCCTCGAGAACGCGGTCTGCTTCACCCGCGATGGCGTCCTAAACCCCGAGGGCCTCCGCTTCCCCAACGAACCCGTGCGCCACAAAGTTCTCGATCTGATCGGCGACCTCGCCCTCATCGGCCGTCCCATGCTGGGCCACGTCATCGCGGAGCGCGCCGGCCACGCCATGCACGTTGCTCTCGTCAGCAAGATCGTCAGCGACGAATCGCTTTATGAAGTCGTCACCGCCGACGATGATGAACTCGTCTCAGTCGATCTCCACGAGCACGTACATTAATCGTCCTTGGCGCTCTACATGCAGCGCCACCACATGGCCATGCTCTTTGCTCTTGAGCGCCTCCTGCAACCCCGCGCGATTCAGCACATCCGTAGACCCGATCTTGTGAATTATGTCTCCCGGCGCCAAGTGCATCTCCGCCGCTGCTAGATCCGCCGTAATGCCCGCCACCACCACGCCGGTAAAGGTCCTAAGCCCAGGGAAGAGCGGAATCGTCTTCTCGTCCAATTCCACCGCCAGGATGCCAAGCTTTCGGATCCGGCTCGCCTCCCCATCCAACATTGAAATCAAGCGGTCCGGATCCTCCGGCCTTTCGAGAACTGCCACGGAGATCTTGCGCGGGGTGCCCGCGCGCAGCACGTCCAACTCAATCGTCTTCCCCGCGTTCTGATAAATGTTCACCCCGAACTGCCGCGCGTTCTCAATCAACTTGCCATTCAGTGCCAGCACGATATCGTTCACTCGCAACCCCGCCGCCAGCGCCGCGCTCTTCGGCGCGACATCTTCGATCAGCACTCCAGTATCGCTGCCCAGTTCTAATGCCTTGGCCAATAGCGGCGTAATCGTCGTGGTGATCACCCCAATCTGCCCGCGCCGCACCCGCCCGTGCTCCCGAATCTGCTCGTAAATTGACTTCACAATATTTACCGGCGCGGCAAAGCCAATCCCTTCCGAACCACCGGACTGCGTCAGAATGAACGTGTTCACTCCCACCAACTTCCCATCGGCGTCCACCAGCGGTCCCCCGGAGTTTCCCGGATTGATGGACGCGTCGGTTTGGATGTAAATCATCGGGTCATCCGGCCGCACTTGCCGCGCCACTGCCGAAATAATGCCCATCGTTACCGAATTCGCCAGACCCAATGGACTTCCGAACGCAAATACCAACTGCCCCTGCCGCAACAGTTCCGAATCGCCAAACTCGAGTGCCGGCAATCCCTTCTCTTCGATCTTCAGAACCGCAATGTCCGTCGCCGCGTCCATTCCGACAATGGTTGCGGGCACCATCTTCCCCGCAGGCTTCAATACCGACAAATGACGGCGGTTCTCCTCCGTGGTCAACGGCACATTCACCTGAATCCGCCGCGCGTTCGCCACCACGTGCGCATTCGTCACGATGAAGCCGTCCGCGGAAACGATCACGCCGCTCCCGTTCCCGCGCGCCGTCTTGATCAACGGCGAAGTGTCCTCCTCACTCGTAAACGACCGCACCAGAATCTCCACAACCGCCGGATTCGTCTTCTCTACCAGCGTCTGGAATTGCCCGGAAAGCCCCCGCAGGGACGCCTGCCCCCAACTCAACCCCACACTCACTAACAAAACAATCGCGGCGCGCATACCCATTGGATACCGCGCGCCGCGATTAGGTATCTAAGTTTTTGTAAAGGGGTTTACCGTAACAACCGCGCCACAAACGCGCTCGGCGCCGGATTCGGGTTCGGCCGAATGCTGCCGTCCGTCGTCAACAAGTCCGCCGAAGTCGTATACCCCGCAAAAATCAACGCTCCCGCTTCCACCGGGTCCGCCGCCACAGAGTTAATTACATCCGTCGAAGTGCCGCCGAAGTAAGACGCATAACGCGCGTCAAAGCCGCCCGTCTCATTCAAGCTCATCACTACGATTAGCCCTTCCGAGAATCCCGACTTGCGCGTCTTTTGTACCGCATTCTCGCTAACCGGGAATTGTCCCGACATCGAATAGCCCACAATGGCCACCGAATTCGCGCCCACCAGCGACATGCTGTACGGGATGTCGGTGCCCGTGCCGCCGTAGTAGCTGCTGTAAAGCACTTGGCGCTCCGCCGGCAGTCGAGGATCCAAACGCGTCAGAAACAGATCGCAAGCGCCAGACAGCGAACCCTGGGCGAATTGGCCATAAAGCGGAAAATCCTGCGAGAAGGTCAGGCCCGTCAAAACGAAGGTCCCATCGGCCAACTGCGCCAACCCCCGCCCTTCGTCATTGCCTTGGCCACCGAGCAGCGTAGCGTACTCATATCCCGCCAGGCCACTCACATTCGGGTTGATGCCCACCAGATAAGCGTCGAAGAAGCCGGAGGAGCGCTGATTGTAAGCGTTATCGGTCACCGGAAAATCTTCAGACCCCGTATTGCCCGTAAACCACAACCTGTTGTTGGCATCCCAAAGCATTCCCGTAACCGTGTCCGTGCCCGCACCACCCAAATAAGTCGCATAGCTGAATCCGCCGCCGACGCTGTCGTTGATCGTGAAGAGGAAGATATCGATGCCGCCACGCTTGTTCGGCTGCGCGCCGCCGTTGACGAAAGGAACATCTTCCGCAGCGGTGCTGCCACCCACGGCAATGCGCCCCGTCGGGCTCACCGCCAACACCTTGGCCGTTTCCCGGCCGGTGCCGCCGAAGTAGGTCGAATAGAACAACGAAGCCGCTCCGCCCGCATTCGGATCCAAGATCGCGACAAACGAATCGACGTCTCCACCGAAAATATTCTGCGCCGCATTGCCCGCGATCGGCCAATCGTTAGAAGCCGTCGTGCCCGCCAACACCACGCGCCCAGAATTATCCAGCTTCATTCCAACTAGTTCTTCAACGCCGCCGCCACCGAGCCAAGTAAAGAAGAGCACCCTCGCCGAACCATCCGGGAAAGGACGATACTTCACCAGGAAGATGTCCGAAGCGCCCTTATTCAGGCTTTGAAACGGCTCATTTGGGCCGAAGGCCTCATATTTGCCGTAAGAATGCCCTGCCACCCATACGTCACCGGCCGCGTCCACCACCGTCGCCACGGCTACATCGTAGCCGCCGCCAGGAAGGATCGAAGACCAGGTAATGGGTGAGTTCTGGGCGGAAAGCAGCCCAAGCGCGCAGGCGCTGAGTAATACTAGTCGAACGAAGGATTGCATGTTGGGTAAAAAAGTCCGGACGCACCCCGCGGAATCGTGGTTTCGCACCCGGCCATACTGAGCCTAATCTTTTGAGTCTAATCTTTAGAGTGCCACAAAATATGCCGGCGAATCGCACATGACCGGAATCGAGACCGTGCTGGGCTTCCTGCTGGCAGCCCTCCTCATCACGCTGCTGGCGAAGAAATGGGAACAGCCCTATCCCATCGCGCTCGTCCTCGGCGGTTTGGCGCTCTCTCGCTTGGGTTCGATCGCCCACGTCGATCTCGACCCGGAAATCGTTTTCTTCCTACTTCTGCCCCCCATTCTTATGGAGGCGGCGTTCTTTACCTCCTGGCGGGACTTCCTCCACTATAAGCGCGCCATTCTCATGCTCGCCTTTGGCCTCGTCGCCGCCACCAGCTTTCTGGTCGCCGCGCTCTGCGTCTGGTTCGTACCGGGCATCCCTTGGGCGGTCGGTCTTACCCTGGGCGCAATCGTTTCCCCACCGGACGCCGCCGCCGCCACTTCCATCACCCGGGGACTCAAGCTCCCCCGCCGCGTCGTGCAGATCATCGAGGGAGAAAGTTTGGTGAACGATGCCGCCGGCCTGACTCTCTATCGCTTCGCCGTCGCTACCGTCGTTACTGGTACTTTCTCCTTCGCGGAAGCCTCCTTGGCATTCCTCTGGATCTCGATCGGTGGCGCTGCTATCGGTTTTGCCATCACATGGCTTTATGTCCGCTTCTATCGCTTCTGGTCAGACCTTGAAAGCGAAATCCTCTCCGGCTTCCTATTGAGCTATGTCGCTTACTTTGCCGCCGAACAGGTCCACGCCAGCGGCGTTATGGCCGTCGTGGTTTCGGGACTTTACCTCGGCTGGCACGCGCCCACGCTGATGACCGCCAGTTCTCGCATCCGTGCCTTCGCGGTCTGGCGCATGGCGATCTTCCTGATCAACGCCTTTATCTTCTTAGTCATTGGGCTGCAATTGCCTCGCGTTGTCGCCGGCCTCGAAGGTTATCCACCCATGGACCTCGCCCGCTGGTGCGGCGTCATCCTCTTCGGCGTCATTGCCGTTCGTATGATTTGGGTCTACATCGGCGCCTATCTGCCCCGTAAGCTCTCCGAACGCATTTGCCAAACCGAGCCGGATCCCGGCGTCCGCAGCGTCGCCGTCGTTGGTTGGACCGGGCTCCGCGGCGTCGTCAGCCTTGCTGCCGCGCTCGCCCTGCCTGTGGAAACCGCCAACGGTATGCCTTTCCCCTATCGCAACTTCATACTCTTCGCAAGCTTTGCCATCATTCTCGGCACGCTGGTTCTGCAAGGACTCACTCTGCGGCCCCTGATCCTTTGGCTCAAACTTCCGGAAGACACCTCCACCGAGGAGGAAGTCCTGAATGCCAAGATCCGCGTCACCGAACGCGTCATGGAGCGCATTGTCGAGATGGAAGAACAAGGCCATTGCACTGGCGCAGTCTTCCAGCGCGTAAAGGGCTACTACGAAGACCGTCTCACTGATCTCCGAGCCCGCCTCGAACATGAGGCCGGCGCTGAAGTTATTGAGCAACCCGGAGAATTCCGGACCCTCCAAGAGCAGCGCATTTGGTGGGATCTCGCCCGGGTCGAACGCGAAGCCCTCGTTTCCCTCCGACGCGCCCAGGAAATCGGCGACGAAACGCTCCACGAGATCGAACGGGAAATAGACTTGCTAGAGTCCCGCATTACCCCGCACGCTACTTAAGTCCCACTCCTCAAGCCCGGGAAAGATTCCCCAGGGCCTAGTACCGCCCTCCCTGACTCGGCAGCCGTTCTTTTGTTTCAACCTTTTTGGTCCCGGAGGACCGTTTTAGGACTATTTCCCCCGCGGCCCCTTCGTACTGGATAAACCCGCCCTCAAAAACTCGCCCCGTACCATAGACCATTCCACCGCCTGGGCGATACGCTCAGATCAGGTTTATTAACGCTCATGTATCCACTCGTAGGATTGTTGCAATCGTCCCAATTCATGCAATTCGCCTACTTGCAGACGCTCGATCTGCTCAGCACTGCCGCCTTTCTGCTGCAAGGCGTAGAGGAGGCAAACCCTTTTGTCCGCTTCGCAATTCAAGTCTCACCCAACCCTGTAATTGGCCTCGCGTTTGTCAAACTCGTCGCCTTGACCATAGGTATCTCTGCACTCCGCATGGGTAAGGACCAGTTCTTGACAAAGATCAATGTTTTCTTCGCGATTTTGGTGGCCTGGAATTTGCTCTGCCTCGTTCTCGCCAGTAAGTAAACATTGGCAAAAATGCTAAAATAGAGGATTGGCAAACGATACCAACGAACCTCAGAACCCAGGCGGGAAACCGCCCGGTGGCAACGATCCCGCGGCTCAGCTTCCTCTAGGCGAAAACCCGAAGAATCACATCCCGATCAACATCGAGGATGAGATGAAGCGCAGCTATCTCGATTACGCCATGAGCGTAATCGTGGGCCGCGCGCTCCCCGACGTCCGCGACGGCCTGAAGCCCGTCCATCGCCGCATTCTCTACGCGATGAACGAAATGGGCTTGAGCTTCAACCGGCCCACGCGCAAATGCGCCCGTGTGGTCGGTGACGTCCTCGGTAAGTATCACCCGCACGGCGATGGCGCCGTCTACGACGCTTTGGTCCGCATGGCGCAGCCCTTCAGCTTGCGCTACCCGCTCATCGACGGCCAGGGTAACTTCGGCAGCGTCGATGGCGACCCGCCCGCGGCCATGCGTTACACCGAAAGCCGCTTGTCGAAAATCGCCTCCTCCATGATGGAGGACATCGACAAGGAAACCGTCGACTTCAAGCCGAACTTCGACGATACCGAGCAGGAACCGGAAGTCCTGCCCACCACCTTCCCGAATCTGCTGGTCAACGGCTCCAACGGCATCGCTGTCGGCATGGCTACCAACATCCCGCCGCACAACCTCACCGAGGTCATGAACGGCCTGATCGCGTTGGTCCAGAATCCCAAGCTCTCCATGGCCGAGTTGCTCCAGCACATCCCTGGTCCGGACTTCCCCACCGGCGGTTTGATCCTCGGCCGCCAAGGCATCTACGACTGCTACACCAAGGGCCGCGGCTCCATCAAGATGCGCGCCAAGGCCTTCACCGAAAAGCTCGGTAAGGACCGGGAGTCGATCATCATCACCGAGATTCCCTATCAGGTGAACAAGGCGAAGCTCATCACCGACATCGCCGCCCTGGTGAACGAAAAGAAGATCGACGGCATCTCCGACGTCCGCGACGAAAGCGACCGCGATGGCATGCGCATCGTGCTCGAGCTGAAGCGCGGCGAGCACCCCGAGGTCATCCTCAATCAGCTCTATAAGCTCACGCAAGCTCAGCAGAACTTCGGTTCCATCATGCTGGCCATCGTTAATGGCCAACCGCGCGAACTGAATCTGCTCGACATGCTCAAGCTCTTCGTCGAGCACCGCATCGAAATCGTGCGCCGCCGCACGGACTTCTTGCTCCGCAAGGCCCGCGACCGCGAACACATCTTACTCGGCTTTAAGAAAGCCCTCGATAACCTCGACCGCGTCATCGAACTCATCCGCGCCGCCAAGAATCCCAAGGAAGCGCGCGACTCGCTGATCCGTGAGTTCGAGTTCACCGAACGCCAGGCTCAAGCCATCATCGAACTGCAACTCCAGCGCCTCACGGGCATGGAACAGCAGAAGATCCTCGAAGAGCTCGAAGACATCCAACGCCGCATTGCCGAGTACTTGGAGATTCTCCAAAGCGACAAGGTGCTGCGCGCCTTGATCGTCAAAGAATTCAAGGAAGTCATCAAGGACTTCGGCGACGCCCGCCGCAGCGAGATCGTCGAAGACACCGGCGAGATCAATATCGAAGACCTCGTGCAGGTGGAAGACGTCGCGCTTACCGTCACTCGTGGCGGCTACTTGAAGCGCACCAGTGTCGATACCTATCGCCGCCAGAGCCGCGGCGGCAAGGGCCGCATCGGCATGGGCACCCGCGCCGAAGACGTCGTCGAACACCTGATCATTGCCTCGACGCACGACTACGTGATGTTCTTCACCTCCAAGGGCCGTGTCTACTGGCTCAAGGTCTATAACATCCCCGACGCCGGCACGGTCTCGAAAGGCAAGAACATCAACGGCCTTTTGAACCTCCAAGCCGACGAACAAGTGAAGGCCTTCCTGCCTGTCAAGGAGTTCACGGCCGACAAGTTCATCGTTATGGTGACCAAGTACGGCGTGATCAAGCGCACAGAACTCACCGAATTCGATAACCCGACGTCCCGCGGCATCATCGCCTGCGGCCTGGACGAGGGCGACGAACTCATCTCCGCCAAAATCTCCAACGGCAAGAACCAGATCTTCCTGGCCTCGCACGAAGGCATGGCCGTCCGCTTCGACGAAGAGGAAGTGCGCTCCATGGGCCGTCAGGCTCGTGGCGTCACGGCCATGAAGCTCGAGAAGGGCGACTATCTCATTTCGGCGGAAGTGGTCGAAGAGTCGGCACTCATGCTCGCTATCAGTGAGAACGGTATGGGCAAGCGCACCAAGCTCACCGACTACCGTCACTCCGGCCGCGCCGTCAAGGGCGTAATCAACATGAAGGTGACTCCAAAGACGGGTAAGGTCGTCGCGACCATCCCGGTCAAGGACGACTCCGACTTGATGATCATCACCAAGGATGGACAAATCCTCCGGATCGACTCCGCAAATATCCGCCAGAGCGGCCGCAGCGCCCAAGGCGTCAAGCTCGTTACCTTGAGCGAAGGCGACAAGATCGCCGCCGCCGGCGTGATCCCGGAAAGCGACGAACCCGCCGAAGACAACGGCCAAAAGTCGCTACTCTAAGCCGAGCCAAATGAACTCTTGGGCCCAGGCCGCGCTGGTCTTCTTGACTGGAGCTTTCGCGGCGTGGGCCCAAGCTACGTATTCGCTTAGTTCGGACGACATCTTCACGCTGCGCGTTTGCCAATTGCCCTGGGGCGAACTCCTCGACGCGTTGCGCGCCGACGTCCATCCGCCCTTCTACTTCCTACTGACGAAGCTTTGGCTCGGCGTCTTCGGGCCAACCGAAGCAGCCTTACAAGCCTTCTCCGGTGTGACCTTCCTCGCCTGTATCGCCACGCTTTACTATGGGGTGCCCGATGAAGACCGCGCCGCTGCCGTCGTACTGCTCAATCCACTTGGCCTGCTCACCGCGCGCCTGGGGCGCATGTATGCGCTGCTCCTGCTGCTCTCCATCGCCGCCGTTCTGCTGGAACGCCGCTCCAAATGGCGCCCGCTAGCACTTGTCCACTTGCTGGGCTCCTTCACGCATATCTGGTACTTCTTCTTCTTAGCTGGCCAGAGCTATGCAGCTTTGCGCTACCAACGCTCGTTCCTCCGCTATTGCCTCACCGCCGCAGTGGCGCTGCTGCCCTATTCCTTTCTTTGGCTACCCGTATTGCTGCGCCAGCTTGAAAAGAGCAAGGAGGCTGCCGCTTGGCTTCCTAACCCCAATGTCGTTGACCTCTTCACAGTGGCTGTTTTGCTTGGCGGATTCAGCATCCTGAATCTCGGTTTCCTGAAGGCTTGGCCCGATGGACGCTATCTCACACAGTTTGGCGCGACACTCCTAATCCCTTTCGCTTTGAGTCTGGCAAAGCCCATCTTCTATGGCCGCTTCACCGTGCCCGCGCTCGCCCCGTTGGCTCTGGCCTTGCCATTCAAGAAAACGCCCGCGATCATCGGCCACTGTCTACTGGCCATCCTCTACTCGGTCTATGAATCGCAAAAGCCGAAGCCTTGCGATAGCACTAACACCGCCGCCTATTTGCGCCGGCAGGTTGCGCCAGACGATCAGGTGATCTTCACCAGCCTTAGCCGCGCGCCCATCCTGCACTACTGGCCTGAAGGCGCCCCACGCAGTTTTAGCTTCCCCGCCGAGATCGATCAACATCCGGGCTACGAGCCCAACTACGAACGCTTGGCTTCGATGCCCGCGGCCCAGCCCACCGCCCAACGCGTTTGGGTCTTAAACGGATTTAATAACAATGTCGCCGCCCGCCTCGCCACCGACTTAGCCCAGCAAGGCTACCAGCCGAGCGTGCAGCGCGAATGCGCCGCTGCGGAGTGTTATTACACCAAAGTGCTTTTGTTTACTCGCGCGCAGTGAGATCCTAAAGATAAATGTCTCGCTGTCTGCTACTGGCGGCGGTAGCCACTCTCGCCTGCGCCCAGTCGCCCAACATCTATTCTGAAACGCATCCGTCCAATTTGATGCCTCAGGTGCGGAATCTTCCGCAACGCATCTATATCCCTCATACCCGCTCGAACACCGTTTGGGTCTACGACATCGCCAAGAAAGAGTTCATAGAGAAGTTCCGCGTCGGCCGCGGCCGCAACGTCGAGCCGCAGCACGTGGTGCCAAGCTGGAACATGAAGCGCTTGTTCGCGACCAACGACCTGAACAATACGCTAGCCGAGATCGACATCCAAACCGGAAAGCTTCTCAAGATCCACAAAGTCGCCGACCCTTACAACATGTATTACACGCCCGACGGAAAATACATGGTCGTGATGGCGGAACGGCTCAGACGCATAGATCTGCGCGACCCGGAGACTTTGGAGTTGGTGAAGAGTATCAAGGTGCCGTGTAAAGGCGTCAACCATGCCGACTACTCGGCGGATGGCCGCTATCTGATTGCCTCCTGCGAGTTCTCGGCTCAAGTGCTCAAGATCGACATGGTGACTCATGAAGTCATCGGTGACATGAAACTGCCCAGCGGCGGTATGCCGCAAGACACTCGCGTGGGGCCCGATGGACGCACTTTCTACGTCGCCGACATGGACCAGCACGGACTGCACGTTATCGACGGCGACACCTTCGCCTATCTGGAGTTCATCCCCACGGGCAAGGGATGTCATGGCCTGTACCCCAGCCGGGACACCAAGCAAATGTACATCACCAACCGCGGTGAAGGCACAATCAGCATTCTGGACTTCGCTACCCGCAAATTAGTGAACAAGTGGACCATCCCCAATGGCGGCTCCCCCGACATGGGGGGCGTCGCTTGGGATGGGAAGACCTTTTGGGTCTCCGGCCGCTACCACCACGAAATCTATGGCTTCGACACTCGGAGCGGCGAACTGGTGCACCGGATCAAGGTCGACCGCGGCCCGCATGGCCTCTGCGTCTTCCCGCAGCCGGGTCGTTATTCCTTGGGTCACACGGGCAACTACCGCTAGGGAGATAATGTAGGGATGGCATCCGGCTTAGTCGCCATCCAGGGTATTGCGGCCCCCATCGACCAACTTGCGCTCGGCGCCAAGGAATTGAAGCTCCTGGAGATCCTGCGCGGGATGAAGCGCGTTTTGATCGCTTACTCAGGCGGCACCGATTCGGCTTATCTCGCCTGGGCCGCCAAAGAAGCCGTCGGCGAGGAAGCGGTGGCCATCACGGCCGATTCACCTTCGATCCCGGAATCCCATAAGCGCGACGCCATTGCTTTCGCTCAGGCCCATGGGATCCGCCACGAGATGATCCCCACCAGCGAGTTCGAGAATCCTGCCTACGTGGCCAATAACCCCGACCGCTGCTTCCACTGCAAGGACGAGCTCTTCCGGGTGATGGACCAGATCGCCGGCTCGAGAGGCTTTACGGAGATCGTCTACGGCGTGAATGTGGACGATTTAGGCGACTACCGCCCTGGCCAGAATGCCGCAAAGCTGCATCAAGTGAAATCACCCTTGGTCGACGCCGGCCTCAGCAAGGCCGAGATCCGAGAACTCAGCCGCCGGGCTGGTCTTGAAACCTGGGATCGGCCTGCCGCCGCATGCCTAAGCTCTAGAATTCCTTATGGAACCCAAGTGACTCCGGAGCGCATCCGCAAGGTCGAATTAGGGGAGGAAGCCGTAAAGGATATGGGCTTCAGGCAGTTTAGGGTCCGGTACCACGACCAGATGGTGCGTCTGGAAATTGCTCGGGAAGAACTGCCTCTCGCCTTGAATTTGGAGATGGCGGATAGGCTCACGGAAACCTTTAAGTCCCTTGGTTTTCTATACGTTACGTTGGATTTGGAGGGCTACCGGCAGGGGTCGATGAACGCCGTCCTCTTAGAGGAAAAATCGGGCGTTTCCTAGGGCCTAATTAAGGTCTTTGATTGATTTAACCATGACCGAAGTAAGGGTACTCTCAGTCATGTAGTGCTACTGCACTGCTGAATTCGGAGAGGAGAACACTTACAAAATGAAAAAGCTCAATAACTTCCTGTTGAACCTGCGCATCGTTAAGGATACGAAGGGTCAAGACTTGATCGAATACGCGTTGATGGCCGGCTTTGTGGCCGTCGCCGCCGGCGCGATCATGCCCAACGTTGCTGGCAGCATCAGCACGATCTTTAACGCGGTTTCCACCAACCTGGCCGCAGCGGCCAGCCAAGGCGCCGCTTCCTAGTTTCCTTCAGAAACCAAGAACATCGAGCCCGGGCTTCGGCCCGGGCCTCTTTGTTTTAAGGGAGTACTTAGCTCACCTAAGGTGATTTTCGCCGCCAATCTAGGGATTCAATGGATTTTGGTGGGACTCGAGTAAGGGTACTCTCGACCTAGTAGTGCCACGGCGCTCACTAACTCGGAGAGGAACTGAACAAAAATGAAAAAACTGAACAACTTTCTTTTGAACCTGCGTATCGTTAAGGACACGAAGGGTCAAGACTTGATCGAATACGCGTTGATGGCCGGCTTCGTTGCGGTGGCCGCTGGTGCGATCATGCCCGGCGTCGCTGGCAGCATCAGCACGATTTTCAATGCCGTTTCGACCAACTTGGCCGCTGCCGCCAGCCAAGGCGCTGCGTCCTAGTCGCGCTTACCCAATCAACAGCTTTAACGGTCCAGGCGATTCCGCCTGGGCCGTTTGTCTTTTGTAGGCCACAATAGAGGCTATGAAGTATCTAGTTGGTGTAAGCCTGCTGTATTCGGTTCTAGGCTGGGGGGCGAGTACGGACGTTGCGCGAACGATTCTCACCAACGCCGCAGGGCATAAGGAAGGCAACACCCGTCGAGATGCGGCGGTGGCGCTTAGTCTCTTGCCTGCATCGGATCCGGCGTCGCAATTGCTGAATACTCTGGTCGCCGACAAGGATTATTTGGTGCGAATCGCTTCGATTGAGAGCTTGGGTGAGATTCGCGACGTGAAGCGCTTGGGGATTTTGAAGAAGGCGCTGGAGGACGAGGTGCCGGAAGTGATCTTTGCGGCGGCACGGGAACTGCACGATTGGAAGGTTCCGGAAGGCACCGAAGCGTTGGAGGCTATCTTCTTGGGTGAGATGAAGGCCAAGAGCAGCTTCATGAAGAAGGAGTGGCTCAATAGTGTGCGGCGGCTCAAGACTCCGAAGTCGGCGTTCTTCTTTGCGGTGCAGCGGGGTGCGGGCTTCGTGCCGGTGCCGGGTGTCGGCGCTGGGGTGCGGGCGATGTCCGACATCTTGTCTCATGCGGAGTTGAGCCCCAGAGCAATCAGCTTGCTGGAGGTCTGCCAGCGGAAAACCCCGTCTTGTGCCGAGTTTCTGGAAATGGGCTTTAAGGATGACGACTGGACGGTGCGGGCGTCGGCACTGCATGTAGTGGTGCAGCAGAAGCTGGCGAAAAGCCTGCCTGCCGTCGAGGGGCTCTTGCAGGACAAGAAGGATCAAGTGCAGTTTCAAGCCGCGGCCGTGTATTTGCGGATGCAAAGGCCCGCGCGCAAGAAGTAAGCTGCTAACCTAGAAACATGTCGGGGCGTGGCGCAGCCTGGTAGCGCATCTGCTTTGGGAGCAGAGGGTCGCGAGTTCGAATCCCGCCGCCCCGACCATTCCCTTTCTTCATATTTCCTAGTATTCGTACCAATCCGAGTGTGCCGAGTAGGCGTGGCAAGCGTGGCATTGGGTAACCAGCCATTGGTGCAGGCAATTTGGACAGACCCCGCCGGTATCGAAAGTGTGCCATTCGTGGCCGCAGGTGCAGTGCCAAGTGTCGCTGGCAGTAGGTAGCCATTCGCACTTTGGACAACGAATGCGCGGACCGGTAAGGCCCGTGGTGTCCTCGACTTTGGGTTGGTCGATTACTTCCTTCATTTCCAGAGCATGGGGGCGAACTGGGCGAGGTAGCGGCGCCAGACGAGCCAGGTATGAGCGCCTTCGGTTTCCACCCAATCGTGCTTGACGCCTTTCTCGTTGAGCCACGCGTGGAACTTTCGGTTGGGTTCGATAAGGAAGTCGTCCTTGCCGCATGCGATCCAGAACTTGCGAATCTTGGCGTTGGCGCTGGCATCGAGCGTGGGCCAAAGCTGGGCGGGGTTGTCGCTGCCGATGCCCGAGGAGAAGGCGCCGATGTAGGCGAAGCGGTCCAGGTGATTGAGGCCGATGAAGAGCGTTTGGCCGCCGCCCATGGAGAGGCCGGCGATGGCGCGCTTGTCGCGGCGGGCGTCGATCTTATAAGTCTTCTCGACGGCTGGGATGACTTCATTGAAGAGTGCGTCGCGATAGGCTTCGCGGTTGCGGCGTTGGACGTCCGGGGGGCGCGTCGCTGAGGTGCTGCGGAGGATCTCCGGGGCGCCGTAGCCGAGAGTCATGACGACGATGGTCGGGTCCATTTTGCCTTCGGCGAGGAGGTTGTCGAGGATGACATGGGCTTGGCCGACGGAGGTCCAACCGCTAGCGTCGTCGCTGAAGCCGTGCAGGAGGTAGAGTACGGGGAGCTTCTTCTTGCCGTCGTAGCTGGGAGGCAGATATACGTAATAGTCTCGCTGGTCGCCGATCACGCCGGACTTGTAGAAGTGGTGGTGGACGACGCCTCGGGGAACGTTACGAGTTTCCCAGATGAGCGGGGTTTCGCCGGGAACGAGGACCATGCTTTGCGGCGAGAGGATGTTGGGCTTCATGAGGCCATTGACGGGGTCGATGTAGGCGACGCCGTCAGCTATGAAGGAGTAGCCGTAGTAGTCGGGCTCCAAGGGGCCGATGGTGACGGACCAAACGCCGGCCTCGTCGCGGGTCATGGGTACGCGTGCAGCGCCTTCGCGAGAGAGGAGGACTTCTTTGGCGCTGGGGGAACGGAAGCGGAAGGTGACCTCGCGCTTGGCGTTGACCTCCGGGGAGACAAGGCGAGGTGGTTGCTGGGCCAGGGCCTGGGCACAGAGCAGGACGGGTACGACGAAGAGTGAGCCGCGCACGAAACTATTCTATGCGCGCGACGCGATAGATTTTGATGGGCGGTGTGAGGCGTTGGGCCTCGGCGGGGGAGGCTTGGATCTTCTCGAGGACTTCGCGGCCTTTGAGGGCCAGGCCGAAGGCGGCAAAGCCTTGGCCGTCGGGGTTGCGTTTGCCGCCGAAGTCGAGTTCGGGTTGGTCGCCGATGCAGAAGAAGAAGTCGCTGGTGGCGGTGTTGGGGCCGCTGCGGGCCATGGAGATGGCGCCGTCGATGTGCTTGAGGCCGGTCTTGGCGGTGCGTTCCAGCTCGATGGAGCCGAAGCCTAGTTTCTGATTGGGGTTGACGCCGCCTTGGACCACGTCGATCTTGACGGGGCTTTGGGGTTGGTTGTCTTCGCGGTTGCCTCTCTTTGCTTTGACGGTGCGGTGGAAGACGCCGCCGGAGTAGAAGCCGCCGTCGACGTACTTGAGGAAGTTGGTGACGGTGATGGGGGCCTTGTCGCCGCTGAGGGCGACTTCGATGTTGCCGAGTTCGGTTTCGAAGCGGACCAGGACGCGGCCGTTGCGGGGATCGCTTTGAGCGAGAAGGCAAATTGGTGCGGCTAGAAGAGTGCGGCGCTTCATGCGGAGATCTCGTCGAGAGTATAGCCGTTGCGGTCGATGGAAGTGGCAAGGACCTCGGAGTGGCGGCCGTGCTGGGCGAAGATGCGTTGGACTTGCTGAACGGCGTCGACGTTGTGGTCTTCGTGGAAGATCAGGACGCTGGGGCCGGCGCCGGAGAGAACACAGCCGTAGAGGCCGGGGACTTGAAGGTTCAGGATCTCGCTGAGACCGGGAACGAGGCTTTCGCGGTAGGGCTGGTGGACGCGATCGGCCAAGGCTTGGGGGAGGGCGTCCAGGTTGCCAGTAGCCAAGGCGGCGACGAGGAGCGTGGCGCGTTGGAGGTTGAAAACCAGGTCGGCGCGGGGGTAGTCAGGGGGAAGGGCTTTACGGGCTTGCTTGGTAGGCAGCGGGAAGTCCGGAGAGACGACGCTGGCGGCGAGGCCATTGGGTACTTCGAGGCGAACGGCGGTGGCTATATCGCCGTCGAGGGCGCTGGCGACGATGGAACCATAGACGCAGGCGGCGACGTTATCGGGATGGCCTTCGCGGCGGGCGGCTTCCGAGAGGACTTCGCGTTTCGTCCAGCCGAGGCCGAGGACCTCGCTGGCTATGACGACACCGGCGACGAGGGCGGCGGCGCTAGAGCCGAGGCCTTTGCCGAGGGGAATCTCATTGTGGGTCCGGAGGCGCAGCGGGGGCAAGGTGCGGCCGGCACGTTCGGCGACGGAGACGGCGGTTTGCCAGATGAAATTATCGGGGCCGGTGGAGATCTCGTGGGCGTCGACCCCGGAGACCTCAATGAAGAGCTGCGGGGCTTCCGTGAAGTCGCAGTTGAGATATGGGCTGAGAGCGAGGCCGAGACAATCGAAACCAGGACCGAGATTGGCGCTCGATGCCGGTGCCTTGAGGCGCCAACGTTTAGCCAAGCGATTGCCCTAAGTGGACAGGTTGCGATTCGCGGGCGCTGGAATAGATGGCTTGGACGAGTTCGAGAGCACGGAGGCCGCCTTCGCCGGAAGACATGGGTTCGCGGCCTGTTTTGATGCATTCACCGAAGTCGGTGAAGAGGCGTTCGAAGGGGGCGAGACCAATGGCCATGGGGTCGCTGGAGCCGCTGGCGGTTTCGGCGGCTATGGGCGCAGGGTCGGATGCGGCGAAGGCATCGTCGAGGACTTCCCACTTGGAGATCTTGTCGGCGGTGAGGATGGCGCTGCCCTTGGTGCCGTGGAGTTCGATGCGTTCGGTGAAGCCGGGCCAGATGGCGGTGGCGGTTTGGATGACGCCGGTGGCGCCGCTCGAATAGCGCATTAGGGCGTTGCACATGTCGTCGGATTCGATCTTGTGGCGGACGCCCAAGTGCCATTCGGCGTAGACGCGTTCGATGCCTCCCATGAGGTGGAGGAGCCAATCGACCTGGTGGATGCCCTGGTTGATGAGGGAGCCACCGCCTTCCACGGCCCAACTGCCTTTGATGGGGCGCGAGTAGTATTCGTCGCTGCGCCACCATTTGACGTAGGCGTCGGCCTGGAAGATCTTGCCGAGGCGTCCGGCCGCGAGGGCGCGTTTCAGGAAGAGCATGGCATCGTTGAAACGGCCTTGGCTGACGACGCCGAGCTTGACGTTCTTCGATTGGCAATAGGCGACCATTTCGCGCGCGGTGGCGACGTCGATGGCGATGGGCTTTTGGACCTGGACGTGTTTTCCGTGATCGGCAGCGAGCTTCAGCGGTTCCAGACGGATGTCGGGGAAGGTGCAGACGTCGATGAAGTCGACTTCCTTGTGGGTGCAGACTTGCTGCCAAGTGGGGACGTATTCGCCTCCCCACTGTTCGCAGAAAGCGCGGCCGCGGGATTCGTCGCGGTTGTAGACCGCAGCGATTTTGAAGCCAATGTTTTTATACGCTTGAGCGTGCTTATGCGAGATGGCGCCAGCGCCGATTAGACCAACATTCATGCCTGTCTTGCTATACTACTATCGTTCAGCGGTTATCCTGCCGTTGGACTCCAAAACAAGTGGAATGAGTCGGTAGCTCAGTTGGTAGAGCATCGCACTTTTAATGCGGTGGTCGTGGGTTCGAGTCCCACCCGACTCACCATTCCTCCCTCTCCTTTTTGATTTTTCGTTTCAGTTGAGTGTGTTTGAGCGCCTGGTCCGGCGTGTCCGTTCCGCTGTTGGTTTGGGCGAGCAGGGACACGCCGGGTTGGGTGCTTTTGAGCCTGGGCGTATGCGTGGATGTCAAAGCCGCATGGGCTGCGCGCACCCCCGTAGATGGAAATGGGGTAGAAGCA
>VFQP010000733.1_pt1 | contig 54731 bp, 52 predicted proteins | sample 3512351 | NCBI WGS metagenome assembly VFQP01 (sample SAMN10412372, study PRJNA504923) | tailings metagenome | isolation source: Relicate 1 Philex TSF1 revegetated site | place: Philippines: Tuba, Benguet | collected 2017-08-29 | reverse complement strand
GGCGCTCAAGTATGCTTCGCGGATCTCGTCATTGGCTTCGAGGTCCTGAGTCGTCCCCTCGTAGCGGATCGTGCCCTTTTCGATGACATAGGCGCGGTCCGACACGGCGGAGGCGAAATAGAGGTTCTGCTCCGAGAGCAGCACGGCGATGCCCTCGGCCTTCATGGCGAGCACGGCATCGGCCATCTGCTCGACGATGACCGGCGCGAGGCCCTCGGAAGGCTCGTCCAGCAGCACCGCATGCGGATTGCCCATCAGTGTGCGCGCGATGGTCAGCATCTGCTGCTCGCCGCCGGACATGGCGGAGGCCCGACGGCCCTTCATCTCGGCGAGGTTCGGGAAGATCGCGAAAAGCCGCTCCAGCGACCACGGGTCCTTGCCCGCGCCGGCCGCTAACTTCCGGCCGACCTCGAGGTTCTCGTAGACGGTGAGGTCGGTGAAGATGCGCCGCTCCTCCGGCACGTAGCCGAGGCCGAGCCGCGCGATGCGATAGGACTGCCAGCCGCTGACGTCGCGCCCCTCGAAAGTGACGGAGCCGCCATTCGGTGGCACAAGGCCCATGATCGCCTTGAGGGTCGTGGATTTGCCCGCGCCGTTGCGGCCCATCAGGGCGACGACCTCGCCGGCCTTCAGCGCGATATCGACGCCGAACAGCACCTGCGCGTGGCCATAGGCGGCCTTGAGGCCGGCGGTTTCGAGGATCGTGGTGGTGGAGGGCGCGCGCATCACACCGCTCCCGCCGTCTGCCGGCGCGCCTTGAGGGCCGCCTGCACGCCGGTCTCGCCGAGATAGACCTGCTTGACCCGCTGGTTTGAACGCACCTCGTCCGGCGTTCCGGCCGCGATGATCTCGCCGCGCACCAGCACGAGGATGCGGTCGGCATGGCCGAAGACGGAGTCCATGTCGTGCTCGGTGAACAGCACGCCGATGCTGCGCTCCCGTGCGATGTCGTGGGTAAGCTGCATCAGGCCGGAGCGTTCCTTCGGCGCCATGCCGGCGGTCGGCTCGTCCATCAGCAGCAGTTTCGGCTCGGAGGCGAGAGCGATGGCGAGCTCGACGCGCTTCACGTCGCCATAGGCGAGTTCGCGTACGGGGCGGTCGGCCATGTCGGCCATCCCGACGCGGGAGAGGATGGCGAGCGCCGCATCGCGGTGCAGCGTCCGCGCCATCGGCACCACCGCGCGCGTCTCGCCGTGATGCGAGATCAGCGCCATCTGGACGTTTTCCGCGACGCTCATCGAGACGAAGGTCTGGGCGATCTGGAAGGTGCGGCCGACGCCCTTCCGCCAGATGTCGCGGGGCGGCCGTCCCGTGATGTTCTCGCCGAGGAGCGTCACCGTGCCCGAGTCGGGCTTCAGCTGCCCGCCGACCATGTTGAACGTGGTCGACTTGCCGGCGCCGTTGGGGCCGATGATGGCAAGCATCTCGCCGGCGGACAGCGTGAACGACACGTCCTTGCCGGCGACGACGCCGCCGAAGCGCTTCTGGAGGTTGTCGACGACGAGGAGGGGGGTGCTCATGCCGCCTCCTTCGCCAGGACCGGCGCCTTGGCAGCTGTCTCTGCCGACCGGTCGCCGAACCGCTCGCGGAAGGCGTCCACCGCCCCGACGATCCCGCGCGGGAAGATGAGGACCATCAGGATGATCGAGGACCCCAGGAAGAAGCGCCAGAAGTCGGTCAGCGGCATGAAGAAGTCCTTGACCGAGTGGAAGGCCGCAGCGCCGACCAGCGCGCCCATCACGGTCTGGATGCCGCCGGTGAGGATCATCATCAGGAAGTCGATGGACATGCCGATGGAGATCATGGTCGGGTCGATCGAACCCTTGGAGAAGGCGTAGAGACCGCCGGCGAGCCCCGCTGCCGCGCCCGCGACGATGAAGGCGAGCCAGCGATGGGTGCGCACGTCGATGCCGATGGCATCGGCCCGGTTGGCGCTGTCGCGAGCGGCGCGCAGCGTGTAGCCGAAGGGTGCGTAGATGAGGTGGCGCAGCGCCACGATGGCGATGATCGACAGCACCGCCACCACATAGAAATAGACCTCACGGGCTGAGGCCCAGCGCGACGGCCAGACGCCGACCACGCCATTGTCGCCGCCGGTCACCTCGACCCACTGGAAGCAGATGGCATAGGTGATCTGGGCAAAGGCCAGCGTCAGCATGGCGAGGTAGATGCCCGAGAGGCGCACGACGAAATAGCCGAATAGCGCCGCCGCCAGGCCGCCCGCGATGGGAGCTGCAACCAGCGCGGCCTCCATCGGCAGTTTCAAGGGTCCGGTGACTAAGAGGCCCGCGGCATAGGCGCCGACGCCGAAATAGGCAGCGTGGCCGAAGGAGACGATGCCGCCATTGCCGATCAGCAGGTTCAGCGAGAAGGCCGCGAGCGCGAAGACCATGATCTCGATGCCGACCTTGACCTTGTAGGCATCGCCGATGAAGGGGATTGCCAGCACGAGCACGACAGCCGCCGCCCAGAACAGCTTTTCCACCCCGCCGAAGCGCTTCAGGCTGAGGATGCCCTCCGGGAGGATCGCGCGGCCGGCGGCGACATCAGGCTTGCCCATCAGGCCCCAGGGCTTCACCACGAGCACCGCGGCCATGAGCAGGAAGACCAGAACCAGCGTGATCTTCGGGAAGATGAGGATGCCGAAGGCCTGCAGGAGGCCGATGATCAGCGCCGCTATGAAGGCGCCCGGCACCGAGCCCATGCCGCCGATGACGGTGACCACGAAGGCCTCCGTGATGATCGACAGGTCCATGCCGGTATTGGCCGCGACGCGCGGCACCTGCAGCGCGCCGCCGAGACCGGCGAGGAATGCGCCGAGGAACAGCGTGCCGGTGAACAGCATGGCCTGGTTGACGCCGAGTGCGCCGACCATCTCGCGGTCCTGCGTCGCCGCGCGGATCAACACGCCGAACCGGGTCTTGTGCATGATCAGCATCAGCGCGCCGAGCACGGCCGGGCCGACGAAGATCAGGAACATCTCGTAGGCCGGGAAGCGGTGGCCGAAAATCTCGATGCCGTGGCGCAGGCCCGGCGCGCGCGGGCCGGTGATGTCGACCGGGCCCCAGACCTTCAGCACCACGTCCTGCACGATCAGCACGACGCCGAAGGTCGCGAGCAGCTGGAACAGTTCCGGCACCTTGTAGATGCGCCGGAGCAGCAGCACTTCCATCAGCACGCCGAGCACGCCGACCACAGCGGCGGAAGCGATCACGCCGACGAAGAACAGCGTCGGCGAGCGGTCGAACTCGAACAGCCAGGGCAGGATCGTCACTGCCATATAGGCGCCGAGCATGTAGAACGAGCCGTGGGCGAAATTCACGATCCGCGTCACGCCGAAGACGATGGTCAGGCCCGACGCGATCACGAACAGCGCGGAGGCGCTGGCGAGGCCGGACAGGGCCTGGATGAAGAGGAAGGAGAGGTCCATCGATGGGTCTCTCGGCGCAAGCGATCTGAACGGGGTCGCGGCAAGACCGCGGCCCGGGCTGGTGGTGAAACGCCCGGAGGTTCAGCTCCGGGCGGCGTCATGCGAATTGCGTCAGGCCTTGCGCGCGGCGCGCACCTCGGCCTCGGGGAACATCACGTCCTTGCCGTCGACATAGCGCCAGTTCTTCATGGTCGGCAGTTTGCCGGCGAGCGTCGTCTCGCCGACCCAGGCGCCGAGTGTCGACTGCTGGTCGAGGCCGCGCATGGTGACCGGGCCGCAGATCGTGTCCGTGGTCAGGTCCTTGAAGGCCGCGATCATCGCGTCCGTCTCGGTCGACTTCGCCTTGTTCAGCATGTCGCGGATCATGAAGGGCACGACATAGCCGAGCACCGTGCCGAGCCGCGGCGTGTCGTTGAACTTCGCCTTGTAGGCGGTCACGAAGGCCTGATGGTTGTGCGTGGTCACCTGCTCTGGCGGATAGCCGGTGGTGATCCAGCCGTCCGGCGTCTCGTCGCCGAGAGGCAGGAGATATTCCGGCTCGCCCGACAGGAGGCTGACGACCGTGCGCCGCTCGAACAGGCCGCGCGTATTGCCCTCGCGCACGAAGGCGGTGAGGTCCGCGCCGAACAGCACGTTGAAGATGCCGTCGGGCCGCGACTGGGCAAGGGCCCCGACGGTCGCGCCGGCATCGACGCGGCCCAGCGCCGGGAACTGCTCGGCGACAACCTCGAAGCCCTGCACCGCCTCGCCCATCAGGCGCTTGAAGGCGGCGACAGCCGACTGGCCGTATTCATAGTTCGGAGCCACCACCGCCCAGCGCTTGATGCCTTTGCCCTTCGACGCCTCGACCAGCATCTTGGTCTGCATGTAGGTGCCGGGGCGGACGCGGAACGTATAGGGATTGCCGCTCGCCATGGTAAGCGCGTCGGTCAGCGGCTCGGTGGCGAGATAGAGCACCTTGCGCTGGTTGGCGAAGTCGGCGAGCGCGAGACCGACATTCGACAGGAAGGCGCCGGCGATGAAGCTGACGCGCTCGCGGGTGATCAGTTCCTCGGCGACGCGCACCGCATCGCCCGGCGTCGAACCGTCGTCGCGGAAGACGATCTCCAGCGGCCGGTTGGCGAGACCGGCAATTCCGCCGGCCGCGTTGATCTGCTCCATCGCGAGCTGCATGCCGTTGCGATAGGGCACGGCGAAGGCCGCCATGCGGCTGTAGGAATTGAGCTCGCCGATGCGGATCGGCGCGCCCTGCGCGGAGGCGCTGCCCGTGGTGAGCGCTGCGCCGGTGGCGGCGAGGCCCCCGACGACGGTGCGGCGCGACAGATTGAGCTTCGTCATTGAAGGATACTCCCCCTGAGAACCCTGCGGCAGCGCCGCCATCCACCTCTACGGAGACTTCCGTTGTAATTATTGTGCGGAAGATCATTCGTAAACGAACGATACCGCGTCCGGGCGGGCTGGCAAGAGTCTTTTTTGGAATTCATGCGAACTGGGAGAAGAGCCTTCTCCGTGCGGCTCTTTCATCTCCAGAAAGGCCATGCCCTGCAAGGGCTTAGGCGAAGGTCGGCCGGATCTCTCCGACCGTGATTCCGTTCCAGTTCTTCATCGTCGGCCTGACGAAGCGGCGGAATCTGGCAGCCTCTGCCTCGTCCATAGGCAGCAGTTTCGCGATCAGCGCGGCCATCATGACCTCGCTTGCACGCGAGGCGCCGTCCGCGCATTTCAGCGCGATGCCGAGGCCCTGCTCGGGCAGCGCCGCGCAGAAGACGCCTTCCGCCCCGGTCTTCACGAAGGCGCGGGCGCCGAGCAGCGCCATGACGTCGGTGCAGAAGCGGCCGGACCCCGCGACCATGAAGGGCTCGGCGGCGCAGGCGGCGCGCAGCCTTGCAAAGGCTTTGGCGCGCGCGGGCCCGACGCCATGGCCGGTCGCGAGCCTGGCAAAGCCATGCGCCAGCTTCGCCAGCGGGACGGCGTAGGTCGGAATCGAGCAGCCGTCCGTGCCGATGGCGGTGTCGCGGTCGAGCCGATGGCCGGTGACCTCGCCGACCGCCTCCGCGACAAAGCGCTGCACGCCGTGGTCGATGCCGACATAGCCCTTCGGGTCGATGTTTTCCGCGCAGGCGAGGCACAGGAAGCCGGCATGCTTGCCGGAGCAATTGTTGTGGAGGGCGGAGGGCTTGCCGCCCGCGCGCGCCAGCGCGTGGGTCGCGGCGGTTCCCGACGGCCAGTGCGTGCCGCATTCGAGCGCGGCCTCGGTCAGCCCGGCTTTCGCGAGCATGCCGGCGGCTGTCTCGACATGGCGCGGCTCGCCGCCATGGGACGAGCAGGCGAGCGCCAGCTCCCTGTTTCCGAAGCCGTAGCGGTCGGCCGCGCCGCTCTCGATCAGCGGCAGGGCCTGCAACGCCTTGATCGCGGAGCGCGGATAGATGGCGCGGTCGATGTCGCCGACAGAGAAGACGATGCGGCCGTCGGCGTCGCAGACCGCCGCCGCGCCGCGATGGACGCATTCCACGGCATCGCCGCGGACGACTTCGACAAGGACGGGATCGGCAGGCGGCATGGCAGGCTCCGGCGAACGCCCGGTTAGACCATGTCCCCGCGAGGCGAGAAAGCCTTACTCGGCGGCCTGGACGCCGGGTTGCACCTGTCCCTGCGGCGCGCCGTGCCGGGCATTCATGTTCGCCACCATCTTCTTGACGATGGTGGAAGCGGTCTTCTCGAACAGGAACGGCAGGAAGGCGTGAACGAAGGCCGCGAAGGCGCAGAAGGCGAAGGTGCCGGAATAGCGCAGGGCCGCGCCCATATGCTCGAAATAGGTCTCGCCGACAGCGCGGGGATGGGCGGTCATGGCGGTCTTGGCGCGTTCGATCATCGGGGTGCTCCGCGGGAAGGCCGTGTGGATGACCCATGGTAGCGCGGGCGCGGCGGGAAGATGTCCCAAAACGGAATCTGAAGCGGCTCGATCTGTGGACAAAATCCCAGTGGGGCAGATAATATCGGGAACATGTCCCAATCAATCTCCATTGATTCGATCGACAAGACCCTGCTGCGCCTCGTGCAGGAGGATGCCTCGCTGTCCATCGAGCAGCTCGCCGAGCGGGTGAACCTGTCGCGCAACGCCTGCTGGCGGCGGCTGAAGCGGCTTGAGGACGAGGGCGTGATCCGCGCCCGGGTGGCGCTCGCCGATCCCGTCAAGCTGAACCTCGAACTGACCGTGTTCATCGCGGTGCGCACCGCGCGCCACGAGGCCGACTGGGCCGGGCGCTTCCACAAGGCGGTGCAGGACATCCCGGAGCTTCTCGGCGTCTACAGGACCGCCGGCGAGATCGACTATATCCTCCACGCCCGCGTGCCGAACGTCGCGGCCTATGACCGGCTCTACAAGAAGCTGACCGCCCGCATCGAGATGCAGGACGTCTCGGCGAGCTTCGTCATGGAGGAGATCAAGGAAGTGACGGCGCTGCCGCTGGATTTCGTGTGAGGCTCACGCCGGCCGGAACGCCGTCGTCAGCGTCGGCGCGCCGTCCGTGACGACGAGGCCCTTGGTGACGAGGTCTTCGAGATGGGCGAAGACGGAGAGGCCCGCCGCGCCCTTCAGCCGGGGGTCGAGCCCCTCGTAGATCGCCGTCACGATGTCGGGGATGCTCGTGTCGCCCAGCCCGATGCGCCGGAGGATCGCGGCTTCGCGCAGCTTGCGGTGATGGGCGAGCGCCCGCATGAACTTGGCCGGCTCGCGAACAGGCCCGCCATGGCCGGGCCAGAAAATGTCCTCGGAACGCGCGCGCAGCTTGTCGAGCGAGGCCATGTAGTCCCCCATCGAGCCGTCCGGCGGTGCGACGATGGACGTCGACCAGGCCATGACATGGTCGCCGGAAAGGAGGGCGTTCTCCTCGGCGAGCGCGAAGGCCATGTGGTTCGCCGTATGGCCCGGCGTGAACACCGCTTCGACGGTCCAGCCCGTGCCGGAAACCACCTCGCCGTCCTTCAGCGCCACGTCCGGCACGAAGTCGCGGTCGCCGGAGGCGTCCAGCGCATTGGTCTCGCCGAGATTGAGCGCGCGCGCCGCGCGGTGCGGACCCTCGGCATAGACAGGCGCGCCGGTCGCGGCCTTGATCGCGGGGGTCGCGGGCGAATGGTCGCGATGGGTGTGGGTCACGAGGATCGCTTCCACCGTCTCGCCCTTCACCGCCTCAAGGACGGCTGCGATATGGTCGGCATTGTCCGGCCCGGGATCGACGATGGCGACCCGTCCGGTGCCGATGATGTAGGTGACCGTGCCCTTGAACGTGAACGGGCCGGGATTGTCGCAGAGCACGCGGCGGATCAGCGGCGAAAGCTGCTCCGGGCGGCCGGGCACGGCCGCGTCCTCACGCGAAAAGGGGATGTCGTCTGCCATTCTGCCTCTGCCGAAACGATGAGGGCGGCCGGGTTGCGGAACACCCCGCGGCTCGGCTAATCGGAGCCCAAGCGAACACGCCGGACGGCCGCTTGCAAGCTGCCGCTGCGGCATAGCTCCGAAGGAAAACGGACATGACCCACGCGACCCTTGGCGCGCGCGCCGATGCGACTCTGGCTGCCGCACTCTGGCCGTCCCGTTCGGCTGGCCTCCTGCGCCCGGCGATCCTCGCCGCGGTGGGCGTCTGCCTGATCACGCTCGGCGCGAAAGCCTCGGTGCCGTTCTGGCCGGTGCCGCTGACGCTGCAGACGCTGGCGGTCTCGGTCGTCGCCGCGGCCTATGGCCTTCGCCTCGGCATGGCGACGGTCGGCCTCTACCTTCTGACGGGCCTGCTCGGCGCGCCGGTTTTCGCCGGCATGAGCGTCGGCATCGCGCCGTTCATGGGCCCGACCGGCGGCTTCCTCATCGGCTTCCTCGCCATGGCCGCGATCATCGGCGCCGCCGCCGACCGTGGCTGGGCCAAGGCCTGGCCGAAGATCCTCGCCGCCATGGCTGTGGCCAACCTCTTCGTCTTCGTCCCCGGCCTTCTCTGGCTCGGCACCTTCACCGGCTACGGCGCGAAGCTGCTGGCGGCCGGCCTCTGGCCCTTCGCGCTCGGTACGCTGGTGAAAACCGCGCTCGGCGCGGCGATCATGCCTTTCGCCTGGAGCCTTGTTTCGAGGTTCAGGGGATGATCCCGCGAAGCGGGAACCGGTTTGCGGGCAAGATCATCCCTGCCGCGCAACAGACTCCCTGAGCGGCCGAAGGGCATAGGCCTTCCGGGCGAGTTCGATCCCATCGAGCTTCGCCCGGAACAGTCTCCAGTCGTCGCGCTCGGCGATCGGTGCCCAGAGGCCTTCCACCTCCTCGATCAGCAATGTCGCCGGGCCGTCGCCTTGAAAATAGGCGACGGCCTCGTCGTTCGGCGGGACCGGTTCGTGGGCGGACAAGGCTGCGAACAGGCGGTCGAAAGCCTCGCCCTGATAGAGGCTCGCCTGCGGCCCGGCCATCGCGAACGCCTTGCGTGCCACGCCGCCGTGCCAGTCGAACATCGTCCGCTCAAACAGCGCCTGCGATTTCAGCAGGAACTGGAAGAAGGCGGCGGCCAGCTCGTCGTCCTCGGCCTCCCCCGCCTGTTTCACGCCGAGCCGGGCTGATACGGCGCGCCTCAGGCCCTCGTGAAAGGCCGGCGCATAGGTCCGCAGCGCATCTTCCAGGTCGGCGACAGGCGCGACCAGCGTCAGGCACTCCGCGAAGCGCTCGAGGTTCCAGGCGATCGCGCCCGGCTGGCGGCCGAAGGCGTAGAGCCCGGTCTGGTCGAAATAGGCGGCGGTGAAACCCGGATCGTAGCGCGGCAGGAAGCGCCACGGCCCGTAGTCGAAGCTCTCGCCGGTGATCACGCAATTGTCGGTGTTGAGCACGCCGTGGACGAAGCCGGCGGCCATCCATTCCGCCACCATCGCGCCCGAGGCGCGCGCCGCGGCCTCCAGCAGGGCAGGAGCTTCCTTCGTCACATCGCCGCCCCGCGCGGCCTTCGGGTGGTAGTGCCTGACGCAATGGGCGACGAGCCGGGCGATCCGGGCCTGATCGTTCTCGGCCAGCAGGCGCTGGAACGTGCCGAAGCGGATATGGCTGTGCGACAGCCGCACCAATACGGACGACCGCGTCGGCGACGGCTCGTCGTTGCGCTGGAGCGCCTCGCCCGTCTCGATCAGCGAGAAGCTCTTGGAGGTATACACGCCAAAGGCTTCCAGAAGCGCCGTCGCCAGCACCTCGCGGACACCGCCCTTGAGGGTCAGCCGGCCGTCGCCGAAGCGGGAATAGGGCGTCTGGCCGGAGCCCTTGGTGGAGAGGTCGAGCAGGCGGCCCTCGTCGTCGAAACCCTGAGCGAACAGGAAGCCGCGGCCGTCGCCGAGTTCGGGATTGTAGGTGCGGAACTGGTGGCCGTGATAGCGGAGCGCCAGCGGCTCGGCGAGGTTGTCCGGCAGCGGCCGGAACCGGCTGAAATGGCCGATCCATTCGTCGTCCGACAGGCCGCCGAGGCCCACCGCCTCAGCCCAGCGCTGATTGCGGTAGCGCAGGACGTGCGCGGGGAAGCGCGCGGCCTCCACGGGATCGTAGAAGCCGGGGCCAAGCTCGGTATGCGCCGTCGAGGGGCGATAGGTCATGGGTGCCGTCCGCCCGGCCGCGTCACGCGACCGCCTTTGCGGCGACGAGATCCTTCACCACCTCCGCCAGCATCTCGTAGGAGCGCACGCGCTTGGCGTGGTCGAAGATAGCGGTCCCGACCATCACCTCGTCCACCTGCGTATTGGCGATGAAATGCTGGAGGCCGCGCTTCACGGTCTCGGGCGAGCCCACGAAGGAATAGTGCAGCATGCGCGAGGCCTGCGCCTTCTCCATCGGGCTCCAGAAGGTCTCGATATCGGCGATGGGTGGCGGCAGCAGACCGCGCGCACCCCGGAAAATGCCCGCCGCGCGCTGCTGCGCCGAGGTGAACAGGTGGTGCGCCTCTTCGTCGGTCGGCGCGAGGAAGACATTGCAGCCGGCCATGGCGTAGCTCTCGGACAACTGCTTGGAGGCTTCGAACTTGGCGCGATAGACCGCGAGCGCCTGCATCAGCGCATCGGGCGCGAAATGCGAGGCGAAGGCGTAGGGCAGGCCCAGCATGGCGGCGAGCTGCGCGCCGAAGGTGGAGGAACCGAGGATCCAGAGCGGCACCTCCGTCCCGCCGCCCGGCACGGCCTGGATCGCCTGCCCCTCCTGCACGGGGGCGAGGAAGGCCTGCAGCTCCAGCACGTCCTGCGGGAAGTTGTCGGCCTCCATCGGGTCGATGCGCAGGGCCCGCATGGTGCGCTGGTCGGTGCCCGGCGCGCGGCCGAGGCCGAGGTCGATGCGGCCGGGAAACAGGCTCTCCAGCGTGCCGAACTGTTCGGCGATGACCATGGGCGCGTGGTTCGGCAGCATGATGCCGCCGGCGCCGACGCGGATATGGCTGGTCGCCGCCGCCACCTGGCCGATGACGACGGCCGTCGCGGCGCTGGCGATGCCGGTCATGTTGTGGTGCTCGGCGAGCCAGTAGCGGTTGAAGCCGAGACGCTCGGCATGTTTCGCGAGGTCGATCGTGTTGCGCAGCGCATCGCCCGGCGTGGAGCCTTCCGGCACGGGGGCGAGATCGAGGATGGAGAAGGCTGTCATCGGGGCATCCGGGTTCAAGGGCCGGTGGTCGGGTGCCTTAAGATAGGTCGCCAGCGGCCGATAGGGATATCCGTGCCGGCGGATCAGCCCTGCTCCGGCGCGCCGAGTTGCCGCAGCGCCTCGTGGACCACATCCGCCTTGTGCCGGAGATGCTCGCGCATCAGGGCCGACAAGGCCACGCCGTCGCGCGCGCGCAGCGCGGCCATCATCCGCTCGTGGTCCTCGACCGCCTCGGCCCAGCGCTCCGGCGTCTTGCGCGCGACGAAGCGCACGGCGTGAATGCGCACCATCAGGCTCTGGTAGAGGCCGGCAAGCGTCGCATTGCCGGCGATGCGGAAGATGTCCTCGTGGATCGCCCGGTTCAGCCGCGAATAGGGCACCCATTCGCCGCGCTGCCAGTGGCCGACCATGTGGGCATGCATGGTTTCGAGACGGGCGAGGTCGTCCGCCGTCAGCCGCGCGCAGGCGAGTTCCCCGGCGAGCGCCTCCAGCATGCCCATGATCGGGAAGAGCTCCTCCACCGCCTCGGGCGCGATCCGCGCGATCCTCCCGCCGCGATTGGGGGTCAGATCGACCAATCCCTCCGCCGCCAGCACCTTCAGCGATTCGCGGAGCGGCGTGCGCGAGACGCCGAACAGCGCGCACAGGTCCGGCTCGGAGATCTTGTCGCCCGCCTTCAGCGTGCCCTCGACGATCATGTCGCGCAGGCGGCCGGTCAGTTCGGTCGCGAGCGAGCGTCGGGCGATGAGCGGATGTTCGTTCATCTCACGCCGCCTTTGCCAGGTCCTTCTTCGCATCCGCCAGATAGGCCATGGCGGCCGCCACGCCGCCCGCCTTGTGCGGCACGCCGGCGAGCCCCAGGCCCATCTCCACGCCCGCGAGCGTGCCGACCAGCGTCAGGTCGTTGATGTCGCCGAGATGGCCGATGCGGAACACCTTCTTCGCGACCTTCGACAGCCCCGTGCCCAGCGACATGTCGAAGGCGTCGAGGATGATGCCACGCAGGCGGTCGGCATCGTGGCCATCGGGCATGACCACGGCGGTCAGCACCGGCGAGTAGTGGCGCGGGTTGGTGCAGAGGTTCTCCAGCCCCCAGGCGGCCACGGCCCTGCGCGTCGCCTCGCCATGGCGGCTGTGGCGGGCGAAGACGTTGTCGAGCCCTTCCTCGTGCAGCATCTTGATCGCCTCATCGAGGCCGTAGAGCAGGTTGGTCGCGGGTGTGTAGGGGAAGTAGCCCGATTTGCCGGACGCGATCATTTCCTCCCAGCCCCAGAAGCTCTTCGGCAGGGTCGAAGCCTTCGACGCCGCCAGCGCTTTCTCGGAGACCGCGTTGAAGGAGAGGCCGGGGGGCAGCATCAGGCCTTTCTGCGAGCCGGCGACCGTGACATCGACGCCCCATTCGTCATGGCGGTAGTCGACGGAGGCGAGCGAGGAAATCGTGTCGACCATCAGGAGGGCAGGGTGGCCGGCGGCGTCGATGGCCTTGCGCACTTCGTCGATGCGCGAGGTCGCGCCGGTCGAGGTCTCGTTGTGGACCACGCAGACGGCTTTGAACGCATGGCCCTTGTCCTCGCGCAATGCCGCCTCGATGGCGGCGGGGTCGGCGCCCGCACGCCAATCGGAGGCGAGGAAGACCGCTTCGACGCCGAGCTTGCCGGCCATGGTCTTCCAGAGCGTCGCGAAATGGCCGGTCTCGACCATCAGCACCTTGTCGCCGGGCGACAGCGTATTCGCCAGCGCCGCCTCCCAGGCTCCGGTGCCCGAAGCCGGATAGATCACGACGTGCCCTTGAGTCTTGAAGATCGAGCGCATGCCGTCGAGGACGCGCAGGCCCAGCTTGCCGAAGTCCGGCCCGCGATGGTCGATCGTCTGCGAGGCGATGGCGCGCAGGATGCGCTCCGGCACGGGCGAGGGGCCGGGGATCTGGAGAAAGTGCCGGCCGGCGGTGCGGGGGGCGTTGGCGGTCATGGGTCAGTCTCCGGCAAGGCATCTCTTGTCAAAATGAATAATGAATGCAAAATGCAAGTCAAGCAGATTGACGGCTCGTAGCGGGGAGGCTGCACAGCGGCATTGCGTCCTTCGAGGCTCGCTTTGCTCGCACCTCAGGATGAGGTGGGTTGAGAACGGCATCGGCGGTGTTTGAAGCGCGACCGTCGCGCGTCGTTCGACCGTGGTGCAATTCACTTTCCTCCTCATCCTGAGGTGCGAGCCCATAGCAAGATGCGAACGCGTCTCGCGTTGGCTCGATGCTAGGGCGAGCCTCGAAGGACGCAATTCGTGAGTGCAGGCAACGACCATGAATGACATGAGCAACGCCCCCGACACGCCCCTCCAGCGCCGTCTCGCGGGCGAGGTGAAGGGCGACATCCTCTTCGACGCCTTCGCGCGCGGGCGTTACGCCACCGATGCCTCGATCTACCAGATCATGCCCGTCGGCGTGGTTGTCCCGCAGACCATGGACGATGCGATCCGGGCCGTGACGCTGGCCCGCGAGGAGGGCGTCACGGTCCTGCCGCGTGGCGGCGGCACCTCGCAATGCGGCCAGACGGTCAACACCTCGCTCGTCGTCGACTGCTCGAAGAACCTTAACCGCATCCTCGATCTGGACGTCGCCGGTCGCACGGTCCGGGTCGAGCCCGGCATCGTCCTTGACGACCTCAACCGGCAGCTCAAGAAGCACGGCCTCTGGTATCCGGTCGATGTCTCGACGGCCTCGCGCGCGACCATCGGCGGCATGACCGCCAACAATTCCTGCGGCGGTCGTTCGCTGCGCTACGGCACCATGCGCGACAATGTCATTCAGGTGGAGGCGGCGCTGGCCGACGGCACGCGCCGCTGGTTCGGCGAAGTGTCGCGCGCCGACGCCCTGCGCAACGATGCGGACCTGCTGACCCGCGACCTGTTGACCCTCGGCGAGCGCGAGGCGGCGGAGGTCGAGGCGCGCTTCCCGAAGGTCCAGCGCCGGGTCGGCGGCTACAATCTCGACGCCCTCGTGCCGAACGGAACCGGCAACAACATGGCGCATATCCTCGTCGGCTCGGAGGGCACGCTTGCCTTCACGACCGCGGTGGACCTGAAGCTCTGGCCGCTCATTGGCCCGAAGGTCTTCGGCATCTGCCATTTCGGCGCGTTCCACGAGGCGATGGACGCCGCGCAGCACCTCGTGACGCTGAAGCCGATCGCGGTGGAACTGGTCGACCGCACGATGATCGGCCTTGCCCGCGATATCGCCATGTTCCGCCCGACCGTCGAGCGGGTGGTGAAGGGCGATCCGGATGCATTGCTCGTCGTTGAGTTTGCCGAAGCGACCGAGGCGGAGAACCTCGCGAAACTGAAGGATCTCGAGGCCCTGATGGGCGATCTCGGCTTCGGCTGGGATCGCGCCGGCGCGCATTTCGGCGGCGTTGTACCGGTGGTCGAGCCGGCCTGGCAGGCGGCGGTGACCGAGATGCGCTCCTCCGGCCTCAACATCATGATGTCGATGAAGGAGGCGGGAAAGCCGGTCTCCTTCGTCGAGGACTGCGCCGTGCCGCTGAAGGACCTTGCGGCCTATACGGCGGGGCTGACGGACATCTTCCGCGCCCACGGCACGGAGGGCACCTGGTACGCGCATGCCTCGGTCGGCTGCCTGCACGTGCGCCCCGTCCTCAACATGAAGCTGGACGTGGACGCCAGGCGCATGCGCTCCATGGCGGAGCAGGCGTTCGAGCTCGTGAGGACATACAAAGGCTCGCATTCCGGTGAGCACGGCGACGGCATCGTGCGCTCCGAGTTCCACGGGCAAATGTTCGGTGAGCGCCTCGTCCGCGCTTTCGAGGAGGTGAAGGACCGGTTCGACCCGCAAGGCCTGTTCAACCCGGGCAAGATCACCCGTGCTCCGAAGATGGATGACCGCACGCTGTTCCGCTATCCGCCGGGCTACGAGGGCATCGAGATCGAGCCGGCGCTCGACTGGTCGGACTATCCGGGCGCGAGCAAGGGTTTCCTCGGCGCCATCGAGATGTGCAACAACAACGGCACCTGCCGGAAGCTCGACGGCGGCGCCATGTGTCCGAGCTATCGGGTCACCCGCGACGAGCAGCACGTCACGCGCGGGCGCGCGAACACGCTGCGCCTCGCCATGACCGGGCAGCTCGGCCCGGATGCGCTGGCCTCCAGTGCGATGGCCGAGAGCCTGAAGCTCTGCGTCTCCTGCAAGGCCTGCAAGCGCGAGTGCCCGACCGGCGTCGACATGGCGCGCATGAAGATCGAGGTGACCGCGCAGCGGGTGCAGCGCTTAGGAGCCGACCTGCACGGCCGCCTCGTCGCCCATCTGCCGCGCTATGCCGGTCTTGCGGCGAAAGTGCCCTGGCTGATGAACCTGCGCGACCGTATGCCGGGTCTTGCAGCGTTGTCCGAAAAGCTGGCGCGCTTCTCCGCCCGGCGCTCGCTGCCGAAATGGCGCTCCGATGTCTTCGCGCCGCCCGTGGCGGAGGGGCCGGAGGGTGGCCATGAGGTGGTGCTCTTCGCCGATACGTTCAATCGCGCCTTCGAGCGGGAGACGCTGGAGGATGCCGTCCGCGTCCTCGTCGCCGCCGGCTGCCGGGTGCATCATGTCCGTGCCGGCGACGGCGGCCGCCGGGGGCTCTGCTGCGGGCGCACCTACCTCTCCACCGGCATGATCGCCGAGGCGCGCAAGGAGGCCGAGCGCTCGGTCGCGGCCCTCCATCCCTTCGCGGTGCGTGGCGTGCCGGTCGTCGGGCTCGAACCCTCGTGCCTCTTCTCGTTCCGAGACGAGATCCCGGCGCTGCTGCGCACGCCGGAGGCGGAGGAGGTCGGCAAGGCCGCCGTCCTCTTCGAGGAATTCGTCGCCGCCGAGGCGAAAGCCGGCCGCCTGTCGCTGCCGCTCGGCGCAGTGAAGGCGAAGGCCGTGCTGCACGGCCACTGCCACCAGAAGGCCTTCGGCGCCATGGGCGCAGTCGAGGGCACGCTGCGGCTGATCCCGGAACTGGAGGTCCAGACCGTGGAGAGTTCCTGCTGCGGCATGGCGGGCGCCTTCGGCTATCACGCCGACACGGTCGACACGTCGCTCGCCATGGCGGAGCTCTCGCTGCTGCCGGCGATCCGCAAGGCGCCGGATGATGCGATCATCGTCGCGGACGGCACGTCCTGCCGGCACCAGATCGCCGATGGCGCGGGCCGGGAAGCCGTCCATGTCGCGCGCGTTCTGGCGATGAGCCTCGATGCGGCGCGGCCGGCGGCACAATAGGAAAAGGCCCACCGCGAAGGGCGGGCCTTCCCGAAGTTGGAATGACCGGCCGGCTCACTCCAGCTTGATGTTGGCGTCGGTGACGACCTTGCGCCAGCGCACGACCTCGGAGGACACGAAGCGGCCGAAGGCCTCGCCGTCGAGCGTCGGGATGTCCGAGCCGTTGCGCGCCCAGGCTTCGCGGATGTTCGGCAGGCCGAGCACGGTGCGGATTTCCTGACGCATGCGCTCGACGACCGGCTGGGGCGTGCCCTTCACCGCGAAGACGGCATACCAGGTCGAGACCTCGAAGTTCTGCAGGCCCGCTTCCGCGGTGGTCGGCACGTTCGGGATTGCCGGGTTGCGCTGGGGCGCGGCGAGGGCGATGCCGTGGATCTGGTTGCCCTGGATCTGCGGCGCAGAGGTGCCGAGGCCGTCGAACACCATGTCCACCTGCGCGGCGACGAGATCGGCCATGGCAGGCCCCGCGCCGCGATAGGGCACGTGGCGGATCTGCGTGCCGGTCAGCAGCTTGAACAACTCGGCCGAGAGGTGGTGCGTCGTGCCGATGCCCGCTGAACCGTAGACCAGCCCGTCCGGCTTCGACTTGGCGAGGGCGATGAGCTCGGCCAGCGTGCGCGCGGGCACGCGGCGCGGATTGACCACGATGATCTGCGGCGGCTGGGCGATCACCGCGACCGGGATGAAGTCCGTTTCGATATTATAGTCGAGCCGAGGATAGAGCGAGGGCGCGATCGTGTGATGCGCCGCGCCGACGAGGAAGTAGTAGCCGTCCGGCGTCTGGCGCGAGGCCACCAGCGCGCCCGCCGTGCCGCCCGCGCCCGCGCGGTTCTCGATGATGACGCCCTGTCCGAGCCGTTTTTCGAGTTCGGCCGCAAGCGGTCTGGCGAAGGCGTCGGTGCCGCCGCCGGCCGCGAAGGGCACCATGAAGGTGATCGGACGCTGCGGCCAGGTCTGGGCCTCGGCCGGCGCGCCGGACAGCAACGTGGACAATGCGGCCGCTGCGGCCGCCATGATCTTGCGCATTGGGGTTCCCCGGATCGAATCCTCGACGCGGCCTTGTTGGCATCTGCCGCTGCTGGTCCGGCTTGCTTTGCCGGTTGCAGGTGAGACTAGCGCGTCGACCGGGGGTTTCAAGGTATGGCCTGGCGGGGCCGGGAGCGGCCCTGCCAGGCGCCTTGCGGGAAGCGCTCAGGTACCGACGCGCAGCGGGGCGTTGAGCTTGCGCAGCGCGGCGATGACCGACAGCGCGGTGATGCGGCCGGTCTTCGGGTTCTCGGACGGGATGTTCTCGATGGCGAGCGTCAGCTTCGCCGAATCGGCGTCCACCTCGATGGAGTGGCAGTTGCGGGTCACCGCCGGGTCGGCCCAGATGTCGATGGTGGTGCGGTCGGGGCCGATGCCGGCGAGCGACAGCGCCGCCGCGACGTTGACGTTGGCGGGGAAGCCCTTGGCCGCTTCGCGCGCCGTGCCGGAAAAGACCAGCGTCGGCTCGGTGATCTTCTCCATGTCGAGGCCCTTCTCGACGAGATAGGGCGCGCCGACGAGACCCTTCGGCGGCTTGCGCGTGGTCATCCGCACCGAATGGATCGTGCCCTCGGCGGCGGCGGTCACCGCGTCGAGGCCGAGCAGCGCGCCGGTCGGCACGATGATCTGGCCGCCATGGGCCTTGGCGAGCTCGAGGATCTGCGGGCGCGGCAGCAGCGCGCCGCAGGACAGCACCATCACCTTCTTGCCCGCCTTGAGCATCGGGGCGCAGATCTCCTCGATGATGGCGGCCGGCGCGCATTCCACCGCGAGGTCGGCATGGTCGGGGAAGGCGGCGAGGTCCACGACGGGCGCGCTGATGCCAGCCTCTTCCAGCCAGGCGCGCGCTTTGGCCGCATCGCGGGCCGCGACGCAGGCGAGGGTGGTTCCGGGGATGGATCCGGCGGCGATGCGCGTGGCGAGGGCCTTGCCGATGGCGCCGAGGCCGGCAATGGCGATGCGGGTGGGGGTCATGCTGAACTCCATGGCAGTGGCGTGGAGTTCTAGCGCCGATCCGCCGCGCCGCCACCCCTTGCCTTCATGGCGGCCATGCCGTTACGACTGTCGCCTAAAGTGCAGCTAAAGCACCATATCGCTTTGAAAATGGCGCCCGACATGAAGCAAGGGGATTCGTTTTGATGTCATTCACCCGCCGTACGGTGGCCGCTCTCGCCGCCGCAGCCTTCTCCGTCCTCGCGCCCGCAGCGGCCTCCGCCCAGGCCTGGCCGACCCGTCCCGTCACCATGATCATCCCCTTTGCCGCGGGTGGCCCGACCGACGTGCTCGGCCGCATCATGGCCGAGCGCATGTCGCAGATCCTCGGCCAGCAGGTCGTGGTCGAGAATGTCGGCGGCGCAGGCGGCATGACCGGCACGGCGCGCGTCTCGCGCGGCGCGGCCGACGGCTACTCCTTCGTCCTCGGCACGGTCGGCACCCATGCGGTGAACCAGACGCTCTACAAGGAGCCGCTCTACAACGCCGCGACCGATTTCGCGCCGGTGTCGCTGATCGCCGAGGTGCCGCTGATCCTGATCACACGGAAAGACTTCCCGGCGACCAATCTTCAGGAGTTCATCGCCTACGTGAAGGCGAACCAGGGCAAGCTGCAGTTCGCCTCGGCCGGCGCCGGCTCGGCCGTGCATCTCGGCTGCCTCTACCTCAACTCGGTGATCGGCACGAACGAGGTCACGCACGTTCCCTATCGCGGCTCGGCCCCGGCGATCCAGGACCTGATCGGCGGGCGCGTCGATTACATGTGCGAGATTTCCTCGACCGCCATGCCGCATATCCAGGGCAATTCCGTGAAGGCGCTCGCCACGCTGACCGCTGCCCGCACGTCTGTCTTTCCGGACCTGCAGACAGCGCAGGAGCAGGGCCTCCAGGGCTTCGAGGCCTATACCTGGAACGCCTTCTTCTTCCACAAGGACACGCCGCCGGCGATCGTCGAGCGCCTGCGCGCCGCAACCGTCGAGGCGATGGACACCCCGGCCGTGAAGCAGCGCCTCGAGGGCCTCGGCGCGATCATGGCGACGCCGGAGCGTCGCGGTCCCGCCTATCTCGGCAATCTCGTGCGCAGCGAGATCGCGAAATGGGCCGGCCCGATCCGCGCCAGCGGCGTCAGCCAGTAAGTCTCGCGCAGCTTTCGCAAGTTCAGGAAGGCGGGCGGCCTGACGGTCAGCCCGCCTTTTCCACGGCCGCGATGACATGAGCGTGCCGGGGCAGGGGTGCGACCGCTCCGTAGCCGGTGGTGGAGAGCGCAGCGGCCGCGCAGGCATAGCGCCCGGCGCGGAACGGATCGCCGGTCCTTAGCCATTCCGCGAGAAAGGCGCCGTCGAAACAGTCGCCGGCACCCGTCGCGTCGACGGCGGCGACCGCGATCGACGGCACGATGCGCCGCTCGTCCGGCGTGGCGATCAGCGCGCCGTCCTTGCCGAGCGTCAGCGCGACGATCCTTGAGCCGCCCTCCAGATAGAAGTCGCAGATGGCGTCGGGTCTTTCCCGTCCCGTCAGCTGGCGCGCGTCGTCGAGGCCGGGCAGGGCGATGTCGGCCTGGCGCATCGCGGCGTTGGTGGCCTCGCGCGCACGCTCGATCGGCCAGAGCCTGAGCCGCAGGTTGGTGTCGTAGGAAACGGTCACCCCGGCGTCCTTCGCCGCGTGGATCGCTGCGAGCACCGCCTCGCTGGCATTCGGCGAGATGGCCTGCGAGATGCCGGAGACGTGCAGCACCTTCGCCTGACGGATCGCGGCGAGCGGCACGTCGCCCGGCTGCACCAGCGCTGCCGCGGAGCCGGCGCGGCGGTAGCTGAATTCGTGGCCGTCCGGCCCGTGGGTGACGAAGTAGAGCCCGGTCTGCCGCCCCTCGACCATCCGCATGGCGGAAGTGTCGACGCCCTCGCCCTGCCAGAGCGCGAAGAAGTCGCGCCCGAACGTGTCGTCGCCAACCGCGCCGATAACCCCGACGCTGGCGCCGGAACGGGCGGCGGCTATGGCGCAGTTCGACGTGTCGCCGCCGAAGCCGAACAGGTAGTTCGGCTCGCCCGGGCGGGTCTGGTTGAACTCGCCGAGCGGCTCGCCGAAGCAGAGGATGTCAGGGGGCATGGTCCGGCGGAAAATGATGTCGGGGAGCGGCAGGATAGGGCGGGTTGCGGCCGGGGCAAGGGGGTTGCCTCATTGTCCGGGGGGACGGAAATTCTCCGGCGATGCGTAGCGCTGGAAAACTCTTCCAGACTTTGGCCCACGGGCTGCCAGCCGCTGCCAAAATGCCTGGCCGGTAGAAATATCATCCCCTCGCCGCGGCCCGCATGATATCTCTTGTCATAATCCCGCAATGCAGTATCATTCGTGTACGAATGAACTTCAGCGCAGCGCATTCCTTCCCCTGAGGGTCGCAATGTCCAACCTGAACACCGAGCGCGTTCTCGAGGTCCACCACTACACGGACCGTCTGTTTTCCTTCAAGACGACCCGAGATCCCTCGTTCCGCTTCGTCAATGGCCAGTTCACGATGATCGGCATGGAGGTGGCGGGCCGCCCGCTCCTGCGCGCCTATTCCATGGTCTCGTCCAACTACGAGGAGAACCTCGAGTTCTTCTCGATCAAGGTGCAGAACGGCCCGCTGACCTCGCATCTTCAGAACATCAAGGTGGGCGACAACGTCCTCGTCGGCCGCAAGCCCGTCGGTACGCTGGTGCAGGACGCGCTGGTGCCCGGCAAGACGCTCTATCTCTGCGGCACCGGCACGGGCCTTGCTCCGTTCATGAGCGTGGTGAAGGACCCCGACGTCTACGACCGCTTCGACACCGTAGTACTGATCCACGGCACCCGCTTCATCAACGAGCAGGCCTATGGCGACTTCATCGCCGAGGCGCTGCCGAAGGACGAACTGATCGGCGAGCTTGTCCGGGGCAAGCTGAAATACTACCCGACCGTGACCCGCGAGCCCTATGTCCATAACGGCCGCATCACCAGCCTACTCGCCTCCGGCAAGCTGCAGGCCGATCTCGGCCTTTCCTCGCTCGACAAGGACAACGACCGGGTGATGATCTGCGGCTCGCCCGCCTTCCTGAAGGACATGGTGGAGATGCTGGAGGAGCGCGGCTTCGAGGAAGGTGCCATCTCCAAGCCCGGCCATTTCGTCGTCGAGAAGGCCTTCGTCGAGAAGTGAGCTTCCGGCCGGCCCGCTGCCGTCCGGCTCCCTGAACCTTTCCGCTCCGAAGCGCGACTCACCGGAAGTGCCGCCCTGCGGCCTCCTGTCGAGCCGTGTCCGGAGCCATGAACGCCGATACCGACCTGCCGGTCGCCCCCTTGTCCGTGCGCGCCATCCGACCGGCCCTCCTGCTGATTGTCGCGGGGGCGGCAGGGCTGGTCGCGGGCGCTGTCCTCGCCAGGGCAGCTGCCGGTCTGCTGGCCGATGGTCTCGATCTCGGACAGGCGAAGGACCGCTTTCTCTTCGCCTATGCTTCCAGCCTCATCGGCGCGCCCACCGGCATGGCCGGCGGCCTCTGGCTCGCTCTCCGCATGCGCCGCGCCAGCATCTGGCGCAGTGCGGCCGGCTTCGTCGTGGGGCTGGGGGTTGCGGCACTCGCCGCCTTCGGTTTCGTCTTCGCGGTCGTCTCGCCGCCGCCGCCGGTGGTGCCCTATCTGCAGGTCGAGGTGCGCATCGCGCCGGCTGGCGAGCCGCTCCGGTCCAACGACACGCGTCTGACCCTTGCATCCGGCCGTGACGGGCGCGCCCCGACCGAGAGCGAATTCGGCCGTGACGGCGGCGGGCGCAACATGGTGCGCGCCACCTTCGCGCTGCCGCGGCAAGGTCCCGTCGATCACCTGATGCTCAGCCGGCGCGGCCTCGGCGAAACGCGCTTCAGCCTCAACCTGCCGTCCGACCCGCCTTCGACCGCCGACTTCACCCAGTGGCTGTCGTCCGACCGGGCCATCCCCGGCGCCGAGGACGAAAGGCGCGAGACGATCGAGATGCGCTTCCGCATCGACCGGCGCGTGCTGCGCTAGGGCATGATCCCGAAAAGTGGGCACCGGTTTTCGGGAAGATCGTGCTCCGAATGCCAGTGAGACGTCACGCCCGCGTCAGGCCGAACCGCGCGGCGGCAGCCTTCAGATCCAGTTCGTCCCATGAGCGATGTTCGCCGCGTGCATAGGCCGCGGCGTTCTGCGTGTAGATCCAGGCGTTGAATCGGTTGGCGTCGCCCGAGTTGCGCGTCGTCTTCACCACGGCCGGCACGCCGGCCACGATGGAATTGGGCGGCACGATCGTATTCTCCTTCAGGAACGAGCCGCCGGCGATGATCGAGTTCTCGCCGATGACGCAGCCGTCCATGATGGTCGCGCCGATGCCGACCAGCACATTGTCGCCGAGCGTGCAGCCGTGCAGCGTGACGCGATGGGTGATCGAGCAGTCGGCGCCGACGGTGACGCCCGTGCCGTTGCCGATATGGATCATCGCGAAGTCCTGCACATTGCTGCGCGGGCCGATCGCCACCTCGTACATTTCGGCGCGGATGACCGCGTTCGGCCAGACGGAGGCGCCCGCGGCGAGGCTCACGCGGCCGTAGATCTGCGCTGTGGGATGGACGAAGGCATCGTCGTCGATAGCGACCAGCGGGCCTGACCGGACCGCGTCGGAACCTTTGAGCATGGCATGTCCTCGCCCGCGTCATCCGCGCGGTTGGCCGCGACCATGGCCGGGCAAGGCTCTGTCATCAATGGGCCGGGGTCAGTCCTTTCGGCCGAGGACGGGCGGCGCCAGACATTCGACGCCGAAGGTGGCCGCGACGTCGGCATCGAAGGTCGCGTCCGGGGCGAGCGGCGGTGCGAGGGTCTCGGGCAGGCTCTGGTCTTCGGGTTTCACGGCTTGGGGCCTTCTGTCCGGGGTGTCCTGATCGAGCCGGTGGAGCGGGGCCCGGCCTGTTCGACGAGGTGGAAGACGATGGTGCGCATGGCCGCCGCGTTCTCGTCCTCGGGCAGCGCGCGCAGATGCGGATAGAGCGCGCGGAAGGAGGTGACGAGCAGACCGATCATGGCCGGCGAAGCCTGCGGAATATCGTCGGCTGCGTAGGAGGCATAGGCCGTGCGCCCGGCCAGCGCGGCAATCTGCGCGAGGACGCGCTCCTCGACCTCGCCGGTGTTGCGATGCTGCTCCTGGGCATAGGCGGCGCAGGTTTCCAGGGCGGCCTGCGCCTCGGCGCGCATGTCGGCGTCCGCCACCATGGCGTCGGCCCTGAAGCGGTCGAGATGCGCCGGCGCGCAGGTTTCCTGCGCCGCCAAAGGGGCGGCGAACAGGAGCGAGGCGAAAAGGGCAGGAACAAGCGCGCGCATGGCGGTTCCGATCTGGGACTGTCCCGGAGCGGGAACCGTGAACCGATCCGGTTAACCAAGGGTTAACTCGCGGATGACAGGTGCGTAGCTCATTGGTATGCTCAGTGAGCAATAATGAATTGAGATTCGACGCTGGCCGCAACCATCCCGCAACTCGCTGCAACCCGTCGCAATGGGCGGACGGTGAGCGTTGCGCGAGGTTCTCTCCACCAGACAGGGGAGAGCGACATGACCCACGCGACTTACACGACCGAAACCGCCACGGATGCCCTGACCAGCCGGCTCGTGACGCTGGTCCAGTATGCTGCGGGCGCGGTGCTGGTCCTCGGGACCGTCGCCGGCATCGCCCGCTTCATGGATACCGGCCTTCCGGCCTGCGATGGCGCAAGGGTCGACCGCACCCTGAAGACGATTGCACGCGTCAATGGCGGGGGCACGGTCGCGGCTCATCGCGAGCTTGGCCGCACGGACCGCGAGACGACCTGCGCCGCCACGATGACCGCCGCCGACGGGACGCGCCGCGAACTCGCCTACCGCATCTTCCGCAACGAGGCCGGCCGGGTGCGCGTCAGCGCCACGTGGGCGGCGCAGTAATCATCATTCCATTCCGGGGGGACCGACATGACCGACGCAGCCACCACCACGACGCCTGATCAGGCGGCCAAGCCGAAGAGCCGCATCTGGAGCTACATCACCGCCGGAGCGTCGTTCATCATCGCGGCGATCGCGCTGATCAGGTTCTTCGACACGAGCCTGCCGGGTTGCGCCAGCACCACCGCCAACGCGACGATCCAGTCGATCCTGCGCGAGAAGAACGTGACGGGCGCGACGCTGAGCGACAAGCGTGAACTGTCGAAGGACGTCAGCGAAATCCGCTGCGCGGCCAGCATGTCCACGCCGGACGGAGCGCGCTTCGACATGAGCTACCGGATATTCCGTGGCGACGACGGCAAGACCATGGTCGCCGCAGAGTGGCGCCGGCTCTGAACTGCCTCAGCGCACGCGGTTGCCGGAGACGCTGAGCTGGGCATGCCGTCCGACGCCCTCGCGGGCCATGTCGCCGGTCACGGCCCTTGTCCATTCCATGCCGACGACCGCGCCGACGCGCGCGCCCTGCACGAGATTGTCGGCGATCAGCGCGTGGCCCGCGCCCGGCGCGACCGAGACGGCGATGCCGACCGGCGCGCCCTTGATCACGTTGGCGGTCACCGACACGTCGCGCAGGTACTGGCCCCAGCCGAGCTGGATGCCGGCGGTCGGCGCGCCCTCGATGACGTTCGAGGCGATGGCGGCGTCGGCCTCGGCGGAAATGCCGACACCGGCGACATCGTTCGGGTCCGTGCCGGCCGGGCGCTTGTTGACGAGGTTGCGGATGATGTTGCCGTGGATGTTGGCGAGCCGGCCGCCGTGGTTGAAGTTCGTGGCGACGATGCCGAGCGCCGCGCCGTCGATGATGTTGCTGGCGATCACCGCGCCCTCGAAGCCGAACTCGACATAGACGGCGACCTCGCCGAGCGACGAGCAGTTGTTGCCGGTGATCGCGACATTGGCCGCGCCGTTGGCGCGCACGGCCGAGAAGGCGGCGCCCCGGATGCGGTTGCCTGCGACGGTGACATTGCCGGCGCGGAAGACGTTGACGGCATTGCCGTTCTGGCCGGAGCCGCCGTCGCGCGCGCCGATTTCCTCGATGCGGTTGCCCTCGACCATGGTGCCGTCGTCGCCGGCAATCGTCCGCCAGACGAGGATGCCGTTATTGGCGGCGGAGCGGATCGTGTTCTGGCTGATGCTAAGGCCGCGGCTGTCGAGCGCGACGATGGCCGCCTTGGCGACGCCGGAGACGGTGTTGCCGCGGGCGAGGCCCTCGATGCCTTCCAGCACGATGCCGTGGTGGCTCGAACCGGCGATCTCGCAGTCCTCGACGCGCACGCCGCGGCCGTGCTCCAGCACGATCAGGCCGCGCTTGTCGGGCAGCGGCTTGCCGGCGCCTTCGATGACGAGGCCGGACAGCGTCACCATGTCGGCGCGCTGCGCGGAGAGGCAGGCCGTCCCTCCCTGGAACACGAGGCGCGTCGCGCCGCGCACGCCGATGATCTGGGTGTTGGCGGGCAGTCTGATCTCGCCGACCTTGTAGGCACCGGGCGCGAGGCGCAGCGGCATGCGCGAACCGGCGGCGGTTTCGACAGCGCGCTGGAAGTTGCGGGTCTGGTCCTCGGCCGCGCCCGGCTTCAGGCCAAAGGACTGGCCGTCGAGCTGGGAAGCGCGGGCGGAGGCCGGCAGGGCGAGGGTCGCGGCGGCGGCGAACAGGAAAGAACGGCGGGCGAGCATGGATGCCTCCGGTGGTTGCGAAGGCAGGCGCAAGGGCCGTGCCGATGCCGCATGTGCCGGAATGGGATGCCGTGCCGCATTGAATGGCGCATCATCTGATGCGATATTTGATGCAGACGACAGGAGGTTGCGATGCGCACAACCGTCACGCTGGACGATGAGCTGGTTGCCAGGGCTCAGGAAGTGACGGGAATTTCCGACAAGGGCGAGTTGCTGCGCGCGGCGTTGACCGCGATCATTCAGCGCGAGGCGGCACGGGCGCTTGCCAAGCTTGGCGGAACCATGCCGGATCTCAAGGCCACGCCACGCCGCAGGTCTGCGCTACCGTGATCCTGGTCGATGCGTCGGTCTGGATCGATCATTTCCGCAATCGGAACGATGCGCTTCTTGATCTGCTGGGCAGCGAGCGGGTGCTTTGCCATCCCTTCGCTCGGGGCGAGGTGGCGCTCGGAAATCTGCGCAATCGCTGGAGCACGCTTCTACGCCTCAGCGAACTGCCTCCGGCTCGTGTTGCCAGCGACAAGGACGTCATGGCACTGGTCGAGAACCACCGCCTCTACGGCCGCGGCATCGGTTATATCGACGCTCACCTCCTTGCCGCGACGCTGCTGACACCGGAAGCCACGATCTGGAGCCGCGACCGGCGGCTCATGATCATTGCCGGCGAGCTCGGGATCGCCGCCGCCACGGGCTGAAGGATTGGTCAATACACTATGCGCCTCGCCGTCATCGCCGACATCCACGGCAACGTCCTCGCCCTCGATGCCGTGCTGGCCGATATCGCGGCCGCCGGGATCGGCCGCATCGTCAATCTCGGCGATGTGGTCTCCGGGCCGCTCTGGCCGCGCGAGACGGCCGAGCGGCTGATACCGCTGGACCTGCCGACCGTTCGCGGCAATCACGACCGCTGGGTCGCGGCGACGCCACGGGTGGAACAGTATCCGTCCGATGCCTTCGCCCATGATGAACTGACGGCCGCGCAGCGCGACTGGCTGGGCGGGCTGCCGGTGACGCTCGATCTTGAACTCGGCGGGCTGGCGCTCCGCTGCTTCCACGCGACGCCGTCAGACGACAACACCTACCTGATGCACCGCGTCGCCCACGGCGGAATGGTGCCGGAAGCAGCGGGAGAGGTCGCGGCGCGGCTGGGCGATGCCGGCCCGGCCGGCCTCGTTCTTTGCGGCCACACCCATCAGGCGCGGGTGATGGCGCTGCCGGGCGGTCCGCTGGTGGTCAATCCCGGCAGCATCGGCCAGCCCGCCTATGCCGATCCGACACCACCCCATCCGCATGTGTCGGAGGCAGGCTCGCCGCACGCGCGCTACGCCCTCGTGACGATCGCTGCCGGTTCGGTCGTATCGGTGGACCTGAAGGCTGTCGCTTATGACTGGCGCGCCGCCGCCGCGCGGGCCGACAGCCTCGGACGCGCCGACTGGGCGCATGCGCTCGCCACGGGATTCATGACCCGAGAGATCAGCGCCCCATAAGGCCGCGCGCCGCCATTGCCGCGGCATAGGCGAGGTCGGCTTCGGTGAGACGGCGGGCGAGGGCAGGGGAACGGCCGGCGCGCCGCGCCGCCACCGACCCAACCGGCAGCGGCACGTGGACAAACAGGGCACGCTTCACTTGGCCGCGCGCCACCGCCTCCAGCGCCAGCCAGTAGGCGAAGTTGCAGAGATATTCGCCCGCCGAAGGCGAGGGGCGGGCGTTGAGGCCGGATCGTCGCAGCCGCGCGGCCAGCGGTCCGCAGCGGAAGGCAGTGGACACGCGCCACGGCGCGTCTTTCGCGATCTCCGGCGAGGTGTGGAAGGCGCCGGACGCATCCTTCGTCCGCCTTGTCGTCACGTTGTGGGCATGCATCTCGATGCGGACATGACCGGCCTTGCCGGCGAGCCCGAACATGAGGATTGCGCCCGGCCGGTGCGTCGCGATCAGCGCCGGCAGGTCGCGGGCGACCTCCGCATAAACCGTATTGAAGACATGGCCGACGATCCTGACGCCGGGCAGGCGCAGGCGCTGCACGGCCTTGACCATCGCCGGCGTCGGGTTGCGCTCCCAGCCGGGGAAGGGGCCGAAGCCGGTGACGAGCAGGGTGGTCACTTGAGCCAGACCCCGAGCCGCTTCACCGCCTCCTCCATATCCGCCGTCGAACCGGCGAACGAAAAGCGGATGGCGTGCATGCCGCCATAAGGGTCGAAGTCGGGGCCGGGCGTTGCGGCGATGCCGGTCTCGGCCAGCATGCGGCGGGCGAAGTCGAGACTGTCGTTCGTGTACTTGGCGACATCCGCATAGACGTAGAAGGCACCGTCCACCGGCAGGAGCCGGTCGAGCCCCGCCTTCGGCAGGCCGTCGAGCAGCACGCGGCGGTTGGCGGCATAGCCGGCCTTGATGGCTTCCAGCTCAGCGGTCGCGTCGAACGAGGCAAGGGCCGCGACCTGACTGAGCTGCGGCGCCGAGATGAACAGGTTCTGCGCCAGGCATTCGACCGACCGGGCGAGGCTCTCCGGCACGATCATCCAGCCGATCCGCCAGCCGGTCATGCAGTAATATTTCGAGAACGAGTTGATGACGACGACGTCGTCGCTCGTCTCCAGCGCGGTGTGGCAGGGCATTTCGTAGGAGAGGCCGTGGTAGATTTCATCCGAGATGAAGCGGATGCCGAGATCCTGCGACGCCTCGATCAGCGCCTTCAGCGCCTCCGGCGTCATCATCGTGCCGGTCGGGTTGGCGGGGCTCGCGATCAGGATGCCGTCGAGCTTTTTCTTCGCGTGTTCGGCGGCCAGCATGTCCGGCGTCACGGCGTAGCGTGTCGCCGCCGTCGTCTCGATGAAGACCACCTCGCAGCCCAGCGCCTCGAGGATGTTCTTGTAGGCGGGGTAGCCGGGGCTCGCGATGGCGACCCGCGCGCCGGCCTCGAACAGCGCAAGGAAGGACAGGATGAAAGCCGAGGACGAGCCCATGGTGACCGCGATCCGGCCGATCGGCACGTCGACGCCGTGGGCCTCGGCATAGTGGCGCGCGATGCGCTGGCGCAGCTCCGGTATGCCCAGCGCCAGCGTGTAGCCGATCTGCCCGTTCATCAGCGCATCGGCCGCCGCCTGCCGGATGCTCATCGGGGTTGGTGCGGCCGGCTGGCCGACCTCCATGTGGATGACGCTCTTGCCTTCCGCCTCGGCCTTGGCGGCGGCGGTCATCACGTCCATCACCAGAAAGGGCGCGACCGAGCCGCGCCGGGTGGGCGCGAGCGGCTGGCGGGCCAGAATCCGGCGGGCAACAGCCTCTCGCGACATGGCGGCGTCCTCAGGCATGGTGGTTCGGGCGGTCATGGTTTTGCCCCCTTGAGACTCCAAGAGGAACACTTCGTGGGGGCTTCGACAGCGCCTATCACACAGGCGGCGGGCGGTCACCGGTCTCGCCTGAACGTGATTCCGGCGCGCGTTGACCTTGCAGCAGGCCATCCGTAGGTTCCGCGAACGATGACGTTTGATGCCCTTCCGCGCCGTGTGGCCGCGACGGCCCTTGCCGGCCTCGTCGCGCTGACCAGCCTCGCGCAGACGGGCGTTGCCGAGGCGCAGGCCCCGCGCGGCCTGCCGATCATCCGCGATACCGAGATCGAGAACCTCTTGCGCGACTATGCCCGGCCGCTGTTCCGGGTGGCCGGCGTCGGCGGCAGCCAGACCAATGTCATCATCGTCAACGACCGCGGCTTCAACGCCTTCGTCGCCAATGGCCGGCGCATGTTCATCAATGCCGGCGCGATCCTCGATTCGCGTACGCCGAACGAGCTGATCGGCGTGATGGCGCACGAGACCGGCCATATCGCGGGCGGGCATCTGGCAAGGCTCCGCGAGGCCGTGGAGCGGGCGCAGATCATCGCGGCGCTGGGCATGATCGTCGGCGCGGCGGGCGTCGCCGCCGGCGCCACGATGGGCCGCGGCGCGGCCTCCGGCATCGGCGAGGCGGCGCCCGGCGTGCTGATGGCCGGGCCGCATGTCGCCATGCGCTCGCTGCTCTCCTACCAGCGCGGCGAGGAATCGGCCGCCGACCGCGCGGCGGTGAACTATCTCAACGCCACGGGACAGTCGGCCAAGGGCATGGTCGAAACCTTCCGGCGGCTGCAGAACGAGAGCATGCTCGCCGCCCGCCGGGCCGACCCCTACGCGATCAGCCACCCCATTCCCGCCGACCGCGTCGCGATCATCGAGCCGCTGGCCAAGGCGAGCCCGCACTACAACGCGGTCGATCCGCCCGACCGGGTGATGCGCCACAACCTCGCGCGCGCCAAGCTCGCCGGCTTCCTCGACCGGCAGGAATCGATCACCCGCCGCTTCCCGCCGGGCGACAATTCGCTGCCTGCACGTTATGCCCGCGCCATCCAGATGTTCCGTTTCGGCGACCGCAACCGCGCCTCGGCGCTGGCCGACGACCTGATCCGGACCCAGCCGAACAACCCCTATTTCCACGAGATCAAGGGGCAGATTCTGCTGGAGACCGGCCAGCCGGCTGCCGCCATCCCTTCGCTGCGCCGCGCCGTGTCGCTGGCGCCCAATGCCGGCCTGATCCGCATCATGCTCGGCCATGCGCTGGTCGCCTCGGGCAGTCCGGCGCAGCTCGACGAAGCCGTGCGCGAACTGCGCCTCGCCCTCCAGCGCGAACCGGAGGCCGCCGACGGCTACCGCCAGCTCGCCATCGCCTATGGCCGCAAGAATGACCGGGGTCAGGCGGACCTTTCCGCGGCGCAGGCCGCGCTTCACGACGGCGACCTGAACACCGCGCGCGGGCTTGCCCGGCGTGCTCAAGGGTCGCTGCCCTCCGGCTCGCCCGGCTGGCTGCGCGCCGAAGACATCGTCAATCAGCGCCCGCAGCGCAACTGATGCGGGCTGAACGCCAGGATACCCCCATGCTGAGCCGCATGATCGCCGCGACCCTTGCCGCCTTCCTGGCCTTCGCCGCCCCGGCGGCGGCGCAATCGTCCGCGGCTCCGCCCACGTCCGAGGAGCGCCAGCGCATCGAGAGCATCGTGCGCGAATACCTGCTCAGGAACCCGGAAATCCTGCAGGAGGCGCTGGTCGAACTGGAGAAGCGGCAGGCGCAGGCCGAGGACCGCGCCCGGGCGGAGGCTTTCAACGCCAACCGCGACGCGCTCTACCGCTCGCCCAACCAGGTGGTGCTCGGCAACCCGAACGGCGATGTCACACTGGTCGAGTTCTTCGATTACAATTGCGGCTTCTGCAAGCGCGCGCTGCCCGACACGGTCGAGCTGCTGAGGGCCGACCCGCGCATCCGCCTCGTGCTGAAGGATTTCCCCGTGCTCGGACCGGGCTCGGTCGAGGCCGCGCAGGTGGCGGTGGCGCTCAAGCTGCAGGTGCAGGGGCCGAAATACTACGAGTTCCACCAGAAGCTGCTCGGCGGCCGCGGTCAGGCGACCGGCGCGCGGGCTCTCGAGGTGGCCCGCGAGATCGGCGCCGACATGGACCGCCTTCAGCGCGACATGCGCTCGCCGCAGGTCCGCGACACGCTGGCCGAGAACGCCCGCCTCGCCGAACTGCTGCGCATCAACGGCACGCCGACCTATATCGTCGGCGACGAGGTGGTGGTCGGTGCGGTTGGCCTGGAGCGGCTGCGCGAGAACATCGTCCGGGCAAGGGCCAGCTGCGCGCGCCAGCCGAACGTGTGCTGACGGTAGGAATGTGCGCCGATATAGGATTTATGTCCTTGACAGCGTAACGCTGGTCCGGTAGGTTTCAGGCACGTTCGATAATTGCGCCCAGTGCCCTCCCGACGGATGAGTCTGATGGCCTGAACGCGTCATGCCCGGCCTTGTGCCGGGCATCCACGAATTCATCCGATGTCGTGGTCAAGACGTAGATGGCCGGGACAAGCCCGGCCATGACGAGAACCCGAGGTGCCTGGAGCAGGCGAGGCCCGCCCGCTCACTCCCTCATCTCATACCGATACGCCTTCGAAACCACCTGCCAGCCGTCGTTCAGCTTCAGCAGCACCAGATAGTCGGTGAAGAAGCGCGGCGGCAGGGCGCATTTCACCTTCACGAAGACGGTGCTTTCGTCGGAACGGTCGACCATGACCACGAAATCGTGGCGCTGCTGGCCCTGCGACTTGGCCGAGGGGCGCTTGCGCACGCGGTCCAGCCAGTCCTCGCGGGTGAGCACGTGGAACTCGCCCTTGTCCTGCCAGCGCAGGTCGGCGGTCGGGTGGAAGGCGGCGGCCAGCTTGTCGGCGTCGCTCTCGTAGAGACCGTCGAGATAGAGCTTGATCACCGCCTCGACGGTGGAACGGTCGTGGGCCGGCGCACGGGCGACCTCGCGGACAGCAGCTTGTGACATGGCGATCCTCCGTTGGTTATGGTTGGAAGCCAGCAAATCACAATCGGTGCGCGGGCGGAACCTCCCGTTAAGGATGTCGCGCTTGCGGGGCGCATGGTGCATCGCCATAGTGCGCGCCATCAGGCCCGGCGCGACCGTCGGCAGCCCAATTGTCGGGAGACTTCCATGATCGAGGACCTCATCAACCGCGTCGCGACGGTGGCCGGCATCGACCAGGGCCTTGCGTCCAAGGCGGTAGGCATGATCCTCGGCTTCCTCCAGAAAGAAGGCCCGCAGGAGCAGGTGCAGCAGATGCTGGCAGCCCTGCCGGGCTCCGAACAGCTGATCGCGCAGGCATCGGCCGGGGAGAGCGGCGGCCTGATGGGCATGGTCGGCGGCCTGATGGGCGGCGGCATCATGGGCCTCGGCGCGAATCTCATGGGCGCCGGCCTCGACATGGGCCAAATTTCGACCGTCGGCCGCGAGCTGATGGCCTTCGGCCGCGAGCATGCGGGCGAGGACGTGATGGGCCAGATCGTCGCCGGCACGCCGGGATTGTCCCAGTTCGTCTGAGGCCGGCATTGACAGGCTTGGTGCCGCCGGTCAAGGCAGCGCCATGGCACAGACTGCGACACGCGAGCGGCCCCCCGGCGGGCCGCTCGGCCGTTTCCTGAAAGCCGACCGCCCCGCGGTCATGGGCATCCTCAACGTCACGCCGGATTCCTTCTCGGACGGCGGGCGGTTCTTCGATCCGGCGACCGCGATCCGGCATGCCGAGGCCATGGCGGGGCAGGGCGCCGACATCCTCGATATCGGCGCGGAATCGACAAGGCCCTATGGCGGGCAGAAGCCGGTGACGGCGGAGGACGAGATCGCCCGCCTCGCCCCGGTGCTCTCCGAGATCGTGAAGCTCGGCCTGCCGGTGTCCATCGACACGATCAAGGCCGATGTCGCGCGCTGGGCGCTGGACCATGGCGCGATGATCCTCAACGATGTCTGGGGCCTCCAGAAGGATGCCGCCATGGCGCCGCTGGCGGCGGAATATGGCGTGCCGGTCATCGTCATGCACAACCGCGAGGCGGCGGACGCCATCGACATCATGGCCGATGTGCTGGCCTTTCTCGGCCGTTCCGTCGAGATCGCGGAGAAGGCCGGCATCGCCCGCGACCGGATCGTCGTCGACCCCGGCATCGGCTTCGGCAAGACGCCGGAGCAGAGCATCGAGACGCTCGGCAAGCTGGACCGCCTGAAGGCGCTTGGCCTGCCCGTGCTGGTCGGCGCGTCGCGCAAGCGCTTTATCGACACGGTGTCGCCCTCGACCACGGACGAGCGCATCGGCGGTTCGCTGGCGGCGCATGTTCTCGCCGCCGAAGCCGGCGCGGCGATCATCCGGGCGCATGACGTCGCCGAAACGGTTCAGGCTCTCAAGGTCTGGGCAGCCATCAAGGCCCGGGGGGCCACATCGTGACCGACCGCATCTTCCTCAAGGGCCTGCTGGTCCATGCCCATCACGGCCTGCTCTCCCACGAGAGCGAGGTGGGCCAGCGCTTCGTCATCGATCTCGACATGGCGGTCGATCTGACCCGCGCCGCGGCCAGCGACCACCTCGCCGATACCGTGTCCTATGCCGATGTTGCCGCTGTCACCGTCTCGACCTTCAAGGCGCGCAACTTCAATCTGCTGGAGGCGGCCGCCGGGGCGATAGCGGAAGCCATTCTGGCGGCTTTCCCGGCGATTTCCGCCGTCACGGTCACGGTCCACAAGCCCCATGCGCCGATCGCCGCCATTTTCGACGATGTCGGCGTGGTGCTCACCCGCCGGCGCGGGGCCTGAGCGGTGCCGCAGGCGCTGATCGGCCTCGGCGGCAATGTCGGCGACGTCAGGGCGACGCTGGCCAAGGCCGTTTCGGCCCTCTGCGACGGCGAGGCCGTGAGGCTGCTGGGGCGCTCGTCGGACTACGAGACGCCGCCCTGGGGCGTCACGGACCAGCCGGCCTTCGTCAATCTGGCGCTCAGGGTGGAGACGGAGCTCGGCGCCCGCGACCTCCTCAAGCGGGCGCTGGCGGTGGAGGCGGGCCTCGGCCGCGACCGGGCGACCGGCCGGCGCTGGGGACCGCGCCCGGTCGATATCGACATCCTCGCCTATGACGACATCAGGCTGGACGAGCCGGACCTGCACATTCCCCATCCCCGCATGACCGAGCGGGCCTTCGTGCTGGTGCCGCTGGCCGAAATCGCGCCGGACTGGGTGCTGGAGGGCCGGACGATTGCCGAGTGGGCGGCGGCCATCGATACGGCGGGCGTGACCAGGCTACCGGGCTGAGAGGCTGCCGGGCGCCGGCTGAGGCGCCGCAATTGCCGAAGAAGGAGTGCCGCTTTGCACGAAATGAAGTGCGTCCTTCGAGGCTCGTTCGCGTCGCTCTCTCGCACCTCAGGATGAGGAGGTTCCGAGTTGCTCCACGGTTGCCGAAATGCTCGACCGTTGAGCGTCTTCTCCCTCGATGCAAGTCACAATCCGCCTCATCCTGAGGTGCGAGCGCGAAGCGCGAGCCTCGAAGGACGCACTTTGGCAATGCCGGGCGCGGCCGAGCTCAGCTTCGGTTCAGAAATTACGGCGGCCGATCCGCCCAAAGGACGCCTTTCGATCGCCGCGCTCCCGTGGCATCGAAGCTGCATGACGACATCCATGGACACGACCGTCGAGGCCCTGCCTCTGGCTTCCGAGTTTCCGCCCGCGACCGAGGCGCAGTGGCGCGCGGCCGTCGATGCCGTGCTGAAGGGCAAGCCCTTCGACAAGGTGCTGGTGAACCGCACCGCCGACGGCATTGCCATCCAGCCGCTCTATCCGCGCAAGGCGGGCGCGGCCCCGCTCGCCGGCCGGGCACCGGGTGCGCCCTGGACCGTCAGCCAGCGGGCCGACCATCCGGACCCGAGGCAGGCCAACACGCAGGCGCTGGAAGACCTCAACGGCGGCGCGTCCGGCCTCGTCGTGGTGACGCGCGGTGCCATCGGCGACCGGCGCGGCGATGCGCTGGTCATCGACGGCCTCGCCGATCTCGACGCGCTGCTGGACGGCGTGATGCTCGACCTCATCCCCGTCCGCATCGACGCGGGCACCTCGGCGGGCCATGTCGCTGCCATGATGGCGGCCAAGGTGGAGCGCGACGGTCTCGACCCGAAGATGCTGGCCGTCGCCTTCGGCATCGATCCCATCGGGGCCTTCGCCCGGCGCGGCACGCTGGAAAGCTGGGACGGCGCGGCGGCCAAGGCGGCGGATGCGGTTCTGGCGCTGCGCAGGCGCGGCTTCGGCGGCACGCAGCTCGTCGCCGACGGCCGGGTGATCCACGATGCCGGTGGCTCGGAAGCACAGGAGCTTGCCTATGTGCTGGGTGTCGCGGTCCAGTACTGGCGCATGCTGGAAGGGGCCGGCTTGGCCGTGGACGAGGCGCGGCGGGTGTTGTCCGTGGTGCTGGCGGTCGATGCCGACCAGTTCCTCGGCACGGCCAAGCTGCGGGCGATGCGCAGACTCTGGGCTCGGCTCGAACAGGCCTGCGGCCTTGCGCCCGCCCATCTCGACCTGCATGCGGAAACCGCATGGCGCATGACCACGAAGGTCGATCCCGCCGTGAACTGGCTGCGCACCACCACCGCGGTCTTCGCGGCCGGCGTCGGCGGTGCCGATCATGTCGTGGTCGAGCCGTGGACGGCCGCCATCGGCCTGCCCGATGCCTTCGGCCGGCGGGTCGCGCGCAACACGCAGCTCATCCTGATCGAGGAGTCGAACCTTCACCGCGTCGCCGATCCCGCCGCCGGCTCGGGCGGCATCGAGACGCTGACGGATGAGATCTGCCAGCGGGCCTGGGCGCTGTTCCAGCAATGGGAGAAGGCCGGCGGCATCGTCGCGGCGCTCTCTGCGGGAATGGTGCAAGCCGATGTAGCAAAAGTGCGCGCCGAGCGGGCCGCCGCCATCGCCAAACGCCGCGAGCCGCTGACCGGCGCCTCCGAGTTCCCGAACGTCCATGAGACTGTGCCGGAGGTGCTGCATCCGGCGAAGCGCGAGACGCAGCGCGGCACGGCCCCCATCGATCTGCCTGCGGCGGGGAAGGGCGAGCGTTTCGAGGCGCAGGTGAAGGCCTTCGCGGACGGCGCGATCCGCTCCAGCCTGTCGCGGTTGAAGGACGACACGATCTTCGTCGATCCGATGCCGCCGGTTCGGCTCGCCGAACCGTTCGAGGCGCTGCGCGCCGATCTCGACGCGGTGGCGGCGAAGAGCGGCACGCGGCCGAAGGTCTTTCTCGGCGTGATCGGCCCGGTCGCTGCCTTCACGGCGCGGGCAACCTTCGCGCGCAACCTGTTCGAGGCCGGCGGCTTCGATGCGCCGATCCCCGAGCCCTTCGCGGATGTTGCCAGCCTCGTCGCGGCCTTCAGGGCGAGTGGCGCTGTCATCGCCTGCCTCTGCTCGTCCGACGAACTCTATGCCTCTGAGGCCGTTGATACGGCAGAGGCGCTGAAGGCGGCCGGTGCGAGGCAGCTCTGGCTTGCCGGCCGGCCCGGCGACCTCGAAGAGGCGTTGAATGCGGCCGGGGTGGGCGGTTTCGTCCATGCCGGCGGCGATGTGGTAGAGTTCCTGAAGGCCGCCCGCGCCGCGCTGGATGCGTGAGGAGACTTAGATGACCCGCATCCCCGACTTCACGACTCTGTCCTTCGCCGAGGCGGCTCCCGTCGCATCCGGCGGCGAAGCCTGGATGACGCCCGAGGATATCGCGGTGCGCGCGGTCCATTCCGAGGCTGACCTCGCCGGCATCGACTTCCTCGACACCTGGCCCGGCATCAAGCCGTTCCTGCGCGGGCCATACCCCACCATGTACGTGAACCAGCCCTGGACGATCCGGCAATATGCCGGCTTCTCCACGGCGGAGGATTCCAACGCCTTCTACCGGCGCAACCTCGCGGCGGGCCAGAAGGGCCTCTCCGTCGCCTTCGATCTCGCCACCCATCGCGGCTATGACAGCGACCATCCGCGCGTCGCCGGCGATGTCGGCATGGCGGGCGTCGCCATCGATAGCATCTACGACATGCGCACGCTGTTCTCCGGCATTCCGCTGGACCAGATGAGCGTGTCGATGACCATGAACGGCGCGGTGCTGCCGATCCTCGCGCTCTACATCGCGGCGGCGGAAGAGCAGGGCGTGGCGCAGGCCAAGCTCTCCGGCACCATCCAGAACGACATCCTCAAGGAGTTCATGGTCCGCAACACCTACATCTACCCGCCCAAGCCCTCGATGCGGATCATCTCCGACATCTTCGCCCACACGGCGAAGGAGATGCCGAAATACAATTCCATCTCGATCTCCGGCTATCACATGCAGGAGGCCGGGGCGACGCAGGACCTCGAACTCGCCTACACGCTCGCCGACGGCGTCGAATATGTCCGCGCCGGTATCGCGGCGGGCATGACGGTGGACCAGTTCGCACCGCGCCTGTCGTTCTTCTGGGCCATCGGCATGAACTTCTTCATGGAGGTGGCGAAGCTGCGCGCCGCGCGCCTGCTCTGGGCGAAGCTCCTCAAACCCTTCGAGCCGAAGAGCGACAAGTCCCTGCCGCTGCGCACGCACTCGCAGACCTCCGGCTGGTCGCTGACCGCGCAGGACGTGTTCAACAACGTCGTGCGCACGCAGATCGAGGCCATGGCGGCGACGCAGGGCCATACCCAGTCGCTGCACACCAATGCCCTCGACGAGGCGCTGGCGCTGCCGACCGACTTCTCCGCGCGCATCGCCCGCAACACTCAGCTCTTCCTCCAGCAGGAAAGCGGCACGACCCGCATCATCGACCCTTGGGGCGGTTCGCTCTATGTCGAGCGCCTCACCGCCGATCTCGCGGCCAGGGCGTGGGAACATATCAGGGAAGTCGAGGCGCTCGGCGGCATGGCGAAAGCCATCGATGCCGGCATCCCGAAGCTCCGGATCGAGGAAGCCGCTGCGAAGACGCAGGCGCGCATCGATTCACGGGTCCAGTCGGTGATCGGCGTCAACAAGTTCCGCCCGGACGGCGAGAAGCCCATCGACGTGCTGAAGGTCGACAATTCGGCCGTGCGCGCCTCGCAGATCGACAAGCTCAAGCGGCTGCGCGCCGAGCGCAACCCGGCAGAGGTTCAGGCCGCGCTCGACGCCCTCACGGCGGGTGCGCAGGGCAACGGCAACCTCCTGGCCCTCGCCATCGCCGCCGCGCGCGCCAAGGCGACCGTCGGCGAGATGTCGGACGCGATGGAGAAGGTGTTCGGCCGCCACAAGGCCGAGATCAAGGCCATTTCCGGCGTCTACAAGCGCGAGGTCGGCGCCATGAACGAGAATGTCTCGAAGGTCCAGCACATGGTCGAGGCCTTCGCCGAGAACGAGGGCCGCCGCCCGCGCATTCTCGTCGCCAAGGTCGGCCAGGACGGCCACGACCGCGGGCAGAAGGTGATCGCCTCGGCTTTCGCCGATCTCGGCTTCGACGTCGATATCGGGCCGCTCTTCGCAACCCCCGCCGAGGCCGCCAGGCAGGCGATCGAGAACGACGTCCACTGCGTCGGCGTCTCCTCGCTCGCCGCCGGCCACCTGACGCTGGTGCCGGAGCTAAAGGCGGAGCTCGAAAGACAAGGCCGCGAGGACATCATGATCGTCGTCGGCGGCGTCATCCCGCCGCAGGATTTCGACGCGCTCTATGAAGCCGGCGCCTCGTCCATCTTCCCGCCGGGAACGCCGATCGCGGATGCCGCCATCGACCTCATGGACAAGCTCAACGCCAAGCTCGGCTACGTGCAGGCGGCGGAGTAGGGCGTCATCGTGGGCTTCTGCGATTTGCAGAACTGAAGGTGGATTGCTATATTCTGTGCATGGATTGGGGGTTGTCCCCGGTTGGCGAGAGGCTCCTGCTTCGGCGGGGGCCTTTTGTTTATGGTTTCGGGAAGACCTTCAGGCCCCAGCCGTCAATCTGCCCATCTGGCGACCGATGAAACTTTGGGGCGAGCAATTCGTAGGCGCGGTTGGGTTGATTGGGGCGCAACACCGAAAGCGCGATCGGACGTGCCGTCAGATCGGCGATCTGGAGCCCAGTCGAGTTGGCCTTTTTGGATGCAAAACATAGCTCGAATGGCCACCGCTCACCGCGATAATTCTGACCAGCGCAAATGCGGCGGAAGGCCAGTTCCAACTCGGCATCCTCCTTCTGGCCGCGCATCTCGGCAACAAGGATGAATGGATCCATCGCATCAAGTTGTTGGCGCAGCGAGCCAGCGTGCCGTTGCCGCAATTTTGACGCCACGCGTTCGAGGATGAAACGCAGGGCTACCGAGTAGAGATCTCCTTCCTTTCCATTCGAAGCATAAAATTGCTTGCGGATGACGGCAGCAAACAACGTCATTGGTGCTTGTTGGATCAGGTTGTCGAGATCGGCCATAAATGAATCGCGAACTGATGGGTCTCCAAGAAAAACGAAAGGCTTTTCGCGTCTGCGCAATTCAGCTTCATGAAGCACGACCATGTCGTGACCCCACCATTTGAATTTCAAGTCCAGCATTCGTGGTACGACGGATGCAGCATAGACGGCCTTGTCGAACATGCAGAGTGAAACGCCGAAGACAGGATAATCCTTGTCAACGTTGGCTAAGTAAGGGTCGCCCGTCTCGTCGAGATAGCCGATCCATCGACCGTACTGCTGCAAGCCTGCCTCCATAGGCTGACTGGTCGAGCGAACGCATGTTCACCGGCAGGTAATTGCATCCTATGCCAATCTCGTCGCAGATCCCGCAAGCCTCCCTTGCCGCTGCAAAAACGGGCAATCGAAACGGTTGAACTGACTGCCATTCCAGTGCAGCCTCCTGTGATCACAGACAAGGACCGGATCAACCGGCCTGCTCGATCTAGGGAGGATCATCGTGACAGAACTCACGCGCCTTCACCTCATTGCCGTCGCCGCGGGCGCGGGTCTCGCCTCGCAATTGTCGGCGCCGGCCATCGCGCAGGCTTTCCCCGCGCGACCGATCCAGCTCATCGTGCCCTGGGGCGCGGGCGGCGGCACCGATGCGACGGCGCGCATCATAGGCTCGCTGATGGAGCGCGAGTTCGGCCAGCCGGTCAACGTCGTCAACCGCACCGGCGGTTCGGGCGTCGTCGGGCACTCCGCCATCGCGACGGGCGCTCCGGACGGCTACACGATCGGCATGGTGACCGTCGAAATCTCGATGATGCACTGGCAGGGCCTGACCCAGCTCAATCCGGAGAGCTACACGCCTCTGGCGCTGATGAACGAGGATCCGCCGGGCATCCAGGTCGTCAACACCAGCCCCTATGCCGACGTGAAGGCGCTGGCGGAGGCTATCAAGGCCAATCCCGGCAGGCTGAAGGCTTCGGGCACGGGGCAGGGCGGCATCTGGCATCTCGCCCTCGTCGGCTGGCTCGGCGCCATGGGCCTGCCGGCCAATGCGGTGCCGTGGGTTCCCTCGAACGGCGCGGCACCGGCCATGCAGGACCTTGCCGCCGGCGGCGTCGATATCGTGACGTGCTCGGTGCCCGAGGCCAAGGCCATGCTGGATGCCGGCCGCGCCAAGTCGCTCGCCATCATGGCGGCCGAGCGCAACCCCCAGTTCGCCAGCGTCCCGACCCTCAAGGAAGCCATGGGCATCGACTATTCGGTCGGCGCCTGGCGCGGCATCGCGGCGCCCAAGGGCCTGCCTGCCCCGATTGCGGAGCGATACACCGCGCTTCTCAAGAAGATCAACGAGTCCAAGGAATTCCGCGACTTCATGTCGGCCCGCGGCTTCGGCGTGAAATGGGCGGATGGCTCCGGCTTCGCGAAGTTCATGGCCGATGGCAACGCCGCGATGGGCGTCGCCATGAAGGCAGCCGGCCTCGCCCGGTCGTCCTGACGCATCAGCGGGGCGGCCTTGCCGGAAGGCCGCCCCGCCCCGTTTCATCGGCGAGGGGCTTTCCGTGCGGTTCAATGACTTCGTGACCGGGGCGACCATGATCGTCGCCGCGCTGTTCGTCATCGCCATGACGCTCAGCTTTCCCGCTTTCCCCGGGCAGAATTACGGACCGGCCGTGTTTCCGCGGCTGCTCGCATCACTGCTGATCCTGTGCGGCGCGCTGCTGATGATCCGGGGCTTCGCCGCATGGCGCGCCGGCGAGCCGCTGGCGACACTTCCCGAATGGGCGCGCGATCCCGCCAATGTCGTCTCCGCCCTGCTCGTGCTGGCGTCGGCGCTCGCCTACATCTTCGTGCTCGACGCGGTCGGGTTCGTGCCGCTGACCGTCGTGGTGCTGATCGTCCTGTTCCTGTGGTTCCGGGTGAAGGTGCCGGTGGCGGTGGTCACCGCGCTCGTCGCCGCCTTCGGGGTGAACTGGTTCTTCGCGAGCCTGATGCGCGTGCCATTGCCGCGCGGCCTGATGGACTGGTTCCTGTGAGGAGCGCCCGGACATGACCCTCGACATCCTCCAGCAGGCCTTTCTCCTCGTCTTCCGCTGGGACGTCCTGCTGATCATCATGGGCTCGGCCATGTTCGGCATGTTCGTCGGCGCCATGCCGGGCCTGACCGCCACCATGGCGACGGCGCTGCTGATCCCGGTGACTTTCTTCATGGACCCGGTGCCGGCGCTCGGCGCCATCGTGACCGCCACGGCCATGGCGATCTTCGCCGGCGATATTCCGGCCGCCATGCTCAGGATGCCAGGAACGCCCGCATCGGCCGCCTATACGGACGAGAGCTACCTGATGGGCAAGAAGGGCCAGCTCGACCTCAATCTGGGCGTCAACCTGACAACCTCGGTGCTCGGCGGCCTGATCGGGGTCGCGATCCTGGTGCTGTGCGCGCCGATGCTGGCCGAGTTTGCGCTGGCCTTTTCCAGCTTCGAGTATTTCTGGCTGGCCGCGCTTGGGCTCACCTGCGCCGTGTTTCTGGCCACCAACGACCCGCTGAAAGGTTTCGCCTCGCTGTTCCTCGGGCTCGGTATCGGCACGATCGGCATCGACCCGGCGGCGGGCTTTCCGCGCTTCACCTTCGGTTCGGTCGAACTGATGCAGGGCATCAGCTTCATCCCCGCGATGATCGGCATGTTCGCCATTTCCGAACTGCTGCGCGGCGTCACCAGCATGGGCGCCTCGGGCGAACTGGTCGGCCAGCAGGTCGGCAAGGTCTTCAAGGGCGTCGGCGGGGTGCTGCGCAAATACTGGGTCAATTTCCTTCGCGGCTCGGGCATCGGCGTGCTGATCGGCGCGCTGCCGGGGGCGGGCGCGGACATCGCCGCCTGGATTTCCTACGCCGTCTCCAAGCGCTTCTCGAAGGAGCCGGAGAAATTCGGCACCGGCAATGTGGAGGGCATCGTCGACGCCGGCGCGGCCAACAACTCTGCGCTCGCGGCCGCCTGGATCCCCGCCCTCGTTTTCGGCATTCCCGGCGATTCCATCACCGCCATCGTCATCGGGGTGCTCTACATGAAGGGCATGAATCCGGGTCCGACCGTGTTCCTGCAGAACCCGCAGCTCATCTATGCCGTGTTCATGATCTTCGTGCTGGCCAACCTGCTCATGCTGCCGCTCGGCTGGGCCATCATCAAATCGGCCAAGCAGGTGCTGCGGGTGACGAAGAACATTCTCCTGCCGATGATCCTGATCTTCTGCGTGGTCGGCTCGTACGCCATGACCAACTCGATCTATGGCATCATCATCATGCTGGTCATGGGCGTCTTCGCGTTCATGCTGGAGGAGAACGGCTTCCCCGTCGCGCCGATCATCCTGGGGCTGGTGCTCGGCGAGATGTTCGAGCAGAACTTCATCACCTCGATGATCAAGTCCGACGGCTCGTTCCTCGCCTTCTTCGCCCGGCCGATCGCCGCGATTCTCGGCGTTGCCACCATCGCCATCTGGGTTGTGATGCTCTGGCGGATGAGGCCCCGGAGCAGCACGAAGCCCGCCGAGGCCTGATTACTGCGGCAGGGGCGCAGACGCCCCGACCTGCGGCAGCGCCTCTGATGTCACCGCCCGCGCGCTTTCCGGCTGGCCGGCCATCGGCGCCTGCTCGTGGGGCGGGCGCAGTTCGGCGGGCAGGGCAGGGGCTTCCGCCGGCGCGCCGGGCAGCGAATCCTCGATCACCGGCGGCTGGCCGATCTTGCCGCCGATCAGGCGGACGATCTCGGGCGCCTCGGCGAAGGTGCCGTGACGGACGAGGTCGGTCCAGCCGCCCGACTGCATGGTGAAGACGCGCACGCCGAGCGAGGAGATGATCTCGCGGTGCTGGGCGTTGCGCACGTCGAGCGCGCCGAGCCGCTGGCGGTCCCAGGCGACCGTCGAGGAGGCGGCGAGCGCCCGGTCGTCGGCCTGCACGAACAGCGAGATGCGCGAGGGCCGGGAGATGCGCGCGACCTGCTGGCGGAACACCTCCACGTCGAGGTCGGGCGCAGCGAGGATCACCTCGCCGAGACGGCCGTCGAGCTCGCCCCGTCCCGCGATGGAGGCCTGGCGCAAGCCCTCCATGGTCAGGAAGGCACCCATGGAATGGGCGATGACGTGGATGCGACCGACGCCCGGCGTCCGGCCGAGATCGGTCAGCAGCTTCTCCAGCGCGTCGCGCGAGGCGGTGGCCACCTCCCGGTCGCCGGAATAGGCGAGCACGCGCCGGTAGCTCGGCCAGGTGAACAGGACATGCGTGCCACGGAAGCCGGCATCGGAGGCCACCTGCACGAGGCGGAAGGCGGCCTCGTCGTAATCGGTGTTGAAGCCGTGGACATAGACCAGCACGTCGCGACGGTCGGCCGGCTGGGACGCGACGGCCTCGGCGACCTGCTCGCGGAAGGCGGCCTGCGGCAGCGCGGTGCGGTCGGCAAGGATGGCGTGGCGGCGTGGGTTCTCGCCGCCGATCTGCGGCCGCGGGATCGTGCCTGCGGAGCGGCCGGGCGGCATGGAGACGACCTGCCGGTAGAAGCGCGCGCGTTCGGCCGAGGGCGCGCCGAGCCGGTCGCCCTGGAAGGCGGGCCGCGTCGACGCGACATACACATTGACCACCTGCGGCGAGCCTGCCGGGGCGCCCAGAGAAGCGACCGAGCCGGTAATGCCCGAGAGGCCCGGGCCGAGGCAGCCGCCGAGCATCAGCACTGCTGCGCCCGCCGCCAGCAGGCGAACGGGGGAGCGGAAGACGGCGACGGTGAGGGTCGACGGCTGGGGCATTGGTCTCGACGGGCGGTTGTGGAGCGCCCGGCGAAAAAGCCCGGCGCGGGTTACCGAAAGATGAACGGCCGCGCCGCTATCCGCCGGACCGTCCCTGCCGCGTAAAGTCGGGCCGTGGCCAGAATGGGGCGGCAAGGCGGCTGGCGCGTGGGCCGGGCGGCCGCCGAATCGCTCGCCTCGCGGCTGTGGCTTTGATACCACGCTGGCATGCGCTCCCCTCCCGATCCCGACAGGCTGGCCGAGGCGATCCGCGCCGGCGACCGTTCCGTGCTGGCGCGGGCGATCACGCTGGTCGAATCCACCAGGGCCGAGCACCAGGCGGTGGCGCGCGCGCTCGTGCAGAAGCTGCTTCCCGAGACGGGCCGGGCCATCCGCATCGGCATTACCGGCGTGCCGGGCGCGGGCAAGTCGACGACCATCGACACGTTCGGCTCGAACCTGACGGCGTCCGGGCACAAGGTCGCCGTGCTCGCGGTCGACCCCTCGTCGTCGCGCACCGGCGGCTCGATCCTCGGCGACAAGACGCGCATGGCCCGCCTCGTCAACGACGACAACGCCTATGTGCGGCCCTCGCCCTCGTCCGGGACGCTCGGCGGCGTCGCCGCCAAGACGCGCGAGACCATGCTGCTCTGCGAGGCGGCGGGCTTCGACGTGATCCTCGTCGAGACGGTCGGCGTCGGCCAGTCGGAGACGGCGGTCGCCGACATGACCGACCTGTTCCTCGTGCTGATGCTGCCCGGCGCCGGCGACGAGCTGCAGGGCATCAAGAAGGGCATCCTCGAACTCGCCGACATCATCGCGGTCAACAAGGCGGACGGCGACGGGGCGGTGCGCGCCAAGGCGGCCGCGGCCGAATATCGCGCCGCGCTCCACATCATGGCGCCGAAGTCTCAGGTCTGGTCGCCGCCGGTGCTGCTGATCTCGGGACTGGCCAATGAGGGGCTCGACAGGCTGTGGGAGCAGATCGGCGCGTTCCGCACGAAGACGGAAGCGTCGGGCGATTTCGCCGCCAAGCGCCGCGCGCAGGGCGTCAAATGGATGTGGACCATGCTGCACGAGCGCGTCGCCGCGCGGCTGAAGCGCGACCCCGCCCTCAAGGCGCGCCTGCCGGCGCTGGAAGCGGACGTGGCGGCCGGCCGCGTCGCGCCCATGGTGGCGGTCGAGGAGATCGCGGACGTGCTGGGACTGTAGGGCAGTCGGCAATAGGCAGTCGGCAGTCGGCGCAACGCTTCCATCCCCGACTGCCTATTGCCTATTGCCGACTGCCGCTCCCCAATTCGCCGTCTATCAGCAGGGGAAGCCACAGTGGCAAAAGCACCGATCTGGCAGTGGTCCGCAGTCGAGACCGCCAAGGCGATCCGCAAGGGCAAGGTTTCGTCCGAGGAGGTGACCAGGGCCCATATCGACCGGATGAAGGCGGTGAACCCGAAGCTCAACGCCGTCGTGGTCGACCTGTCGAAGGACGCGATCAAGGCTGCCAAGGCCGCCGACAAGGCGCTGGCCAAGGGCAAGGATGTCGGGCCGCTGCACGGCGTGCCGGTGACCATCAAGATCAACCTCGATGTCGAGGGGCAGGCGAACTCCAACGGCGTCGTCGCCTTCAAGGACAATATCGCGCCGGGCGATTCGCCGGTGACCGCGAACCTCAAGAAGGCCGGCGCGGTGATCGTGGGCCTCACCAATACGCCCGAATTCTCCATGCGCGCCTTCACCGACAACCCGCTGCACGGCCTGACCCTGAACCCCTGGGACGACAGGATCACCTGCGGCGGCTCTTCGGGCGGCGCGGGCTCGGCGGTCGCGGCCGGCATCGGCTGCATCGCCCACGGCAACGATATCGGCGGCTCGCTGCGCTGGCCGGCCTATTGCAACGGCGTCGCCACCATCAAGCCGACGCTGGGGCGCATCCCCGCCTTCAACCCGACCATGCTGAAGGGCGAGGAACGCGGCCTGATGGCGCAGTTCATGTCCTCGCAGGGCCCGCTGGCGCGCTCGGTCGCGGACGTGCGGCTGGGGCTGGAGGTCATGGCCCAGCGCGACGTGCGCGACCCCTGGTGGGTGCCCGCGCCGCTCAACGGGCCGAAACTGAAGGGGCCGATCAGGGTCGCCGTCGCCAAGATCCCGAAGGACATGAAGGTCGACCGGCAGGTCATCTCGCTGGTCCGCAAGGCGGCCGACCATCTGGCGGACGCCGGCTACGACGTGCGCGAGGTGGAGGTGCCGGACCTCGACGGCACCTGGAAGCTCTGGTGCGACCTGATCATGACCGAACTGCACGTGCTGCAGGAAAAGGTCATGCGCGAGACCGGCGGCAAGGATTTCGTCCAGACGATGGAGGGTTTCCTGAAGACGGCCACCATGCTGGGGGCCGAGGCCTATATGAAGGCCATCGCCCAGCGCTCGCGCGTGCTGCGCAACTGGCTAGCCTTCCTGGAGGACTATCCGGTCCTGCTGACGCCGCTCTCGGTCAATCCGACGCCGCCGACCAACGAGGACCTGAAGGGCGACGCGCGCGTCAAGGAGCTTTTCTGGAACGACCTGCGCTTCATGTCGGTGATGAACCTGCTGGGCCTGCCGGCGGCGGTCGTGCCCGTGGGTCTGATCAAGGGCAATCCGGTCGGCGTGCAGATCGTCGCCTCGCGCTATCGCGAGGACGTCTGCCTCGATGCCGCCGCCGCCATCGAGAACAAGGCGGGCATCGTCGTGAAGGAGCTGTGGGCGCGGGAGTAGCGCCTGCGCCGCCTGCGCTGCCGGGTGGAAAATCTCCGATCTCATCGCGTCATGCCCGGGCTTGTCCCGGGCATCCACGACTTCCTTTTTAGGCTCGTGTTCAAGTCGTGGATGGCCGGGCCAAGCCCGGCCATGACGGATAGGGCAGCTTTTCAAACAGCCTCTCACTTCTTCGGCAGGCCGGGCTTCGGGCGGAGATGCCGCCCGGAGAAATCGACCCAGGCGAGCACCGAGCCGAAGCCGACGAAGACGACAGGACGAGGGCGAGATAGAGGTTGGCGGTCATGGGTAATCTCCCTGCGTTTTCGCGGGGAGATTGCCGGCCGGCGCGACCGGCTGCCTTGATCGGCATCAACTGTCGGCCTGCCTTTGCGGCGAGGCCGGCGGGTTGCTACAACCTTGCACCGCAGCAGTTCAGCGCAGGGACGGACCATGGCCGACGGCGACCTTCTCATCGGCAAGAGCACCAAGCAGGAATGGCTGGCGCTGAAGTTCGGCAACCGCCACGGCCTGATCACAGGGGCCACCGGCACGGGCAAGACCGTGTCGCTGCAAGTGCTGGCCGAGGGCTTCTCGAATGCCGGCGTGCCGGTCTTCGCAGCCGACATCAAGGGCGACCTCTCCGGCGTCGCGGTCATGGGCGAGGAGAAGCCCTTCATCCTGGAGCGCGCCAAACAGGTCGACCTGCAATGGCATGCCGACCAGTTCCCCGTGGTCTTCTGGGACCTGTTCGGCGAGCAGGGCCACCCGATCCGCGCCACGGTCGCCGAGATGGGGCCGCTGCTCTTGTCCCGCCTCATGGACCTGAACGAGACCCAGGAAGGCGTCATCAACATCCTGTTCCATTACGCCGACAAGAACGGCCTCGCCCTGCTCGACCTGAAGGACCTGCGCGCCATGCTGCAGGAACTCGGCTCGAACAAGGAGCTCCAGAACGAGCTGCGCGCGGCCTACGGCAATGTCTCGCCGGCCTCCGTCGGCGCCATCCAGCGCCAGCTCCTGACGCTGGAGAACCAGGGCGGCTCCATGTTCTTCGGCGAGCCGGCTCTCGAGCTGAAGGACCTGATGAAGACCGACCGCGAAGGGCGCGGCAACATCAACCTTCTGGCCGCCGACAAGCTGATGGGGAGCCCGCAACTCTACGCCACCTTCCTTCTCTGGCTGCTCTCCGAACTGTTCGAGGAGCTTCCCGAGGTCGGCGACGTCGACAAGCCGAAGCTGGTCTTCTTCTTCGACGAGGCGCACCTCCTGTTCAAGGACGCCCCCAAGGCGCTGGTCGAGAAGATCGAGCAGGTCGTCCGTCTGATCCGCTCGAAGGGCGTCGGCGTCTATTTCGTCACGCAGAATCCGCTCGACGTGCCGGAAACGGTGCTGGCCCAGCTCGGCAACCGCGTGCAGCACGCGCTGCGCGCCTTCACGCCGCGCGACCAGCGGGCCGTGAAGGCGGCGGCCACCACCTTCCGCCAGAACCCCGACCTCAACACGGAAGAGGTCATCACCCAGCTCGGCAAGGGCGAGGCGCTGGTCTCGACGCTCGAGGGCAATGGCGTGCCCTCGATGGTCCACCGGACGCTGGTCTGCCCGCCCTTCGCGCAGATCGGCCCCGTGACCGAACAGCAGCGGCAGCAGATCCTCGCCAAGAGCCCGGTCAAGGGCAAATACGACGAGACCATCGATTCGGAATCCGCCTACGAGATTCTCCAAAAGCGCGCGCAGGAAAAGGTACAGGCCGAAGAGCAGGCCCAGCAGGCCGATAGTGGCGGGCTCGGCGGCCTGCTCGGCTCGATCCTCGGCGGCGGCGGACCGGCGCCGGGCGGCAAGGGCCGCGGCCGCACGACCATGACGACGACCGAGGTGATCATCCGCAACGCGGGCAGCTCCCTCGCCCGTTCGGTCGGCACCCAGATCGGACGCGCCATCATGCGCGGCGTGCTCGGCGGGTTTACCAGGCGGTGAGCGGAAAAGCGCCAAATCCGTTCAATTGAAGCGAAAATCGTAGAGGCTCTGAAACGCCCGGCAGGTAATACGCCGCCCCCGGGGCCTGCCGCGTTTGCCGGTAACCGGGTATATTGTATCCGTTCCGCGAATGCTGCATCGTGTGGTCCCGCAGGCATCGGGAATGAAGCATGGCGGGCGTGAAGCAGATACAGACGGCGCGGGTGGTCGTCCTGCGTCTGGATGGGGTGGAGGCGGAGGAAGCCGCCGCCGGCCTCAAGAGCCTGGGCCTGTCGCAGGTCTTCGGCGTGACCAGCATCGCCGAACTCTCCCTGCATATTTCCGACAACAAGGTCGACGTGATCGTCCTTGCCGACAAGCATCTGCCGCCGGGTCCTGGCGGCGAGCTTGAAGCCGCCCTTCGGCCGCCGGCCGATGCCGTCAAGGCCGGCATTCCCTGCCTGCTGCTGCTGTCCTCCATGTCGCGCGCGGGCGCGCGCGCCGCGACATCAGCCGGTTTCGCCGCTGTCATGGCAGCCGATTCCGGCCCGCGGCTGATCTACCGCCGCGTCGGCGCCCTGATGCAGCGCGTGCGCCGCCTCGGCCGGGCCAAGGCTGTGGAACCGGCGGCCTGATCTGCCGTCGCCGGGCGGCTGACCGGCGCGCCTGTGGTTGCAAAGAGCGGAGGGCTTGCTGGAGCGTTTTCAAGCGAAGTGGGTACCGGTTCGCGTGAAGAAAACGCGACAAAGCAAATAGATAGAGCTTTTTTGCGATTCAAAGAGAAGCAAAAATGCTCTAGCGTCCAGCGCTCCAGCAATCGGATCGCCAGACATGACCTCACCGCGCCCCGTCGAGCAGGTGCTCGCCACCGTCGACCAGAACCTCGATCAGAGCCTTGAGCGGCTGTTCGCGCTGCTGCGCATCCCCTCGGTCTCGACCGACAGCGCCTATGCGCAGCATTGCGTCGAGGCCGCCGACTGGCTGGTGAAGGACCTGCAGAGCCTCGGCTTCTCGGCCGAGGCGCGGGCGACGGGCGGCCATCCGGCTGTCGTCGCGAAGAGCGCCGGCGGCGCGGGACCGCATGCCCTGTTCTACGGGCACTACGACGTGCAGCCGGTCGATCCGCTCAATCTGTGGGAGACGCCGCCCTTCGAGCCGCGCCTCGCCGTCGCCGAGGACGGCTCGAAGCGGATCGTCGCTCGCGGCGCCTGCGACGACAAGGGCCAGGTGATGACCTTCGTCGAGGCCTGCCGCGCCTGGAAGGCGGTGACCGGCTCGCTTCCCGTTGGCATCACCATGCTGATCGAAGGCGAGGAGGAGAGCGGCTCGAAGCACCTGTTCGACTTCGTCAAAGCCAACAAGGCCGACCTTGCCGCCGATGTCGCGCTCGTCTGCGACACCGGCATGTGGGACAAGCAGACCCCGGCCATCACGACGGCCCTGCGCGGCATTGCCGTCGAGGAGTTCAAGGTCGTCGCCGCCAACCGCGACCTGCATTCGGGCATGTACGGCGGCGCCGCCGCCAACCCGATCCACGTGCTCGCCAAGGCCATCGCATCGATCCATGGGCCGGACGGGCGCATCGCCATTCCCGGCTTCTACGACGGCGTCGAGGACCTGCCGCCGGACATCCTCGCCGACTGGAAGGCGCTGAACCTGACGGCCGAGGACTATCTCGGCCCCATCGGCCTGTCCCAGCCCATCGGCGAGAAGGGCCGGCTGCTGATCGAGATGATCTCCTCGCGCCCGACCTGCGACATCAACGGCATCTGGGGCGGCTATACCGGCGAGGGCTCGAAGACCGTCATTCCCTCGGAAGCCTGGGCCAAGGTGACCTTCCGCCTCGTCGGCAGGCAGGACCCGGCCAAGGTGCGCGAGGCGTTCCGCGCCCATATCCGTGCGCAGCTTCCGGCGGATTGCAAGGCCGAGTTCTTCGGCTCGCGCGGCAGCCCCGCCATCGCCCTGCCTTGGGACATGCCGGTGCTTGGCAAGGCGCGCGAGGCGCTCACCGCCGAATGGGGCCGCAAAGCCGTGACCATCGGCTCGGGCGGCTCCATTCCCATCGTCGGCGCGTTCAAGGACGACCTCGGCCTCGACTCGCTGCTCGTCGGCTTCGGCCTCGAGGACGACCGCGTCCACTCGCCGAACGAGAAGTACGACCTGACCAGCTTCCACAAGGGCATCCGCTCCTGGGTGCGCATCCTCGACGCCATCGCGGCGTGACGCTCACGCAGGCGGCGAACGGGTTTTCTCCGACGCCGCCTGCGCACTCCACGCGCGTATGCCGCGCGAGTGCGCGGGGCCCTGCGCCGCCTCGGCGAGGCCATAGGCGCGGGCGAGCGCGCCGAGCGCGAGCTTGAGCACCACCTTGGCCGTGCGCAGCGGCCATTGCCGGTCGCGCTCGGCCTGTTCAAGGCCCTTCAGGAAGCCGCAGATGTCGAGCAGCAGCGAGGCGAAGTCCGGCCCGACTGCCTCCGTGGCGCGGTCGAGCCGCTGGCGCGCCGCGACGACGATATCGGAATAGTCGATCGAACTATTCGCGCCCCCGCGTTCCACGGGCGCCGCCCATTGCGCGCCGAGTCTCGGGGAAAGCCCGGCCTGCGTGAAGTCGCGACGGAAGCGCTCGCCAGCCTCCACCTCGGCGCTGGAGAGGAACGGCCGCCCCGTGGCATCGCGCCGGCTTGCCAGCCAGCGCAGCGGGCTCTCCGTCAGGTCGATCTCGACCGTGCCCTCCGGCGTCGCCACCCGAGCGCGCTCCTGATGGGCACGCCGGAAGCGGTCGTCGTCGTCCTCGGCGATGCGGGAGCCGGCAGCAGTCCGGCTCATGCGCGCACCTCGCCGGCGAGCACCGGGCGGACCAGCAGGAGGATGGCTTCGAGCCGCGAGACGCGGCGATCGTAGGCGGGGTCGTCGCGGTCGTCCTCGACGCGGCGCAGCGCGTGCCGGATCGTGGCGCGGTCGCGCCCGAAGGCGAGCGACAGGCGGCTGAGGTCGTGGCCGAGCGCGACGTGGGCGAGATAGATGGCGAGCTGGCGCGCGCCCGCGACCTGCGCTTCGCCGCGGCGGCCGCCGTCAATGTCCGACTGCTCGACGCCGCTGTCCCAGGCGGCGAGCGCGATGGCGATATCGATGGTGGCCGGGCGCGGGGCTCCGCAGGGCATGCGGCATGGATCGGGCGGCGTCGGCAGCGGGCGCAGGAACATGGGCAGCCTCCTGTGTGAGGACAATAATCCTCATACGCCGGGCGCTCAATGAGGATAAGTTTTTATTCCTCTGTTTCGACCGGATCATGGCAGGAGGCGAAAAAACCGAGCCGGCTCAAGGGCTTCACTACCTGAATCGCAACCTTAACGAGAAAATGTAACGTAAAAGTTGTCCCCATCATTCCCGGCGAACCGATCCTTGCGGCCTGACCGCAGGAGGTCCGCCATGGCCCGTCTCGACAATGCCGCCCCTGTCCGGACCCGTCCGGCCCGATCGAAACCCTGCCGTATCCGCTCCTGGCGCTCCGATGCCATCAGGACGCCCGAGCGCATCGCGGGCGTTCCGGCGGAGGCGGAGCGGCTTTTCCCCGCGCGCGAGGACGGCGGCAGCCTCAGGCTTGCCCGCCAGCTTCGGCGCGAGCGCATGCTTGGCGCAGGCGCGGGGGTTGGCTACGACCTCGCCCGGCATGCCGCCCTCGCGCGGGCACTGGCGCGCCCTGCGGCGGACAAAGAAAAAGCGCCGCGCGAATGATCGCGCGGCGCCTGTTTCATGCCCTGGTGGGGGAAGGGCTGCTTAGCGGCCCTTGCCCCGGCGGCGCTGCTGGCCGAGGCCCATCTGCTTGGCGAGCTGCGAGCGGGCGGCGGCATAGTTCGGCGCGACCATCGGGTAGTCGGCCGGCAGGCCCCACTTCTCGCGGTAATCCTCGGGCGAAAGATTGTACTGCGTGCGCAGGTGCCGCTTCAGCGACTTGAACTTCTTGCCGTCCTCGAGGCAGACGATGTAGTCGGGCGTGATCGACTTCTTGATCGGCACGACCGGCTTCAGCGGCTCGGCCGGAACCTCGACCTTGCCGGTGGTGACATTGAGCAGGGCGTTGTGAACGCTGTTGATCAGGCTCGGCAGATCATTGGCGGAAACCGAATTGTTGCTGACGTAAGCCGAGACGATATCGGCGGCGAGCTCGATATAGTTGTTGGCATTCGACGAGTCGGCCATGGTCCGGAAATCCTTTGACAGGCAGCCTTCAGCACAGGCCGCGACACTGGAGCGATCAGCTCGATTTGCTGAATTCGACGTTGGCCCGAAGGGCATCACCCAGAGGCGGTGCGATTCGAGAAACCGTCTGTGCGAGGCAGATACTGCCGTTCAACTGGACTTGCAAGGCCATTCACATCAGCGGAAAGTAAAAATGATGCCATCTGCCGAGATGTGGTACAGGCCATTGTGCATTTTTCGTTTCACAGTTTCCGAAAACGTGCGGCTTGAAACGATTTGCAACCCAAGTTCTCTGCGGGGGCTGCGACTTGCGTGCCGGTTGCCGCCATTGCGCTGACACTGGCGTAGCCTTAACTGACGGGGCCATGCGGCGCTCCGATGAGGATGTCGCGCCACCTTCCTGTCCTTGCACGACTGGAAGTTCCCTCTCCGATAAGTGCCGGACATTAGCCCATGCGCCTCGATCCCGCCGCTGCATCCGCGCCCTCAGCCGAGCGCCGCCCCCATGGCGCGGTGGTTCACGGCACCGAATTGTCCGACGATTTCCACTGGATGCGCGCGGCGAACTGGCAGGAGGCGCTGCGCGACCCGGCCGTGCTGCCGGCCGACATCCGGGCGCATCTCATGGCCGAGAACGCCTATTCGGATGCTGTTCTGGAGCCCATCAAACCGCTGATCGAGGCGATGGTTCGCGAGATGCGTGGCCGCATCAAGGAGGACGATTCCTCGGTGCCCTCGCCGGACGGCCCCTGGGAATATTTCGAGAGCTATCGCGAGGGCGGCCAGCACCCGCTGGTCGGCCGGCGTCCGCGCGGCGGCGGCGCCGACCAGATCATGCTCGACGGCGACGCGCTGGCCGAAGGCCGGCCGTTCTTCGACCTCGGCGGCGCGGTCCACAGCCCGGACCATCGGCTGCTCGCCTGGAGCCATGACGACAAGGGCTCGGAATTCTTCACGCTGAAGGTCCGCGACCTCGCCACCGGCAGGGAACTCGCCGACGAACTCGCCGAGACCGGCGGGGATGCAGTCTGGTCGAGCGACGCGACCCGCCTGTTCTACATCCGGCTCGACGACAACCACCGTCCTCTGAAGGTCTTCCGCCACGTTCTCGGCACGCCGCAGGACACGGACGACCTCGTCTTCGAGGAAACCGACACGACCGTCTTCGTCGGCATGGGCGAGACGACCGCCGGGGGCCTTGCGATCATTTCCGGCGCGCAGAGCGATTCCACCGAGACCTGGGTGCTGGACCTCGAAGACGCGGCAGCGACGCCGCGCCTGATCCTGCCGCGCGTCGACGAGGTGAAGTCCTATCCCGACTATCACCCGCCCTCGCCCGGCAGGCCGAGAC
>VFQP010000732.1_pt1 | contig 54772 bp, 44 predicted proteins | sample 3512351 | NCBI WGS metagenome assembly VFQP01 (sample SAMN10412372, study PRJNA504923) | tailings metagenome | isolation source: Relicate 1 Philex TSF1 revegetated site | place: Philippines: Tuba, Benguet | collected 2017-08-29 | reverse complement strand
GTTTCATAGGTTCCATAAGTTTCATAGGTTCAATAGGTTCCAGAGGTTCCATAGGTTCAATAGGTTTTATAGGTTCAATAGGTTTTATAGGTTACAATTTTTAAAGAGGTTTAGCAAGTTAAATGAACACATCAACTCGCTTAACCTCTTTGGTTTTGCGACATTCCAAATGCTGTCTCAGCTTTAAAAAACCTCTGGAACCTCTGGAACCTCCCAAACCTCTGAAACCTTTCAAACCTATGAAACCTTTCAAACCTTTCCCTAATCCACCCACTGCACGCAAACCGGTTTTTCCACTGCTATTCTTTGTCCGCTGTCTTCAAGTAATCCGGAAGCTTTGTCTCTCTTGAATACAACGATCTCGTCACTGTTTTGATTTGCTGCAAGAAGGAAGTTTGCTGTTGGATCAAAATTGAAATTGCGTGGGGTTTTACCAAGTGTTGGCTGATGGGTAACATAGGTGATCGTTCCGGAACCGCCATTTATTGCGAAAATGCCAATTGAGTTGGACTGACCACGTGTTGAAGAATAAAGGTATTTGCCATCAGGTGAAACGTGTATGTCTGCACCGTCTGCGGGGCCATTATATTCCGGAGGAAGTGCGGAATAATGCTGAAGATGTTCCAGCTGCCCGTTCTTATGATATTTGAAAGCCTCTATTCCTCCGCGCATTTCTGTAGCGAGATAAGCATATTTGCCGGATGGTGAAAACGTAAGATGACGGGGACCATCACCTGCTTCTACTTCCGTAAAAGGCATTTCCGCAGGGGATAGTTTGCCCGTTTTACTGTTGAACGCGTATGTCATCACCTTATCTATACCAAGGTCCGCGACATACAGAAATTTCCCATCGGGTGAGAAAACGGTGTTGTGTACATGCGGGCCTCCCTGGCGTTCTGCGTTTACACTTCTGCCTTCATGTTTGATCACTTGTGCTGCTGCGCCAAGCGATCCATCTTTCTGAACGGGATAGATGGCGAGGGTTCCAGAACTATAGTTGCCGACAACAACCCATTTACCACTTTTGTGAACAGTAACAAAACATGGATGATTTCCTTCGGAAGACTGGCTATTCAGCTTTGTAAGTTTACCTGTTTTTTTATCAAACGAAAAAGCGGTAACACTGCCTCCGTTTCCTTTATCATTGCCATTTTCATTGGCCGCGTAAACGTATTTTTTGTCGGGCGACACGGCAAGATAAGAAGGGTTTTCTGTTACTGCGCTATCAATAAGCGTACTCGCCCCGGTTGAACTGTTGAAGCTGTAAACATAGATCCCTTTGCTGGAACCTCCGGTGTAGGTACCGACCAATAAGAATGTTTCCTGACTGTTTAGTACTGACATAATAGATAAAAGTATAGTCGAAAGAATAAGTTTTTTCATCATTGCGGGATATAAGGTTATCAAATGAGTTTCTTCAGGGTGTTAAATTACTCATCTGCCCTTAAAATTCCCTATAATTTCTTTAACAAAAACCATACGGGTTTTGATTCATTTTTAACAACAGGTGATCAAACTTTGAAGAATAACAGACAGTCATAGTATTAAAGAATTTAACCAGATTGTAAATTTCAAAATTGAACTACTATGAAAAAGATATTTACTATTTCCTCGATGCTGATCTTATCAGTTGTATTGCTGGTCAGTTGCTCCAAAAGATCTTATCATGACGATGGCAATGATTACTGGCTCACGAAAGAATATGGGGTAGTTGTATACAGCGATAATCTATGCCCTTACTACGTGATCGAAACATATGACGGTTATACTGTGGTACGTTCAAACGGGTACCGCCCTTATGAAGGAGATGAAGTTTATGGCGATCTCAGCCGCCTCGGATCCCGTGACCTGTATAACTATACCGACAATTCAATTATGCGGGGTGAGATCACCGATTACTGGCTCACTTATGGCGAAGCGCAGTATCTGATCGACAATCTCTGCTACGGTTACAGCAGAACAGCTGAGAAGAAAACCATCAAGCAGGGACTGCTAAAGAAGAAGTAAGCGGAAGGAAAGAAGTTTAAAAGTTTAAAGGTTTAATAGTTTAAGAGTTTTCTGAAAAACTTTTAAACTATTAAACCTTTAAACTTTTAAACTCATTTATGCAGAACTGCAACCACCCTGTCGTACGTCTCCTGTTCTGAAAGTGATTCCGGGTTGAATTTTGCGCCGATCACTTTTTCATACAGCTCGATGTATCGTTGCGAAATGGTATTTACCCACTCATCAGTCATTTCCGGAACAGATTGTCCTTCTTTACCCATGAAATTGTTTGCGATCAACCATTCTCTCACAAACTCCTTACTCAGCTGTTTCTGACGTTCTCCTGTTTGCTGACGTTCTTCAAAGCCATCGGCGTAGAAATAACGGGAGCTGTCAGGTGTATGGATCTCATCCATGAGGTATACGGTGTCACCGATCTTCCCGAATTCGTATTTGGTATCAACAAGGATGAGTCCCTGTTTTGCCGCAATTTCTTTCCCCCGTTCGAATAACTGCAAAGCATATCCGCTGAGAATTGCCCATTCCTGAGCTGTTGCAAGACCTTTTGCGATGATCTCGTCCGGCGAAATATCTTCATCATGTCCCTGATCTGCTTTGGTAGACGGAGTGATGATCGGAGTAGGGAAGAGGTCATTTTCTTTCATTCCCTCCGGCATTGTTGCTCCGCAGAGAACGCGTTTGCCGGAAGAGTATGTTCTCCATGCATGGCCGGTAAGATTTCCTCTCACAACCATTTCAATCTTGAATGGGACACATTTTTTACCAATGGAAACATTCGGTGCAGGAACTGCTTCAAGCCAGTTAGGGCAGATATCGCTTGTTGCGTTCAGCATATAAGCTGCGATCTGGTTTAACACCTGCCCTTTGAACGGAATCGGCCTTGGCAGGATCACGTCAAATGCAGAGATCCTGTCTGACGCAACCATCACGAGCCGTTCACCAATCGTGTATACATCACGCACTTTTCCGCTGTAAAAAGCGGTTTGTCCGGGGAAAGAAAAAATATTCATAATCGAAAGTAACACGAGCGCTAAAATCTACCCAATCTTCACTGCCTCAAGATTTCAACATTTTATTCTTTCTCCTTAAAAATTAAATTTTTACGAAAAGGGTACAATCCTTATTTTTCCATTAATATTCCAAACCTAAATTGCCAATTATGAGAAAAAGCTGTCGCTTTTTAGTGGTCATGCTGACGTCCTGCCTTTTTTTGACCACGGTTTTTGCGCAAAATGTTACAGTCTCTGGAAATGTCCGTAATAATTCGTCACAGGAAACAGTTCCTGCAGTGTCGGTTGTGGTCAAAGGGACCAGCACCGGTACATTCACGAATTCTGATGGCGATTTCACATTGAATGTGACGAAATTGCCTGTGACACTGGTATTCAGCTCAGTTGGTTATGATAACTACGAGTTGACCGTTTCTGACGCTTCTGCAAAGATCCAGGTTGATTTCAAACCGAATATTTCTCTGGGACAGGAAGTAGTGGTTGCGGCAAACCGTACACCCACGCGTATCCTGGAATCTCCGGTGACCATCGAGCGGATGAGTACAAACACGATCCGTAACGTGGCCGCTCCAAACTTTTATGATGCCATCACCAACCTCAAAGGGGTTGACATGCATACTGCCAGTCTTACTTTCAAAACACCCACTACCCGTGGCTTCCTTGGAAGTGGTAATATCCGTCTGAACCAGCTGGTGGACGGAATGGATAATCAGGCGCCGGGTCTGAACTTCTCTGTAGGCAGCATCGTTGGCCCGAATGAACTGGATGTAGACAACGTGGAAATGCTCGCCGGCGCATCCTCTGCTCTGTATGGTTCCGGCGGTATGAACGGAACACTTCTGATCAACAGTAAAAATCCTTTCAAATACCAGGGTTTCAGCTTTAATGTGAAACAGGGTATCATGCATATAAACGATGAAAGCGGGCAAAAGCCGTCGCCGTATTACGACTGGTCTTTCCGCTGGGCAAAAGCATTCAAGGATAAATTCGCCTTTAAGATCGCTGCGTCATTTGTAACAGCGAATGACTGGGCGGCAAATGATGACCGGAATAAACAGCAGCTAGGTGTATTAAGCAAAGTGGTTGGAGGAAACCGTGGTAACGATCCAAACTATAACGGTGTGAACGTTTATGGTGATGAGGCAAGTGCCAATATGATGCAGTTTGCACAACTCGCCATCGCACAGGCGCCATCGGCTCTTGTCAACGCGGCAAATGCATACTTTGGCCCTTTGGGAACATATCCTACCAATGCGCAGGTCGGTGCGTTCGTTGCTGGATTTCCGGCGGCACAACAGCCGAGTGTACAGCAATTCCTGCCGTTCTACATAGGCGCTACAAAGGGTTATTTCGGGAATGGCAACGTATCCCGTACAGGATATGAAGAGAAAGACCTTGTTGACTACAATACGATCAACGCACGCTTCACCGCTGCATTGCATTACAAGATCACTCCAGGTATCGAAGCGTCCCTGAGCAGCAATTTTGGAACAGGTACCACGGTGTATACTGGTGCTGACCGTTACTCCCTCCGTAACCTCAAAATGGCGCAGCATAAACTGGAGATCAGGGCTAAATCCTGGTTCCTCCGTGGTTATACCACGCAGGAAAATGCAGGAGGCTCCTATAACGCTACTGCATTGGGTGTTTATATAAACAGTAAATGGAAATCAAACCAGACCTGGTTTGGACAGTATATCGGAACATTCTCTGAAACGCGCCGCCAGACAATGGCGAATCTTTCAGATGCACAGATCCACATGAATGCGCGTACTGCCGCGGACCAGGGACGTCTGGTGCCCGGTACCGCTGCTTATGACGCTGCAGTGAAAGAAGGGCGTTCCGTTCCTATTTCTCAGGGTGGCGCACTTTTCCTCGACAAAACCGATCTGTGGGCAGGAGAGGGCCAGCTGAATCTTTCCGATGTGGGTAAGTTCTCTGATAAAGTTGAAGTGATCGTTGGTGCAAACTGGAAACAGTATGTACTGAACTCAGAAGGTACTTTGTTTGCAGATACCGCAGGTAATATCAAGATAAACGAATACGGCAGCTATATTCAACTCCGTAAATCCCTGTTCGATGATTTCCTGACGCTTACAGCTGCAGGCCGCTATGACAAACAGACCAACTTCGATGGCCGCTTTACGCCACGTTTTACCGCGGTACTGAAAGTTGCAAAAGATAATAATGTACGCTTCTCTTATCAGACAGCCTACCGTTTCCCAACCAACCAGGACCAGTATATCAGCCTTGTTACAGGTGCAGGTACACTGATCGGTTGCTTACCTGAATTCCAGGATTACTATGGCTTGAATTCAACTTCCCGTCCTGGCTACACTGCCGCAAGCATCCTTGAATACCGCGCATCAGGAGATGCTTCAAGACTGGTTCAGGCGCAATTCAGAGATGTAAAACCTGAAACAGTAAACTCGTATGAGGTTGGTTATAAAGGCATCCTCGGAGGACGTCTTCTGGTAGATGCATATGCGTATTACAGTGTTTATAAGAACTTCCTGGCAACGATCGGTGTTGGCCAGTCAAACATTCCAAACTCGCCTATAGGCTTGCTTTCTGCACTTACTACTACCAACGTTTCTTACAAACAGAACGCGGACGAAGATGTAAAGGCGCTCGGTTGGGGTATCGGTCTTGAGTACCAGTTGCCAAAAGGATATAACCTCTATGGTAACGTATTCTCTGACGAGCTGAGAGATCTTGCCCCTGGTTTCGTATCGTTCTTCAACGCGCCAAGATATCGTTTCAACATCGGTCTCCGCAATGAGAATGTATGTCATAACGTAGGCTTTAACGTTGTTGCCAAATGGCAGGACAACAGCTTTTACGAAGGCACTTTTGTTTCAGGTGAACTGCCGTACTTTACCTGGGTTGATGCACAGATCACTTACCGTCCTGCAAAAAGCAAAAGCGTATTCCGTATAGGCGGCACAAACATCGGCAACAGCTACTACCGCACAGGATTTGGTAGCCCTTATGTTGGCGGTTTGTATTATGTAAGCTATGGATACAACATCTTCTAATGCGAATGCTCGCGAATGGTCGCGAATGGCCGCGAATTAACGCGAATAGAGCCTTATAAAAGAAGAGGCCTTACTGATGAAGTAAGGCCTCTTCTTTTATAAGGCTCTATTCGCGCACACGCAATTTCATCACGTCAGGCCTTAACAGTCTGTCCTTCCGGACCTCCGGATAAACTCTCGGCCTGGCTACCCTATAATACTATCGACCCTACCGCAAGCCCGAGCCGGGATTTCCACAAATGACGGTCTCCCGGTTCTGACAGTTTGGAAACTGTATCAAACGACAGGTTGCCTAGCCTGCGCCGGACTCCGATCCGGGAGCCGGGATGAGAAACGCATCACTGCTTATCTAATGCCCCTTGCGGCCCGTACAACCTGATAGCGGTTTAACGCCCCCTGAATTGATAATCCGTCACTGATTCTCCCGCCACAAATACTATCCCCTCCGCCAAACCCTCATTCTCCTCTTTTCCCTCCGTCACCTCTTAGCACGAAAAAACCGCCTCACTTGAAAGTGAAGCGGTTGTGTTGCAGGAGTTGCAACTGCTTTTAACCGAATAAACCACCATTTTTATACTAAGAGTTCAAAGAGTGGAGTTGAAAGAATACGTCTTTACCCTCACTACACTCGTTTATCTTCTTAGCCAAAGAGACCACCTTTTTTCAGCGTTCTTGTTGATTCACCAATTTTGAAGCCATTATGATAGATCTCGATTTTGTAATCACCTCTTTGAAAGTCTTCCTGACGGATAGGGAACTGAACGGCTTTACGTGTGCCTTGTTCGTATTCTACAGGAACTTTTGTAGTGAATGGTTTGTCACCATCCGTACGAGTAGTCAATGTACCTGATCCCAGGTTTGCATCAGAGACAACTTTACCGTCAGGTGCAGTTACCATGATATACATGTCAGCAGGACCAGATTTTGCGATACGGTTTTCTACATCAAAAGAAACAACCAGTTTGTCTACGCGTTTTGCAGTAGTGCTCACTTTCTCTTTACCATTTTTCTTTTCGTTGATCGGAGTGATCTGGATGTTTGATGCGCTGAATGTAGAACCTACGTCAACAGTTTGTGACAAGGCTTCTTTTTCAGAAGAAGAAGTCTGAAGGTTTTGCTCCAGTACTTGTTTTTCTGATGTCAGCTGTGTGTTATTTGCTGTCAACTCCTGGTTTTCGCCAGTCAGTCTTGAAACTTCCTGCTCCAGGTTTGCGATTTTGTCATTCAGCTCAGAGATCAGTGTACGGGCTCTTGCAAGCTCGGCGTCAGAAGCATTCTTTTTGCTCAGGATGCTGCGGATCTCAGCTTTTTTTGCATCGATATCTTTTTGCAAAGATGTTTTTTCACCTTGCAGGTTATTGTTTGCACCAGTAATGGAATCAAGACGCATTTCTGCTTCATCATACATCAGCTTGAGAGAATCGCGCTGAGTCATGAAAGAGTCTGACTGCACCTGAGCAACTTTGAGGTCCTCTCCTGATTTGTTTTTATCATAGAGCAGGTAACCCCATGTACCAAGGAGAGCTGCAACTAAAATTCCTATTAATACATTACGACTACCGCGGTTTTGAGGAGCCGGTGGCTGATTTTGCGGAGTAGCGGATGGATAATTCGTGTTTGCCATATAGATGGGTTTTAAGTGTTTTAAATTTAAATGTAATGTTTCTCTTTTGATTCGTTCAGTGAATAGTAATTTTTCTAACTGTACAGTGGTTTTTTAGGTAATTAACTGATTCCATGTCTTGTACAATTCACATAATTGTATCAATTCGTGTAATCTGCGTTAATTCGCACAGTCAATTCCGAAAACCGTGCCAGAAAGTTTTTTTTACGGCGCGAAAACTTCACATCTGCGTTCTTCAAAAAATAGCTAAAGCCTGTATCTTAGCGCCTTATGGCGGTTGAAAAAATCATAGCTGAATGGAAAAAGGGGGTGTTCAAGCCCGTATACTGGCTCGAAGGAGAGGAGGAGTATTTTATAGATAAAGTGATCAATTATGCGGAACATCATATCCTTCCTGAAAGCGAAGCATCATTCAATCTGTCTGTATTTTATGGAAGGGATTCCAATTGGGCAGATATTGTGAATGCGTGCAAACGTTATCCAATGTTTGCTGAAAGGCAAGTGGTTGTGTTGAAAGAAGCGCAGCAAATGCGCGATATAGAGAAGCTGGAAGGATATGTCGAAAACCCACTTTCATCAACTGTATTTGTTGTGTCCTATAAAGACAAAAAAGTTGATGGCAGAACGAAGTTTGCAAAAGTGCTGAAAGAAAAAGGTGTTTTTATCAGCACAAAAAAAATCTATGACAGTCAGTTGCCCGACTGGACGCAGGAGTTGCTTCGTTCAAAACAATTGTCGATATCTCCGAAGGGCCTGGCTTTGCTGATCGATCATATAGGGAATGATCTTAGCCGGATCGAAAATGAGATTGAAAAGATCTCCGTTAATCTCGGTTCCCGGAAGAATATCACAGAAGATGATATTGAAGAGTTTGTTGGGGTGAGTAAAGATTTCAACGTATTTGAATTGCAGGCAGCGTTGGCAAAAAAGGATCTGGCCAAAAGCATTCGTATCATCCAGTATTTTGAATCAAATCCGAAAGCCGCACCCATTCAACTGATACTACCTTCCCTGTATGGATTTTTCAGCAAGGTATTTATGGTTTTTGGCGCTGGCTCACAGGATGAAAAAGCTGTGGCTTCCGCCATTGGCGTTAGTCCGTTTTTCGTAAAGGATTATCTGCACGCTTCCCGCATTTATGATTACGCGGGAGTGGAGCGGGTGTTGCTTTTATTGCACCAGTATAACCTGAAAAGCATCGGAGTAAATGCAGCGCCAACGGAAGATGGCTCATTGATGAAAGAAATGGTCTATAAGATCATGGCCTGATACATAAATTTTTTTAGAAGGTCCGCACCCGTAACTTGCAGGTATCTTACCAGATAAAAAATAACATCAAAATGAAAAAAATTACCCTTCTCTTTTCCGCAGTAGCACTGTTCTTTCTGACAAGCTGCGAAACAACGCGTGAGATTACGATCAGTGACAATGGCAGCGGCACGATGGTGACTACTATGGATATGAGTCAACTGATGGGTATCGCAAAAATGTCTGGTGAGGCAGACAAACTAGGAGATAAAACGGCCCTTGACACAACGATCTCATTTGCGAGCATTGTTGACAGCCTTCCGGATCTTACTCCAACTGACAAAGAACTGCTGAAGAAGGGTTCTATGGCGATGGTAATGAATATGGACGATGACAAGTTCCTGACGAAAATCAGCTTTCCCTTTAGTGATGTAGTTGATATTGTTAAACTGCAGGAGCTTTCCGGCAGACTTATGCAAGAATCAATGAAAAAACAAATGAGTGGTAAAGGCCCTCAGGGAATGCCTGATGATGAAATGCCGAAGGCAGGATTTGATGAATACTTTAAATCCACGTATTCGAAAGGACTGATCGAAGTACGTCTTGATAAAGAGAAGTACGCTACAGTAGCAGGTGATCAGGCAATGCAGGGATTAAAAGAAGCAATGGCTCAAGGCCTGCCGTTCATGAGCAAAGTGATCATCCATCTGCCAAAACCTGCAAAAAAGGTTGAAGGAGCAAATGCAAAACTTTCAGAAGACAAGAAAACGTTGACAGTAGAAAGCGATATGGGGGACTTCTTCGAAGATGCTACCAAACTTGAATACAAAGTGGAATTTTAACTAATAAGCCAGGGTATAAAAAAACGGGATAGTGTAATCACCATCCCGTTTTTTTATATAGTATGTTAGTTCCTCAAAGTACGTTGATGCTATCGATCTTATCCTGGTCGATCTGTTTTACCAGCGCTTCCAGTGAATCAAACTTTATCTCCTCGCGCAGGTATTTTTTTATATAGATCCGGATCGTTTTCCCATAAATATCCTGGTTAAAATCAAACAGGTTTACTTCGATCACCCTTTTTTTGCCATCAACAGTTGGCCTGAAGCCGATGCTCATCATTCCTTTCAGCCTGCCGGAAGCCGGCTCTGCGGTAGTAAGCGTCGCATAAACCGCATAAATACCGTTGCCGGGGATGATCTTTTCTTCGTCCGGAACCTGGATATTCGCTGTAGGGTAGCCGAGTTGCCTTCCAAGCTTATCTCCATCCACCACGGTCCCCGAGAAAAAGAACTCATATCCCAGCAATTTATCGGCGATAGATACACGGCCTTCCAGCAGTGCTTCGCGGATGCGTGTGGAACTGATTGCAATCTCATCCAGGATGTGTTTGGGGATTTCCCTGAGCTGATAGCCAAACCGTGGTGCCAGCTGCTCCAGCAGCCTGTAATCGCCTTTACGCTCTTTGCCAAACCGGTGGTCATAGCCAATGATGACTGTATGCGGATGAAATTTCTTTACCAGGAAATTCTCTACATATTCTTCGGCGGCCTGATTGGCAAAAGCGTCTGTAAAAGGTACTACCACCACATGGTCGATCCCCAGTTGCTCCAGCAGCTCCAGCTTTTCTTCCGGTGTATTGATCAATCTTACTCCAAGTATTGCAGATGTTACCACCTTACGAGGATGCGGATGAAAAGTTATGATCACCGTCTCCCCGTTCACAGCCCTGGCCTCACGAGTCAGCTCATCAATGATCTGCCGGTGACCGGCATGGACCCCGTCGAAAGTACCGATCGTTACCACTGCATTCCTGAATTCGGGCAACTGATCAAGGTTTCTATGAATTTGCATAAAGGGGCAAAGATAGTATGAGGGAGCGATAATCGATGTTGGATGTTGGATGGTCGATGGTCGACGTCTTTCGGACAGCACCTTACTTCGACCATCGACCATCCAACATCCAACATCGCCCTTCCCGCTTCAGGATTTTTGTCTATTTTTGCGCCTCAATTTTACCCATGAGCTTATACGACAAGAGAGGCGTTTCCGCGCAAAAAGAAGAAGTGCATGCCGCGACGAAAAAACTGGATAAAGGCCTTTATCCCAAGGCGTTTTGTAAGATTTATCCCGACGTGCTGTGTGGGGATGCGGAATGGGTGAATCTCATGCATGCGGATGGCGCAGGAACAAAGAGCATTCTGGCTTATCTGTACTGGAAAGAAACCGGCGATCTGTCTGTTTGGAAAGGGATCGCGCAGGACGCGATCGTCATGAACCTGGACGATCTGCTTTGCGTAGGTATCTATGACCAGCTGCTTTTTTCATCTACTATCGATAGAAATAAACACGTGATCCCGGCGGAAGTGCTGGAAGCCGTGATCAACGGCACACAGGAGTTTTTTGACGCTATGAAGAATTTCGGTGTCAATATCACTTATATGGGCGGAGAGACAGCTGACGTGGGTGATGTAGTGAGAACAATTGCCGTAAATGGTACGATGACCGCCCGCTGGCCAAAATCAAAGGTCATCACCAATGAAAAGATTGCAGCAGGACAGGTGATCGTTGGCCTTGCAGGTTTTGGAAAAGCGGGATATGAGAAAAGCTATAACAGCGGTCTCGCAAGTAATGGGCTCACCAGCGCAAGACATGATGTACTGCAGAAAGCCTATGGCCAGAATTTTCCGGAATCTTTTGATAACTCGCTGGATGATTCGGTTGTTTACATCGGACCACACCGCATGACTGATAAAATTGAAGTAGACGGAGAAGAGTTGAATATCGGACAACTGCTGTTATCTCCAACGCGCACCTTTGCGCCTGTGTTAAAAGAATTACTGGAAAATCATTTTGACAGTATCAAAGGACTCGTGCATTGCAGCGGTGGTGGTCAGACAAAATGTTTGAAGTATGTGCCGGAGAATGTACATATTGTTAAAGACAACCTGTTCACACCGCCGGTGATCTTTGATCTTATACAGAAAGCCAGTGGCGCGGACGACCGGGAAATGTACCAGGTATTCAATATGGGAACAAGACTTGAGATCTATACCAACGAGGCGGATGCGGATCAACTGATAAAAGTTGCGGCGAAAATGGGAGTGCAGGCACAGGTGATCGGTAGAGTAGAGGAGGATAAGCCCGGGAAAAGACTGACGGTGAAGACTGCAAACGGAATGCTGGAATATGCTTAAATTTAAAATTAAAAAGTCAAAAGTAAAAAGCTGAGGCTCCACAACAGCTTTTTACTTTTGACTTTCTAATTTTGAGTCCCTGTAATTATTCTTTCACGAATTTATGAGATGAAGGTATCATTCCTTTCCCTTCAACGTTTAGAATATATGTACCCGGAGCAAGTGATGCGATATTGAAAGCATTCACGGTACTCCCTTTTACTTTTTTGATAGAAGACCGCATTTTCTCTTTGCCTGCCATATCAACGATACGTACAGATACTTCACGTTCTTCTGCGCCTTCAAGGCGGACAAATATCCGATCGTTGGCAGGGTTGGGATAAACAGATGCGGAAGGAATTGCAGTGACCGTTACTTCATCCAGTTTAGATTTATCTCCTTTCACTGCAAAAGTGATCGGTTGATTCTTGATAGAATTTATGGCTTTGCCATTTTGATAACCCGGATTCCAGTAAGGGCTGTTTTCCAGCGCGCGGATCGCTGCTTCTTCCATACCAAATCCATGTTTGGTAATCGCTTCAAAATCGCTTAAGCGGCCGTCACTTGAGATCTTCATGCGAACCCAAACGGTGTATTGGCCTTCCGGTGCTTTGTTTCTTACAGGAGCATTTGCATCAAGATTTTTTGTGAGAAAGTTGTACCAGGCAGTAGCTCCGCCGGGGAAAGCAGGTTCTACTTCCATTTTGGTAAAGATGCGGTTGGCATCATCACCCTTTCTTACACCTTTTGCCTGTACACGTACTTCCTGGATCTCTCCTTTTACAGAGTTGGATGGTACCGCACGAACTTCCACTACCTCAGGCTTGTCTTTCTTTGTGGCATAACCTACCACCACCACTTCGTCCATTGTTTTAGCCTGTTTGCCGGCATAGCCGTCTGCACCAGGTTTGATCTGCAGGTTTACCGCTTTTTTGCCAGTTACGCTTACTCCCTGCGTCACAGTAGAATCCATTACCACTTCTGCCAGAATGTTTTTTACCTCAAGTTCTTTTTTTGTGTTGATCACCAATACGCCATTCTTGCCAGGTTCACCGTAAAGGCTGGTTGCGGAAGCGTCTTTCAGAACACTGATCGATTTGATCTCATTCGGATCAAGTTGCTGAAGGGTGAACTTACTGTCAATATTATCTTGTCTTATTCCATCAAGGATGATCAACGGTTCCTTTCCGGGAACAGCTAGGCCGGTAAGACGAACTACTTTGTTTTGAGAAGAGGGGACTGTATCGGCTGTAGTAACCCGTAATTCAGTAACACCGGCGGTGTTTTTTTGAGCTTTGCCTGTAGCTGTAACGTTATCGACAGTGATAAAGCTAAGTTTTGCGTTGGGCGTAGTGTCGATAGGTGAGTGTTCTAGATCAAGAATGGTCATTTCTGCAAGAGGCTCGGGTGATTTTTTCTGATAACTGAATGCAAATAATGTGATGAGCAATGCGCCCAGTGGCAATACCAGCAGCTTGCGCAGGTATTGATGACTTGTTTTTTGTGGATTTGTAATCATGGCTATACGTCTTTTTATCTGGTTGTGAAAAAAGGGTTGCACAAGTGAATGCTGAGTATTCAATGCCTGCATAAGTAACATCTCCGCATATTCCCATTTCTCTGTGTCGTGTGACGCAAACCGGTCGGCAAGAAACTCATGGATCGCCTTCAGTTCTTTCTTCATCAGGTGAAAGAAGGGATTGATCCAGAAAACAATCGTAATGATCTCCATAAACACCGAATCAATACTGTGTTTTTGTTCGATATGATATACTTCATGACGGAAGATCTGTTCGCCTTTTTGAGATGACAGTTCAATGCGCTCATTCCAGAATAACCAACGGAAGAAGGAGAATGGCGTTCCTGGCTCGGAAGTGTTGATGAACCGGATACCGTTCAGATGTTCAGCCGGATGCTGACGCATGATCTTTTTAAGACGGTAAACAGAAATAAGGATCCTGGTCAGACCTGCAACTGCAATAAGCGCATAAAAACAATATAGCAATCCCTGCCAGTTAAAAGGCTTTTCCACTTCTGCTGCTGGATCAACCGTGATCACTACAGAAGGGCCTGACAGGTTTTGCAATGCATACATCCATTTATCGTCTTCCGTGAAATACACGGGAATATTCAAAAACGGGATAAGCACACTCGCCAGCGTTGCGGCAAGTATATAAAAGCGGTTGTATTGATGGAATTTTTTATTGCGTAATGCAAAGTGATAGTAAGCATACAGGATGCCTGATACAACCAATACCTGGGCGAGGTAAAAGAACAAGCTTTTCATTTCTTGTTGTTTTGTTGTTTTTTAATTTGTTGAAGCAGGCTTTCCAGCTCTTCCACTGAAATATTGTTTTCCTTTACCAGAAAGGATACAACATTGCTGAACGAGCCTTCAAAGTATCCTTTCACCAATTGTTTCATGCTGCGTTTTGAATAGTCGTCTTTGGTTACAAGAGGATAGTACTGATGCTGACGCCCCATTACATTTACCGCTACAAATTCTTTTTCCATTAAAATTTTCAACAGCGTCGCCACCGTATTCTGATGTGGCTTTGGCTCAGGCATGTCGTCAACAACGTCACGCAGAAATGCTGTTTCAAGTTTCCACAACACCTGCATTACCTGTTCCTCCGCTTTGGTAAGTGCTTTCATATTTTCAGAGTTTTTAGCGGTATTTAAAAACCGCAAACGCAATTTAAACAATCCGAAGCTATAACTAAAAAACTAGTTTTACAACTAATTCTTTAGTTTTACGAAAAAAAGGGGATTTTTACCTATAGTTTGCCTTATTTTGCAGGAAACGAACGGATTAATGTCAGAGCCGATCATCGAAATACAGCACGCTAACATATATCAGGGTAGTAATCTCATCTTGCAGGACGTAAACCTGACCGTCAATAAAGGAGAATTTGTGTACCTGGTCGGAAAGACCGGCACCGGAAAATCGAGTTTATTAAAGACGTTATATGGCGAGCTTCCTCTTACTGAAGGTGAAGCCACCGTGGCAGGATTTACGCTGAAGAAAATGGATTGGAGAAAAGTGCCTTACCTCCGCCGCAACCTGGGTGTCGTATTCCAGGATTTTCAATTGCTGACTGACCGTAACGTAAATGAAAATCTCAAGTTTGTTTTGAAGGCTACCGGCTGGACGGATGCACGTTTAATGGAAGAAAAGATCCAGGATGTGCTGGAAAAAGTCGGCCTGAAAGCAAAAGGCTTCAAAATGCCTTTTGAGCTTAGCGGTGGAGAGCAGCAGCGTATCGATATCGCGCGTGCATTGCTCAATTCACCAAAGCTGATCCTCGCAGATGAGCCGACAGGTAACCTTGATCCGGAAACTTCAGACGAGATCATGAACCTGTTATTCCATATCTCCCGCGATTTCAATACCACGATCCTGATGGCTACGCATGATTACATTGTAGTCCAAAAGTTCCCTGCGCGGATGATCCGTACAGAACGCGGACGTGTGGTGGACAATGCTACCATAACCATTGAATAAGCTCGCGCGTATTTTTTTCGTTATTGTAAGTATCGCCAAGTAATTGCTTCCGGAGGATCTTTTCCTCTCTTGTATATGGCTGATGATACAATTGCATAATGATCGATGCAAAGGCATTTGCATTGCCCGCGAGATGGCAGGCGTCTTCCAGGCCTGTGCCGGCAACCATCGGTTCATTTACCACGCAGTGACGTCCTTCAAAAAGGGCATGCAGTAATTTCAGACGAATACCTGTAACCTCTTTATTGAAGCAGGGAAGTACATGTATATGTGCCTTACGCACGAGGTCGTTCATTTCCGTTTCAGATGGGTCTGCAACCAGGCAGGTATGTTGACAAAGCTCAGCCACCTTCGATAATCTTTTGGAAGGCTTTTTCCCCGCGATAATAAACGGAGCGCGTGCTTTGGTCACCACGTTGCAAAGCAACCAGAGTGCAGCTTTTTCATTTTCCGGAACAGATAGATTACCATGGTACAGGCAGAAATTACCCTGTCCTTCCTCACCCGTTACTTTCTGCCAGCTGGGAAAAGTTGGCATGAACTGAACATTATCGAGATGATAGATATTCTTTAAAGCGCGCACATCGTTTTCTGATACGCAGGCATACGTGCATTCATCAGGCAGTTCGGTCGCATATTTTTTCAGCAGCCGGCTTTCATTAAAGAAGTACAGTTTTTTTGTAAAAGATTTTTCCACCCTTGCGAGCTCTTTATAATAGATGCTTTCTTCATTGTGCATCCGGATGATCACTTTGCGTGAAGAAATATCCATATTCCGCAGAATGCCGGTGCAATGAATTCCTTCGAGCAGGATAGGGTAGCTGTCTGCTGAGAGTCGTTGTATCAGTTCATTATTGATACGTGATGCAACGATAAAAGGCGTTTTAAAAGAAAAACTATTCTTGAATGTTTCGCGTGGGTACACATGAATCGATTCACAGAACTGGTTCAATTCATTTGGTGTGCCGCGTTCATTATAGTTAAAATAGTGCAGGTGGATACGTATGCCGAGTTCATGAAGGTTCATGATCCTGTTCATCATATCGATAGCACCGCCATAATCGGCAGGCCATGGCGTATCCAGGCATACTATGTGAAGATGTTTATTCATTACAAATATGGCTCATACAGGGCGACGAGTTTTTGCCGCTCGTTTTCCCAGCACAGTTCTTTGGCCGCTTCCAGCGCGTTTTTTTTGAGTATAGAGTACCGCTGCTGGTCATTTATTAATTGCGTTATCTCTTCCGCCATATTTTGCGGGTTCCGGGATATAAAACAAAATCCGCATTGATATTGTTCGATAATGGCTTTTACTTCCGGAATTGCGCTTGCTGCCACCGGAAGACCGGCGTGAAGATAGTCAAACAACTTGTTAGGTAGTGTAAACCAATGATTCAGATCTTCAAATCCGTCTAAAGAGACGCCCAGCGTGGCCAAAGGCGTGTATTTGCGCAGCTGATCCGGTGGCATTTTACTGATCATGTCCACCCGGTCTTCCAGGTTCCACTCTTTTCGCATCTCCGCAATCTTTCCCCATTCATTGCCACCGCCGATAAATACAAGATGATAATCGGCAGGCAGATATCGCATGATCTCCAGCAATTCAAGCCCGCCGCGCCCGGGGTGCATTCCCATACCCTGCATCATCAGTAATTTTTTGCCCTGCCAGTTTCCGGGCATGGGAACCGGTTCGATAGCCCGGGTCACAGGTACATTTCTTATAATGAAGATCTCGTTTCCATATTCTTCATGGTACTTATTCTTCACCGACTCATTTACCGTATACACAAGAGGTAATTTCGGAAAGATCCAGTCCTCCAGCTTCTTCCAGATCTTACGCTTGAATGGCGCATCTCTCAGAGCTGATACTCCTGTGTAATATTCATGCGTATCATAAAATAGTTTTTTCCCTCTCCATTTACCAACGAGGTAGTTTGGAAGAAGTACGTCCAGGTCATTTGCGAGCAGGTGGTCTGTTTTACAGAATAACAGGCGGAAAAAAAGACGGGTGTTAAATTCTGCAAACTGAAGAAATCCCTTGCTGAAAAAACATTTCAACCTTTCGGCATGGAACGGATAGCTGCCAAGCGGCAAACTATTGCTGAATTCACGGCCGATCAATTTTATCTCAAAACCCATCTCGTGCAGCGTGGTGCAGATACGCAACACGCGCTGGTCTGTGGTAAGTTCAGATATAACAGAAACGGTGATTCTTTTCATGCTGCGGCCAAAGCTAGCGGGAAAAAAGTTTAAAAGTTTAAAAGTTTGGATGTTTAAATGTTACGCCGGAAAGAGCTATGTATCAAATCGAAACAACCAGGTGTTTCGAAATTTTAACATCAGGCTAAGAAAATAAATTGGTTGAATACGTAGCTCTTCGTACTATTGCTGCTGTAATTATTACGCTGAAGTGTTCAGAGGAAATAATACTACAATGGACGAAAACAAATCAATAGACCAACTTCAATCCAGTCACAGTAATTCGGAAGCTTCGGCTGGCATACCATCCCGCTGCCTCCAATGTATGAGGATTCCGGTGAAGGATCTTTCCAAGGAACAGGTTCGTCTTCTTTTATCCCATGATATCGGAACAATCTTTCTTCTCTGCAAAACAATACAGATCCTTGAAGAGGATATTCTGGCTGACGGCGATTTTTATCCTGGCGATCTGTTAAGTGCACTGCTAAATGTCGATGATATTTACTGGAGAAATAATCCGGAACTCGCGGGAAGGCTTTATTCTTTATTAAATCAGCAACGTCCGCTGATACAAAAAGCCGGACATAAAAGGTTAGACAGGGAAGTAGCGCAGTTCATGGACGGACAGTTTTTTACCGTTAATTGAGTTTCCTGATCGCGGCGAAGGTTGGGGAGTATCTCTCTTTTCTGTAATGATTAATACCCGTATAGCATGAGACTATATTAAGTATGTAGATCGCGCTGTACTGATTCACCCAATGCTTGAATCCGCCTTTTGTATAGTGCAAAAATCATGTTACCGTTAAGGCCTTTCCTGCCCGGCATGTCAATAAAAGTAGAGGGTTTAAAAACTTCCGGTACGGAAACTTTTAAACCCTCAAACTATAAAACTTTTAAACTTTCTTACTGTTGCATTCCATCCATTCCACCGCTCTGTCCTTCTCTTTCACCTTTCATATTCTTACGCTTGAAGAGGTTGGCATCGAATTTACCGAAGCGCCAGTTGAAGTTGATCCGCAATACCTGTGGATCACGACGACGGAAAGCATCCTGTGTAAACAGCACTGATTCAGAGTGAACATCAGATACACGTGTGCGGAAGATATCATTCATATTCACAGAAACCGAAGCGGTTCTGTTTTTCAGGAATTCATACTTGATAGCAATGTCAACACCATAAGTCGGACGGATATAACCTTGTGAAGCACCTGAAGGGCCGCCGCCAAACATGCCACCGCCGCCAAAGCCACCACGGCCGCCGCCTGCACTTCCGCCCGGAGGTAAGATGGTTTTAGACTGATAATCGCCGGAAAGCTGGATAGAAATGTTCTTTGGCAATTTAAAGGTGTTGTTCACTTTTGCAAAGTAACTCGTCAGCTTTGGCTGATCAGCCTGTCCGGGAATATCAATTTCCACGTCAGACATATAGAGGTTGAAATTTGGCGTGAATTCCCACCATTTCGTCAGGTTTTGTCTTGTTGTCAACTCCAGACCTGTTGTATAACTTGAATTTGCATTGATGTAGGTATTCATCAGCAATTCTTCTCCACCAGCACCGGTTGCAGTTTCCTGGAAACGGGTGATGAGGTCTGTTGTCTGCTTATAGTAGATAGAAGCAAGGAAGTTGCCTTTATTACGGAAACTTTTCTCATAAGACAATTCAAATGAATTGGTGAACTCAGGCTTAAGGCCCGGGTTACCTTTGCTCGGGTTGATCCTGTCTGATGAATCTGTAAAGGGAGTCAGCTGCCAGAAGTTTGGACGGTTGATCCTTCTTGTATAGTTCACCTGTATGCTGGATGTTTCTCCCAGTTTTTGTGAAAGGAATACGCTTGGGAAAAGGCTGATAGGGAAGTCGATCTTGAATATTTCACCTGTTGTCAGCAATTGCCCGTTGTAGTTAGAACTTTCCGCTCTCAAACCGAGTTGGTAGCCGAAGTTGTTGATCTGGTTAGAGTAAGACGCGTATGCTGCATATACCTGATCATCGCTTTTATAGTTCACCTGTGAAGCTGGCTGGAAAACCCATTTTCCATCCGCGTCTGCGAAGAAAAATGAGTTAGTACTGCTGTTGGTTCTTAATTGTGCCCGCAGACCCATTTCCAGTTTTGATTTATCTGTGATCGGGTTTACAAAGTCTGTCTGGATCACTACATTACTATTCTTTCCATTGATCAACTGCTGCTGGTTGTACTCATTTAAGAGAGTTCCACCTTTCGCATTGTAGAAGTCCGTTTCAATGGTATTTGTATTATCATTCTTTCCTTTGTTATAGGTTACATCTGCCGTCCATTCACGACCAGCTTTCGGGAAGTTATGTTTGAAGCTTAGAGTAGCTCCCATGTTCCTGAAATTACTTTTTGAGTTGCTTGATCTGTCCTGGAAGGAGGTGGTAGTTCCTGCAGGGAAAAGTGAATCATACTCAATGCCGCTGTTGCTGTATGGCTTCATCTGTCCGCGTGCGAAGTTGACGCTCGCAGAAAGCGTATTTCTGTTACTTATAAAGTAATCAAGTCCGGCGCGGCCAAAACCAAACCCTCCGAGGGAAGTTGATCTGTCTTGCTGGTATTGATTTACCTGGGGAGTAGAGAAGAAGTTTTCTCTTTCAGTATGGCCTGTTGCGATCGATTTACGCTGCATGTACATGCCGCTTGCAAACAGGTTGACTTTTTGCTGGCGAAGGTTGATATCGCCACCGCCACCTACACGGCCGCGGGAGTCTACGTTAGCACGTACGTTACCATTGTAACCAACTTTCTTTTCTTTTTTCAACACAACGTTGAGGATACCGGCAGTACCACCGGATGCATCAAATTTTGCTGAAGGGTTAGTGATCATTTCGACGCTTTGGATCGCATCTGAAGGGATCTGATCCAGCGTAAGGTTGGTAGGTCGGCCATCAACAAACAACTGAGGTGTGTTGTTGCGCATGGTTACGTTACCATCGATATCAACATTCAGCGACGGAATATTCCGCATGATATCAACTGCGGTACCACCTGCCGAAGAAATGTTTTTATCAACGTTGAAGATCTTGCGGTCAATACCCAGTTGTAATCCTGGTTTAGATGCAGTAACGGTCACGTTATCCAGTACCTTTTCTTCAGTTTCGATCTTGATGTTACCAAGATCTTTATCGAGCGCATTAAGCATATTGCTCATGTCGCCGCCCGGTTTGATATCAAAAGATATTGCAGTCGTCAGTTCTTTTAAGCCTATGCCCGTGATCTTCAATTTCATTGGCCCGAAAACCGGTACATTGTCGATAGAGAATTCGCCATTACTTTTGGTCAGCATACCACCGATCACGACCTCTTTTCTTTGTTTGGTAACCGTATCCATTCTGTTAGCCAGTAATTGAACCGAAGCAAACTCCACCGCTTTTCCAGAAGTGGCTTCTACGACTTTTCCATATAATCGCCCCGAAGCCTGCCCGCCGCCGCCTGCACGATTTCCCATTCCTTGTTGAGCCCAAACGTTAAACGCTAATAGGGCAACGAACAACGTAAATAAAATTTTCCTCATATATGTATTTGTGTGTAATTAGACGTGAAATATTGATTTTACCTGCTGGCCTAACCGGGCCAATTTGATGAAGGGCAAATCAGGCTTAACAGCGGATGGATCATGTGAGCAGTATGATCAACAATTGTACTATGCCGATCAAAAGACCGGTAACCGCTCCAAGCAGAGATGCTTTTTTGAAGGCTGAGCCGAAATTCTTATTAAAAGCCTGTTCGATATCGACCTGTGGAATTGATGCGATTTTCTGCGAAATGATAGCATCAAGGCTTCCTTTACCAGCGCTGGCAGCAGTCATTTTATGAATGATCTCCGGAAACAAAAGTTCAATTTCCTGTATGAAAATGACTTTTAGCTGTTGAATAGTTTTATCGCCGATAAATGTGGCGATCATAGGCATTTGCTCCTGCAATTTATGGCGGAGGAAATGGTCCATCTGTTGCTCAATAAGGGGTCTTATTTCATCGAAGCTGATCTGTTGGGTGATTTTTTCCGGAGATAAGGTGGACACTGCATAGTCGGCGATTCCCCGTGCAATTTTTTCACGGTTGGATGGCCATACACCATGTAATGTTAAACCTGCGAGGTTTTTACGCTGTAAGGGATGGAAAAGCAACCAGATAGAGATGCGGATCGTCACCCAACCAATAAAGGCTGAAAGAATGGGGATCAATAAAAGCCAGTAATTCATGGAAGGGTAATTGCAATAAGAAATAAACCCCGTCCTGTAATAAAGGAAGGGGTTTTACTGGGTGGATGACCGGGTTCGAACCGGCGACCCTCAGAACCACAATCTGATGCTCTAACCAACTGAGCTACAACCACCGTTTTTTGTGGCTGCAAAAATAAGTAAAATGAAGTTGTTTAAAAAAATAAAAGAGAAGAATTTGTTACAAAAGTTGAAAGCTCAATTTTTCGTTCACCGTTGACCGTTGTCTGTTGACCGGACTCCGATTAATAGAATAACAATAACGGCTGAGACGTCAAGCTGTAAGCGCCAGGCGGATAACGGACAACGGTGAACGGTCAACGGATTGAACCATTCATCAAAATCCCTTGTTAAAAGGTTATTATTATATGAAATGCATCCTTTTTACGTTATTTTTGGAATATGCACAATGCAGTTAAATACCTATTGAATATGAAGAGACTTCCTATCGTGATCCTGATGGTAGTGGCGGGGCTTTTTCTTGCTTTCCAAACCCTTGGAACAAATACAAAGAATCCTCCCGATAAATATGAAAAAATCCTGAAGCTTGTGGGGCAGATGCTTACCGAAGCACATTACAGCCCGCAACAGGTAAATGATGACTTCTCAAAAAAGGTTTTCAAGAAATATATCAATGATCTCGACCCTGAGAAGAATATGTTCCTTGCTTCCGATATTGCTTCACTCAAGAGCAAATATGAAACAAAGATCGATGATGAGATCAAGGGCGCTCCGGTAACCTTCTTCAAAGGCGCTGGTGATGTATTCAACATCCGTATGGAAGAAGCCGCAGCTTATTGCACTGAACTGCTGGCAAAACCATTCGACTTTAAGGTGGATGAGAAAGTTGTTCTTGATGGCGAGAAACTCGATTATGTGAATACAAAGGAAGAGGCTAAAGAACGCTGGAGAAAAAAACTAAAATACCTGACCCTCGAACGCTACGCCGACCTTGTTGATACACGTGAGAAGAATAAAGGTCGTGACAGCTTTGTAGTTAAGTCAGACGTTGAGCTGGAAAAGGAAGCACGTGAAAAAGTAAAGAAAGTGATCGATCGTATGTTCGAGCGCTTCCGCTTCAAATTCGGTGATGATGATAAGTTCAACGTGTATGTAAACGCGATCACTACAACGATGGATCCTCATACAGAATTCTTCCCTCCTGTAGACAAACGCTATTTTGATGAAGAGATGAGCGGTCGCTTCTTTGGTATCGGCGCTTCTCTTCAGTATGATGAAGGAAATATAAAAGTAGCCAGTATTGTTACCGGCGGACCTGCCTATAAAGCAGGAGAGCCTCAGGTTGGTGATCTGATCCAGAAAGTGGCACAGGGCAATGAAGAACCAACAGATCTTACCGGCTTCTCTGTGACTGATGCAGTAAAACTGATCCGTGGTAAAAAAGGAACAGAAGTAAAACTGACTTTGAAAAAAACGGATGGTACATTGAAAGTGATCTCACTCATCCGTGATCAGATAGTACAGGACGAAACATTTGCGAGAAGTGCTGTGGTAAACGAGGGCGGTTCCAAGATCGGATATATATTCCTTCCTGAGTTCTACGCTGATTTCGAAAACCCGAATGGTGCCCGCAGTTATATCGATGTTGCAAAAGAAGTGATCAAACTGAAAGAGCAGAATGTGGATGGGATCGTGATCGATCTTCGCAACAACGGCGGTGGTTCATTGTATGATGTGGTACAAATGGCCGGACTGTTCATTGAAGACGGTCCGATCGTTCAGGTAAAAGATAAAGACAATCGTCCAAGTGTATTGAAAGATAAAGATAAGAGTGTGCTTTATTCGGGACCACTCGCCGTTATGGTGAACGAGTTCAGTGCTTCTGCTTCTGAGATCTTTGCTGCTGCGATCCAGGATTATGGCCGCGGTATCATTATCGGAAGTACGTCAACTTATGGAAAGGGTACAGTGCAGCGAAATATTGGTCTTGATCCGGAAAATGGATTCTCGATGTCAAACTCCGATCTTGGTACAGTTAAGCTGACCCTGCAGAAGTTCTATCGTATCAATGGCGGTTCAACTCAGCTTAAAGGGGTGAGTTCAGACATCGTATTGCCTGACCAGCTCGAATACCTGAAGCTGCGTGAGAAAGATGATCCGGATGCTTTGCCATGGGATGAAATCACCAAATCTCCTTATGTTGGCTGGAATGCAGGCTATGATCTGAAGACGATCCGTCAGCTCAGTAATCAGCGCGTACAAAGCAGCCCGGCTTTCCAAACCATTAAAAAGAACACAGAATGGTTAAGCAAGGAGAACAACAAAGAATATTCGCTTCAGTTAGATAAATACAGAAAAGAACAGAAAGCTATCCGCGAAGCGTACGCACAGATCGATTCTGTAAGGAAAATGAAGACAGAGATCGATGTGGCAGCATTGCCATCAGAAGTAAATCGCTGGGCCGACGATAAGTCCAAGCAGGATCGTTTCAATCAATGGCTGAAATTGCTCCGCCAGGACATTTATCTCGACCAGGCCGTGAAAGTGGTGGGTGATATGATCACTCAGCAGAACCTGGTGAAGGGAAAGCAGGCGGAAGAAAAACCTAAAAAAGCCTTTTAATTCGAATGTTCACGAATGGCCGCGAATAGACGCGAACAGTGAACTATAAAAGAAAAGTCTTCCTGTAATTCAGGGAGACTTTTCTTTTATAGTTATATCTACATGCTAAGACGTATTAGGTTGCTTTCATCTGAAATGACATGCTAAGTTAAACGGCCATTCGCGTTCATTCGCGGCCATTAGCGAGCATTCGCGTTATAGCGTTCGTTCAAAATTCGCCTATGATGCATCGCATGTCCCAAAGTTATATATCCAAGCGCTCTCACATAGATCGGGCTTCCGGAAGAGATGCCATTTGCTTCGAGTTGTTCTTCGTCAAGTGAACGGAAGAAGAGTTCTGATGATTGCCGGGTGAGATCAAACTCTGTTACCAGGTCGTCCCAGTTGCGGGCGTTGGCTTTAGAATTGTCGGCGTACATATTTTCATCAAAGCCTGGAAGCGGAATGGAGTCTTTACGTGCAAAGCGGAGTGCACGGTAAACAAATATTCTTTCGGCATCGATGATGTGTTGTAAAACTTCCTTGACGGTCCATTTGCCTTCGGCATAACGGTATTCGTGTTTTTCGGGAGGAATGCTTTTAAAATAGCTGGCGAGGTGGTATTCTTTGTTGTTGAAGGCGGCAGTGATGTCGGTTTCGGGGATCTGTTTGATATAGTTGTGATACCAGGCGCCGACTCTAGAAAGGTCGATGGACATATTATTCGGTTTAGGTTTAATGTTGAAACAGAAGGCTCAATGTTCATGCCTTAATTAATGGACGAATATCCGGAATTTCCCGTAGCTGGCAGGGGGTAGCAGCAAAAAATCCCGGACTCTGGGCCCGGGATTTTAATATTTTAGGTTCAATAGCAGGGAGTCGATAGTCAGACTTAACTGAAGTTTTGCCTGACCGGCTCGATACTAGCCCTTTACTTTCTGATTTACTTTTGACTCCGTTTTTGTTTTCTTATTGCCTTCAGGTTTCAAGGTAGAGGCAAGTTTGATCGCTTCGTAAGCATTGATCACACCGCCAGAGCTGCTGATATCGCTTAACCGTACTTCTTCGCCGGTGCCAGGGTCAATTACTTTCGGGCCAGGTTTTTGAGCACTTTTTTCGATAGCAAATTTCACCTGTTCAACAGACAATTTTGGATAATATTCCATGATGAATGCTGCCAGACCTGCCACAACAGGAGAAGCCATGCTTGTTCCCTGCAGGTTCTGGTAGGTGTTACCACCCGGAACGGTTGCATAGATCTGTACGCCCGGAGCGAATACGTCTACTTCTTTTTTACCGTAATTGGAGAAACCGGCAACAAGACCACCCGCTTTCGGATCGCCGCTTGCGCCAACAGTGATCCAGTTTGAAGCTTTGACGCCATCTGTGAACACAGAAGTGGGGAAGTTCCAGCTCGTGTCAACATTCTGCGCGCTGTTTCCTGCTGCATGAACAAGCAGGACACCTTTGCTTTGCGCGTATTGAACTGCTTCATCGATCCATTTCTTTTCAGGAGAGAATCCTTTACCAAAACTCATGTTGATCACTTTTGCTCCGTTGTCCACCGCATAACGGATACCAAGAGCGATATCTTTATCATGCTCATCACCGTCAGGCACAACGCGCACCGTCATGATACGAACATTATCAGCAACACCATTCATTCCAAGGTTATTGTTTCTTACAGCGCCGATGATTCCGGAAACGTGTGTTCCGTGTAATGCGGATTTATTGCTGACCATCACGTTGTTGTTACCATAGAACTTATCGTTGATGTCTGCATAATTATCTTTCACCACACTGTTGCGGTAATCCTTTGGTGCAGCATGCGCAGCTTCATTTTTTGCGATCTCGCTTTCAAGTTGGCCTACCTGTGCTTCGAGATCTTCAAGAAGCTCAATATTGGAAATGTCATCTTTGTTATTGTCTTTGCAGATGCTGTTCATGATCATCTTTAAGCGACCTGCGAGATCGGACGTAGGAGTGTAAGTTGCAAGATCTTTACACGTGTATTCATCTTTCTTAAGATCTTTACGGATGATGCTGTCACCTATCTGCATTACTGAATCAACAAACGAAAGCTGGGCAAACCCTTTTTTCATTTCGTCAAGTTCAGCAGGGTTGGTAGCTATGCCAACGACATCTTTTTTGGCACGGCTCCACATATCATACTCTTTTGCATCAGCTGCGGAGAGTGTTTTGGGATCCACCGTTTTATCTTCCCATTTACTTTTAAGCAGGTGATATACGCGGGCTGCTTCGTAGGCATCTTTTTCAACGTTAGCTCCATCACGGCCACCCAGGAAGTTCCATCCGAATACGTCATCCACATATCCGTTCTTATCGTCATCAATACCGTTTCCTGGAATTTCACCCGGGTTGCGCCATAATATAGGGCGAAGATCTTCATGGGCTGTATCAACACCGGAATCAAGCACAGCTACGATCACCGGAGTACTTTTCAGTTTTTTGGATTCGACGAATGCGTATGCTTTATCCATGCTGATTCCATAATAGCCACTGTCCTTCAAATCCATCAGATGCCAACCTTTTGGAACTTCTTTCTTTTGGCCAAAGGCCAACACACTAAGCAGGGAGCCTGCTGCAATCAAGAGAGTACGACTAGCAAAACAATTCATTAACTACTAATTTTTAATATCTGTAAAAATCTTAAAAGGGTTAAAATTACGACTTACCACTCATACATTTTGTTATTATTAATTTATGACATGGCGTTGATGAGGCGTTGTTCGATGATAAATGATTGATGGTGGAGTTTGGGTTTAATGGATTGATAATTAATTTTTTATATTCCTGTAAACGCCGGCTGTTGAACATCCGGCATCGAACAACGAAAAAGCCCCGCAGCTTACGCTACAGGGCCTATTGACGTTTATGACTTTTTTCTAGTTGCTTAGCTTGAGCTCTACGCGCCTGTTTTTAGCTTTTTCTTCACTTGTTCTTCCTTCTGTCAATGGTTTGTCAGGTCCGAATCCGATGGCTGTCAGGCGCGACCCATTGACGCCCTTAGACTCCAGGTATTTTTTCACTGTTTCCGCGCGCTGCGTGGAAAGACGCATGTTCAGTTCGCGCGAGCCTTCAGCACTTGTATGTCCTTCAATAGTCAGTTTCAGCGAAGGGTCTTCCTTCAGCAATAGTACAATCTGGTCTAACACCTGGTAAGAAGACGGAGTCAGCTCTGCCTTGTTCACTTTGAATGCAAGTGATTTGGCGGCAGAGGTTACTTTATGGATCACTTCCTGTTTTATCTCAGGGCACCCGTTGTTGGATACAGGTCCCTTTTCATAAGGACATTTATCTTCTTCATCAGTCAGGCCGTCTCCATCGCTGTCCGGGGCAGGGCAACCATTATAACGCGCCAGGCCAGGCACATCAGGGCATTTATCGTCTTTATCAAGAATGCCATCCTTATCACGGTCAGTGTATGGACAACCCTGGTTCTCCACCGGGCCTGGCACATCAGGACATTTATCCAGCTTGTCAAGCACGCCATCTTTATCCCGATCGATATATGGACATCCATGGTTTTCTACCGGTCCATATTCGTGTGCACAACTATCCTGGATATCAATAATGCCATCACCGTCCTCGTCCGGGCAGCCTTTTGTAGCCAGTGATCCCGGAAGGGTAGGGCACATATCTTCGATATCAGGAACGCCGTCATTGTCGCGGTCTCTTTCGCCCAGTTGAACAGGTTTTCCCAGAAAAACTCCCAGCCGTATTCCCATCACCTCGTGCTTGAAGTCTTTAGCTGTATAATTTGCCGGACCGTAGAAATTGCTAAGTCCGCGGCTGTAGTTCGCTGTCAGAAATACTTTACCAAATTCAAAACCGGCAGTTCCACTTACTCCCCAGTCAAATGACTTGTATTTACCTTCTCCTTTTCCTACAAGTATTTCTTCCTCGCTCGCAGCATAGCTCACTCCCACCACATACTTATCGGTTTTGTCAGACGCGTTGTAGAAGAAAGACACATATGGGCCGCCACCGAGAACGAAGGATGTTTTTTTGCTGAGTGGAAATTTGTAAACAAAGTTTAACGGGATGTCGATATAGTTCTGATACTGTTTTCTTGTTTCTGAATAAAAAGTATTGACAATTGAATCGTCAGGACTGAGAGGAATATCGAATACAACAGTAGAGTCCTTTGCGAAGGTGTATTTTCTTCCTTTTTGAGAAAAAATTACTGCAGGTTGAAAAAACAAGCGGGAGCCCTCATGAAAAGGGAGATCTGCGATAAACCCGATCTGCGCACCTCCTCTTTTTTGATAACGGCTTTTCAGTTCGCCCCAGTCAGGCAGATCATTGTTTTCGATCACTTTTGCCTGTTGAAAACCTCCCAGGATCCCGATCCGCATTTGAGCATGGGAAAGCTGTCCGCAAAGAAGAGGAATCGTCAATAGGAGAAGGAAGCGTTTCATGTACAGTCAGTTGGGTTCAGGATATTAGTTAAGCCTGTAAAATTTGCAAATATTTCGCAGAAAACAAAGGAGTTATGCGAAGTAATAACAACGGCAGACCGCCGGGTTTAGTATGCCGGGGGCGGAGTTTTTGTGGGGTTGGGGGGGGGTGAAAGGTTTTATAGGTTTAAGAGGTTTAAGAGGTTCAATAGGTTAAGAGGTGCCGGGGGTTCAATAGGTTAAGAGGTGCCAGGGATTCAATAGGTTAAGAGTTTCCAGATGTTCAATAGGTTTAAGAGGTTTCACGGGTTTATCAGATAATGCGGTTGAATATTGGAGAGATTTATTCGGTCTGTCAAAAAAAGCTTACTAAACCTCTTTAACTGATATTAAATCCAAAGCATCGTAGGCCCAAACGAACCTCTTAAACCTCTTAAACCTATTGAACCTCTTAAACCTCGCCTATATATCAAACCTGATCCCTTGCGCAAGCGGCAACTGCGTACTGTAATTGATCGTATTGGTCTGCCGGCGCATGTATACTTTCCAGGCATCGCTGCCGCTTTCGCGGCCGCCACCGGTTTCTTTTTCGCCGCCGAATGCGCCTCCGATCTCCGCGCCGGAAGTGCCTATATTGACATTGGCTATGCCGCAATCACTGCCAGATGCCGAGAGAAATTGCTCAGCTTCGCGCAGGTTGAGGGTCATGATCGAAGAAGAAAGCCCTTGCGGAACACCATTCTGAATAGCGATTGCTTCTTCTATCGTCGAGTATTTTAGCAGGTAGAGAATAGGGGCGAAGGTTTCATGTTGCACTATGTTATATTCAGGTTGTGCTTCTGCGATACACGGTTTTACATAGCAACCGCTTTCATAACCTTTGCCTTCTACCACGCCTCCTTCCACGATAAACTTACCGCCTTCTGCTTTGCATTTTTGTATTGCGGAAAGATACATGTCAACGGCGGCCTTATCGATCAATGGGCCTACATGATTCTTTTGATCCAGCGGATCTCCGATTGATAATTGTCCGTAAGCTGAAACCAGACGTTTTTTTACCGTCTCATAAATGCTTTCATGGATGATCAGCCTGCGGGTAGTGGTGCAGCGCTGCCCCGCTGTACCAACAGCGCCGAATACGGAACCCAGTACGGCGATATCAAGATCGGCATCCTTAGAAATGATAATGGCATTGTTTCCTCCCAGCTCGAGCAATGCTTTTCCCAGTCGGGCGCCTACGGCTGCCCCTACTGCTTTTCCCATTCTCGTGGAACCTGTGGCCGATACAAGCGGAATCCTTGTATCCTGGCTCAGCCACTCACCGGTTTCCCGGTTGCCGATCACCAGGCCACTTACTCCTTCAGGCACTCCATTTTTTTCAAAAACCTCCGCAACGATATGCTGACAGGCAACTGCGCAAAGCGGTGTTTTTTCTGAAGGCTTCCAGATACAGACATCACCGCAAACCCAGGCCAGCATGGTATTCCAGCTCCAAACGGCTACGGGGAAATTGAACGCAGAGATGATGCCGACGATGCCAAGCGGATGATATTGTTCGTACATCCGGTGTCCCGGACGTTCGCTGTGCATGGTGAGACCGTGCAATTGGCGGGAAAGACCCACTGCGAAATCGCAGATATCAATCATTTCCTGCACTTCCCCGTATCCCTCCTGCAGGCTCTTACCCATTTCATAAGAAACGAGTTGTCCAAGCGCTTCTTTTTTTTGTCTTAACGCTTCGCCGATCTGCCTCACTACTTCACCTCTTTTCGGGGCAGGCCAGGTGCGCCATTCGGCAAATGCCTGCTGCGCTTTTGTAACAACTGTTTCGTAATCTTCCTTCACCGCAGTGCTGACTGCACCGATGAGAGCACCATCCACAGGCGACCAGGAAGAGATTTCTTCACCATGGCCAAACCATTCTTTACCAGTTGAAGCACCGGGAGATTTTTTTTCTATCCGGAGAGTTTTCAGTGCGTCAGCAATCATGGGGAGTAAAGTTTAAAGTTGAAAAGTTTAAGGTTTAAAAGTTCAAAAGCTAAGGTTTTATAGTTTATATGTTAAGAGGTAAAATCTAACTGCATTTTTAACTCTCAGCATTTGAGCGCAAACATTAAACATTTAAACTTTAAAACTTTTAACCGGTTTAGTATTGTTCCTGGTCGTTCGGGAAATCATTGCTTTTTACATCAGTAATATACTGTTGTATAGCACCGGTGATCTGTTCACTCAGGTTAAGATATTGTCTTAAAAAACGAGGTTTGAATTCTGTATTGATGCCCAGCATATCGTGCATCACCAGTACCTGTCCATCGCAGTATTTTCCTGCACCGATGCCGATCGTTGGAATGGCTAAGCTCTCAGATACTTCTTTGGCAAGCATTGCGGGGATCTTTTCGAGTACAACAGCAAAGGCTCCTGCTTCCTGCAGCAGCAATGCATCGCGGCGGAGTTTGGCAGCTTCTGCTTCTTCGGTTGCGCGTACTACGTAAGTGCCGAATTTATTGATGGATTGGGGGGTAAGACCAAGGTGACCCATTACAGGAATTCCGGCGCTTACAATCTTTTTGACGGAATCAATGATCTCTTCACCTCCTTCAAGCTTTACTGTATGTGCCCCGCTTTCTTTCATGATCCGGATAGCTGAAGCCAGGGCTATTTCTGAATTGGATTGATAGTATCCAAAAGGAATATCTACTACCACCAGGCTTTTTTCCCGGCCTCTTACCACGCTTTGCGCATGATAGATCATCTGGTCAAGGGTGATAGGGAGGGTGGTGGTATGGCCGGCCATTACATTGCTGGCACTATCGCCCACAAGAATGATATCCATCCCCGCCGCATCAAATATTTTTGCAAATGAATAGTCATACGCGGTGATCATAGAGATCTTTTCTCCCGCGGCTTTCATTTTTTGAATGGTATTGGTAGTCACCTTCCTTGCTTCCTTACTGATAGACATGCGATTTTTTTTGGAGGGTAAATGTAGGTAAATTCAATGGGGAAGGAGAGAAAGTTTAATAGTTTAATGGTTTTAAAGTTTAACAGCTGGGAGGTGAAACTCTTCATCATTTTAACGCTCAAACTTTTAAACCATTAAACTTTTAAACTATTAAACCAGGGATCCTTTTCCCGCCACCAGCAGCTCGTCGTAAAGCGACTGGATCAATCCATCCGCCAGCCCGATCTTTGGAACAAAGATATTTTCAGCGTCTGCCCAGCGCATAACGTTGATGTAGATAAGCAGCGCGGGAACAATTACATCTGCTCTGTCTTCACGCAGGCGGTACAGCGACATGCGATGGGGCAGTGAAAGACTGCTGAATTCTTTATAATAATCCCGCAGCAATTCCAGGCTCAGCGGTTTACCATCTTTTCTTTTTGAAATCGAAAAGATCTTGTTGATATTTCCACCTGACCCGATGGCTGTCACATGATGAAAGCCCTTGGTACGTGCCTTGATGAATTCTTTCATGGCATCCCATTGCTTTTCTGCTACCTGGTTCTTTAACAGACGGATGGTTCCTATATTAAATGATTCCTTGAAAATGAGTTTGCCGTCACTGAAAAAAGTTAGTTCGGTGCTTCCGCCACCAACATCGATATAGAGATATGACTCATCTGCGGTCATATTCTCAGCCACATGATTTTCGTAGATAAAAGAAGCTTCTTCCTGTCCGCTGATGATACTGATCGCTACACCGGTTTCCGCTTTCACCCGGTCAATGATCTCCTGACCATTTGCTGCGTCTCGCATAGCAGATGTTGCACACGCTTTTACATGCTTCACATCATAGACATCCATCAGGAGTTTATAGGACTTGATGGTCTTGATCACTTTTTCTGCGCGGGCGGGGGTGATCTCTCCTTTGTCAAACACATCAAAGCCCAATCGCAACGGAACTCTCACCAGCGCCATTTTCATAAATTCCGGCTTTGCTTGCGGAGGGGTCAGTACATCGCTGATCAGTAATCTTGCTGCGTTACTACCTATGTCAATGGCTGCCAGTCTCAATTTTATTTCTTGGTTTTGTTAAACAAATAATGGTAAATGTCCACCTGCGATCGCACTTTTACTTTACCTGGTTTTACATATTCATTCTGCAGTTCGTTGTCTAGCCATCTTGCTTTCACGTTATCCCTGAGTTGTATTTCAAGGATATCTATCAGTTCCCTTTTTATGCCTTCATCCAGTATCGGACAGGTGGCTTCCACACGGTGATCCAGGTTGCGGAGCATCCAGTCGGCCGAAGATATATAAACTTTCTCTTTACCCTTATTGTGAAATACCCACACCCGTGCATGTTCAAGATATTCGTCTACGATGGAAATGGCCTGAACAGGGGTTTTGAATTTTTTATTTTCAGAAAGCATACAGAATATTCCTCTTACGATCAGTCTGACCTGTACGCCCGCTTTTGCGGCTTCAGTTAGCTTTGCTATCAGATCTTCATCAGAAAGTGAGTTCATTTTAAGCGTAATCGAAGCTGTCTTTTTCTTCTTCGCTGTTTTGATCTCTTCATCGATCAGTTTATGGATCTCTGTTCTGACGATCTGCGGACTTGGGATGATCACGTGGCAATTTTTCAGCGCATGAGTATCTCCCGTGCGATGATGCTCAAGATAGCTGAAGATCCTGCTTACATCAGTCATGATCCTGGCGTTTGACGTCAGCAGGCAATGATCGCCATATAGTTTCGCGATTTTTTCATTCATATTCCCGGTGCTCACGAAACCGTATAACACATTCTTATCCTTCACCCGTTTGCGGATCATGCAAAGCTTTGCATGTACTTTCATATTGGGAATACCCAGTATCACTTTGGCTCCTTCTTCTTCGAGACGGGATTTCCATTCCAGGTTTGCTTCTTCATCAAACCGGGCGCGGAGTTCAAGCATCACCACCACTTCCTTACCATTGCGAACCGCGTTGATAAGTGCATTGATGATCTTTGAATGCGATGCAAGGCGGTAACAGGTGATCTTGATCGTACTCACCGAAGGATCTATCGCTGCTTCACGGATGATATCGATCAATGGTGTGAATGAATGATAGGGCAGATGCAGCATGATATCTTTTTCCAGCACCACATCAGACACACGCCGTTCCGTCAGCAACGGATGATCGAATGGCTTCTGCCGCTGTTTCCCGGGTTTGAATACATTCGGGAAATCCATGAAATGCCTGAAATTATGGATCCTGCCACCCGGAATCAGGTTATCTTTTTTGGTAAGATTCAGTTTTCTTGTTAGATACTCCAGCAGACCCGGATCCATCTCTTTGTCATACACAAACCGCACTGGTTTGCCTTTTCTCCGGTTCTTTAATCCCTTTTCAATTTTCTGTATGATATTGGTAGAAATATCACTGTCGATATCAAGCTCAGCATCGCGTGTTACCTTGAAAATATGAGAATGATACTGATCATATCCGAAATAAGAAAAGATCTCCGGCAGATTGCACCGGATCACATCTTCGAGGAGAATAATACGGTGTTCGCCGGGCTTTGAAGGCAACTGTACAAATCGTCCCAGAACACGGCTAGGCACTTCGATCAGCGCATATTTTTTCTTAAGGGCGCTGTCTTTTTTCCACATTACAACAGCGAGGTAAATGGATTTGTCTCGGAGATTAGGAAAACGCGGAATGTTTTCAATCATCAGCGGAATCACATTTGGGCTCACTTCATCATCATAATAATCTCTTACAAATGTCATCTGTTCTTCCGTCAGTTCATTTTCATTCACCAGGAAGATCTTCTGTGCTTTTAGTTTTTTCTGCACATCATCCCATATGCGGGCGAATTCGCTCTGCTGATTGAGCACCGTCATCTGTATATCGTCAAGGATCTGCTGCGGGTCTTTTTCAAGATGCATATTGGCCTTGCCCCCTATTTGCGTCATTCTTCGCAGTGTTGCCACACGAACCCTGAAGAACTCATCCATGTTATTGGAAAAAATGCCAAGAAAACGGATCCTTTCGCGAAGAGGTACGGTCTGATCTCCGGCTTCCTGCAATACGCGTGCATTGAAAGAAAGCCAGCTTATATCGCGGACAATAGTTTTAGCCTTGTGTTGGTCGTGGGACATGAAAGGGTTGGTTAGTTATGTGATAAAGTTAACCAACACAGCGTTTTCTAAGCGTTAAGTTTTTGCGAGGGTTCGCGAAGGGAACCGGATGTTTTTTAGGTTGTAAAGTTTTTTTGGAGCGGAGCTCCGGGGGCTCTTTTTACATTCTGCCTTCTCTGCCCGCCGTGCTTCAGCAGGGGGGCAATGCCCGGAAACCCGGCGAGGGTTTTTATGCTTCTACCGTAGTTGACGTTCGAACTATGTGCAACTTCTGGTTAATGCGGCTTACACCGACAACACGATTTGTAATAGTTTTTTACGAGGTGAGAACCCCGAAAATGCTATTCACTATTAAATGCGAACATCAAGCCTTCGAAGATGTCGCCTTGTTCACCCATGGTAATAGCCCGAAGCTGACTAATCCCCCTACCAGCACCACAAATGTTTGCGACATCCACAAAAGCCATCCAAATGCAGCTGCAATGCTTTGCTGAAGACCGTACAGCATCATGGTGCCTTCGATCAGAAGCGCATATCCGCCAATGCCGCCTGGAGAGATGATCATGCCGATGCTGCCCGCAGAAAGAATGGTAAAGGCTTCTTTAATACCGTAATGCTGGGTTTGTTGCAAAGCCTGAAAACCTATATAGCCGCCGGCAAGATAGGTGCTCCAAAGTATGATGGTCAGGATCACGAACTGTCCGCGTTTTTTCATGTGGCGGATTGATCCGAGGCCCTGTAATACACGTGAGGCGATGTTTTGCAGAATGGTTTTTACATCACTGATCGTCTTCTTTTTGATCAGCATCCAGAGACCGGTAATGAGGGCGATGGCGGCAAAGATGATCAGCAGGATCGTCAGTCCGGAAATCTTTTTTTCTTCGGCCTGTCCGGGTGTGTTGAAGATGCTGTCAACGATCTGCGAGTATAAGCCGGGTTGTATTCCCAACGTGATGCCGAATACGATCAGTAAAGAAACAGCATCGATCAGGCGCTCGAGAATGATCGTTCCTACCAGTTTATCGGCAGGAATTTTTTCATACTTCGCAAGAATAGTGCATTTCAGCACTTCACCCAGCCGGGGTACGCCCTGGTTGGCGAGATAGCCGATCATTACGGCAAAAAATGTATTTGATTTTTTTGGACTGTAACCAAGAGGTTCCATCAGCAGGCGCCAGCGAAGAGCCCGTACGTAGTGGCCGGAAAGCAGAATGATGAATACCGGGATGATCAGGATATAGTTGGCGTTTTTCAGTGCATCCTTGATCCGCCTCCATTCTTCCTGGTTGATGTTTCTTACAGACAACCAGATAAAAAGAAAGCCGAGGCCAAAAAAGAAAAGATATTGCAGCAGGGTTTTGATCTTCTTGTTCATGGGCTCGGCTATAACGGTTTTTTCTTAAAGCTTATTACCTTCTTTGGGAAATACGATCCAGGGTGTAAAGGTTTTGGCCTTTTCGAAATCCATGGTAGCATAAGAAATGATCACTACCACATCGCCAACCATTCCTCTTCTCGCTGCCGGCCCGTTCAAACAGCAGATACCTGACCCGCGTTTGCCTTTTATCACATAGGTCTCCAGCCTTTCGCCATTATTAACATTCACGACCTGTACTTTTTCGTTCTCGATCAGATTTGCTGCTTCGATCAGATCTTCATCTATCGTGATGCTGCCAACATAGTTAAGATTTGCTTCGGTAATAACCGCTCTGTGAATTTTTGACTTCAGTAACTCGATCTGCATAAAATTATTAGAATAGTAAAGGGAACAAGAGTTTTAAAGTTTAATGATTCGAAGGTTTAAAAGTCTCAGGTCTGGATAATCTTGGTCAAACCCAATGCTCTTCTCCTCTTTCACCTCTTTTTCCTCTTCGCCCGCAAAAATAGTTCATTTAAAAACGAAAAAACAGTCACTTAGTTTAAGACCAGGTTGTCGATCAGCCTGACTTCCCCCAAAAATGCGGCTGCAAGAGCAATAAGTTTGTCTTTTCCGTTCCATTCTCCACATGGTTCCAGCGTATCGGCGTATGCGATTGCTACATAATCCACCCTGAATCCCTGGGCGGAGAGTTGATCTTCCGCCTTTTGCTGTAATGCTGTTATATTGCCCGGTTTGAGGTATTTGCCGATCTTATCCAGCGCCTGATATATTGCGATAGCGGCAGCTTTTTCTGTATCACTCAGCCGCATATTCCGGCTGCTCATGGCCAGGCCGCCCGGTTCACGCAGGGTAGGAGAGATCTGCAATTTGATCGAATGTTCCAGCCCTGTGATCTCCAGTAATTTTTTGATGACCATGCATTGCTGGTAATCTTTTTGCCCCATGTACAAATTGTCAGGCATTACGATTTCCAGTAATCTGTGCACCACCTGGCACACTCCCTGGAAGTGCCCCGGCCGGAATTTTCCTTCCAAAAGGGTTTCCAGATAGCCCAGTTCATATTTTTTTTTCAACATTTGTCCATTCGGGTAAATTTCCTCAACAGACGGCAGAAAAAGGATATCGCAACCCGCTTCTTCCAGCAAACGCAAATCTTTTTCTATAGTAATGGGATATTTTGCAAAATCCTTTGGATCGTTGAACTGGGTGGGGTTTACAAAAATGCTAACCACAGAGATATCGTTCCCTTTCTTAGAGGCTTTTAACAGAGAAATATGGCCATCATGGAGGGCTCCCATGGTCGGGGTAAAACCCACTTTCCGGTCCTGTTTCTGTTGCTTTTCCAGGTACTCCCTGAGGTCAGAAGCGCGCTTAAATAGGATCATAATGAGGCTTATTCACATCAAAAAACGACGCAACTTAGCTATTCCTTGTAAAAAACAGTACCTTTGCACACGTTTTTTCAAAATGATCATTTAAACGGGACAACATGTCAGCAAAAAAGAGAATCTTATTTATTGCCAATGAAATGTCGCCCTATCTGGAGCTGACAGAATTTTCAGAAACGGTAAATAAGCTGGCCATCAAGGCAAATGATAATGGGTTCGAAGTACGTTGCATCATGCCCCGCTTTGGTACCATCAACGAACGGAGACACCGACTTCATGAGGTTGTGCGACTTTCCGGTATCAATGTTTCAGTGGATAATGATGACATGCCTCTCCAGATCAAGGTAGCTTCCCTGCCGAGCGCAAGGTTGCAGGTTTATTTCCTGGAAAATGAAGAGCTGTTCAAGCGGAAGCATATTTTCCATGATGAGAATGACGAATGGTTTGATGACAACGGCTTAAGAACTGTTTTCTTCGCCAAAGGAGCCCTTGAAACGGTAAAGAAATTCGGATGGCCGCCAGACATTATCCATTGTAGCGGCTGGATGACAGGTCTGATCCCTGCTTACCTGAAAACAGTTTACAAAAAAGAACCTGTATTTGCGCACAGCAAAGTGGTTTACACTGTCGGGCAAAACACCTTCAAAGAGAAGCTGGGCGCTGATTTCATGAAGAAAGCACTCATTCATCCTTCGCTGAAGGAGAAAGATCTTGAGGTGTTCAAAGAAGCGAATAACACCGCAATGTTCCGCGGCGGTGCTACGTTTGCAGATGCAATCACCTTTGGTGCTGATAAAGTGGATAAGAAACTGGTGGAAGAATTCTCCAAGGTCCGGGGCAAGAAAACCCTTCCGTTCAACGAAGAATCTGATTTAACAGAGTATTTACAACTGTATGTCGATCTTGCAGGTAAGTAACATTTCCTAACTTGGTATAATTTTTATTTGTGAAGCATAAACACCTGGTAATTACGCTTGGAGCTATTATAACCAGCGCGCTTTTACTGTTGAATTCCTGCAGAAAGATCAATGAGGCTACAGAATTGGGAGGAGGGCTTATTCCTCCTGTAGATAACATCCATACATTTGATACAACGCTGGATGTTGAAGCATATAACGAACTTTTCACCGCCCTGGACGATTCAACGCGCAGTAACTATGGTTCGCCGCAGGTGTTGGGTTACGTTTCAAATGATCCGCTTTTTGGAACAACTGACGCCAGAATGTTCTTCGAACTGAAACCAACAAGCTACCCGTTCTCCTTTGCAAATCTGCCGGATAGTCTTCTGCTGGATTCAGTAGTACTTGTTCTGGAAAGCGCTGGTGTTTGGGGAGATAGCATGGTGCCACAAACAGTACGTGTATACGAAATGGATCTGGCCAATGAATTCAGAGTGGATACATCCTATCTGGTCCGCCAGGGGAATTTTACTTATTCACATCAGTTGGGCTCCAGGACTTTTTTACCGGCCGTTTTGAACGATTCTATCAGTGCCCGGGGAGATTCCAATACGGTTAATCAGCTCAGGATCCGCCTGGATGATTCGTTTGGAAACCGGCTTCTGCATTACGATACAACAACAGCCAATAACCCGTATACCACGGATTCTGCCTTCCGCACAAAGTTCAGGGGATTTGCTTTACAGGCAGAAGCGGGCGGCAATGCATTGATGAGGTTCAACCTTACCGGTGCCAATACCAAACTCGCAATTTATTACCGGTATGAAAAAAGGGCAACTAACACTCCTCCCGAACTGGATTCTGCAGTTGCCTATTTTAATTTCAAAGATTACAATACCTATTTCGCAGCTGGTTCTGCCAGTCATAATTACGTGACCCGCAATATATCCGGAACTCCGTTCCAGGCTGCTGTGGGGGGCACTACTCCGGATGACGAAGTGTTTATCCAGAATACACCAGGTTCTTACGCAAGGATCAAGATCCCGGGTCTGCCTGCGCTTACCAACAGGATAGTACACCGTGCGGAACTGATCATGGAGCAGGTTCATCAACCTGTGTATGATTCGATCTTCCCGTCAAGATTCCTGATGCTTGACGCCTATGACGCTGCTGTTTCTACAAAGTATAACCGCTTTATTCCGTATGATTTCTCGTTTGATGCTCAGGGTAATCCGTCATTAGGCGCACTTGGTGTTGCTCCGATGGACCAGAAAAATCCTGCCGGTCAGAATATCAAAGTGTGGAAATTCAATATCAGCCGGTATATACAGAATGTGGTGAACAAGAACGAACAGCCGTTCGACTTACGGTTGTATTCTCCATACTACATTTTCGGATATTACAAACCGACGCAGGCTTCAGCCAGTTCGCTTCAACGGGTGGCCGTTAACGCTACTGTCGGCGAAGGCAGGGTAAGGTTGTTTGGAGGAAATACAGCCTCCCCGTCGACCAACCCGCAGCGGATGCGTTTACGTATTGTTTATTCCAAATTGTAACGAAAAACTTGCCGCTATTGGCTTAAACGAGATCGGGTGCTATATTTGCCCCGATTTTCATTTATTGTGAATCAACCAATCTATTAATTCAAAGTTCATTTATGCCTTACCTGTTTACTTCTGAAAGTGTTTCCGAAGGTCACCCGGACAAAGTTGCTGACCAGATCTCTGATGCCCTCATTGATAACTTCCTGGCTTTTGACGCTCAGTCAAAAGTTGCTTGTGAAACACTTGTTACTACCGGTCAGGTGGTTTTGGCAGGTGAAGTAAAGTCTAAGGCGTATCTGGATGTTCAGGAAATTGCGCGTGGTGTGATCCGTAAGATCGGATATACCAAGAGCGAATATATGTTCGAAGCAAGCTCTTGCGGCGTGCTTTCTGCTATTCACGAACAGTCTGCGGATATCAATCAGGGCGTTGACCGCAAAAAGAAAGAAGATCAGGGCGCTGGCGATCAGGGTATGATGTTCGGTTATGCAAGCAATGAAACCGAAGACTACATGCCACTGGCACTCGATCTGGCTCACAAGATCCTGATCGAACTCGCTGCACTGCGCCGCGAAAACAAAGCGATCAAATACCTGCGACCTGACGCAAAAAGCCAGGTTACGCTTGAATACAACGACGACAACCAACCAGTAAGAATCGACGCTATCGTTGTATCTACACAACACGATGACTTCGATACAGAATCAAAAATGCTGGCAAAGATCAAGGAAGATATCATCAAGATCCTGATCCCACGCGTTAAATCGAAGTATAAGAAATACGCAAAACTGTTCAACGATAATATCAAATATCATATCAACCCAACCGGTAAGTTCGTGATCGGCGGACCACATGGAGATACAGGTCTGACTGGCCGCAAGATCATCGTTGATACATACGGTGGTAAAGGTGCTCATGGCGGTGGTGCATTCAGCGGTAAAGATCCTTCTAAAGTTGACCGCTCCGCTGCATATGCAACACGTCACATTGCTAAAAACCTCGTTGCAGCTGGTGTTGCAAGTGAAGTCCTGGTTCAGGTTTCGTATGCTATCGGTGTAGCAAAACCAACCAGCATCAACGTGAACACGTATGGTACTGCTAATGTTGAGCTGACTGACGGTGAGATCGGCAAGATCGTCGAAGGCATCTTCGACATGCGTCCTTACTTCATCGAGCAGCGTCTGAAACTGCGTAATCCTATCTACAGCGAAACGGCTGCTTACGGACACATGGGCCGCAAGTCAGAAGTTGTAGAAAAAACATTCTCTTCTCCTGATGGTAAAAAAGTAACAAAAAAGGTTGAACTGTTTACCTGGGAAAAACTGGACTACGTATCTAAAGTGAAAAAAGCTTTCGGCTTAAGATAATCAAAAAGAAGAAAGGTAAAAGGGTTTAAAGAGTTTGGGTGACCAGCTTTTTGAACCCTTTTCCGTTGGACGAAGAATGGTTTTAAGATTTAAATGTTTAATGGTTTCAACGTTTAAGCCGTCTGGGGCTAACTATTAAACATTTAAACCAGTAAACTTTTAAACTTATTCTCTCACACTGTTCAGTTAAAAACGATAATATGACCGAACGCAATCCCTGGCAGATTTTGTCGGAAAAAGAGGTGTATGATAACAATTGGATCAACGTAACAGAATATGATGTGATCAACCCTAATGGTGGAAAAGGGATATATGGGAAAGTACATTTTAAGAATATCGCGATAGGTGTGATCGTACTGGACGAAGAGAATAACACCTATCTCGTTGGGCAGTTCCGTTTTCCCCTGAATGAATACAGCTGGGAAATCCCGGAAGGAGGTGGGGCAATGGACATCGATCCGCTTGATTCCGCAAAAAGAGAATTACTGGAAGAAACAGGATTGACAGCAACTGATTGGAAACTGATCCTGAAAATGCATTTATCCAACTCAGTTTCGGATGAATATGCATTGATCTTTCTGGCCACCGGCCTCGAACAATTTGAACCAATGCCTGAGGAAACAGAACAGCTCGTTATCAGAAAACTACCTTTTGAAGAAGCCTTCCGGATGCAACAGGCAGGCCAGATCACCGACTCAATGTCTGTGGCCGCGATCCAGCAGGTGAAGCTGATGCAGTTGGGAGAGAGACGATAGACGACAGACCATAGACGACAGACCATAGACCATAGACCATAGACCATAGACCATAGACCGCGGACCGCAGACGCCTCTATAGTCAGAAAGCTTCTCATTGGTTCGATGATTGAAAGTTTGATCTGAAGTGCCCGATCGTCTGCGGTCTATGGTCTATGGTCTATGGTCTATCGTCTATGGTCTATCGTCTATCGTCTGCGGTCTATGGTCCCATAAATCTCAACAATCCAATAAATCCCCGTTACCTTTGTGACGTGAAAAATTTCCGCTCTCCCCAACGACCCAAAAAAAGTTCCCTGGTAATAGGATTCCAGGCAGTGATCGATGCTCTCCGGACAGGCCAGGCATTGGATAGAATTTATCTCGATACCCGCGCGCAGGGAAATGAAGTGAATGATCTGAAAAAACTGGCTTCGCAAGCTGGCGTGCCGATCAATTATGTTCCGGCAGTAAAACTGAATACTTTCAATGCCGGAGATCATGGTGGCTGCATCGCGCAGATTGCGAAAGTGCAGTACCACGACCTTCAGCAGATGATCTCATTTGTGGTGGAAAAAGGCGAAACGCCTTTATTCCTGATCCTGGATGGGATTACGGATATCCGTAACATCGGCGGTATTGCGCGTACGGCGTATTGCTGCGGTGTTCAGGCGATCATTATTCCTGATAAAGGAGTGGGTGCGTTGAATGAAGATGCGATCCTGACCTCCGCAGGGGCCCTGGAAAAGCTTCCGGTGTGCAGGGTAAACAGTCTGGTGAAAGCCGTAGACGAACTGCATCTGAACGGCATCAAAGTTTATGGCAGCGAAATGACTGCTTCAAAAAATATCGCCGAATGTGATTTCCGCGAACCCGCTGCAATCGTCATGGGCGGTGAGGAGAACGGGATCCATCCCACCTTGCTCAAAATATGTGATGAAAAGGTGAAGATCCCGATGGCCACCGATTTCGAAAGCCTTAACGTTTCTGTAGCCACGGGAATGATACTCTATGAAGTGATGCGGCAGCGGGGATAAGGAAGAGGAAACTATAAAACTTTTAAACTCTTATGCTCAAACTTGTCGAATGCCCGCGTGATGCAATGCAGGGTTGGAAACACCAGATCCCGACGGCGAAAAAGATAGAGTATATCAATTCGCTGTTGAAAGTCGGCTTTGATACTATTGACTTTGGCAGTTTTGTTTCTCCCAAAGCCATTCCGCAAATGGCAGATACAAAAGAGGTGATCGCCGGTCTTGATCTCGACGGTTCTGCCAGCAAGCTGCTCGCGATCATCGCCAATCAGCGCGGTGCCGAAGAAGCCAGCATGTTTGAACAGATATCGTTTCTGGGATTTCCTTTTTCCATCTCAGAAACATTTCAGCAACGGAATACCAATTCTTCCATCGACACTTCATTTGAAAGAGTAGAAGAGATCCAGAATATCTGTATAAAGACGGGTAAAAAACTCGTGGTTTATATATCTATGGGATTTGGTAACCCATATGGCGATCCATATTCAGAAGAAATAGTTTTTGAATGGGTTAATAAACTGGTTGGAATAGATATACAGATCCTTTCTCTGGCAGATACCGTTGGATTGGCATCTCCCCTACAGGTGAAAGACATTACCGCATATCTGGTTGAATCATTTCCGGGAATTGAACTGGGTGTTCATCTTCACTCAACCCCGGTAAACTGGAAAGAAAAACTGGAAGCAGCGCTCTCTGCCGGCTGCAAACGCTTTGACGGAGCTCTGAAAGGCATCGGTGGCTGCCCGATGGCAAACGATGAACTGGTTGGAAATATGAACACAGAATGGATGATAGATTATTTTGAAACCGAAGGGTTTACTCTCAACCTGAATGAAGAAGCCCTTGAAAAAAGCCTCGCTATCGCCGGGGAGATCTTTATTTAAATTGTCCAGTGGTAATGTACTATGGAGTTTATGTTGAACATTGATATCAAACCTTTGCCGAAGCCAATCAGCTATCACGATAAGATCCTGCTGATCGGCTCCTGTTTTACAGAACATATCGGTAATACACTTGCAGAGCTGAAGTTTTCTGTAATGCAGAATCCTCATGGTATTCTGTTTGACCCGGCAAGCGTTTGTAAAAGCCTTCTTCGCTATATCGAGAACAGACATTATACTAAGGACGATCTGTTTTTTTTGAATGATGTTTGGAACAGTTGGGAACATCATTCGCGCTTTTCTCATCCTGATGCTGCCAAAAGCCTTGAGATGATGAACGAGGCAACACAAAAAGCACATGAATTTCTGAAAGACGCAAGCTGGATCGTTGTGACCCTGGGATCGTCTTTTTCTTACCGGTTGACAGAAACGGGAGAGGGGAAGACAGGTGAAGGGGTGGCTAATTGCCATCGAGCACCGGGACAATGGTTCAAAAAACACATGCTGGCAATTGAAGAAACGATCACCTTACTGGATACGATCTACTACAAGCTGCGCCGTTTCAACCCTGATCTGAATATTCTTTTCACCGTAAGCCCGGTACGCCATATCCGTGACGGCGTTGTGGAAAACAACAGGAGCAAGGCCAGGCTGATAGAGTCCGTACACCATATGGTCAACAAATTTGAAGGCCAGTATTATTTCCCCGCGTATGAACTGGTGATAGATGTACTTCGCGACTACCGGTTTTACGATATCGACATGGTTCATCCCAACTATCCGGCAACCAGTTTTGTACTGGAGAAGTTTGCAGAATCCTGTATTGATCCTTCTTCAAGACAACTGATGCAGGAAGTGAAAAAGATCAATATTGCAAGAAAGCATAAAGCGTTTCATCCTACTACACCGGCTCATCAACTATTCCTCGCATCGCATTACGAAAAGGTGAAAACGCTGATGGAAAAACATCCTTTCCTGGATTTCAGTGAAGAAGCCTCTTACTTTTCCGGAAATCTTCAACCATAAAGTTTCCTTCCCGTTTTCCCGACTTACCGGTTTACTTTTACCGGGAAGATGGAAAGACGGGAAGGAAAAGAAATGAAGACTTTGCAGGGCACAAAAAAATTAGTGTAAAAATGACACTTAAAATAAAATTCCCTACATTTACGTGTCCCAAAAAACACAAACCCTTTAACCCGATTGCCTGTCATGACAAAAGACGCGTTACTCCAGGAATTCAAATCCCGTTACCAGCAAGAAGCTGAGTACACTTTTTTTACTCCAGGAAGGGTAAATCTGATCGGCGAACATATCGATTACAATGGAGGTAAAGTAATGCCCTGTGCGATCACGCTCGGTACTTACCTGGTTGTATCCCGGAATACGGATAAAAAGATCCGTTTACAGTGCATCAATTTTCCTGAAACTGCGGAGCTGCAGTTGCAGTCGTCCTACACGAAAACAGGTAAGGAATGGTTCAACTACCCGCTGGGAGTGATTGATGAAATGTTGCAGCGTGGCTATGAACTTTCTGGACTGAACATGCTGTTCTATGGCGACCTTCCGATCGGCGCAGGAGTTTCTTCCTCAGCTTCAATTGAAGTTTGTACAGGCACGGCGATAAGCCAGATCTTCGGACTGAATATCCCCGGTGAAGAAATGGCGGTGTTGGGCAAGAAAGTGGAGAACGAATTCATTGGAATGAATTGTGGCATCATGGATCAGTTTGCCGTTGCTATGGGCAAAAAGAATAAGGCTATCCTATTGAATTGCGACACGCTTGATTATGAATATCTCAATTTTGAGATCGGTGATCATGTGCTGGTACTGATCAATAGCAACAAAGAAAGAAAGCTGACGGACTCAAAATATAACGAACGTTTTGCTGAATGCAGAACAGCACTAAAATTATTGAACGAAGTAATCAAGGCAGATAACCTTTGCGATATTTCTTCTGAAGAATTTCATAAAGCAAAACATGTATTGAATGACGCCGTCCTGGAAAAACGTGCCTTGCATGTTATCACAGAAAACGAAAGGGTAAGTCTTTCCAAAGATGCTTTGTTGAATGGGCGTCTCGAAGAGTTTGGTCAGTTGATGTATGCATCCCACGAGTCATTAAAAGAACTCTATGAAGTATCCGGCGTTGAGCTCGATACCATCGTTGAGTTCAGCAAAAGCTATCCGCGTTGCACCGGGGCGCGTATGACCGGCGCAGGTTTTGGCGGTTGCGCGATCGCACTCGTTAAGAAAGAATATTTCGCTGATTATGCCGCGAAGATCAAACCTTACTATAAAGAACGCATAGGATATGAACCTGGTGTATTCGCTTCGGAAATAGGAGATGGAGCCAGAGCGATCTAAGAAAGTAAAAATTCAAAAGTAAAAAGTAAAAAAAGCAGGCATTAAAATCGACGATCATTTCGATAAGAGTGCCTGCTTTTTTTACTTTTTACTTTTGAATTTTTACTTCAATGTATCCTGTCTCCCCGCACTTCCATCGTCTCCATCACTTCCGCTTCAAAATCCAGCCATTCTTTCCATCTTTTACGGACGACTTCCTTATCCATGTAGGTTTCGGCGAGTTCAATAAAGAGGGTGTAATGGCCTGCTTCGCTTTCCATAAAGCGTCTGTAAAAGTTGCGGAGGTATTCGTCTTCCAGACCTTCGCTGAGGCGTTTAAAACGCTCACAGCTACGCGCTTCGATCAATGCCATGGTGAGCAGCTGATCCAGGAACCGGTCTTCCCAATCACCGCCCTTCCGCTGAAATTCCAGCAGCTTATTCACATACAGATCTTTCCGCTGTTTTCCCAGCTTCAGCTTTCTTTTATGCAATTCCGCCAGCACCAGTCTGAAATGGCCCCATTCCTCCGTCACGATCGGTGCCAATTCCTTCACCAGCTTCTCTTTATCGCTATACCTCGTGATCAGCGTAATACAGGTGGTTGCCGCTTTCTGCTCACAAAAAGCATGATCGGTCAATATTTCTTCCAGTGATTTTTCCGCGAGATTGATCCATCTCGGGTCTGTCGGCAGCTGAAGCCCGAGGATGTTTTTTGTGTCTTGAGATAGATCCATTGGGCGAAATTATGGCGAGAATCTCAATTTTGATGCGATGTTCGATGCGCGATGGTCGATGGTCGACGGAATACCGGAGAACAAACTTTCGGGATATTTTTATTGATAATCAATATCTTGTAGCCGATCATCGATCATCGTGCATCGAACATCGATCCCCGGCCAAACTGAAAGCCATTTCGAATAATTTGGCTATTTCCCCTTTTCCCTGTACTTTTGCCGCCACAAAATTATAATAGGATACAACTAGGGTGACCCCTTAAAAAAATCAAAGATGCCTCTAACAAAAGAAAAAACAGCAGCTATTTTTACACAGTTTGGTGGATCAGCCGCTAATACAGGATCTATCGAAGGTCAAATCGCACAACTGACTGAGCGTATCAGCCAGATCAGCGGGCACCTTCAGCAGAACAAAAAAGACTTCTCTACTCACCGCGGTCTGATGCAACTGGTTGGTAAACGTAAACGTTTGCTGAACTATCTGCAAAAGCATAACCTGACAGGTTACCGCCAATTGATCGAGAAACTCGGAATCAGAAAGTAAGACCTTACTGTTACTCCCCAGGTGGAGTTGGGTAAGTCTTTAGCCTGAGGGTTTTGATCAGATTCAAAGATCAGGATTCTCTTATATAACGATTATTCCCAACCTCTTACAGATGTTGGGAATAACTGTTTTTGGGCAAACCGTTTTTCGGGCTGACTGTTTCAATTTTCATTACCAATTTTTCCAAATTTTATGTTACAACAACCAATACGCAAAACTTTCGATATAGGTGGTGGCCGTATGGTGACGATCGAAACTGGCCGTCTTGCACGCCAGGCCGATGGTGCCGTTACTGTCTCTCAGGGTAACTGTATGATACTCGCTACTGTGGTGGCGAATAAAGAACCCAAAGAAGGACAAAGCTTTTTCCCGCTGACCGTGGATTACCAGGAGAAGTTCGCTTCTGCCGGCCGTATCCCAGGCTCATTCTTCAAACGTGAAGCACGTTTGAACGATTATGAGATCCTCACCAGCCGTTTGATCGACCGCGCACTGCGTCCATTATTCCCGGATGATTATTTCTGCGAAGTACAGGTACTCGTATCACTGATCTCCAGTGATGTTGACGTACTGCCTGATGCACTGGCTTGTCTTGCTGCATCTGCCGCTCTTGCAGTGTCCGATATTCCTGTAAAGGAAGTAATTTCTGAAGTACGTGTAGGACGTGTGAATGGTGAATACATCATCAATCCTTCCCGCATCGAACTCGAAGAATCTGATCTCGAATTCATCGTAGCTGCTACCGAAAAGAACCTGATGATGGTGGAAGGTGAAGCACACGAATGCAGCGAAGAAGATCTTGTAAAAGTACTTGAACTTGCTCACGATGCGATCCGCATCCAGATCAAAGCCCAGCAGGAATTGCGCGACCTTAAAGGCGTTGCAGGCAAACGTGATTACACAAAACCCGTTACTGATGAAGCCCTCGAGCAAAAAGTAACCGCTTTCGCCAAACAAAAAGTTTACGAAGTAGCAAAAGGCGCTTTGCCTAAACATGAGCGTAGCGATAAATTCGCTGCTATCAAAGACGAACTGATGGAATTCCTGAAAAGCGAATTACCGGAAGGTGAGTCTCTGCCTGACCAGACAAAGAAACTGGCTTCTACTTACTACAGCGATCTCCAGTACTACGTGGTACGTGATATGATCCTCGACGAGAAAATTCGTCTCGATGGCCGTGGCCTCGAAGACGTTCGCGCTCTCGATATGGAAGTAGACGTATTGCCTTCACCGCATGGCGCAGCTTTGTTCACCAGAGGTGAAACTCAGTCTCTCACTACAGTTACTCTTGGTACAGCCCTGGATGAACTGCTGGTAGAAAGTGCTGCTAAATCATACGATTCAAAATTCTTCCTGCATTATAATTTCCCTCCGTTTTCAACAGGTGAGGTGAAAATGATGCGTGGTCAAAGCCGTCGTGAAGTAGGGCATGGTAACCTTGCACAGCGTTCACTGAAGCAGATGATGCCAACCGGTGATTTTGCTTACACTGTTCGTGTAGTGAGTGATATCCTCGAATCAAACGGTTCTTCATCTATGGCAACTGTTTGCGCGGGTTCTCTTGCACTGATGGATGCTGGTGTACCTATTCCTCACCACGTTTCCGGTGTGGCAATGGGATTGATCACCAAAGGTGATAAATATGCGATCCTGACAGATATCCTTGGTGATGAAGATCATCTGGGTGATATGGACTTCAAAGTGACCGGTACAAGAAACGGTATCTGCGGTGTTCAGATGGATATTAAAGTTGACGGTCTGAAAATGGAAGTAATGGCACAAGCCCTTCAACAGGCAAAACGTGGCCGTTTACACATTCTCGATGCGATGTATGAATGTATCCCTGCGGCGCGTGCTGAGGTGAAACCACATTCTCCTCGTATGGTTAAACTGTACATCGAACGCGAGTTCATTGGCGCAGTGATCGGACCAGGTGGTAAAGTGATCCAGGAAATGCAGCGCGAAACTGGAACTACGATCAACATCGAAGAAGTAAACAATATGGGTGAAGTAAGCATCTTCGGCGTAGCCAAAGAAGGTGTTGACAAAGCTCAGGCATGGATCAAAGGTATCGTAGCCGTTCCTGAAGTAGGAGAGGTGTATGACTCCGTTGTGAAATCAGTTGTTCCTTTCGGTGCATTCGTAGAATTCCTGCCGGGTAAACAAGGATTGGTTCACATCAGTGAGATCAGCTGGAAGCGTCTCGAAACACTGGAAGGTGTGGTAAGAGAAGGCGACACTTTCAAAGTGAAACTGATCGGTACAGATCCGAAATCAGGTAAGTTCAAGCTTTCCCGTAAAGCACTGATCCCAAAACCTGAATTCAAACCAAGAGAAGATCAGCAAAGAACTCCTCCTCAGGGAGAGTAAGAGAGATAAGTAAAAATTAAAAAGTCAAAAGTAAAAATTAAAAAACGGGAAAGCAGGTACAAACTGCTGACGTTTTTTAATTTTTACTTTTGACTTTTTAATTTGAGTTCATTAACAAATAGAAACAATTCTCATTTATGAGTAAATATTTACAGATAACATTTCGCCCGATAGATGCAGAGAAAGCCGAGCTGCTGATCGCAGCATTAAGCGAAGCAAACTTCGAAGGTTTCGAAGAAGAGGATGATACACTAAAAGCGTTTATCAAAGAAGAAGAATGTGATCTCGAGGAGCTGAATGTGATCGCTGAAGCAAATGATATCACTTATGGAATGTCTATCATAGAGGAGACAAACTGGAATGCCGTTTGGGAATCCAACTTTGATCCGGTGGTGGTGGATGATTTTGTTGCCGTGCGTGCTTCATTTCACCAGCCAATTCCGGGAGTTGAATACGAGATCGTGATCACACCGAAGATGAGTTTTGGAACAGGACATCATGCCACTACTTTCATGATGATGCAGCAGATGCGCGAGATCGATTTTAAAGGGAAACGCGTGTTTGATTTTGGAACCGGAACAGGTGTGCTGGCGATCCTTGCAGCCAAACTTGGCGCAACAGATATCGTCGCGATCGATAATGACGACTGGAGTATTGAAAATGCAAGAGAGAACAATGTGAACAATAGCACGGAAATGATAAAACTGGCAAAAGCAGACACGGCTGCAGACCAGGGAAAATTTGACGTGATCCTGGCGAATATCAATAAAAACGTGATACTTGATAATATGGCTGCGCTGAAAGACCAGCTTGAACCGGGTGGGGTATTGCTGTTAAGCGGGCTGCTGATCCAGGACGAAGACGATATCCGGTCTGCTGCCGGAAAATACGGTCTGAGCCTCGTTTCCCGCAAGGAAAAACACAACTGGCTGTGCCTAAGTGCTTCATATTGAGAAAAACAATATTTCGTGTTAAATTAACGTTACCAACAAGACGTTTTTTTCCTTAATTTCGATTCTCAACTTCAACCCAGTTTTCTATGAACGAACTATTGATGATAGTTCTCGCCTATCTCATTGGATCCATACCTACCTCGGTATGGGTAAGCCGTTACTTTTTCAATATCGACATCAGGGAATATGGTAGTGGAAATGCAGGTGCTACCAACACATATCGCGTACTGGGCCCCAAATGGGGAACCATCGTGATGGTCACTGATATGCTCAAAGGAATGCTGGCTGTTAAGCTGGCGTTGTTACTGCCTGACTATGCTGACAGTGATATCCGTTTTGTAAACCTGCAGATCGGTTTGGGACTCGCTGCCGTAGTTGGGCATATATTCCCCATCTGGGCAGATTTCCGTGGTGGAAAGGGAGTTGCTACACTTTTCGGACTGGTAGTGGGAATCTCTCCCTGGACGGCTCTTTCCTGTTCAGGCGTGTTCCTGCTTGTTCTGTTCCTGACCCGTTTCGTATCCCTCAGTTCAATTCTTGCCAGCGTTGCATTTCCTATATTCATCCTGATCGTTTTCAACGTAGAAAACAACGTGTACAGAGTTTTCGCGATCGCTGTGGCCCTCATGGTTGTACTCACTCACCAGAAAAATATTGGCCGTCTTTTAAAAGGTAACGAAAGCAAAGTTCCCATTCTGAAACATCGCGATCGCCGCCGCGAACGCCGCAGGCAAAGCGCGGAATAAGGAATAAGTAAAAAGTCAAAAGTAAAAATTCAAAAGCTTTATAACAGGGAGTTGCATCCTGTTATGAAGCTTTTGAATTTTGGGAGGCGTTGAGCTATATAAGTTTAATAGTTTTAGGTTAAAAGTTGGTTCGGGAGTTATTAAACTTTAAAACTTTTAAACTATTAAACTGCTATACCCTCCGGACTGCCTGACAATTTTGACTTTTTAATTTTTACTTTTGACTTATATATTCGCCAATTTTGACATTGCACATAATTTGGTACAATGCTTGGCTTGATGAAATTTTAAACTCAAAACTATGACGCGGATACTTCTTTCTGCATTTTTGGCGGCTGCCATCTTTATTTCCTGCAGCCAGAATGCCCTGACGGGTAAGAGCCAGTTTACATTATTACCGGAATCTGAGTTGCAGGCGATGGCCACTCAGGAATACACATCTTTTCTTTCAAGCAATAAAGTGGTGGCGCCGAGTGGCAACCGTGACGCTGAAATGGTCAAAAGAGTAGGACAGCGCGTTGTCAATGCGGTGAATACTTATTACCAGGAAAGAGGCCTGACAGATAAGCTGGCTGGCTATAAATGGGAATATAATCTCGTGAATGATCCAGCTGTGAATGCCTGGTGCATGCCTGGCGGAAAGATCGTTGTTTATACCGGTCTGTTGCCGATCACCCAGAACGAAGCTGCGTTGGCGGTGGTAATGGGTCATGAAGTTTGTCATGCCCTGCTACAGCATGGAAACCAGCGTATGAGCCAGCAAATGGGAGTGCAGGCCGTAGGCCAGGGTCTTGCCCTCGCATTGTCTCAAAAGCCTGCCGCTACGCAGAGCCTCTTTATGGCGGCATTTGGAGCAGGTTCGCAAGTTGGCGTCATGTTACCCTTCTCCCGTAAAAACGAGCTGGAAGCGGACGATTGGGGCCTTAAATTTGCGGCAATGGCGGGTTACAACCCAAGAGAAGCTATTCCTCTTTGGGAGCGTATGGAAAAAGCGGGCGGCGGTCAGAAACCACCGGAATTCCTCAGCACACACCCTTCAGAAGGAAACCGTATAGCTCAGCTGGAAAAACTGATGCCGGAAGCGTTGAAGTACTACAAACCAGTGGGAAATTAGCCTTTTTAACCGCGATGATCGATGGTTGACGGTCGATATCCGATCTTCTAATACGAATTTAATCAACGAATTCAGCCTCCCTGCAACGGGAGGCTTTTCTTTTTATATAAAATAAGTTACAACTGTATAGATAATTGCTTCAAGCGATAAAACTGTCGTCATGACACTTAAAACCGGCCATCGACCATCCAAGATCAACCATCAAATCCCTCCAAACCCGCCACTGTAGGCATTTTTCTTCTCTCAGGGCTTTCATTCCGCGTATTTTTGCTTATCTTTGCCATCCCTGCAAATGAGAACGCTGACAATGAGCATCTCCCTCAGAGACGGGGTGCCTTGCCAGAAACCCCTTAAAATCGATTCAAAGTATGTTACCAACAGTGTTTGAAAAGTTACAACTGGCAGACGAGAAGAATCTTTTAATCCAGGGACTGCCCTCCTCAATCGAAAAACAATTCAGCAAACTTTCATTCGCCAAAAACATGACTCCGCTTCTGAAGAACCGGAAGATTGACTTTGCATTGGTATTTGCCGTGAATGAAAACCAACTGAATGGTATTTTGAAGGATGTGATGCCCTCTTTAAAAGATGATTCGAAATTCTGGGTGGCCTACCCAAAGCAAACTTCTAAGATCGTAACTGATCTTAACCGTGATTGCAGTTGGAACAGGTTAACCTGCGAAGGATACGAAAGTATCGAGCGTGTTGAACTGGATCATGTTTGGAGTGCAATGCGTTTTGTAAGAGGCGAAGAAACAAGGGAAGTTGAGATCCCGGTTCGCAAAAGGCAAGCTACTGCAGTGGCAGAGTAAGGTTTTTGATTAAATTAATTGGAAGGTTCAGCAGAAATGCTGAACCTTTTTTGTGGCTAAGAGGGATCCTCCTTCGCTGAAGCTCCGGCGGACGGCGGAGGTGAAAGAGTGAAAGGAGCTTTTTTTTGAAAAAAGAATATGAGTTACTTAAATGTTGAAATAAAAGCAAAGTGTGATGATCCGGTGTTTGTAAGAGAATATCTGCTTGCGAATGGTGCAGAATTCAGAGGAACGGATCATCAGCGGGATACATATTTCAATGTGTCTAATGGACGGCTGAAGTTAAGAGAAGGAAATATTGAGAATAACCTGATCTTTTATGAAAGAACAAATCAGGCAGGGCCGAAACATTCGGATTTTGAACTGGTGAAAGTGCCGGATGCGGAGAAGTTGAAAGAGGTGCTGACTAAGTCCAATGGAGTAAAGGTTGTTGTAGAGAAAAAAAGAGAAATCTATTATATGCGGAATGTCAAGTTTCATATAGATGAAGTGCCGGGATTAGGACATTTTATGGAGATAGAAGCAGGGAATATAGGCGTAGAGTTATCTGCTGTTGAATTGAGAGAACAATGTGACTATTATATGAAGGAGCTGGGGATCAAAGAAGATGATCTGATTGAAGTTTCATACAGCGATTTGCTGCTTTATAAGTAAAGTATCAGTCAGCGATTTTTACATTGGGAGATGAAAATTAAACTGAAAGATTGGCTATCCTTTGTGGGATTTATTCTTTTAATCTTGTACGGCGGACCCGCAATGTCGAAGTGGTTTAGCGACGAATAAAAAAGAAGCATTTAGTTTTCGTATTCATACAACTGCGAAAACTATGAGAACA
>VFQP010000730.1_pt1 | contig 54854 bp, 57 predicted proteins | sample 3512351 | NCBI WGS metagenome assembly VFQP01 (sample SAMN10412372, study PRJNA504923) | tailings metagenome | isolation source: Relicate 1 Philex TSF1 revegetated site | place: Philippines: Tuba, Benguet | collected 2017-08-29 | reverse complement strand
CCCGCACCTGCACTTCCAGGTCTGCGCGTCGGGGACGGGCTGCGGCGCCGCCCGGCCGCCCCACAGCGACAGCGCGTGTTCGAGCCGCGGACGCAGCCACGCCGCGTCAAACGGCACCTGCGCGCAGCAACCAGCACCCACGCCACCCTCTCCTGTACACACGGGCCGCTGGCGTCGGAAGCAGCTGTAGGCAACGTCCACCAGGGTTGTGCCTTGGCTCACTCTCCAGAGATGCGCGCGCACCTGCTCCTGGCCAATCACCACGCTGTGGTCCTGCTGCCACAGGTACCTGCGCGCACGTACGCAACCCAGAACAGAAGCACGCGTCGCAACGCGCACGAAGACCAAGGACTTGGTCGCCCACGGCGCCCACGGTGCTGAGCGCAGGAGCACCGCCCGCAGCCACCACCTCGCGCAGGGCGGGAGGAGAGGGACGCACTCACTCGAGGTGGTGCAGCTCCCCGGCAGGCGGCAGGTACGCCAGGCTCTCGTGCAGCAGACGGATACAGTCCCGCAGCGTCACCACAGGCCCCGCCGCTGCCGCGCTTTCGCTCGCCGCCCGCGCCGCCTGCCCCGGCGAATCGCCCCCGTCGTTCTGCGTGGGCCACGCCCGCAGCAGCGCCTCGGTGTCCAGCTCCTCGGACGACGAGGAGCCCTCGGACAGGCCCGCCGGCGAAGCCGGCCGCAGCAGCGCCGCGCCCTCCTCGCCCTCCTCGCCAGCTGCGGCGCTCGCCAGGCCGTCCTGTGCCGCCGGCGTGGCGCCGAGCTTGCTGCCCTGCGTGCCGCCGAGCGAGGCGTGCTCCTGGCTGACCGCCGCCGCCGCCTGCGCGCCACCGCTGCTGGCGGGCAGCCACACGTCCACATGCGCGTCCGCCTGCTGCTGCTGCAGCGCCCCCGCAGGCTCTGGCTGCTGGGCCGGCGCATCTGCCGGCGCTGCCGCAGCGGGCCGAGGGGAAATGAGCATGTCGGTAGGCCCCGGTCCCTCCTGCGCCGGCCGTGCGAGCGCGCCGCCCGGCACCGGGTCAGGCGGCGCGCCGGCGCAAGCCGACGCAGCCAGCAGCTCCACCGGCAGGTTCGCCCAGCCGCCGCCGCCGCCCTCCCCCGTGACCGACGGCTGCGGCGAGCCCGCGGCGCGGTCGGCGCCCGCCGCTGTCGCCGCCCCCTGCTGCTGTTCTTGCTGCGGTGGCGGCTGGGCGTCGCCGGGCTGCTGTGGGTTGAGCACGACGGCGGCCACGTGCTGGCTGAGTGGCCGGTCGGGGTCCAGTCCCCTGCCCGAGGCGCTGGTGACGAGCAGGTACTCGTACACTTGCGGCAGGGACAGCTGCCGGAACCGATCGTACAGCTCGCGGTACACGTGCACCTGCCGCACGCACACGCAGCGCAGGGGTGGTGGTGAGGACAGCGCCGTGTTTGTCGATCAGTGAGCGTGCGCCGGGCCAAGCGGACGTTTGCCTTGCCACGCTGAGAAACAGCACAGGAGGACAGAGCGCGTGCCGTGTGGCGTGGCTACACACGCGAATGGAGTGAAGCGAGCGGGTGGCGGCAAGCTCCAGAGAGAGGGAGAGGGAGGGAGGGCAAGCAGGCTGACCTGGAGGCGTGCCGAGTCGACCTGGTCGGCGGGCGGCATGGACTTGCGGCTGCGCGTCTTGGTCTCCATGAGGCTCACGGTGTGCGTGGCGCGGTCGTACTGCAGGCCGTCCACCACGCCCACCACCCACTGGTCCTGCACACAGCAGCAGCAAAGCAAGCAAACCCACGCAAGCGCACAGTGTTCGCACAGCCGTTCCGCCCTCCTCGCGTCCCACCCTTGCGCTCCTCCGGTGCGCGGACCGCGCGCGGTGCAGCGAGGGTGATGCACGACCCTCGTGGAGAGGGCGGGAGGGAGGTGCGCCCCGCGGGGCGTAGTGCGGGTGGTGTGTATGTACCTGCAACTGGGCAAAGACGCGGAGCTCGCGGGTGAGGCCCTCGGTGACGAGCTGGCGGATGCAGGCGACGGCGTTGATGAGGCTGATGGCCAGCAGGTCCTCGGGCACCTCGGCCTGAACCTCCACCTTGTGCACCACGGCCAGCTCTGCGCACGCAGGACAAAGGCACTTGACCCCTCGAGGTGCCAAGACGATGGGGCCAAGGCGACAGCGAGTCCTCGGGCCGGCGCACGTCCTCAGCAGGACAATGCGGTGCGCTCGGCAGCACGGCAAGGTGGCCACGCACCCAGCACTTCGTGCACGGCGCTGCCCATGGCCATGATGGCGGTCCGGCGCTTGCGCCGTCCAATGGCGGTCTGGTAGGCCAGCTGAAGGCCGCACCTGTGTTCGTGTGCGCGGCAGTGCTGATCACTGGGCGTGCGGCGGCGGCGGCCGCTGTGCACGCTCTTCGCGTGGTCGAAAAGCACGCTCACCACATGGCGCTGCAGAGCTCCGTGACGCTGATGGCGAGCGCCAGCGCTGCTCCCACGGGCTGCTCCCCTCCGCTGCTGCTGGCTCGGGCGCCCTGGCTGTCGTCGAGCTTGAGCGAGTGGAACTGCAGCTTGAGCGCGCTCAGGTGCATCGGCGCCAAAGGCACGACGTCCTCGATGTCCGCGCTCACGCCGCCCTCGCTCACGCGCGCCGCCACCGCCTCGCTCGCCTGCCTCCAGGCCCTGTGCTCGTCGGCCTCTGCGATCGCGCACTCCAGAGCGGCCCATTCGTCGTCATCAACGATCTCAACATCAAACTGCGCTGCTTGTGCCATTCCTGGCGCATTGCCATGTGTGCGAGGGGTGCGCCACGCCCCTTGAACACAAACGAGCGCATGTGGCAGCGCGCAGAGCGTGCGGCGGCGCTCACCTGGAGGCACGTCTGCCAGCACCCGGCACGACGTCACCAGGACGTAGTCGCCCACGCCGCCGCTGGCGTCCCGCCGCCACTCGCCGCTGATGACCAGCCGCGAGACCCCAGGCCGCAACACGCCCGCCAGAGGCGAGAGCACCTGCCCGGCCGCCAGCACCAGCGGCCCCTCCGGCTGCTGCTGCTGCTGCCTGCGCTGCAGCTGCTGCCTGCCCGCCCGCCGGCGCAGCGCCGTCACCGGGCCGGGAGGAGGAGGCACAACCAGCCGCACCGGCGGGGCCACCCCCGCAGGCAGCGGCGCGCTGGCGGGTGCGGCTGGCCTGGAGTCCTGGAGCTGCTCCCACGTGCTCGGCGTGACGGACACCAGCACGGCTGGCACGCGGCCGCGGCCCGAAGAGAGCGCGGCTGAAGCGTAGAGGGTGCAGCCGAAGTGGACCTCGGCCGCGGAGTCCGCTGCTGGTGGCGGTGCCTGCCCAGCGCCTGGCTGATGCGGCGCTGCTGGGGCCCACAGCGCCCTGCGCGCCAGCTCCTCGGCCGGCAACGGCACCATGACCTTGTGCTTGCTGGGCAGCTGCGGCTTGCGCTCCCCGTCGTCCTCGTTGGAATCGTCGCCGAACAGCTTGAGCCCCAGAGCTTGCAGCGCCTCAAGCAGCGGGTTCGACGCTGCTGCGCCCGGCGAGGAGGAAGAGGAGGAGGACGCAGACCGAGACAGCGTGGTGGCCGCTGCCGTCGGCGCTCGCCATGCGTGCCGCCAGCAGCGCCCCGCCACCCATGGCACGAGCATGGCGGTGCTGCTTCGACGCAGCGCCACGCCGGGTGCTGTGAGGCTGGCGCGGCTCCCGGAGAAGCTCAGCCGTGACGCGGGCGGCATGGCCGCATCTGTCGCCGCTGCAAGGGGGGGCCGCACGTGCCGGCCAGGCGCCAACAACATGCCCCCCAAGTGCCACGCTCACGCTGGTGAAGATTTCCTGCGACTGCTGCGCAGCCTCGCACGCACGCCACGACGCATGCCCTCGAGGTCGCGGCGCGCAAGGGAGCAGGGAACCCAGCTCTGGAGCAGCACACCCTGTTCTCGCGTGCACCAGCAGCAGCAGAGCGATGGCTGAATTCCTGAAGGAGCTGCAGGGCGGCAAAGCCAAGGCCGTGGCGGACCGGGTGAAGAAGGACAAGGCGCTCGCCACAGCGAAACTCGCGACTAAGACAGGTGCTTTCGCCTTCCCCATCCACCACGCCACCAAGGCGAATTCGCTCGAGACGGTGAACGCGCTGCTCGCGACGACGGCAGATGTCAACGCGCTGGACTCCTCCGGCGACACGGCGCTGCACATCGCTGCAGCACTGGGAGACGCGCCTGGGGACGCGGTAGCCATCACCGGTGAGCGCGCCGAGTTGAGTCGTGCGCGCATCAAGTCCGTGCCGTGCATCGATGAAGACTTGACCACGAGCGCGTGCTTTTCGCACATCTGCAGCGGCACTCGTCAAGAAGAAGGCCAAGACGGACGTGCTGAACAAGGCGGGCCTCTCGCCCTGGCACGTGGCCGCCGCTGCGGGCGCCGCGGCCATCATCGGCGAGCTCGCCGCCGCCCCAGGCGCAGCGGGCCTGGAGGCAGCGGCCACCTCTGGCGACAAGCACACGCCCCTGCTGGCCGCGCTCCTCACTGGAAAGCACGCCGCAGTGGCGGCGCTGGTCCAGGCTGGGGCAAAGCTCAGCACGCCCGACGCCAGCACGGGCGCCACGCCCCTGATGCGGCTGCTCGCGGCGGGCAAGGTGGGCGACGCGCAGCGGCTGCTGGAGCTGGGCGACTGCAACGTCAACGCCCAGGTGCGAGGAGCGTGCTCACCGAGGGTGCACAGAGGTGCCTGCTTCCAAGGAAGTGCCTGCGGTCCAAGGATCACGTCGGGGGGCGTATGTGGACGCAGGGCACGGCGGACCCTTTCAAGGGCCTGACGGTGCTGCTCATGGTGGTGCCAGGCAGCCCCACCTGCAACCCAGAGACGCCCGGCGCCGCCGCACTCATCGCCACGCTGCTGGACAAGGGCGCCAGCGTGGACGTCCAGGTGACCGCACGCCGCCTGCGTGTGTGCTGCCGTGCGACGGGGCGGCGCAGGTCGGCTGATGCGGAGCAGCTGACCGTTCTGCCCTTTGCGGCCCTAACCCCACTTGGGACTGCACTTGCAGGCGCCGGGCTCCCAGGAGACGCCTCTGATGTGGGCCATTGCCAAGAAGGACAAGGCGCTCGTCGCGCAGCTCCTCAAAAAGTCCAAGCAGGTCAGCCGCACGCTTGCTGGGCCCTGCGTGGCACCCTCCAGAACTGCGTCCAGTGCCAGCAGCGTGCGCCGCTGCCTTTGCTTCTCACTGCCATTCACCCACCCGCACCACCTCAGCGCAGTTGGGGCTCAAGAACAAGGCGGGGCGGAGCGCCCTGGACCTGGCGATTGCGGCCGGCGACCTGGACGACGTGGTGGCGGCGCTCATCGGCGCCGGCGTGGACGTGGGCGCCGACGGGCCGCGGTTGCTGCAAGCGGCGCTGGACGCCAAGAAGGACGCCGTGCTGGCAGAGGTGAGGCGGGAGCGCGCCCTGGGCAGCTCTGAGCCGCTTCACCGTCGGCTCGCCGCCGGGCCAGCGCACGAGAAGTCCTGTTGCCGCGTCACGAGGCGGGCACCCTGGGACGGGCTGCGCTGCGCTGTGCTCGCAGCTGGTCAAGGTGGTGAAGCAGGCGCAGCTGCAGGCGGCCAAGCTGGACTTCCAGTCGCTGAGCCAGCAGGGCCTGCCCCAGTCGGCGCTGGCCTACCTCACCCGCTTCGACAAGGCCAAGGCCACCGACGCCCAGGTGCGCAACCGCCTCTGCTCGTGGCCCTGTAGCGGCTGTCGTCGGCCGGTGCGCCTCACACGCTGTGCGTGCTGCGCGGTCGTCTCGCGGCAGGTGGACTCGGACGGCAACACCTTGCTGCACAGCATCGCCGAGGTGAGCGACTTTGCGACGCGGCTTCTTGCTGCCCCTGCGGTCCCCAACATCGCCCAACATCGCATCCCACGCGGTGCAAGCCCCGCTGTGCACGCAGTCGGGTGCCGGATACGATCTGGTGGCGGGCCTCATCCAGCTGGGCCTGGGCGCCAACACGGCCAACGGCTCGGGTGACACGCCGCTGCACGTGGCGGCGCGCGCTGGGCACGTGGACGTGTGCCGGGCGCTGGTGGACGGCGGCGCCGACCCGCTCAAGCGCAACGGCAAGAACCGGCGGCCGCGAGAGCAGGTCCGTGGGCTCTCTGGGGTGCTGCTTCCGCGCGGTGTGCTGGGTGCTGCTGACGCGCCGCGTGCCGCTGCTGTGCCTGCTGCGTCCTCAGCCCAAGATCCCGGACTGCACAAAGGACTATCTTTTGCTTGCCGAGGACCAGGCCAAGGAGAAGAAGGCGAACAAGCAGAGCGAGCTCTGGGACGACAAGATCAAGGCCACGCAGACAGAGTCGGCCTTTGGCCTGCGCTGCCTCTGACCGCCGCCACGCCTCGCCTGCGTCCCGCCGCGACCGTCTGCAACACGACGCCTCTCGATCCTGGCAGCGCCGCTTGGCCCAGCCAGTCTGAACCCGCAGTCCCGATGACCTCCTGCGCACACGCGCAGCAGCAAGCAGGGGCGCCAGCGCACGTGGCCCGGGGCGGGGCCGGGGCACGAACAACCGTGCCCCTCCCGCCGCCGCCGGGCCTCCACTCCGTCAGCGCACGCCAAACGCGCGCACAGCTTGAGCGGCGGAGCGGGCAGGCCAGGCGCCGCCGTCCCCGTGGAGCCGAACCAATCACCACAGTGCCTCACAAAGCACACAGCGTGCGCGCCGTCCCCGCACCGCGCACCCTCGACACGCGCTCACGCGCAGCCTGCTCAACCCTCCCCGGCCCGCCGCCACACACGCCAGGTGCAACGCCAAAGTGCAACTCGACCGCACGCCACCACCACGCTGCCCACAGCCCCAACCGCAGCCGCAGCAGCAAAGCGAGCGGGTGCAGGGGCGGCAGCACATGGCCAGGCGGGCGCGCAGCTGCTCTCGACAACTTGGGGGGCTCCTCCACGCGACGCCGCCTGATGCGGGCCGCCGCCGCGCTTGTGAGCGCACACCAGACACCAGAGAGAGAGCGCCAGCGGAGAGCGAAGGCAGCGCACGCTGCGGGACACTGCCGTGCTGCGGCGCGCGGCAGCACCCCAGCAACCACGCTGGGCCCCGACGCCGGAGCGGCGTCGTCGGCCCACCCGCAGCAGCAAGCAGCAAACGCGGCGCGGCGAAGGGGACCCTTCGCCGCGGACCGCGACGCAGACAGGCAGGGCCCACCCGCAGCGCAGCTTTGCGTCGCGGCGCGCTGATTGACTGGCGCGGCGTCGGGAGGCGTGGGTGGGGAGACGTGAGTGACCAGGGGAGGAGGGGAGGAGTGCTAACCGCGGACACCCCAGCACCCGCGGGCGCAACAATTGACCGGCGCACGCCGGCGCGCCTCCTGGCACACCGGCGCGGCCACGAACGATGCGCTGGGTCACGCACAGGTGGCCCCAGCGGCCTGCGGAGGCTCAAAAAGGCCAAATGCTCAGCCAGAAAGGCGCCCTCCCAGGACTTGAAGTGCTCTCGCCGGCGCACGGCGTCCCGCCCCCCATTCCACACCCAAAGCCACCGCCGCCTGCCCAGCGCTGCCCGCGCGGGCAGCCTGGCGCCAGGCCGGCGCGCGTGCTGACGCTCAGCGCCGCGGGGAGGGGTGCGTCCACCCGTCACACGTGGCAGAGGGAAGGGGCAGGAACACAGGGAGGCCCGGGGGCCCACCGCCAGGGGGGGGCCAAATCGCCGTAGCGCCGTCTTCGCGCCGTGCGAATCTCCTCGCGCCGTGCGGGCGTACGTTTGCGGCTCCCCCCGCTCCGCGCGTGGGCGCAAGACCCCGGCGCCCCCGCGCCGCCGCGCGCCCCGCTGCGAGGAGCACCAGAATTGGGGGCGCGATTGCCGCGCCCCATCACCACGCGCCCGCCGGGGGGGGCATTGTGCCCCCCGCGTACATAAGCGCGTCATTGTGCCGCCATCCCTCGCAGAATGCTACTGCGGCCAACAGATTTGTGTTGGCGAGCGCCCCTATCTTGGGGCACCCTGGCAGGCATGGACTTGCTGCCGAATGCCGGCAGCCTGCTGACTATTGCAGCAGGGACGCCAACTACACCTGAGGCGCGTGTGCGTGGTTTGGGCGAACGAGAGGGTCGGCGTCTCACTCCCAGACTGCAGGGCGGCCCGAACGTGCACACACAGAGAGGGGGCGCGGGAGAAAGGCCAAAGTCAGGGAGAGGAGAGCCTGGACATGGAAGCGTGCAATCGTGCAGAGGACGAGGAGGAGGAGGAGGAGGGGGAGGGGAGCGCTCGCGTGCGCGCGGTCTTCTTGACGTGTGAGACATGTTGTTCCCGTGCGAGCGTGCGGTGCGCGTGGCGTCGGCGTCGGAGTGCGACGCAGAGGGCCCGCGGGCGGGGGGCCGACCCCGCGGGCCGTTGGAGAGGGCGGATGCGTGCGTACACGATGCGTGAGGGAGGACGAAGATGGTGGGTGGCTGGGGAGGCAGAGTAGCCGGTGCAGGCGTTTTTCTTGGAGTGCAAGGGGCGAGCGGGAAGAGAGTCAAGGGGGCAGGGCAGGCCAGGCGAGGAGGCGCGCACACGCGACGTCTACTTGTGTTGGCGGGTGAGCCTCAGGTGGCGGCCTTCCGTTGCGCCCGACGCAGGCACGCACACAACACGCACACAACTGCTGCTGCTGCTGCTGCTGCTATGCATTCTCCTTGGATCGCTTGCTGCTACATGCGTGCGCGCGGGGACAGCTTCCTTCCTTCTGGTGTCAAACGCGGCGTTGCTGCTACACACGGTGCTGCGATTGCGACGGAGTAGTGTGCAGGAACGTGAGGCCGTGAGAGAGAGGCAGGGAGGCGCGTGGCGAGCGAGGCGTGGCGTTGGGAGAGAGGACAGCGTGCGTTGGTCGTCCACCGTGCGTCCATTCGCCCGAGCACCCGCTCCACCCGAACGCCGAGGAGGTCAAGGAACCCACCCGCCCACCGGCCCACACGCGTATGCAAATGCGGTACGGACCGCCGCTACGCCCCTCGGCGCCAGGTAGCATGTAGCATCATTCCCCGTGGTGCTGCTGTATGGTTGGTGTTGTGCGCGTATACTCCCAATGTGGCCCGTGCTCCCACACTTTTCCGTGGTGCTGTTACAGACTAATGTATACGCCGCAGAGTGACGCAGCGGACGCGCCGGGTGTGTGATAGTTTGAGTTGCTGTGTCGCCGTCGTCGTGGGGATGGACCGAGCTGCCCGCTTGTGGATGGTGCGCCTCGTCCGTTCCTCAGCCCCAACCCGAACCTGACCCCAGGGAGAGAGGGAGAATGGAGACAAGGATGCGTGCAGGAGCACAAGACAAGGACCCACCCGAACAGGCAGAGATAGAGGTGCTGCTGCATCCGTGCATCCCACCGAGCAGAATCAGGGTGCTGGTTGCTGCTACCTGCTCCACGTTTGTTCATCTCGAGAAAGAGGGAGAGGGGGACCCGCCGACCGGCCAGTTTGGTTGACACACACACACACACCACCACACTGGGCATCGTGTTGTTTCTTGCTTGGACGGCTTTGACGCGTTGCGTGGACGTGCGTGCGTGGGACGAGCGAGCGTGCGTGCGTGCGAGTGTTGGGTGGCGAGGCAGAACGAGCGCCCAGGCGAGAGAGAGAGGTAGAGGACAGCAGACCTCCTCGATCGTTAGTCTCAAACCACCACGACGTAATCATCTCAGGGGCGGGTGCTACAGGGTGTGGGCTCGTGGGGGGCCTGTGCATGGGGCGGGTTCCCGAGGAACCCTTCCACACACGCACCGACACACCCAGTCTGCCACCAACCGCGGACACTGAAGCCCCTGCCGGTGCAACCCCCACCCGCCTACGGCCACTCACCACCGGGGGGGCCTCCATTTACGAGGAGGCGCGCCGCCGTTCGCGTGGATTTCTACATCCCGCCTGGCGCCCCGCCGCCCTTTGCCTCGCCCCGTTTCTCCAGGGCCCCCTGCCTCCTGAGGCGCACCCGGGGGTGTGTCAGGCGTCACAGGCCGCTCCCCGCCCCGCCCCCCCGCGCTCTGGGGTGGGCTCGGGGCGCTGGGGTCAGCGCCTCGCCTGCCCGCTCGGGGACCTTTTCTGCCGGGGGCGGGCCCTGAGGGGGACGGACGGGCCGGCGGGGCCTCTCGCGGGCGGAGCTGGCCAGCGGTGTGGGGGGCCTTTTATAGGCCACCTTGGGGGACAGTGTAAAAGCAGCAACCTCCCCTGGAGTCCTCAGCCCTGTCGAGTCTCCCCAGCGCCACAACGACCGCCACGCGGCACTCGCGCACCGCAGGCCAGGGGCAAGGTGCGTGCCGCACCTCCCCCCTGGAAAGCGTGCGGAGTCCGTCAGGCGCGCACGCGCATGGCAAAGCAACACGCAGTGTCCCTGCCTCGACTGAAGCTGCCGCTTGCTGTGCGGGTGTCGCGCGTGTTTGGTTTGCTCGGGTCCCGCAGCGCGCGCGATGCCTTCCCGCAGGCCGCAACTCTTCTGCTGGCGTGCGCAGCGCGGGAAAGCAGCCCCACCGGGTGCACCCGGCGCGCGCTAACACCGTGGAGGAGCTGGTCCGCAAGAGAGAGAGCAGAGCGCGCGAGCCACCACGTACACGCGCACGCGACCGCAGCTCACGCAGCGCTAAGCCGTGCGCGCAGCGCAGCGTTGGGGAGGCGCAGCGTTGGTGGCAGGGCGTCGGTGTGGAGAGCACAGCGTGCGCGGCGCACGGCGGCAGCCAGGCGCGCGCGAGAGAGGCGGCTTGACGTGTGCGCAGAGGAGGCGTTTGTCTGGGGTGCTGGTGGGTGGGCGTGCAAGCACAGGTGATGGACTCTCCTCGGGTTCGGCCTTCCGCCCGGACGACGCGCGGTCTAGTCATCCCCGGGAGATCAGCCCCCCGCGCCGCTCACCAGCCGGGGATGCGCAGGCGGCGCGGAGTTGGAGAGGCGCCAGACGGATTTAGCTGTCCTGATCAGCAGCGCCCTGCGAGCGGCGACTGCACGCGGGCGATCTTGACGTCACGGGCGGGCCCTCCAGGGCACCAGGGAGCTGACAGAGATGCACACAGAGATACCCAAGAGCTGCACGCGGCTGCGCTCGCCTGCACGCGCCTGAGGGGAGTAGGATGGTGGCCGAGCTTCCTGGGGGACGAGGGGGGTCATCGCGTGCGCGCGTCCTGATGCCAGCGTCGCCGCCGCGCGTGTTGGCAACCACAGGCTTGCTCGCGCCGCGCTGCTGCTCATCGTGGCGTCCGCCTCGAGGCGCCAGTGAGGCGTTGTCGGTGCGTGGGGCGAGAGGAGCACTGGAAGCAGGCGCTGCAGCCGCGCGCGAAGGAGCTGCGTGGCGTCGCCACCATCTCCATCTGCTGCGTCGGCGCGAGGAGGCGGATCGCGGTGGCTCGGGGAGGCGGGCGAGTGGTGATCTCGCACGGGTGCGTGAAGCAGCGTGAGGCCAGCGCGAGAGGGTGGAGGCCGCTGCGTGTGGGGTTCTGGCGTGCTCCACCGGCTGCTGCCCTTTTGGCGCCGTTGGTAAATCTCCATGCCAGGGCGCGCAAGGAGCGCAGCGCACGCAGGCGGCGCAGAGCACGCACAGCGTTCAAGAGCCACGTCAAATGATGGCAGACCCGCGCATCATCATCATCATCACTCGTCGTCGTCCCCGCCGCCGCCGCCGCCCTTCTTGGCCTTGAACGCCTCGCGCAGCTCCTTGAAGCGCTTGAAGCACTGCGCCTTGGTCTTGCCAGGCACCACGCCCGCCACCTTTTCCCACCGCTCGGTGCCCAGCTCCTTGCCAAACTGCTTGAGCGCCTTGACCAGCGCCAGCTCCTGCTCCTCGGTCCACTCGCCTGTGTGCCACGCGACACCACCAACAGCAGCAGCACGCTCGTTCCGCCACAAGGCGTGCACAGTTCGTCCGCCCGCCCGCCTGCTGCACCCTACTCACGACGACGACGACCACCGCTCACCGCTCTCCGCCGAGACGACCTTCTTCGCCGCACCGCCCGCCGCCGCCGCCGGTGGCGCCGCCGCCTTGCCCACCTGCTGTTCCCCGTTGGCCGCCGCAGCGGCCGCCTTGCCTGCCCCGTTGGCCGCCGCCGGCGCGCCACCGGCGGGCCTGTCCGCTGAGCTGGCTGACTGGAGCACCGCCGTTGCTGTGGTGGCTGTGCTGCTGCTACTGGCTGCCTGCTGCTGCTGTTGCTGCGGTTGCTGCTGCTGTGATGAGGTGGAGGCGGCCGCGGCGGGCGTGGTGACGCCCGTGACAAACTGCTGCGCGGCGGCGCCGGCCAGGTTGACGTTGACGTCGGTGAAGGCGTTGAGGCGCAGGTCGGCCTGAGACTGCACCTCGGCGCGCTTCTTGATGCCCGCGCGGTAGTCCTCCTGCGCCGCACGCAACAAAAGACCAGCGCGCACACCCGCCTCTCTCGCTCAGCGCGCGCGGCCTCCCTTGGTCGCGGGACACGCCCAGACTCTCTCACTGCCTGCCCCCAGGCCCGGCTCAGTGCCCAGCTGCCATTTGAGGTGTTGTCGTGCCGCTGTGCCACCCCAGGGACCCGGGGATCCCGGTGAGAGAGGTGGTGAGGGGAGAGGTGTGTGGGGCCCAGCGCCGCGCCGCGCACCTGCGCCTTGACGCGCGTGGCGCTCATGCCCTGCTTCTCCTTGACCATGAGCAGCACCTCGTCCAGCGTGCGCGTGCGCACGTACGCCGTCACCGCCTCCCAACGCTTGGGCGTGCCCTGCACGCGCACAAGCACACACGCACACGCCAGCGCCGGCGTCAGCGCACAACGCCGCCGTCCCATCCGCAGACCACACAGCGGGGAGCCTCCGCAACGACCACGTCTTTTCGCACTGGCCGTCTGGTGCCTGTGGTGGTGCCTGCGAGCGCGCCGTGCGCCGCGGCGCACCTGGGGGAACTTGGCGACTGCCTTGTCCAGCATGCGCAGCTCCTCGTCGGTCCACTCGCGCATGGCCTCGAGCTTCTTGGCGTGGTCGCGCTTGGCCGCGTTCTGCGCCCACCACCACCCGCCACCACGCACCACCACCCGCACGCGCTCAGGCAGTGCTGATGGCTGAGCCGCAGCAGCAGGACGGAAGATTGGGCGTCAAGCTGAGGCAGCCAAAAGCCAGCCGTCCGGGGGACGCACCTTGAGCGCCTCTGCTGTCTGCTTCTTCTGCTCCTCCTTGGCCGCCGCCTCGGCCGCCTCGGCGCCCTCGAGCTCCCGCAGCGCGTCCACCACGCGCTGCCGCTGCTGCTCGCGCGTCACGCCAAACGCAAACAGGTCCTCGCACAGCGCCTGCAGCACGCACAGCACACACACAGCACGCGCACAGCGCGTACACAGTGGGGGCCGCATCCCAGCGCCGCGGGGTGGTTTGCACAAAGCACTGCCCTGGAGCGCAGAGCGAGGCGCGCCCAGGCCTTTGTGCACAGCGCGCGCAGCGTGCGCGCACCTGGAGCTTCTCCAGCGGCAGCGACGTGCAAAGCTTCTCCACGTCGTCCTCGCTCACCAGCCGCTCGTTGCCTGCGCAGGCAACCAGGCACGCGTGAAGCACGCGAGAGGCACGTCGCCTTCTCCCCCAATTGGCTCCCCGGCTGTAAACGGGAAAACGCCGGTGGAGGCCGCCGATCGCGCGGACACGCACCGTCGGTGCCCTCGCACACGAGCCTGAGCCTCTGCCTCTCCTTCTTCTGCGCCTTCTTGGCCGCCTCCTTTGCCCGCTTGGCCTCCTCCTGCGCCTTCTTGGCCGCCTCCTCGGCCGCCTTCTTGGCCGCCTCCTCGGCCGCCTTGCGCGCCGCCTCCTCCTCCTCGACGGCGCGCCGCGCTGCCTCCTTCTCGGCCTTTTTGCGCTCGCGCTCGGCGCGCTCCTCCTCCTTCTTGGCCACCACGCGCGGGTCCACGCGGTACGCGGCCTCGACGAACTCGCGCAGGCGCCGGCCCTCCTCCTTCTTGCCTGCCCACGCGTGCGTGCACCGACGCCAAACATCAGGGCTCAGCGCGGTGCGCCGCGCCTGACCTGAGTCGCTGTTTGCTGCAGGCCGTAGCGAGGCGGGGGGGGGGGGGGGGGAGAAGGCGCGCACCCTTCTCGCGGAGCTTGGCGTTCTGCCGCTCGATCCAGCGGCGGTGCTCGCGGCTCTCGGCGCCCTCGACGTCCTCCTCGTCGGGGTGGGGGAACTCGCGCCACGACCTGCGCACAGCGACACGGCAGCACACGAGCCGTTCACCTCCTGCCACCCCCAACCCAAGCATCCCCGAAGACTCGTCTGTTTCTGCGACTCATGAAGCCAGATGCGCACGCACTTGAACGAGAACCAAAAGTCGTAGAACTTGTCCACGTCGGCCCAGGCCGCCGCCTCGTCGCCCAGGTCGGGCACGTTGTCCACCACGCTCCAGCGCGCGTTGCGGCGGAACGCCGGGCCAAACACCTGCGAGGGAGGGTGGCGGCGCGCCGCACCGCACGTCCCACACGCGCCCCACACCGCCTCGCTCTGCCGCTGCGCTGCCGCCACCGTCAGCGTGCATGGCGCCAGCGTGGGGGGCCCGCCCCCCCCCCCCCCCACGCGCAGCGAACTTCGCCCTGCTGCAGTGTGGCGTCGTGACGCTGAGGAGGCGGCCGAACTCACCTTGAAAAAGTCCTGGGGCGCGCAGTCGAGCGGCAGCGAGTCGTCGAACTCGTCGGTCGAGTCGTACTCGCGCCGCTTGGCCGGGTCGCTCAGCACGGCGTAGGCCTCCTGGATCTGCGGCCAGCGCCAACACACGACGGGTGCGCGCAAGTGTGGGCTGGTTGCGGCCCGGAAGGCACGGCGTCCAAACAGCCCATGCCCTGCCCGTGCCGTATAGGGCTCGCGAGTATTGGCCCTTCGCGTGCAGTGTTCGTCTCCATCGTCCAGCCGCACGGCGGCCATGCATGCGCATGGGGCAGCGCCTGACCCACAATGCCGCATGGGAGCCCCCCGCCACAGACCTGCTTGAAATACTCCTCCACGCGCGTCTTTTCCGCCTCGTCCGACACGCCCACCAGCTTCTTGTCCGGGTGGTGCTCCAGGCACACGCGGCGGTACGCTGCGCACGCGCAACGAGGCCACAGCGGCCACGGTCGGCACGTGGCTGGGCGAGACGACGCGCTCGCAGCCCGCGTGAGGCGCACACTGCGCTACCTGGACGTGCTGCGTGCTGTGCTGCTGCCTAAAGGGCGGTTTGCTGTGTGGCACCTGCGGCTCGGCGGGCGCCACAGCTCGGGCGCACCGTTCTTGAGCTGGTTCTCGTTGGCGGTCCACCGCTCGTTGGCCAGGCCCAGCAGCGCGTAGAGGTCCAGGCCCTCCTTCTTCTTCTGCTTCTTCTTCTTGCTGCCCTTCCAGTTCACCCTGCAGAGCGTACGTGCGCCGTGCGCCGGCGTGGGCCCACTCGTGAGCAGGGCGCGGCCCCCCGCGGCATTCAACACCACGCCCAGAAGACGTCCTCCCTTGCGCATCAAGGCCGCTGCTGCGCTGCCCACGCACGCACACCCTGCCGGACCAACTGCCGCGGTGCTCAGCGGTGCGCAGCAAGCGCAGCCGCCGCCGCCGCCGCGGCACCGCAGGGCGGCCCCAGGCAGCACCCCAGGCGCGCTGCGGACTCACCCGGGAGGCGGCTGGTCCGAGTCCAGGCTGGCTCCGGAGGCGCTGGCCGCCAGGCCTTTGCTCGAGGCGCTGCGCTGCGGCGTGGCAGCGCCCTCCTTGCCCTCCTCATCCGGGTAGACTGCGGTCGCGTCACCGTGCGCACCAGGAACAGCAAGGCGGCGCTGGGCACGGGCTGCAGCGCTGGTGGAGCGCGTCGCCGGGCAAGGCGGCGGGCGCACCGCCTCCGCAACGGCTCGGCGGCAGCTTGGCCGCGGGCACACGCAGGAGCAATCGCTCACCGTAGAGGCCCGATTGCTGCAGCACCTTGGTGTGGAAGGCCACGCCCACGGGCTCCTTTCGGTGCGTGCTGATGGGCCCCGCCACCTGCAGGACGATCTCGGCCTCGCCGCCGGCCGGGCGCAGCGCAGCGTCGAAGCACAGCAGCAGCCGCTGCTCCGGCCACTCGCACAGGTTGGCTATGAGCTTCATCTGTGCGGTGGTCGGCGGTGGCTGCAGCACGCTCAAGCGCGCGTGCTCTCACGCCTCTCTCGAGAAAAGCTTGCAGCGTTCCGACGCCAACGACGAATGATTGCAGATGAAAGAGGCGTGGAAGTCCGCCAACACCCCCTGGGTTGCGCGCTGTGAGGCGCAGCCCAAGCCCGCACACGGCGAGCAGCAGAAAGCACCCCAGCAGGACCACAACCTTCTACATAGTCTATCTCTTCGTGTTGGCTGACGGGCCGCCCCCGCCCAGCAGGGACGAGAGCGAGATGAAGGCCGAGCTCGCCGCCGGCGCCGCGGGCGCGTGCTTGGCCGCCTGCAGAGCAGCAGCGCACCACACACGCACACACATCACCTCACCACCATTGGCGAACAGTGCCCAAGGTGCTCACTTCCGCAAGGCGCTCACTTCCCTAAGGAGCGCTCGCGCAGCGCGCACAGCGCGACCCATCCACCCACGCCTGCGCACCTTGAGGTTCTCCATCTCCTGCGGTGAGAGCTTGAGCACCGAGGCGACCACGTGGAAAATGGTCGAGTCGCGCGGGAGCTGCCCCGTGCTGAAGCCGTCTACCAGCACCGCCCGCAGGTAGGAGATGTCCTGGTTGGTCACCTGGTTCATCGCCTGCGGGCAACCACATGCCGCACCGGAGGGGAACAGCGCTGGAAGCGCGGATCATCGCGTGGCGCTGACGGCTGCGGCCCAAGAGCAAGGCCAGGTGCAGCCAACGCGGTGCCATGACTAGCAGCTGCTCCACAGCGGCACGCACGCCTAACGGCGGCAGCAAGCACACGCATGCACGCACCTTGAGCGAGGCCACCTCTGCCTTGAGTGCCGCCTCGCTCTGCCCCCGCAGCGCGTGCGTGGCCTCGCTGTCCTCGTACGCGCGCTTGTACTCCGACAGCTGCAAAACACGGGCGCAAGCAACACACCAACAAACCACCGATGATCACCTCAACTCCACCTGACCTCTGTGCTGCCAACGCCGCACTCCCAGCCCGCTGCTGCGGCTCGCGACACCAGGCGTCGCGCACCTGCTGCTCCGCCCGCGCCAAGGCCGACCGTAGCTGCGCCGCCGACCGCGGCGCCTCCCCGCCCGCCGCCGCCTCGCCGCCCTCCCCACCGCGCGCGCTCAGCCGCCGCAGCAGCGGCGCCGCGCCGCTGCCCGCCGTCGGCGCCGCCGCCAGCGGCTCCGCCGGGGAGATCTCCGTCAGCGACGGCGAGCTGTGCAGCGGCCCGGCGCTCAGCCCGCCACCCTGCGAGCTGCTCAGCCCCCGCCCGGACGCCGCCGCCGCGAACGGCCCCAGGCCGCCGCTGCCCCCTGCGAGCCCCACAGCGGACGGCGGGGCGCCGGCCGTGGTGTGCGGGCGGGGCGGCGCGGCCGAGGCGCCGCCGGGCGGCGGCGCGGGGTGGCCGGCGCGCAGCGCCCGCAGCTCGGCCCGCAGCGCGTCGACCGATAGCTCCTGCTCCTCCAGCAGCGCCCGCGAGCGGTCGCGCACGTGCGCCACCTCCTCCTGCGAGCACCCGGCGGAGCAGGAGCGCGCGCCAACCCGTCGCGCACGTTTGCGTTCCTGCGTGCCGAGAGATGTGTCTGCGTCCGCCTCGGGCGCCTCGGAGATCAGACGCCACAAAGGCAAGCGGCTGGCGTCGGATATGGACGTGCGTCCCCGTGCGCCACACACGCGGCGGCGCTGCGTGCGTACTGGTGCTGGTGGTGGTGGAGGTGGGGGACACTGCAAGCAGTCCCACCTCGAGTGCCTTGGCCTTGGCCCGCCACGTGTCCACCAGCGCCGAGGCCTCCTGAAGCTGCGACTCCACGCGGTCCAGCTGGGCCTGAGCAGCCAGGCGATGCAGCACAGAGCGGCACACGCACGCACGCGACGGCGGGGTGAACACCTGGGCGGGCCTCCTCCCGGCCCCCCAGCAGGGCGTGGTGGTCACCTCTCAAGAGGCAGCCATGCCCCACAAAAGCACCCAGGTGCGGTGCCGCATGAAGCTCAAGACGGCGCGGGGTGTGCAGCATCGCTGTCCTGCCCCAAGGTCCCCCCGACACACCCAAAGGTGTAAGCACACCTGCAGCTGGTCGACCTGCGTGCGGTGCGTGTCCCGCAAGCTGGCCAGCTCCGACTGAAGCAACGACTCGGTGCTCTGGGCCCTGCGCGCACGCGCGCACTCGCCGCACCACCCGCACCCCATTCGCACCACCGCACACCCGACTTGGACACAGCGAGGAGGTCAGCAGCGAGCACGCCTCAGCCTCTCGCAACAAAAGCAGGCCGAAACGCAGAGTTGCACTCGCCTGGACTTGACCTCTGCCAGCTCCCGCGCCGCCGCCTGCGCCTGCTTCTGCGCCGCCTGCGCCCGCTCCTGCCACTCGTGCGCCGCCGCCCCACCGCCCGAATCCGACGCCCGCCCGCCGCCGCTGCTTCCGCCAGACTCGCCGCCCGGGCCCATCCGCCCCTCCCCGGCTGCCGCCCCCGCCCCTGCCGCACCGCCGCCTGCAAACTGCCCCTCCTCGGCGCACCGCGCCGTGAGCCAGGTCGGCCAATCGGACGCTGGAAGATGCTGCAGGTGCGCATGAAGCGCCTGGAAGAAGCCAAAGCTGCCGCCGCCACCACCGCCACTCGCTGGCGGTGCGCCGGCCTCGCCTGGAGCCACAGCAGCCGCCAAGGCACCGCTGCTGCCTTGTCCTTGGGCCTGGCTGAGGAGGAGCTCGGCGAAGGACACCTCGCGCTGCGCCGCCGGCACGGCGGCGGCGGCGGCGTGGTGCGGTGGACCGTCGGATGAGGGCGGCTTGGCGGCGGCGGCTGTTGAGGCGCCGTCATGCGAGAGGCGCGTGCGCAGCGTGGCGGCGGCTGCGGCGGCGGGCGGCGGCGCGTACTGCTGCTGCTGCGTGGCGAAGCGGAGCTGCTGCTCGTCCAGCGCGGAGCTGAGCCGCTCGTTGTCCTCCTCCACCTGCCGGCGGTTTGGAGGGGCAGGGCGCAGCAATCTCACGCGTTGGTGCTGCAACCACGCGCTGCAGTAGAGGCCACCATCTTGCCTCACAGCCAGCGAGCAAAGCGACAAGCATGCGTGCCATGCGAAGAGGGCGCCAGGGAACGATGGGGCGGCGAGGGTCGGCTGCGCAAGGAAAGAGATGGCGTGTGCGCCGAGGTGGGGGGTTGCGGGGCGGGAGGCGGGCGGGCGGGCGGCTGCTCACCTGCGAGAGGCGGTGCTCCAGGTTGTGCAGCATGGCCTGCGCCCGCTGCGCCTCGTTCAGCGCGCGGTCGCGGGACAGCTCGGCGGCGTCGGCGCGCGAGCGGGCGCCCTGCACGTCCTCGGCGTTCTGCTGCAGCTCCTCCACCTGCGCCGACACAGGGACACAGGCAGCAAGCAGGGAGATTGATCCACAGAGGCGGAGCGGGGAGAAGCAGATGGAGGCAGCTGCCGCGCGCGACAGAGCACATCAGCGTCAGGGCGGTGTGGAGGAGAGCGCGCACCAGTACTTGCAGCTCAACCACGCGCTGCTCCAGCACGGACTTCTGCTCCGACACGAGCGTCATGCGCGCCAACTGCACAGTGAGTGGCGCCGCCGGGGACGCGGCACCAGCAACGCAGCAGCGCAGCGCGCGGCCAGACCTCCGTGAGCAAGCCAGCCCGCAAGAGCATGCTGGCCACGCGGCACACCGCGTCTGGGCAGGGAGGCAGCAGGGAGGCGGCACCGCCAGCGCGAGGAGCGCAGGGCGGCGGGTGGTGGGGGCGGGCCGCACCTGGTCAGACAGCTGCTGCACCTCCTGCTCGGCCGCCGCCAGGCTGCGCTCGCTCCCAGCCAGCTGCTCGGCCAGCGCCGCCGCCTTGGCCTCCGCCTTGCCCTTGCCCTCGCGCAGGCCCGGCACCTGCGCGTGAGCACACACCAGGGCGCGCGGGAACACCACACCCACCTCGCACCATCCGTCAGCACGCTCTTTCTCTTTTCGTGCACTCAGAACCACAGCCCCCAGGCCCATCTCAGCGGCGGCTCCAGATCCAGGGAATCCATGGGCGTTAGCCGCAGATGCAGTCGCTGAAACGCGCATGGGTGTGCGTGGTGTGCGCGCCCACCTCTGCCGCTGTGGCGCCGAGCTCCTTGACCTCCTTGGACAGCGCGGCCGCGCGCTCCTTGGCGGCGCTTAGGGCCGTCTCGGCGGTGGAGGCGCGCGAGTTGAGAGCGGCGAGCTGCGCCGTAAGGTCGTCCACCTCGGCCGCGCGCTTCTTGACCACCTGGGCGGGGCGGCGGGTGCGGGACGGGCATGGGCTAGGGCAGCGCAGCAGGATGGGGTGCGGGCGCGTCACGGCAGCGGCGCCCAGCAGCTTGTGTGAGCGCCTGCTCGCGTGCAGGCTTCCTGGGGGGGAGAGGGGGCGATCGCAGGCGCGCAGGCGCTGCACCCCACCGCCGCTGCCGCAGCAAACGCCTCACCTTCTGCAGCCTCTCGGTGCGCTCCTTGGCGTCTGCCTCCACGGCGGCGCACTGCTCCTTGAGCGCCGCCACCTCGAGCGCCTGCGCCTCGGCGCGCCGGGACGCCTCCTCCCGCCCCGCCCGTGCCTCCTGCGCACAATCGCCCCAGGCCCCCCCAACACACCACACACAACAGCGACACCACAGCCAGTGGGGAAAACGCGTGTCAGGGACCAGGCGCTGCGCTTTGCGCCCCGCAGCGGCGCGAGAGGCGGCCAAGCGAGGGCGCAGGCTGCTGTGGGCTCACCGCGGCGATGCGCTCGGCCTCGGCCAGCGCGGCGCGCATGCCCGCCACCACCGAGTCGTGCTGGGAGCTGAGGCCCGCCATGGCCGACGCCTGGTCCGACTCAAACCTGCGGCGCAGCTCAGCACGCGCCAAATTTGCCCCAGGCGGGTGAAACGCGCCGCCACTGCCGAAACACACGCAAGCTGAGCGCTTGCCGCGCGGCGCTGGGATCCCAGAGGCTCGGTGGCGCGCGCGGGTGCTCCAAGGCAGGAGGCCGGGGGCGTGCGCAGGGGCGCATACCTGTCCATTTGCTTCTGATAGCGCGCCGCCATCTTCTCCAGGCTGGCCTGCAGCGACGCCACCTGCTGCCGCAGCTCGGCGCGCTCCTGGCTCAGCGTCTCCTGCACACGGCGGCGTCAGACGGCGCGCGCACGAGGCCGCGCAGCAGCACGCCACCGTCAGCAACGTCCACGGCGGAGGGAAGAGCGCCCGCCGCTCCGCATCGCGGCGAGGTTGCGGTTGGCAGCGTCGCCACGGCGATGACGCGCGTGCTGGGGTGAGTCGCGAGTGAGGTGGGTGAAGGGAGAGGGGCTCACCACGCTGGCGCGCTGCCCCTCGGCCGCCTCCCTGGCCGCCTGCGCCTCGACGCGCGCCGCCTCGAGCGCGCCCTCCAGCTCCGACAGCTGCCGCCGCCACTGCGCGCCGTCGCTCACGCCTGCGCCCGCCGGCGCCGGGCCGTGCGCGCCGCGCTGCACCTGTGCAAAGCGCACGCGGCCACGCCGCCGCACCTCAGCGCCGCTTGCAACCCAAGCGCAGCGCGCGTCCCCAGGCACGGCGCGTGCAGCATGCCGCGATCCGCGCACCTGGGCCGGCGTGCCGCCGGCGCCGGCGCCCGCGGCCGGCGGCCCGTACACGTCCTCCAGCGGCACATCCACCATGTCCAGGGAAGACGGGCGGTCCAGGCTGCGCTGCGCACGGTGCGCAGACGCCGCGGACGCCGCCACCGCTGCTGCCGCCGCGCCGGCGGGCGTGGGCGAGCGCAGCGGGTGCGTCGACACCGAGTGAGGGCTTGCGAAGGACTCTGGAGTGACCTCGCCCGGCACTGCCGGCTGCTGCTGCTGCTGCTTGAGGCGCGCGGCGGCGGCGTCCAAGCCCTCGCCCAGGGCTTGCATCTGCTCGGCGAGCTGCTGCATGCCGGCGTGCGAGGCCTTGGCGGCGCGCATGGACAGCGCCAGCACGCGGGCGCTGTCAAACATCTGCCGCATCAGCCGCGTGTGGTCGGACGTCACCTTCTCCTCCGCCTCTGGCTGCTGCTGCTGCTGCTGCTGCTGCTGCTGCTGCTGCTGTTGCTGCGCAGCAACCGAGCGCTCCGACGCGCCCGCCGGCGAGGGCGCCTCCGAGGGCGCGAGGCTGACAGCGGCGGCGCCGGAGGCTGCTGCTGCTGCGGCGGCGGCGGTTGCGGCGGCCAGCTGCGCTTGGTGCCGCTCGGCCGCGGCTGACAGGTCGGCGACGCGTTGCTCAGCGGCCTGCAGCTGGGAGGCGAGCTCCTCGGCCCGAGCGGATAGCGAGGCGGCGGCGCGGTCGGCGTCCTGCAGCTGCGCTTGGAGGGCGGCGACGGCTTGGTCGGCGTCCTCGGCGCGCTGCTCCGCCGCCTCACGCGCCGCGCCCAGCTCGCTTGCTCGCACCTCGGCGGCGCCTGCAGCCGCCTCGGCCTCCGCTGCCCGCTGCTGCGCGGCTTCCGCGCTGGCTTCCGCTTCTGCAAGCCGGTGCTGCGCTTCCGCCGCCGCCGCTTCCGCTGCCGCCGCCCTCTGCTGCGCAGCGTCCGCGCTGGCTTCGGCTTCTGCAAGCCGGTGCTGCGCTTCCGCCGTCGCCGCCTCTGCTGCCGCTGCCCTCTGCTGCGCGGCGTCCGCGCTGGCTTCGGCTTCCGCAAGCCGCTGCTGCGCTTCCGCCGCCGCCGCCTCCGCCGCCGCGAGGCGCCGCTCGGCGTCAGCTGCAGCCTGCGACCGCACCTCCTCCGCCGCCGCCCGCGCCGCCTCTGCCTGCTTGCTGCCCGCCTCCACCTCCGCCCTCGCCTCCCGCAGCTCCCCCTCCAGCCGCCGCACGTCGCCCTCCAGCGCGTCGGCGCGCGCCCGCTCCGCCTCCCGCTCCCGCCGCAGCGCCAGCTGCGCCGCCTCCGCCTCCGAGGCCGTCGACTCTAGCCGCGCCTCCACTGCGGCCTCCGCCTCAGCCACCCGTGCCCGCAGAACCTCGCCGTCACGCTTCGCCGCCGCCAGCTCCTCCTCAACCGCTTCCAACCGACCCCGGGCCGCCGCGAGGTCGCCCTCAACCGCTTCCAACCGACTCCGGGCCGCCTGCAACTCGCCCTGAAGCGAAGACGCCTGCGCGTCGAGCTCACCCCGCGCCGCCTCCGCCTCCGCCGCCAGCTGCTCCGTTGCCGCTGCCGCCGCCGCCCGCTCCCGCTCCAACTCCTCCCGCAGCGACGACACCTCCGCTCGGAGCGCGCCGGCGCCCGCCGCCGCCGCCGCCTCCACCGCCGCCAGGCGTTGCTCCAGCTCCGCCGCCCGCGCCTCAGCCGCCTCCACCTCCCCCGCCCGCCCCTCCAGCGCGGCAGCCAGCTCCGCCAGCTTCACCTCAGCTTCCTCCGCCCTCCCCTGCGCGTCCCGCATACCCTGCTCCGCCACCGCCAGCGCCGCCGCCGCCGCCGCGGCGCCCCCCACCTCTTGCTCCGCCTGCTGCAGCCGCTGCGCCAGCCCCTGCGCCTCCTCCCGCGCCGCCGCCGCCGCCGCCTCGGCAGCACGCAGCTGATCATCAGCGCTGCCCTGCGCAGCGCGCCGCTCGGCCGCCGACGCCTCCAGCTGCCGCCTGGCTTCCTCCAGCTGCCGCCTGGCTTCCTGCAGCTCGCGGCGGGCGCGGTCGAGCTCCTCGGCGGCGACGCCCTCCTGCCGCTGCAGCTGCGCCAGCAGCACGCCAACCGTGCCCTGCGCACAGCACGCACCGCACGCGCAGCATTGCACGCATGGCTGGGCGCGGCGGCCGCCGTCAAGCCTGCGCCTCGCGGACGTCTGTCTGGCAGGCGCTCTGGCGGCGATCCGCAGCGTGCCGGTGTGGTCGCACTGCTGCGTGGTGGTGGTGGGTGCCAGAAAGGGGGGCTCAGAAAGACTAATCGTTTTTGCCGCTCACGGGTGTGTGTGCGTGCGCGCGAGCGCGGGGGCGCGGAACGCCCGGCGCGCGCGTGCACGCGTCGCGGGCAGAAAAGCTTCTCATCAGCGCCCCAGAGATGCAAGGCCGTAGCAGCCTGCGTGGCCCCGCCGGGCGCGTGACGCGTGCTGGTGCGCCACGCATCGCGTAAACACACCTGCAAGGTGCGGAGCTCGCTCGCCGCCGCCTCCACACGCTCCCCCAGCGCTACCCCTCCTCCTCCCCCTTCCCGCGCCGCCGATGGCCCCGCGCCCGCCAACGCCGCCGGTCCACTCGACTGCGCCCCCACCAGCAAATCGTCCATGTCCCACCCGTCACCCGCCCCGCCAGCCTCCGCCTCCGCCTGCCCCACCGCCGCGCTGCCGCCGCCGCCGCCGCCGCCCGCCGCGTGCTGGCCCAACTGCGCAGCCAGGTCGCGCACGCCGTGCTCCAGCTCAGCCACCTGCTGCTCCTGCTGGCCGCCGGCGTCAGCCGCCCCGGCGGGGCCGCCGGCCGCGGCGTCGCCGTTGCCCAGCTGCGCCGGCGCGGCGGGCGGCGGCCAGAGCGAGGAGGAGTGCGAGGAGGTGAGGCGCGCCAGCTCCGCCGTGGTGACCTCGAGCTCAATGGTCTTGTGCTGCAGCTCTGTCGCCATGCGGTCCATCACCACCTGTCACCATGGGCGAAGCAGGGCGCTATGTGACCGAACTGGGGTGGCTGTGCCTGCTGGCGGTGGGCCGCTCGACGGCGCGCTACGCGCTGAGTGCAGGTGGCACTGCTCGAACCGGTGTGACAGTGGCCAGCGGGACAGAACGAGGCGAGAGACGCGAGAGGAAGCAGCGCGGTGGCGCCGCGCACCTGCTTGTGCTGCAGCTGCGAGTAGGCGGCGTCCAGGCTGTCCTCAGCGACCTGCAGCTGCTGAGTCAGCTCCAGCATCAGCAGCTCCATGCCCGGCTCGCCCGGCGCCTCGCCTGCTCTGCCCGCCGCCGCCTCGCCGGGTGCGCCGCCGCTGGCGCCGTCCCCGTTGGCCGCAGAGGGCACCTGCTGCCCCTCCCACTCGCTGGCCGCGGCGACGGCACGCGCCTCCTCCGCCGGCGCGGCTGCCGCTGCTGCAGGGGCGGCCTCCGAGGCCGCCACGGCGAACGGCGACGCGGCCGGCTGCCGCTGCAGGCGGGAGGAAAGCAACGGCCAGGTGCGACGCAATGACGCATATCTGGCACTCGCCCTGTGCTCTTCTCACCCTCATCATCGCATCACCCCAGGGGAGCACACGGTGATGATGCGCCGCGTAGCTGGGCTCCGGCCCCGCCGAGGGTGACCCAAACGATGCAAATTCCAACACACCGCGCACACCTGTTGCTGCGCCTGCTGCAGCTGCAGCTGCAGCTGCAGCTCCTCGGCGCGCGCCCGCGCCTTGACCAGCTCTGCCTCGAGGCGCCCTGCCTGCAGCGCCGCCTGCTCGCGCGCCGCAATCACCTCGGCCGCCGCCGCCTCCTTGCCGCGCTGCACGTCCGACAGCTGCTCCTGCGCACCGCGACACGGGCCGCACTGGCTCGGCATGGTGTGCAAGGGCCGACTGAGCACGTAGCCCGCCATTGGACGGCCGCAACACCGACATGCCATTTGCAGTGGTGGCCGCGAGTGGCGGCGTCAGTGGTTGCGTCACTGGCGGCCTCAGGGGGGGCATTCGTGGCGGCCGGAAAAGGTGGCCGCGAGTGGCGGCGTCAAGTCGCGCCCTGCGTACCTGCAGGTCTGTGAGCTTGCGCTGCGCGAGCGCGGCGGCGGCCTCGGCCTCGTCGGCGCGCCGGCTGGCCGCCGCCACGCGCTGGTCGGCCGTGCGCGCCGCCTCGCGGTTGGCCAGCATCTCGTCCTCCAGCTCGGCGAACCGCTTGACCACCATCTCCGCGCGGTGCGCGCCCTCTGCGCAGCCAAGTCGACGCCGGACCACCATCCACCACCACTTGCCACGCCCGCCGCATCCACCCAAGGCCTCGCTCGCCACGCCCTCCATACAGCAGGACAGCAACGGCGACCCCGTGCGATCGCTCGCTCACCCGACAGCTCCACGTTGCGGTCGATCGTGCCCTGCAGCTTGCGCTGCGTCACGTTGAGTTCGGCCGCCAGCTCGGCGCGCTGCTGCTCGGTGCGCGCCAGGCTCTTCTCCAGCTCCTGCAGCTTGAGGATGCCGCGCGTCGCCGTCGCCTCCGACTCGTCCAGCGCCCGCTCCAGCTTCTGCACGCGCAGCCGCGCCGACTCCAGCTCCGCCGCCAGCTTCTCGCCGGCTCCGCTGGCCTTGGCCTGCGCCGCCTCGCGCTCGGCCCTCGCCAGCGCCAGCGCCGCCTCAGCCTCCTCGGCGCGCCGCCGCGCCTCTGCCGCCTGCTGCCGCAGCTTCCCGGCGGCTTCCTCCTGCAGCGCCGCCGCCCGCGCCTCGAGTTCCGCCTCGCGCTGCTGCAGCCGCTGCTGCGCCGTCTCGGCGGCGCGCTCGGCGGCGCGGCGGTTGCGCATCTCGAGCGCCAGCTGGCTGTGCAGCTCCTCCAGCTGAGGGAGCAGCGCCGCAAGCTGCCGCGACGCCGCCGCGCCCTCCGCCGCCTCGGCTGCGTCCCCGCTGCCAGCCGCGGCGCTTGAGGGCTCGCCGGGCTTCCCGCTGGTGGGCACAGGCTGCTGCTGCTGCTGCAGCGTGGTGAGCTGCTGCTGTGCGTCCTGTAGCTGCGCTGTGAGTGCCTGCGCCTCCGAGCGCAGCGCCGCTTCGCGCTCGGCCGCAGCCGCCGTGTCGCGCACAGCGTCTCCGCGCAGCTGCTCCAGCTGCTGCTGCAGTGCCTCGCGTGCCTGGTCCGCCGCCGCGCGCTCGGCGTCGGCCCGCTGCTGCAGCTGCTGCAGCTGCTGGCGGCCGCGCGCCAGCTCCTCATCCAGCTGCTTCACCTGCCACGCACGCCACGCGATGGCGCACAGGGGAGGGGGCGTTCCCTGCTTTTCAGCATCTCAGAAGCAGCGGCGGCAGCGGCGTGGCAGCCGCGCTGCTGCGTGTGTGCTTCGCCGGTGGGAGGCGCTCACCTTGGCTTCGAGCGCCGCTGCCGCGCTGGGTGTGCTGGGCTGCTGCTGCGCCGCCGCCCCGCCCGCCGACCCGAGCGGTGACGCGGGCGCCGAGCCGCCCTCGCCCGCCGACCTCGCGTCGCGCGCGGCGGCGTCCACCTGCTGCTGCAGCAGCGCCACCTGCTGCGCCAGCTTGCGCACGTTGCGCTGCGCGCTGTCGGCGTCCTGCTGAGCCTCGTCGGCGTCGGCGCGCGCCGCGCGCGTCGCCTCGCGCTCGCGCTCCACCGCGCCGCTCAGCTCTTGCACCTGGACAGCGGCGGCGGCGGCGGCAGGCGGCAGGCACGCGCCTTTCCCTGGTGCTGTGCCACCACGCGCAGTCGCGCCAGCGCGAACCACAGTCCCAGTGCGCTTCAGGCGTCTCCCGAGAGTTGCGGTTTGCGGGAGCGTGCGTACCTGCAACGTGAGCTTGGCGTTGGTGGCCTTGAGGTCGGCGGCGGCGGCGTCACGCTGGCCCAGCTGCTCGTGCAGGGCAACCAGCTGCTTCTCCAGGTGCTGCACCGCCTGCGGGCACGTGCACGCGAGGGCAGCCTTCTCTGCGCCTGCAGCGCCACGTGTGGAGGGTGCCCCGGAGGAGGCGCCGCGCACCACGGGCACGAGCTTCTCCGCCGCCGCCAGGTCGTCGCTCTTTAGAGCAAAGAGCGCCTTGACGCGCAGCGACTCGACCTCGCCGCGGAGCTTGCCCGCCTCGAGCGCGTGCGCCCGGGCGCCCTCCAGCTCCGCCAGGAGCGTGCCCTTCTCCACCTTGAGGTCAACAATCTGCTGCCGCAGCTTGGCGACCTCTGGCTGCCCGCCGTCCTCGTCGGCCGCGGCCGTGGCGCCCTGCGGGCGTTCGACGCTGTGCCCCCGCCCGTCGCGTGGAAGTCCCGCTCACGAGGCAGATGCACACTGCTGCCCTACCACTGATGCATCAAAAGTCCTGACTGCACGCGTCCGAGAGGCAGCAAGGTGATCATCCTGCTGGCGCACCTTGGCTGCGCCCGTGCTGCTCCCTGCACCTTTGCCTGCATCGCCTGCACGCAGCAAAGATGGCACAAGGGAGCGCAATTGGCGTTGCGCTACGAGGCACGCGCGAGTTGTCACGCAGCTGCGCTCGGCGAAGGAGAAGATCTTTCGAGCGCCACCTCCAGCCCAGCGATTGACCTGTGGGATGCTTGGTCGTGGCAGCAGCAATCGTCGCTGCAGCCTTGCTCTGTAGCGTCTGGAGGTTGGTCTGCGCGTTCGCGAGGGCTCCCCAGAAGCCCCCGGTCCCGCTGCCCTTCATCCTTCCTGCCCTGATCAGCTACACTGGAGACGTCCTGCTCAAGGTGGTGTCCCCATCCTGCTCCCTTTGCTCCTGGTCTGCCGGTCCTTTGATGAGGGCCCAGCGGTCACCATGCCAAGTGACTGCCCCAGCAGTGCTTGCAGCGATCGCAGCAGTCGCTGGCATAGCGGCGATGGCGAGGCTATGGACACGCATCGAGGCACCGGCTCGCGTGCAGGCGTGGCACCGGATGCGACGAGCGCCGCATCTCACCTGCGCGATGGCGTGCGCCGTCTTGCTGGCCGCGTGCGCCGGCTGCCAGGTAGGCGTCATGCGCGTCGCTCGTGCACTCGGAGCAATGGATGGATGCAGCGGGAGTGCTGGTCGTCGCGTGTACCGGAGTGCAGCATGTACGACGCCGGAGCGGGAAAGAATGGGACAGGGAGAGGGAAGCGCAGCGCGATGGAGGGAGCGGTGCAGCCTGGACGAGGTGACGCTAGGTCAGGCTGCTACCTGCATTGCGGGCAGCAGCGTACCGCGGACTGCACCGATTGCCGCACGCAGAAATGCGCCTCTCTGTCCTCCGTGTTGCGGCTGCAGGCCAGCGATGCCCAAGTCCAAAACAAGCCCACGGCGCTGCCCACAGACATGACGCTTTGGCATGATGCCGCCAGCCCGCACCGGAGCAAGACGCGGTACTGGGATCGCCAGCTGCTGGACAGGGGCGTGCACCGACTGGGGCACCTGTCCTACTTCAAGCGCTTCTTTGACAAGCTCAACCGCGGCGAGCGCATCGTGGCCGTTGCGATCGGCTCCTCCTTTGTGCACGACTTTGCCGGCTGCTGGCAGACGTCCCTGCAGGCGCTGTGGGACCTGGGCATCGTGCCCAACCCGGTGCGTGGGTGAGGCCGTGCCACCTCACCGGCCTGGAACGCAGGTGCCTTGCTGAGCGAGGGGCCCCTTGCCTTCCTTCACGCAGATGCTCTATCCGCAGCAAGGTGACGACGTTTCGCTGAACAAGTGGGACTACGTGTCGAACAAGTGCGCCCGTGGCGGCTACATGGACGGCGTGATGGACGTGATCAACGGCACGTGGCCCAACTTTGGCCACATCTTCGTCAACAATGGCAAGGGCGGCGCGTGCCTCCAGCACATCGTGGAGGCCAGCTGCATGAGCAGCTTCACGCCGGAGCAGGTGGACCTGGTGCTGCTGGACACAGTGACCAATATCTGCGGTGCGGCGCGCTCAAGTGCACATCCAGGCATGGCGCACAGGGCTTGGAGGCGCAACGCCCGCAACGCGACACCTCATTGGTGCTGCATGTGCAGAGCTGCCCGTGTCCACGGAGAAGCTCGTCCGGCAGTTCCTCCGGCAGCACTCTCAACCGCTGGTGGTGCTGGTCTCCAACGGACGTGCATGCCAGGAGAAGGATGAGAAGAAATCGCTGCGCTGCGCCGTCGAGTGCCTGGGCAAGGCCCATGGGGACCACCGCGAGCCTGCCTGCCAGAACCTGTCCGAGCCCTACTCGCCGCTGCACAACGAGCAGTTCAACAAGGTGTACATCCAGCAGCTGTACCCGCTGGATGAGCGGTACGACATCGGTCACCTGAACCTGTACGACATGATGCAGGCCATCCTGGACAGCGACGCCGTGCAAAAGCACAACCTGACGCGCCTGGAGCTGGTGGGACGCATGTACCACGACTGGGTGCACTGTGAGTGGGAGGGCTGCTGGGTGCTGGTGCGTGGGGACGCAGCGACATGCTGCTGACGTGCTCACGTGTATTGCCTCTGCTGTGCGCAGTCAACAAGCAGCAGTCAGGCACGCTCCTGGCGGCGGACCTCATCCTGCACTGGCTGGTGCGCGGCCAGGAGGCCTTGGCGCGGCTTACGGACACGGAGCGGGCAGCTCTGCCCGCGTGGCCAGAGCTGCCGCAGGCAGCGTCGCCGCAGGCGTTGGTGCACCAGCTCACCCGCTGCTACGGTGAGCCTGCGGCACCGACCTCAAAGCTTTTGCCCAGAGAGGCGCGCACGCCTACGTCGCAGAGGGCATAGAACAGAGCAGCGGCTCGCACTCTCTTGCTCTTGTCCACAGGCATCACGCCCAAGGCAGCGCGTGACCTGATCAAGGCGGGCAAGGCGCTGGACGTGGACGATGAGTCGCTGCGCCTGATTGATGGAATGGTTCCAGGGGTGAGCACACTGCGCCTAGCTGGTATGCTGCCTCTGCACTGGAGATGCCAACACACGCACTTGCGGTGCTTGCTGAGACACGCAGGACACGTTTGAGTTTGTCAAGGTGGAGCACAACCCCGTGCAGTCCCTCCCCCCGCTCAACATCACCTCCAACGAGCACTGGAAGCTGCAGGTCTATTACGTCAGCAGCCACGGCGAGCGCAAGGTCAAGCCTGGGTGGTTCACCAACAGCAGCGGCGCGGCGCTCGAGTTCCAGGTCAACAGCAGCTTTGCCGGGCACGCCAGCGCACGGGTGCAGCTGGTGCTGCACTACACGCGCTCGTACGACGGGTGGGGCCGGGCGGAGCTGTGCTGCGCGTCGGGCTGCGAGTGCCAGTGCCGCCAGCTGGACGCGCACAAGGAGGGCACTGAGAAGACCTCGCTTATTGAGGGCGTCACCGTGGCCATCACGCAGTCGGCCCAGTGCGTGATGCGGCTGAGGACGTTGCCCGAGAGCAGCTCCGGCGGCCACAAGTTCAAGCTCTCGTCCGTCATGGTGCGGGCCGAGGACGACGGGCCAGAGGGCGTGGAGACGGTGGCACGGCGCCAGCTCGGGGGAAGGCGCCGGGCCGCCGAGGGCAAGAGAGTGCAATGATGGACGTGTGTGTGTGGAGCTTTACATCTGGTGGAGCCATCTCTGGCAAGCAGATGAAGTGTGGTCTCTGCGAGCCTTAACGTGAGCCTGTGTACCTGTGGACACGGCAAGCAATGGTCATGCCATCTCCAGCAGTGCGCACGTGATGCCGCGGCGCCACCTCGCCCCCCAGAAAACACCGCTTGCGGCGCACTGCTCAGCTAGCGCGCTCGGCGTCACGTCAGCTTCACAGTTCTCCTCCCGATTTCCTCCGCTCCGACCCAGCTGTCGACCCAGCTGTCGATCCAGCTCGCGAGATCGTGCGCGACAGCTGGCGGTGCTGTGCAGTCGGAAGCGCGAACGATCGTGGCTTGGCAACCTTGCACTCCCGACGTAATGCACGCGCGCGTGGTCTTGCGGCGGCAATCGTGCTGAGGGCTCCCAGGAGACTGCCCGGAGGCAGCCGACACAGCAGAGCCCAGAGCCTCAAACATGATGGCAGGGCGTTCTCAGCATGGCGGCTGGCCACGCCACGGTGCTTCTGAATCTCAGCGCACCACCAGGCTCCTCGCGCTGGGCGGCGCCGGCTTTGCTCTCCTGTGCGCGCTGGGCTTCCTGTTCCACCACCAGCACGCACACCTCCACGCTTCACTTCAGGCCGCAAGGGACAGCGGCTACGGGAATAGGTGAGCACAGCGTGGCGCGGCCCAATGGGAGTCTGGCGCGCGCCTGGCCGTGCCTCAGGTGGCCTTGCGCAGCGCCACGCTCCGCTGCGAGCAGATGGGACCACGTCTGGCAGCTGGCCAAGGACTCCAAGGACGAGCACGAGTTCCTGGACAAGCTAGCGGCCACGGGGCTGTCGCAGTCAGGGTGAGCACTCGCGCCCACAGCAGCGCGCGCACACACAGCTGCTTTCTTTGTGGAGGCGTGGGGGCACGCAACCACTCGCGTTGCAGGGCCGCCGCCGACGGCTTCACCGGCGGGCGCGCGCGCGCCTGGGGCGGGCCCCGGCCTACCGTCGACGAGGATGATGACGCCGAGGACGACGATCAGGACACCCGAGCCAAGCCTGCCGGCGAAGCGGAGCGCAAACGCCAGGCGCAGGCGTCGCAGCACACTGCCAGGGCGGCGCAGGCGGCGGCGGTGCTGGCCGCCGGCCGGGGCGGCGGCAGCGCGTCCGGCGGCGGCGCCGGCGGCGGCGCAGGCGGCGGCGCAAGCGGGGCCCAGGGCCAGCAGGCGACGCTGAGGTGGCGTCCCGGGGACGACGAAAGCATGGACCCAGACCTGCGCCCCGTGAACGGCGGGTGCGCGCGCGGAGGACTGACTGCGCTGGGTGTAGTAGTGGTACGCTGGGTGTGAAGCTGGGGGTAGGCCAGCTGGGTGGGCGACGAGGTGACCAGCGCGCAGTCGACGCCGAGGTCCCTTGCGAGTGCCCCACCCTGCCAGAGGCGCGCTGTGCAGCACGGCACCGTGGTGGCCTGCACGTGCTTGTCGGGCGCGCAGGCCTCCACCCGTGTCGGCCAAGCTCACGCACTCGCTGACGGTCAACGACACCATCATCGTCACGTGGGCCAACTTCGCGCTGTGGGACTTTGTGCAGAACTGGGTCGGCCTGGTGCGGCAGCAAGGTGCGCGCCGGCCCTGGGCCCCTCCCTGGGCTGCTTTGCTCCTCTGCACGTCGAAAAATGATCACATTCAGGGGCCTTTTGCTCGGGCGTTGGTGTGTGGTGCAGCCTGAGCGCTCAGGCAGGTGCCTGGCTGGCCCATTCTGCAGGGCTCACCAACTTCCTCGTGGGCGCCATGGACCGCGAGATTGGGCACGCCATGGTCGCCGCCGGCATCCCCAGCTTTGCCATGTGAGCGCGCACGTGCCCCGCTTCCCGCGCTGCCCCACCGCCCTGTCGCTTGCCGCGTCACGCCCTCGTGCCACGCACTGGCGGGTTGCCGCCACGCCTCTCTCTCCCTCAGGTACAAGGAGACTCAGACGCACTCGGGCGTGGGCAGCGACCACCTGGCCTGGGGCGGGGAGGGCTTCCACAAAATGGTGGGTCGCCGCGGCGCTCCTGACGGCCGCCCGCACCTCGGGCTTCCGGCCAAGCCCGCACGCCGGAAAGCGAGGGGTGCCACGTTGGCTCACGGGTCCGGAACATGTCCTCTGCCGTCCTCACTCAACGTGGCGCTCCCCCCCGCTGCTTACTGCTCACGTCTCGCAGGGCCGGCTCAAGATCTCCTTGGCGCAGACCTTCCTCAAGCACGAGGTGGACCTGCTGCTGGTGGACGCCGACGCCCTGGTGCGTTCCACGTGGCGCCATGCCATGCACCCATCGGCGGGATGGGCCTGATGCGCCTCACGCGGCGCCACGCCACGCAGCCAGTCGGCGGCGCGGCGGTCCTGCCGCCACTCGGTGGCATGCGGTGCCGGGGCTCCGCCTCGCTGCATGGGCGGCCTGCCACGCCGCGCCAAGGAGCGCACGCACGCGTCAGAAACACCCCCGGGGCCGAGGAGAGGGTGTGCCGCTTGCTGCCGGTGCCCCCTCTGCAGGTACTGGGCAACGTGGTCGAGTACTTTGGTCGCTACCCGCACGTGAGGAGCGCCACGTGACTGTGGGGCTGCAGCGGGGGAGCCGGGCGGGGCCTCCGCGCGCACCCTCCGTGGCGGCGGCGCCACAGCGAGCAGAAGCTGACTCGTTTCGCGGCCGAGCACACAGGGCTGCCGCCGCCGCCACCGCCAGGGCAGCGCGCTGCTGCGCGCGGTGGGCTGCGTGCGCCGAGCGAGCTCTGCCCCGCCTCTTGCCTCTTGTCGTGGTGGTGTGCAGGCGGACATCCTGGTGTCGTCCGACCTGCTGCGCTCCACCATTGCGCCCGGCGACGAGGGCCTCGAGCTGCCCGAACTGGCCTTCAGCTCGGGCGCGCCGCTCAACATCGGTGCGCCACGCGCGGCCTCCCACGTGCCCCTCTCGACCTGATGCATGGCGGCGACCTCGGTGTCCATGGCACGCGCGCGTCGCGCTGTGTGTGGGGGCACGTGCGCGAGTGCTTCTTGCGCGGCGCAAGGGCCAGGGTGGGCTTGGCTGCTGCGGTGTGTTGCCGGCGGATGGGCGGCGAAGCGCAGCCAGCCGGTCTCTCAGGACCGACGGCAAAGCGCGGCGTGCCGTCGCTGGCGGTGCGGCGCAGGCATCATGCTGTTCAAGTACCGGCCCCGCACGCTCGAGCTAGTGGACACGTGGCTGTCCATCATCCTCAACGACTCCAAGATCTGGGACCAGGTGCGCGCGTCGGTGCCGCATGGCAGGTCCATCAGCACGCCCCGCTGCGGCCCGACCCGTCACGAGCGGCTGGGCGCTTTGCTGCTACGTCTGGTGGGGCACGGCGATGCGCGCTGCAGGACGCGTTCAACAAGCTGGTGGGGGCTGGCCTCAACGTCTCCGTGGTGCGTGCGGTTGCGTGTGCACCCTTCTTCAACGGGCTGCGTCATGCCGCGAGGGCAGCGGCGCAGGCCAGCAGCCAAGCCGCAGCGCTCTCCCCCGCCGGGATCAGTCCCCGCTGCGCTGCCGCCGCGCCGCAATCGCCCAAACGGTTCCCAACAAGCATCACGGCTCAGCAAGCCGTGCAGGCCAAGGGAAGGCCAAGGCACCAAGTCCTTACCGCGGGGTCCTGCACGCTCTTCCCATGATGGCCATCCCTCTCCACCCGCAGGTGCACCCCAAGGACAAGAGGCTGGTCTTGGGGTGGAACCAGACCTTGGCGGTGGGCGTGCTCCCCTGCTCGCGCTTCCTGGGCGGGCACACGGGCTTCATACAAAAGCTGTACGAGATCCAGCAGGTCAAGCCGCTCATGGTGCACGCCACCTTCCAGTGTGAGTTTCCAAGGGCGCCGCACGCCGCCCCTCTTCGGCGGTTGGCGGTTGGCGCCAGCTGTCCAGCTTGGCTCTGCACGGGTGGGGCCAGCGGTTGGCGCCAGCTGTCCAGCGAAGCTGGACGCGGGTGGGGCCAGGCGAGGAGGGATTGCAGCGAGGCAGAGGCGTCGGCGTGCCGCGCGTGCGTGGGCTGCGCAGACGGCGGCAACATGGGCAAGCGGCACCGCATGCGTGAGGCGGCGCTTTTCGCCGACCCGCCCTCCTACTGGACAGGTGCGCGGCCGCCTGCTCGGCACGCACGTCGTCACGCGGGCCACGCCAGGACGTCACGTGCCCAGGTCGTCGCCACGCGACGCTCGCTTCGCCAGAGATGGCTGGCATGGCTGCCGCGGCGCGCTCTTCACGAATGCTCCTGGGACACCTGCGCGCGGCCGCGTACGTGCAGACGACGCGTACGTGGCCATTGACCTGCCCAACGCGCCCGACATGGCGCCCGCCGCCTTCCGCACGCAGCTCAACTACACGCAGGTCTGGGCGTGTGCGGTGGTGCCCTGGGCCCTTGGCTGGCCGCCAGCAGTGGCCTGGTGGTCTGGGCGCATCAACGTTATCCGCTGCTGATTGCTGATCTCACGCCTTGGGCCCCCTCTTTGTCGCTCTGCAGAAAAAGGTGTATAACGTCAAGGGGCTCAAGGACCAGCTCGCCTCGGTTTACGCCGGCATGGGCCTGGCGTACCTCTTCAACCGCTCCATCATCCTCCCCCGCATCGCGTGCTACTGCGACAAGTGAGCGCTCCGTGTGTGAGCTGGCCCCCTGCCAGCTCAGACACGGGCTGGCTGGCCCCCTGTCGGCGGGTGCATCCCTGCTAGCCCTGCTCCTTGCCTTGGCGTGCTGGCCCTGAGCGTTCGCTGCGGCCGGCACGCACGCACCTGAAGGCACTGGACGCCGCTGGAGGACTGCCGCATTGCCGGCGCCTGGCAGCAGCCCGTGCCCTTCACCTGCCCCATGGACTACACCATGGGTGAGCCGCAACCCCGCACGCCATCCTCATGCCAGGTCTCCTGCTCACGCCTCTGACCGCCGAAGGGTGGCCTTGAGGCGTGACCTCGCCCTCCCAGAGGCCCTTTTCCATGGAAGCACTGCTAGAGGCGAGCGCCGCCCGCTGCGCGTGCCGCCGGTGCGCCGCGCAGACCCCATGGCGTGGACGGACAACACCACGAGCTTCATCCCGCGGTGGCGGGAGCACTCGTTCCTCGAGAACCCCAGGTGTGCGGCGACCCTGGGCTTGTGCGTGCAAGTGTTGGCGAGCTCCACGCACACCACATGAGCATGAGTGTCTGATACGGCGGCGGCGCTGCGCCCCAGGTGCCCCTTTGAGCTCAAGCTCCCAGAGGCCCGGATCAACGTCGTCACCAGTCAGGTGTAGTAGAAGTAGTATTGCATTGTGCCTTTGCCTAGATGGCGCTCGGCAGGGCAGGAGCCCGGGCATGCAGGGAAAGCGAAGGACCAGGTGTGCGTGCAGGGCGGCACACACGGCAGCGTGACGGCGAGCCGACGCGACGCAGGACCAGCGCCACGGCCACAGCCCTGCCGCTGCGCGCCCGTGCTGTGCCTACGCACGCGTGCGTTGCCGCAGAAGGCGGACGCGCAGCCGTCGGAGCGCTGGTCGGCGCAGGAGGGGCTCACGGTGGAGCTGCCGGCGGGCCTGACGGACCAGCAGCTGCTGGCGGCGCTGCGCCCATACCAGCGGTTCAAGATATGGCGGTGCGCGGCGGGCGGCGCTGCCCTGTGTGGTGGCCCTGGCAGCGGCAACTGGCAAGCGATCATTGAGTGGTTGCGGTTGCCGCCGCCTGCGCTGCGCAGGTTCGCCGACCCGGGGGCGACGTTCAGCAAGGTGCGGCAGCCGCCGCGGGGATAGTCTGGTCGCCAGGGGGGCGCAGTGCACGCTGCTGCAGTCACGCTGCTGGTGTGCGCCGCCGCCGCCGGCTGCAGGGATTTTCGGACCTGGCCACGCAGGCGGCCTTCACAGGCCGCATCACGCGCCTCACGCCCATCGTGCAGCCAGACAACATGTGACGACGCGTGCTGCAGAACTCTCTCCAGGGGGTGGAGGAACGGCAAATCTCCACGGCAAATCGTGCGATGAGGTGCATCCCCACCCACCCCATGACGGTGACGCACGACGAGGATCGCCAAGAAGAACACAGCAGGATCGAGAGAAAGCCAGACACATCGCAAACACCACCCAAGCGTCGCAGCGCTCAAGCAGCGTGTTTCCCCGCGAGCCGAAGTATCCCATTGAATCGCGCCCCACTGCGGGGTGTGCGCAGCGCTGCCCAGCGGCGCGGCGGGATGTGGCTGCTTGAGTGCTTGCGCCCGCGTGGCCAGCACCAAGACGTTCAGCAGCCTGCGCTGGTGCGTGGCTCGCCGGCCCCTGATGCGCCGCCGTACGCGTCATTAGCTCGGGAAGGCGGAGGGCGGCGCGGAGGAGGGGTGTGAGGGAGGACGCAGGGTGGCAGTGCCAACCCCGCCGCTTTGCCTGTGTTGCGCGCGCTCGCAGGCCTGCGCCGTTGACGAAACCTTTGCCCCATCACCTCCCTCCCCCAGCGCCGACACCAAGGGCGCCAGCAAGGCGCAGAGCAATGCTCCGGCGCGGAAGGACCCGGCTCTGAGCACGGGCACAGAGGCCGCTGGAGTGCATTTTGCCCGGGGCGTCAGCCACGGCGAGGCTTCCTCTGCGGAGCCGCCCGAAAAGTCGGCCTCCGCCGTGTCGGCCAGGCCCAGGTCCAGCTCGCAGCAGCACCCCGCGCTCTGCACCGCGCTCGAGAGCCTGCAGATGGCCGGGCTGACGTGCGCGGCGCACGTCTCCTGGTGCGAGCCGCAGCAGCTCGTCCACGACGTCCACGACCTGCGCTGGGTCGGGCAGGGTGAGTCCGACAAACCGCTGCTCGCGCACTCAGCACCGGCCGGGCGCCGGGCCCGGCGCGCGGCGCGCGAAGTCGGGCCGCCCCCTCTCTTGCTCGCGCCCCATCCACCCACCCTGCCTGTCGACGCGCGTGAGGCTCAGGGAGGGCTCCGCCTCGCGCCAGCCGCACGCCGGCGCCAGCCTGTCCGCCAACGCGACCGTTCTCCCGCCGAGCTGGCCCCCCCCCAACCCAATCCGCCCAACGGTCCCACTGAATGTGCGCCTGCAGGGTCCCAGGGCGTGGTGTACGAGGGCATCTGGCAGGGCGCCGTGGTGGCCGTCAAGTGGAGCATTGTCGAGGTGCTGGACGCCGGCGCATACGAGCTCCTCTTCAGCAAGCTGCTGGGGCACCCCAATGTGGTGCAGACCTACTCTGCCAAGGTGGCCATCCTGGACCACAAGGTGCGGGCCGTGCACGAGCGACGACACACGCGTCGTGCCTGGCATTCGGCCGGTGGCGCCCTCCCTTCACGCACTCCGAGTCCACTCCGCGGTGGTTGCAGATCTTTGAGCACGACATGCCGGGCCACCTCAGGGACGGCGCGCTGCTGCAGCGCGGCGACACGGCCGACACGTCTGACGCCGTGCTCCGGTGAGCGGCGGCGCCCAAACCACGCCCGCAGCACCAACGAGACGGTTGCCGAACGCAGCCCAGACGCCGCCGCAATGCAATGCAGAGCAGGTGCAGAGCACGTTGCCATGCTGTGCGTGCTCCCCTCCTGCGCGCATGCGTGCAGGCGCGGCGACTCGTTCCGGTCGGACGAGGGCTTTGGCAGCCCCGTGAGCCGCGCCTCGAGCTTTGCAGACGTGCGCGACATGCTGCGGCTCATCGGCGCCAAGCCCGGCCAGAGCATCACGCAGATGATCATGGTGAGCAGGTCCACCTACCGCCGGGCCGCCTCCTGCCGCTGCTGCCTGCAGCCTGAACTGAGCAAGCGGCCGCTGATTAGCTTCACGTGTGCGTGCCCGCCCGCCCGCGTGCTCACGTTGCCCGCAGGAGTACTGCGACCAGGGCAGCCTGCTCACGGCAATCTCCCGCGGCATCTTCTTGCCCAACAGCCGCTTTGGCGCCAAGGTGGCGCTGCGCGCCCTGTACCGCACGGCGCGCGAGGTGGCGCAGGGCATGACGCACCTGCACCAGGCCAGCGTCGTGCACGGAGGTGCGCCCGCGCTCACCCGTGCAAGGCCGCCCTGACCCCACCGGCATGCCCTTAACAAGCAAGGCGACGCGGCGAACCGACCCCGCCCTGCCACGCCGCTGCTGCGCGCGCTGACTGTGCGCAGACCTCAAGCCGGCCAACGTGCTGCTCATGAACTCGCGCAAGGACCGCCGCGGCTTTGTGGCCAAGGTCAGCGACTTTGGGCTGGCGCAGTACTGCCCGGCGTCGCAGGGCGTGGTGGAGAATGCGCCGTGGGGCACGCTCGTCTTCATGGCGCCCGAGCGCTTCCGCACCAACCGCCTGGAGCCCGCCAGCGACATCTGGAGCTTTGGAGTGCTCATGGTGAGAAAAGGCGTTGAGCCGTCTGCTGGTCCTTCCTACACGGCCACGCCCCCGCGCACATGCTCAAGCTCACCGGCCGTTAACTTGCCTGTTGCCTCGCAGTGGCAAATGTACACGGCTCGCTCGCCTTACGAGGGCTGCAAGCCGGCGCAGCTGGTGCACGGCGTCACGCGCGGCACGCTCAGCCTCATGTGGCCGCCAGGTGAGCGCTGGCCGCCTAGGCCCTGCAGCACGTCGCCCTCACTTCCTAACGCTGCGGCGCACTGCCCTTGAACCCGACGCTTCTGCCCCATTCCACACTGCTGCGCCCGCGCACGCAGGCTCGCCGCCGGCGCTGATGCGCCTGGTGGCGTCGTGCATGGCGCGCATGCCGGCGCAGCGCCCCACCTTTGACACGCTGATGCAGGTGCTGGCGCAGATGGAGAACGACGTGCGGCTCGAGGGCCTGCGCCAGACGCACAGCCTGGACCTGCCCGGCCACAGCGCCAACGCCGCCACGCCGCAGGCCGCGCTGCGCAACAGCCTCGACCTGCACAACGCTGTGCACGCCGCCGGGGGCCGGCTGCCCTTCTCGGCCAGCCACCAAGTGCACCTGCCCGGGCCCCCCTTTGCCTCCGACGCGCACGCTGCGGCCCAGCCCGCGGCGGCGGCAATGCCGCCCAGCGGCGGCGACGCACGGCCCGCCCGGGCCGCCGCCGCTCCCCGCAGCAGCGAGGCGCCTGGCCAGGACGACGTGGCGGGCGGCGCGCAGGTGGACAGCGCGGGGCTGCGCCGGTGGACGTCTGCCGCCGCCGTGCTGGCGGCCCAGCACATGGAGTACATCCGCAGCGTCGCCGCCGCCGCGCCTCCCGCCGGCGCCGCCGCGTCCTCTGCGCAGCAGGCGCTCCACGGCGCCGTGCCGCTGGCCAGGCCGCCGGCGGGCTTCCACGGCGCCCCCGCGGCGGCGGCGGCGGCGCGTGGCGGCGGCTTCACGCCCAAGAGCGCCGCGCTGCTGTCCCCGCGCGGCGTGTTTGCCCAGGTGGCCGGGCAGCTGCAGCTGTCGTCCGGCGGGGGCGCGCCCTCGTCGCTGGCGGCCCAGACCGGGCCGCTGGCCACCAGCTCCACCATTGGCGGCGGTGGCAGCAACGGCGGCGGCAACAACTCGGTGGCATCCACCCTGGACCGGTACACGGGGAGCGGCTTCCCGGCCGGCGGCATGGCGTTTGCGGGCACCACGCCCTACGGCAGCGCCAACGCCAGCGTGATGGACCGCACCGTTGCGGCTGCCGCCGGCGCGGCCGTGCGGCGCAACAGCAACCTGGGCCCCAGCGGGCCCAGCGCGGGCTGGCAGCAGGCCATGCCGCGTGGGCAGTGGCAGCAGCAGGACGCGCGGCAGGGGTCGCCCGAGTTGGGGGACGACGGGCACCGGCACGCCGACGGCGGCGCGCTGAACGACGTGGCAGTCGCCGGGGGCGGCTGCAAGGACGGCCTGGGCAGCGCCAAGCGCCTCGTGCGCAGCGCGCTGCACGCGAGCGTCACGTCGTGCGAGGACCTGCACGCGCCGCCCGAGCCGCCGCAGTCGGCGGCGCGCTCCAACAACAGCGCCGTGGCGTGCTCGCTGTACGCCGCGGCGTCGCAGCAGCACACGGCGCTGGCCGGCGTGGCGAGCAAGCTGCACGCCAAGATGGCCGACCTGCACGCTGCCGCCGCGGCGGGCGAGCGCGGCCTCGTCGCGGCCTCCGGCCTCGTGCCAGGTGCGCAGGTGGCCCAGGGCACGCGACTGTGCGACCGGCACTCGCAACATCTCGCTGACCAGTGGAACACCGCGCGACTCGCGCATGGTCGTTGCCTTGCTGCAGACGACGAGTCGAGGCACGAGCTCGTGATCAAGGAGAGCGTGGCGGCTCGGTCGTCCGTCGCCGCCTGCGAGGCGCTGGTGGGCAGCGAGCACGACGAGACGGGCTCGTGGTGCTCCTTCCTCAACACGGCCAGCCCCACGGTGCTGGAGCGCGCCGCCGCTCGCCAGCAACAACCGCAGGTGTCGGGTGTCTGCACGCACACCTGAGCCGTGTGCGGCGGGCGGGTCAGGGTGCGACAGTCCCATCCATCCGGTTTGCTTCAATCAGCCGCACGTCCTGTTCCTGGTAAGGGCGAGGTGCTGTTTTCCTCTGGTGGTTCTAGATCCCGTCACCGTTTTCATCCCAGCGTGCGTCCCATAAAGCAGCGCCGCACGCGCGCTGTAGCCCTGCCCCATCCTGGCAGAGGGCGTTCACAGCCCTGCTAGGTGGTGGCAGGCTGGAGGGTCCAGTGAGGGGGCTCTTTGCAGAGCTGCCCAGGCGCAGCGTCCAACACGGTGGTGGTGGCACCACGGGACGCATGGTCTAGCAACACTTCTCGGCCTGGCTCCCGTGCACAACGCCCCCCGGGCTCCCCGGTCAACACACAGGCAGAGATACACTCAACGGCCCTGGTTGCCATGCTGCCAGGGGTTCGCTGACCCCTGGACCCCTGTTGTTTTGTTGTTCTTGTTTTGGTTGGTTGGTTGGTTGGTCGTCCACGCTCCACATGGATGCGGCCCTTGACTCGACCGCAGTCCTCCTCCGCATTGATCACCCCCGCCACCGGCGCCGGCACAACCTCCCCCGCAGTAGCGCTGCTGCCGGGACACCTTTTTGTGCGCGTCACGCAAACCATGCCTGGAAAACCTGCGTGCGGAATCTGCCCGCGCCCCGGCTGGAAGAAGACGTGACGCGTGCTTTCCCCTGAGCCCTGGGCCGTGTACACCAGCATGCGCTGGAGCGCCGATGCAGCGGAAAGCTCTCCGCCACTCTCTCGCGCGCGCATGCCACCAACGCCCTTGGGTGTGGAGCGCGTTGGCGTGCGAGCGCGTGCGTGCGTCGCAGCCTGCTTCTGTCACACATGGGTCCGCACACGGTGGGTACCAGTACTCACCTGCGTGTGGCAGGTCCTCCTGCCCCTGGGACAGTGTACAGCAAACTGGCGAGAGAGCCTCACGAGGATCCCTTTCGAGTTTGGTGCCGCACGTGCGGAAGGGATTGGCAATGGGAGTCGGGGGAGTGGGAGGGGGGTGGGGGTTGCTGGGCAGCTGGGGCTATTCATTTCGCCCCTCTCGCCTCCGCAGAGATCACTGATTCTGGCTCCAATTCAAAGAGACCCTTCTGGATGGATTTCCAAGCGTTGCTGATGCTTCGTGGCGTACGAGGCCGTACGGGTGGCTCCTCAGGTCCATCTCCTACTAGCGCACTGACCTTGCCTGCTTTCATCTTGGAGTGACAGCCCGCTTTTCCCTCTGCTGTCCAGAGTGCACTATTTCTGCTGTGGGGAAGAAGATGACGCCGTGGCGGGGCCGGTTTCCCGTACCCCATGCGGACCCCATGCATGTGCATGTGTGGGACCTCCCGTGCGTCTCCGTCTCGGCCCGCTGTGCATGCAGCGCGGAGTCCGTGTGTGTAGCCAGTGTGGGTGCGTGTGGGTGCAGGCAAGCTGGTGGGTGTGGTGCGTCGCGAGTCCATCATCAGGCTTGGGTGCTGCTGCGGGAACTCTGGGATCCCTGGCCCTTGGCGCGTGCGGCTCGCGCGAGCGCACACACACGGCTTTTCCCTCAGCCTCCTCCTGTTGTCTTATTCGCCGGCCGCGGGGCAGGCTACTGATGACCTCTTCTCTTCTCGTTTACGGTGCGCGTGGTGTTGTCGCGCGGAGACACAGCGCCGCTAGTGGAAGCCTCCTGTCCCCCGTGGGGCCACCTGCCGTGACGTTGCGGCGAGGTTGGTGAGGCTGGGATGGCGCGCTCCAGACCAGCTGGTTGCTGGTCGCGGAATCACGCAGCTTGAACACGCAGCTGTGCGCCGGATCGTCGGGAGCAGCCATGGGGCCAGGGCTCTGCTGCCATGTTGTAGAAGGTGCACGCGTTGCCCCTGCTCGGTGCGGTTGAGGTTTGCCCACCCTGTGCTCTTCATGTGTGCGCGCGTGCGTGTGCGTGTCAGGTTGGAGGTTTGGAGTTTGTGCACGCTGCTGCCACGCACGCGGTGTCTGTCTTTTTCTGCTGGCATGCTGTGGTGACGTAGCTGCTCCTGGACGCTTGCTTCTGCCACGCGGCAACGAATAGCTTTCACGAGCCGGTGCCACCACCTGCAACGGTGTTCTGGCCGTGTGGTGTCCGTGTGCGTCGTGCGTCGCGTGCTCTCCGCCAATCGTGTTGCAGGACTTGTGGCTCGAGCCGAGCCCACACAGCGCAGGATTTGCACCTCTCTCTGTGGTCCACAGACTCTGCAAAACGTCGAGTGGTCACCCTGCGGCGCCACACGAGGTCGTCACGTGCTCCTCCCAGGCGCGCCGGCTGCAAGTGCCGCGACCTTGGCGGGCGCCGGCAGCACCAGCTTGTCGGCGCCCGACAGCACGGTGGCCCGCACAATCGTGTCGCCCGAGCGCAGCTGCCCCACCACGTCCATGCCCTCCGTCACGTACCTGCCGCACACGGCGTCGCAGCGCGCACAGGTCTCAGCATTGCGCGCGGCGGTAGGTGGGCCTCCAGCGCGACCCCAAGCAAGCTCTGGAGAACCAGGCCAGGCCATCACCACCTCACTCACCCCATGACGCCAAAGGCTCCCTCGTCGAAGGCTAGCCCTGAGAGCCCAGCCTGCACATGGGCACGCGCATCCAGACGAGCATGCAAGTGGTCAGCTGGAACATGTCTGGCCATTCGCGTGCGACGCGCCAGCTCCGCAGCGTTCGCACATACCTGCTGCTTGTCGAACTTGAACACGAACCAGGCGTCGCTGCTCAGGTAGGCGCTGTCGCCCTCCACGTGCGTCATGCTCACGGCGCCCGGGATGGAGAGGGGCAGCATGGGGAGCTCGCCGCCCTGCACGCCACCAGCAGCAGCGCAACGCCGAACATTGAAGCGCAGTGTGCCGTGCCGTGGCGAGCGCCGCAGGTTGCCGCAGCTCCCCCCAAAACCGCGTGAAGCGCACTGCGCACCTGGACGTCCAGAGGGAGGCGGTAGATGGGCTCGAACTCACCCAGCGGGAGGATCTCCAGGGGGATGGGCGCGCCCACCTGCCGTGCGCACAGGGGTTGCTCCTCAAACGATGAGCAGCACTGGGGCAAAGGCCCCTCTGGTGCTCCCGCTGCAGATCGCGTCGCTGCCGTCGCGTCACCACACAGGTCCCTGGCCAACCCCTGGCCGCTGGGGGACAGCAGCGCCTCCCTCACCTGGGAGCCGGGCGGGCTGGGCACCACCACGGCGGTGCTGCTGGCGTCCAGCACACGCCCGTCGTACTGCCCGTCCAGCACCCGCTTGACAAAGTTGCCCGCGCTGAGCGGCGCGCTGTAGCCGTCCAGCGTGACCTGACGCAAGCACGGGCAGGCAGGCGAGGCCAGCGGAGGCTCATACGCGCCCCTCTGATCAGCGGCGACGCCGTCAGCAGGGAGAGAGAGCCAGAGATCTTCAGAAGGGGAAGAACAACGCTGGGGAGGCACCACACGCCCCCACCTGGATCTTGGCGGTGTTGCTGAGCCCTCCTCTGAGCGAGTCCACGAACGCCTGCGGCGCGCCGTCCCGGCGCTGCACCTCAAACTGCACCACGGCGCGCCCCACCAGCCTGGGCAGGCCCTGGTAGTCCTGCAGACCAAGCAGATACACCCCGCGGCGCCGCGCTTGTCGCTTGGGTGGACGTGCAGCACAACAGGAGCAGTGTGTGGCTGCAGGAGCGGCGTGAGCCGCCGCGCCCCGCTTCCGGTGCGCCCTGCAGGTCGCAAATCCGCCCTCTGTGCCCTCATTGAGTGGGTTGCGGCGTTGACTACTGACCTTGGGGATGGAGAAGGTGAGCCCTGGCGCCTCAATCACCTCGAGCTCGGCTGTGGCCTTGAGCGCCTCGCTCACGCGCAACGCCACGTAGTCGGGCTGCTGCGTCCTGCTCCAACCACCCACCAACCGCCACGCGCAGCGGGCAGCGACAGCGTCAGCGTGCAGGCAAGGAACGCCACGCCGCGTCTGGTGCACCCCGGTGCTGTCGAGCACTCGCAGAGATGGAGGGGCTCACTTGATGGAGACTTGCAGGCGCTGCAGGCTGGCGTACAGCTCGTCCAGCGCGGCCTCTGCCTGCGAGGAGTGCAAAGCAGGCGCTGGGTGGACGCGCGGCTGAGCTCACGCAGCATGCGACGAGCAGCACCGGCGAGCAGGGCCCAGCGCGCTGCTCAAGGCACAACACGGTGCACCTTGGCCCGGGTCTGCAGCGGCGCGCCGTCCAGCAGGGCCTCCCGCGTCTGGAACAGGGCCAGGGCCTCGTCCACGTCGCTGGACATGGTCCCGTAGGGCTTGCGCTGCGCGGTGTGCGTGCCAGCGAGACCCCACGCGGGTCACACCGCCGCAGCCGCCTGGTGCGTGGCTGGAGAGGCCCGCCCCGGCCACACAGCCTCACCTGCGGGATCCGCAGCAGGTACTGCACCTCCTCTAGGCGGTCCTGGATGACCTTGACGTTGCGGTTGACGGCGGGGATGGAGCGCCGCAACGCCGCGTCCGCTGAGCGTGCGATGGCCGCGTTTGGGCTGACCAGCACGGCGTCGGCAGGTGGCGCCAGCTCCAGCATGCCTCCCAGGGCTAGCACCGCGGCTGCTGAAATGGATGCTGCTCTGTGGGCCACGGTGGGCTGCTGAAGGTGAGGCTGAGGTGGAGGGTGAGAGGGAAATCGGGGGGTGTCCGATTGCGAGGAGGCTGTGACCAGGACGCTGTCAGATCGCCGCCAGGGCCGCGAGCTTCGCTGCACCAGCCCGGACGCTGGCGCTCTCGCCCACGGGGAGAGTCCAGAGCACGGCCCAGCCATTGCCGCTCTGTCCAGGCCTGAGGATCCTCTGGTGCACGGTGCCAAGGCTCGCGACTGCATTCGATTGGTCGCTGCGTGCCTCAGGAGCGCGAGCAAAACGCAAGCCCCTGTCGTGCATGCACGCGCACGGCACCTCGCACGGCAGCGAGCAACCGCGCGCAGACGACATGGAGATGCGGAGACGCAGCAGCTGTTTACGCTGCTTCGTGCAGGCTGCGGCGGTGCTGCTGTCAGCGGTGCTGGTGGCCCGGCAAGCAGGTAGCTGGCACCACAGCAACACCTGCTGCTGCAGAGAGTCTCACACGCATTGCTGTGGGCATGAGCAGCTTGCCGCGGTGCAGCACCGACAGCGGCGCACGCTGTGCGCCCCTCCTCGCGTTCGTCCCCCTCCCTCCGCGTAGGTGCGCAGCCGCAGCCCGACTATGACTTCAGGACCGTCAACAGCGTCAAGGGCGCCATGTACGCGGAGCAGAAGTTCTTCGGAGGGTGCTACAAGCTGCTGAACAAGACCGGGCCGGTCGGATGCGCAGGTGTGCGCTGCTCGCTCTTGCAGCCTTCTGCAGCCCTGTCCCACTCGTCGCCGCAATGCTGGTGTCACTGACTCTATGCGGACCTGCGCGTGTGCCTGCCCGTGCCGTGTGGCCATGTGCGTGCAGCGCCGAGCGACCAGCGGGTGCACGCCAAGCTGGTCAAGCTCGAGGACCTGCAGGGCTCGCCGCCCACAGGTGCAGCACGCGTGCGCGACGCACAGGGGCACGGCGGCAAGACGCGCTGCATCGTGTGGCGATGATTCACTCACGGTGTTCCGTGCGGCCGTGCGCGTGCGTCCCCCCGCGATGCTTCTGCTGTGCAGCACCCAGGGCGGTGCTCGTGTCGTCGCTCAACGCCACTCAGTACCTGCAGCAGCTGGCCGCCAACCCGCAGCAGGCGGCCAACGTGGCGGCGGTGCTCGTGTACAACGGCGGTGCGCCCCGTGTCCGGCAGCCTGCGCCGCCTGTGGTGCCGCACCGCCCACCCGTGCACCCATTCACCCGGTGTGTGTGTCATCACATTGCGTGTCCGCACGCAGCGGTGCCGGCGTCTGCGTCGGTGGCCACCACCTTCCCCATGGGCAGCGACTACGCCATTTACACGGGGAGCGGCGGGCAGCCCAGCCAGTACGTCTGGAACCCCTTTGGCACGGGCATGGGCACCACGTGGCTCCCGGTGAGCGGCGCAGACAGGCGTCGTTCAGCACGGCCATCGTCAGCCACGGGCCCAGCCTTGGGTGTGCCAGTCAGTGGTGGCCGTGTGGGTGGGGTCACGCCGCGTTTGCTTCGTGTGCACTCGTGCTGCCCCTGCGCTGCCCTCGCTTGGCGCGCAGATCCCTGTCTTCCACCTGACGGACAGCATGGCGCAGAACGCGCTGTGGCGCGCCGCGTACAACTACCAGAACGTGAGGCCTTGTCGTGGCCCACCTGCAACGCCCCGCTGCCGCCCCGGCGGCTCGCCCACACCAGGCCGGGATGAGTCCCGCACAGCTCAGCGCCAAGCTGCGTTTGGGGCGTGCAACTGTTTGTCTCTGGCGCTTGGCCAGGTGGTGATTGATCGCGTGTCCCGTGTGCGCTGGCCCTCCCGCCCGCAACGCGCAGGACTTCAAGGGCTCGAGCAACTGGGTGGAGGCCGAGCTGACCATGCAGGCCACCGAGGCCAACTCGACCGCCTGCCTCACCAACAGCACGTGCCTGCCGCTGGGCGGCTTCAACGTGTGGGCGGCCATGCCGCCGCTGCCCGTCAACGCCAGCAGCAACGCCACGCGACCCAGCGGCATGAACACCACGCTGGTGGTGGCGTCCATCGACAGCAACGGAATCTTCCACGACCTCGTGCAGGTGCGTGCTTTTTTCGGGGGTGGGGGGCAGGCGTGCCACGGGGTTGACGGCGCTCGCGCGTCGCCATGCTGCAGCCGGCTGGAGGGAAGCGGGCCCATCAAATGCGCAGGGTGTGGCGCGCCCAGCCGCTTTGATGATGGACCCTCTGCGCCGCCTCACGCGGCGGGCTCTGCAGAGCGCTTGGGTGCCCCTTGTCGGTGATCAGACGAGAGGGCGGCCTGTACCAGGGCACCCAGGGCCAGCAGGAGGAGGACCTCAACGTGTCTGCGCTCCCGTTCGTGCGCGGCTGTGCAGGCGGCGGACGCGCCCCTCTCCGGCCTCATTGCCATGCTCACAGCCATGAACATCCTCGCCCAGGCCAACCAAACCGCCAACTACACGTGAGCCCCCTGCAGCTCTCTTGAGCACGCCCTTCCCCGCTCCCGCAGCATGCTCTCCAGGCTGTTCTTCCGCACGCGCTCGCCCGCCCGCCCGCGGCAACGCGCACGCGGACGGGCACCGTCAGGGCGCGGGCGGAGCGAGGAGCGGCCTGGCTGTTTCCTGTGCCGTGCGCGTGGTGGCGGCGCAGGCGCCAGCTGGTGTTTGCGGGCCTGGCCGGCGAGGTGTGGAACTACATGGGCAGCAAGCGGCTGGTGTGGGACCTCAACGGCACGGCCACGGGCGGCAACACCTTCACCCAGGGACTCAACCTGTCCTCCATCGACCAAGTGAGGCGCAATTGGCCGAGTGGCCATCAACAGGACTTGCATGAGATGCGTTCGCGCCCTGCGCTCGCCGCGTTGAGGAGAGCATGAGAGCACGTGCGGCCCAATGAGTGTGTGCTGGTGTGTGTGTGCGTGTGCACGCATGAGCAGGTGATTGAGGTGGGCATGATTGGGCGGGCGGCGCTGGCCACCAACCGGTCGCAAGTCTTCCTGCACACGCAGCGCGGCGCCGGCTGGGGCGACACCTCCGAGGTGTGAGCGGGCTGGGAACCCCCGGAAAGGACGCCCCACGCACGCACGCACTCACGCTCAGCAGGGAGCGCCTTTCCTTCACCTGAACTGCGCCTGACGCCCCCGTGTGCCCACGCCCGCGCCCGTTGTCGCCGTCGTTGCTCGCACACCCTCGCCGCCCACCGTTGCACCGTGTGCTGTGGCGATGGCTTGTGTGCGGCGCCTCGCAGCTGGTGGGGCGCATCGAGGGCGCCGCCGCCATCAGCACCGACGTGCCGCTCAACGTGACGCGCGCCAGCGCCTCCAACCCGGGGCTGCCGCCCTCCTCGCTCTACTCGTTCCTGCGCGTCAAGCCCAGCATCGCCGCCGTCTACCTGGGCGAGTTCGACAGGTGGGGCGCGCTGGCGGACGGCGCTGGCGTGCGGGGAACATTCCCAGCCCTTGCGGGGCTTGCTGGGTCGGGGCGGCAAGGCTTGGTCCATTCGTTCGGCAGCGCTGCATGCGAGTGTGAGAGGCAGGATGCCAGAGCATGCTACCAGGGCGTGCGCATGCAGCCTTGCGTGCCGCCCCTGCAGCGGCCGCCGCGTCGACGCCCTGCTGATACTTCTTCCGCGCGCCGCAGGGCGTACATCAACCCCTACTACCAGAGCGGCTTTGACAACGGCAGCTTTGTGACGGCGCAGCCGCTCGTGTCGGTGGCGGTGCTGCTGGCCCGCACGCTGCACGCGCTCGCCGCGCCCGCCGGCGCCGCGCCGCTCCTGGTGCGCCACCTCGTGCGCCCCGCCCCCGCCCTCCCCCGCCCGCACTAACCGCCGCTGTTTGCCGCGGCAGACAGCATGCGAGGTGCAGGTTGCGCTGAGTTGTCCGGCTGGCGTCTGGCAGAGAGCCTGGCGCGGGTGCGCCGTGTGCGACGCAAATGTTGCGCAGGTGAACCTGACCCAGGTGGCCAACACGGCCTACACGCTGGCGCAGTGCATCATGCTGGACTCGCCCGGCATGTCGTGCGGCCTCGCCACCTCGCTGCTCAACCCGGACTTCCAGGTGTGTGTTGAGCTTTTCATTTACATCTGGTTGAGCCATCTCAGGTAAGCAGGAGCCGTCTCTGGCAAGCGGTGTGCGCCCGCCCTCCCCTTCCCCGCCCGCCCCGCCCGCCCCCGCACGCTGCCACTCAGCAGCCGGCCATGCCCCAGCGACCCGGCAGGACGTGTCCAGGGACGGCGATGCCACACACCCTGTTGCTCCGTGCGTGGCGGGTGTACTGCTCATTGTACTGCAGGTGACAGACCAGTACGTGTCGTACGCGGTCAAGCACTACATCGGCGTGCTGCAGTACATCCACCCCAACCCCCAGGAGCCCTTCTACAAGAAAACCATCTACAGGTGCGGTGTCCCTGAGCAGGGACCGCGTGAAGAACCCAAGCCCTGCCACCCTGCTGTGACAGCCTGTCGCCGTCAGCAGCCCAAGCGCACCCGGTGAGGCCCGCTGCTCGCTGTGGCCCTGCGTGCGCGCGCCCACAATGCGCCCCGAGCAGGTTCCTGTGGAACTACATGGGCCTCATGGCGGCCACCAGCGGGCCGGGCGACTCGTGCGCCTTCCAGGAGAACCAGTGCAGCCCCGGATACGTGAGTGCCGCGCCGCACACGGCCCACACGCGTCCCCAGGAGCCTTGCCGCATCGACTCATAGAGGCTGCTTCTTGGCGCGCACAGCCCAAGCGCTCCTGCTCCCTGGGCGGGGGCCTCTCTGCCGTGCCGCGCGTGCGCTCGTCGAGCGAGCGGGGGCGTGTGCGGCTGTGCGCCTGCCGTTGCGCAGGCGTGCATTGGCTGGAAGGGCGCCAACCGCAAGAACAAGCAGGCCATGGGGCAGTGCTACCGCTCCACCGTGAGCTACCACCCCTCGCTCAGCACCGACATTGGCTACGTGCCCAACGCCAACGGGCCAGCCATGTGAGCGCCGCCACCACCACCACCGCGCGCCCACGCGGCAAGCCCACTGCCCGCCTCACCCTGTGGGGCGGTGGTGGTTTCCTGCACGTCGGGCCGGCATAGTGATGCCGTGGCGTGCGTGTGTGCTGTGCTGCGTGCGTGGCCGCAGCATGTTCCTCACCAACGCGTCGCAAACGTGGGAGCGGCGGCTGGGCTGGCCGGCCGACCCGCTGTGGACCGAGTCCAACTGGCCCGCGTCGACGCCCTTCATCCAGGTGCGAGCTCCTTTGCTGCCGTTGCTGCTTCCTGAACTGCCCCTGGTGGCCACCGCCCTGCGGAAGGGTCAGGCGGCCCACCGACCGTTCACGCTGTTCCCGACGTGCGGCTTGGGTGCTGGGCGTGCTCACGTCCGGTCGCAGGTGCTCCAGCGGGAGAGCGCGAGCACAGAGTGGGCCATCTTTGGCGGCGGCATCGGCGCCTGCGTGCTGACGGCGCTCCTGTCGTACTGGGGCCGCACCGCCTTTGAGAAGCACCTCAAAGCCCTCTGAGATGAGAGGTGGAGGCAAGCAAGCATTCATGCGTGCGTGCATACCCATTCTTTCCCCCGCTTCTCTCCTCTCTGAGCTTGTGGACTTCACTGCCTCGGTGCAACTTTTCAGTCGGCGCTTGCACTCGCAGCATCCTGCCCCCACCGCAGCTCTCCCTCTCCTCTCCTTACCACGCAAACAAACGCCCCCGCCGCGTCACTCATCAGGGATCACAATGCCGCGCGCCCGGGCATCTTGGAGCAGCTTCTCCACCGGCACGCCCAGCCGCTGCGCCGTCGCCGCCAGCTGCGCCTTGGTCATGGTGCTGCTGCCGCCGCCCGGCCCCGCGCCGTTGCCCACCCGGCCCCCGCCGCCCACCCCCGCCGCCTGCCGCAGCCCAGCCAGCGCCGCCGCCTTCCTCCGCTGCAGCAGCTGCTGAGCCGCCGCGCCCGCCCCGCCGCGCCCCGCGGCTGCGGCCCCCGCCCGCGCCGCACCCTCCCCACCTGTCGTCGCGCCGTCATCGCGCAGCGCAGCGCCGCCGGCGCCAGCACGGGCGCCCGCGGCCCTCACGCGGGCCCCGCCGCGCCGCGCCGCCGCCGCGCCGCCGGCACCCCTGCCCGCCGCCGCCGGTGCCGCCCTACCCAGCCCAACCGCCGCCGCCGCCGCCGCCAGCTCCGCCTCGCTTGCCACGTGCGACTGCCCCTCACCACCCTCCCCGCCGGCGCGCCGAGCCCGACGCCACCCGCTGCCCCACGCCCGCGACGGCTCACCCGCCTTCCCCTCGCCCCCTCCCGCCGCCGCCGCTGTCGCCGCCGCCCGGTCCGCTGCCGCCGCCGCCCGCAGCGCCGCCAGCGCGTCCATCTCCTCCTCCTCGTCCCGCCTGGCGGCCACCGGCTCCACCACCACGCCGCGCGGCAACCGACCCCCTGCCGCCCCCACGCCAGCGCCGCCAGCCGGTGCCGCCGCAGCAGCAGCGCGAGCGCCGCTCCCCTGCGGCCCCAGGTCCGTCGCCTCCACGTCCACCACGCCGTCCTCGTTCACCCTCAGCAGGCCGCCGGCGCCGTCCGACGTGACGCCGGGCGCCCAGCCTGGCGAGGCGTCGAACTCGTGCGGGCCGCTCACGCCGTCCTCCTCAATGTCCACCGAGTAGTCGCGGCGGCGGCCGCTCGACGTGATGGGCGGCGCCGCCGGCGCGGCGCGCAGCCCTCCCAGCACCTGCCCTGCGCCTCGCTCCTCGCCGTCGTCGTCGTCGTCGTCGTCCTCAGATCCAAGGCCGTCGATGGGATGGGAGGACGCGTCGGCGCGCGGAGCGGCCGCGGTGCTGCTGCCGTCGTCGTCCTCGTCGCCGTCGAGCTGCCGCAGCTCGTCCCGGAGGCGGGCGCGCGCGGCGGCCACGGCGCCGGCCGAGGGCAGGCGCAGCTCGGCGGCCAGCGCCGCCGACAGCCGCACGCGCATGCCTGCGAGAAAACAGCGGGGAGGCACGACTTCAGCACCGCGATCGGCGACAACGAACAAGGTGCGAGCGAGTTCGCCGCGAGGACAAGAGAGAGCAAAGCAAGCGCGCTCACCCAGCGCGAGCGCCTCGGCGAGTAGCTGCTGCTCGTCCAGCCCCTGCTCTGCCGCCGCCTGCTTGAGCTGCAGCAGCTGCTCGTATGAGATGAAGCCCCGCCGCGCGTCCTCCTCCTCGTCCACGTACAGCTCGCCCTCGTCCTCCTCGCCCTCCTCGCCCATGTCGTCCACCACGCCCTCAACCACCCCCTCCTCCTCCTCCTCCTCTGACGCCTCCTCCGCCGCCGGGTGCTCCCACTCGCCCTGCGCCTCCTCGCCGCGCGCGCCCGCCTCCTCCTCCTGCTGCAGCAGCTGCTGCTGCTCGATCAGCCCCCGCTGCCACGCCCGCACCTCCTCCTCCTCCTCCTGCTCCTCCTCGTCGCCCTGCCGCGCCCGCCGCCGGTGGTACGCCTGCGTGGCGCGCTCCTGCTGCTCCTCGCGCCGCCGCTGCGCCTCGGCCAGCTGCGCCTCGTACTGCTGCCGTCGCTGCTGCGCCGCCGACACAAACTGGTCCCGGTACTTGCTGGGCAGCTTGCTCAGGTCCACAAACTTGATGTTCTTGCCTGCAAGTCAATGCAAAGCAGCATCGTTCGACAGCGGCATCATTCGCGCTCGCCGCGCCAGCAGACCGGCGGCGTGAGTTGTGCGCAGCGAGAGGGGGCGGGGGGAAGAGTAAGCAGCCGCCTCCAGCGCACCTTGCAGCGCCTTGACAGTCTCTGGCCGCAGGTTGAGCACGCCCTCCGCCCCAGCGCCGGCGGTCGCCGGAGGCGGCGGCTCGGGGCCGTAGGCCCGGCCCGCGCCCGCCTCACCAGCCGCTGCCGGGGCCGCTGCTGGCGCCGGGGGCGGCAGGGGCGCGCCGTTGTCGTCAGGGCCGTGGGCAAAGGACGTGCCGACGCCCTCGGCCTGGCTGGCTTGCTTGCGCGCGTCTGCGGCGGTCCGGGCCCGGGCCAGCAGCGCGCGCGCGCGGCCCCGGGCACCGGCCAGCTTGGAGACGGGCTCGGGCTCTGCTTTGGCCGACGGCGCGCCCTCCTCGTCCTCCTCCTCCTCCTCTTCCTCCACGTCGTCCTCCTCCTCAGGAGCTTGCTCCAGCGCTGGTAGGTGCACGGGCGGTGCTGCGGCTGCCGCCGGCGTCGGCATGGCGGGTGGCGCCTGCGCGGGGCTGGCAGGAGAGCGGGTAGGAGGGGCGGCGACGGCGGCGGCGGCGGAGGAGGAGGAGGAGGAGGGGGCCGTGCTGGTGGGGTTAGCCAGGCGCGCGTACGCCTCGTCAATCATGCGCTTGAGCTCCTCAGGGGAGGTCCCCTGCAGCAGCGCCTCCTGGATCCCCTGCAGCACGCCGCCCTGGAACGACAGCGCCGGGGCGCCCGGCTGCGGTGGCGCCGGCGCCGGCGGGGCCGCCGCCGGGGGCGCGGCTGCTGTGGCCGCGGCGGCGGCCGGCGGCGCGGGCGCCGCTGGAGTGGGGGCGGGGCTTCGGAGAGGCGACGCGGCGGCGGCGGGAGGCGGCGCGCTGGCGCCGTCCAAGGCGGACAGCACGTCGTCCAAGGGGTTCTCAAACGTGAGCCAGCTGTCGTCCTCCTCCTCCTTGTCGCTCGCCCGCTGCGCCGGAGCCGCCGCCGCCGCGGGCGCCGCCGACGGCGCCGGGGCGGCGCTCGGAGCGGCGGCCGACGCAGCGGCGGCGCTGCCCGCCAGTGGCTGCTGCTGCTGCTGCTGTTGCCGCGGTGGTGAGGGTGGCGAGGGCGACAGCACTGCCCTGAGCACTTGTTGCTGCTGCTTGTCCGCCGCGCTGTCCGCCGGCGGCTGCGGCGTTGCCTGTTGGGGCTCTTGCCTTTCCAGGCGGTCGCGCAGCAGCTCCTCCAGGTCTGGCAGCTCGCTGACCATGCGGGACCGCATGGTG